>Ga0187893_10007970_pt1 | contig 16993 bp, 14 predicted proteins | sample MA1701074metaG_FD_139574 | JGI IMG/M metagenome (GOLD analysis project Ga0187893, IMG submission 139574) | White microbial mat communities from a basaltic lava cave in the Kipuka Kanohina Cave System on the Island of Hawaii, USA - MA170107-4 metaG ...
CTCACTGTCAAAGGCCTTTCGTTGTGGCCGTGGAAGGTTGGGTCGCGCCTCCTTTCAACCACAACGGCGGGCCTTTTTCAATTTCAAAGCAATGCGCCGCCTGAGTTTTTTGTCACATCAGGGCTAACTGCCGCCATCGCGGCGTGCTGCCAGGAGCTGGGCCTCGACTTTCTCGTCGCAGACGTGTCGCACGCCGTGCCGACGGAAACGCTCCTTCGCCGTAATGCGACCGGTGCGAGCGCCGCAGCACGAGCAGCGGCGCTGCTGGCGGAACATGTGCGCACTGCAGACCGGATGCAGCTGATCCTGCGCGAGCACTATCGCGCCGGCGACGTCGTGCTGTCGATGAATCCGCTGTGTCCGTCTGTCGATGTTGACGCCTTGCGGGCGCCGCTCATGTACTACGTCGACTGCAGCCTCGTGAACTTTTACCTGCACTCTGTGCACGGCACCGTCCCGACGCCGAACCGGCATCGAGCGATTCGGCAGGTGCTTGGACGATTCGAAGGCCGGGCGCTCCGCACGGCGTCGGCGGTCTGTTGTTTCAGCGACGCCGCTCGACGAGAGTTGCGCAGAGCGTACCGCCTCCGCCCGGAGCGATGTCGCGTCGTCGGTGCCGGCATAAACGTCCAACGATTCCCGCCGTATCGCCGACGCGCCGCTCGGCGGCCGGTTCAGGCGCTGTTCGTCGGGCGCGACTTCGCGCGCAAGGGTGGACCTCTCGCAATTCGCGCTCTGCGCCACCTGGATCCTGATGCGTTCCGCCTGACGTGCGTCACGCATCCGGACGAGGCCGCCGGCTATGTTCGTCGGGAGCCTAATGTCCGCGTGCTCGGACCACTGCCACGAGCGCAGGTGATGCAGTTGATGAGGAACGCGGACATCCTGATTGCGCCCAGTGTCGTCGAACCGTTCGGGATGGCGATCGTTGAAGCAATGGGCCATGCTTTGCCTGTCATCGCGTCGCGCCGGTTTGCGATTCCGGAGATACTCGGTTCAGACAATCCAGGCTTGCTGCGAGCGCGTTCAGCGGCGGCATGCGCCGCACTGTTGGCGAGCTTCGCGAGCGATCGTGAGCTGTACGATCGTGTCTCGCTCGGCAACTATCTGCGCGCTCGGGATCGCTTCCACTGGCATGACGTCGCGGCACGGCTCATCGCCTGCGCGGCTGATGTCGTGAGGCGCAGGTCCAGTCCATGAAAATCCTGTTCTGTGCGCCGGGCTTTTACCATGTCGGCGACCATTTCCGTTGTCTGCAGTTTGCCCACGGCTTATCAAGGCGCGGCCACAACGTCACCTGCTTGCTCGGCGACCGTCGATTCAGCCTCCGGTTTCGAACACTGAACGACGAGAACGTCACGGTCGTGCACCCGCCTTATCTTGGCGAGTTGCACCTGGGCGAGAAGATCTGGGCTTGCCAGCCCGAGACGAAGCTGCCATTCGACGTGGTTGCCCGCGCGCTCTGGCTGGTGTCCAACGGCCGAAGATATGACGTGATTCATTCGTTCCACATCGGCGCCGTTAGCCTCGTGCCATTCCTGATCGCGCAATGGCTATCGAAGCGAACGATCTATGTGCAGGACTGGTGCGATCTCTGGACCGGCGGAATCCTGCGTCGTCCGCAAGACGGCGTCTTCGCGCGGTTTGATCATTGGTTGAGCGCGACGACGGAATCTCTCCACATCCGGCATGCGACGGCGCTCACCGTCAACAATGCCTATCTCGCGGAGAAGGCGATCACCGAGTACGGATTGTGTCCCGCGCGCGTCTTGAAAGCGGTGGAAGGCGCAGATACGCACCTCATCGTTCCGAGGGACAAGGCCGAGTGCCGGCAGGTCCTGGGTCTGCGATCCGACGTCGTGTGGCTGGGATTCTCAGCGTTCTTCAACCCGGACACCACGCTTCTGTTGGATACGCTGCAAATGCTGTCGGCGCGACCATCCTCTCCAGAGATTCGGCTGCTCTGGATCGGTCCTCTTGCGGCCGAGACGAGCCGCGCAATTGCTGCAGCAGGTTTATCGGGAGTGATCTCCAGTGTGGGAACCGTGGCTCGAAGCGACCTTGGGCCTTACCTCGGTGCGTGTGATTTGCTGTTGTTGCCGCTGAGCGCGCGTCCAGTGAACCTGGCTCGGTGGCCGGCCAAGCTTGGAGACTATCTTGCCGCAGGCCGCCCTGTCGTCACCAATGCGACGGGAGAGGTCGCGGATTTCTTTCGGCGGCATCCCGGCATCGGCGTCGCGACCGCGCCACAACCGGAGGCATTCGCCGAAGCCATCCGCGATCTGGCGGCGGATCCGGAACGGCGCGACGCGTTTGGCAGGACGGCGCGGAGCGTCGCCGAAAACGCGCTTCGGACCTCGGACGTGATCGAATCGCTCGAGACGTTCTATCGAAGGCTACAGTAGCCCGCGCGTGCGGTCGATGAATTCGCGGGCCGTGTGTTCGATATTCTCCGATGTTGCCAGAGGGTGAAGGCCGAACGACGTTCCGAGATACCCGTCGCTGACGCCTACAGACAGATGCACGGTCCGGCTAAGAATATCGTCGGTCGCCGGCAACGCGCCGCGCCGGTAGTCGGCGCCATCATGGCTCGACGACGACGCGAAGGGATATCGGGAAGACGGAGTACGGCGTTCGATGATTTCATCCATGTTCCCGTAATAGTGCTTGCCGGTGTGAATGGCGGTCGTGGTGCCAATTGCCGCGGCGACGTCGTGGGCAAGCCTCGAGTCCGGAAAGATGTACGAGATTGTGGTCGCACATTCGCCGGTCGGATCGTTGCTGCGCCGCATCGGCAGATCGATCCAAGATCGCAAGACGTCGACGAAGGCCTGCTTGTTGGCCCTGAGCCGCTGAAGGATCGCATCCAGTTTTCGGACCTGGGCCAGGGCCACAGCGCTGCCCAGCTCGTTCATCCTGAGATTCAGGCCGAGGAGATTCGTCGAATCGGCGCAGTCGATCGCGTCGGATCGACATGGGGCATAGCCATGATCGTGGAAGGCGAAGGCGCGTCCATACAAGGCTCTGTCGTGCGTCGTCAGCAAGCCGCCGTCCCCTGACGTGATCGTCTTGAAGACATTGAGGGAGAACGCCCCAATGCGCGCGATCGTGCCGAGGCGTCGGCCCGCGAAACTCCCACCGCAAGCTTGGGCCACGTCCTCGACCACCGACAGCTCGTGACGAGCGGCGATCTGGCCTATCCGCGCCATATCACAGGGCTCGCCCAGCATGTGCACGGCAAGAATCGCCTTCGTTCTCGGCGTAATCTTGCGCTCGGCATCATCAGGATCAAGAGTTAGTGAATCATCGATCTCGACGAGGACAGGCGTGGCGCCAGCGTAGCTGATGGCGGCCAGTGACGCCACGAAGGCATACCCGGGAACGAGCACCTCGTCTCCAGGGCCAATTCCAAGCGCTGCCCACGCCGCGAGCAGCGCAGAAGTGCCGCTGTTCATCGCGATGCAGTGACGAACGCCGAACACGTCCTCGATGTGGCGTTCGAGTTGATCGGTCTTGCTGGGGTGTTGTTCGTTCCTGCTATAGCTGCTGAGTTGCCGCGCTCGCAGGACATCTAGCACCTCAGCGATTTCTTCGTCGCCGATGAACGCCACGCCCGGTCCCATCGTTTCCTCCTCGGTTCGACTGTCACGACCGCTTTCGACCACTCAAGACCTTGTACTTCTGGTCTTGCGCGACCACCGCAACAGTGTCGAGCGATTTCGCCATTAGGCCTTCGTAGGGAAGAAACTTGTTCGAGACGATGACCAGGCGGCCACCGAGGTCCAAGTGGCGTTCACAAGCGCTCAGGAAAGAAGAGACGACATCGTAGTTGATGGCGACGCCCTGGTGGAACGGAGGATTGGACACGATCAGATCGAAACGGCCGTCGACGCTGGTGAATACGTCCGACGGGCGCACCGACTTCGCGGACAGTCCATTGGCCGCGAGCGTTCGCGCTGTCGACTCCAAAGCCAGAGCATTGGAATCGACAAGCGTGATCTCGCATTCTGGGTTCATCGCCTTGATTGCGGCGCCAATTACTCCCGTACCGCACCCAAAGTCCAGCACCTCGCCTTGCAGATCGTCCGGCAGGTGGCAGAGTAGGAACGCCGTGCCTTCGTCCAACCGTCCATGGCTGAAGACGCCTGGTAAAGAGACGATCGACAGAGTGCGAGCGCCCGCCTGGACGCTGAAGCGCTGCTCCCATGTGCTCAGATCGACTGCGGGTCGGTCCTCGGTGGCGTTGGCTTCATAGAGCACGCAATGTCGCGCCGCGTCCGAGAATGCGATCGGGCCGACATGCTCTTTCAGCGCGGCCGCGTTCGAACGGATCCCAGCCTTGTTCTCGCCGACGAGGAAGACGGGCATGCCCGGCCCCACCGCGTGACCGACGATCGACAACACCAGATGGTTGAACTCACTGCCCTTCTGGAGGTACACGACTGCCACGTCGTGTGGCGCGTCGGGGGAATCGTACGTTGCAGAAAACTGCGCTCGCAGCCTGTGCTCGCCGCTGGAGAACACACGCTGAAACAGAAGATACGCGCCGTAATCGAAGGTTAGCAGAGTCCCGCGCCGGCTACCGAACATGGACGCGACACTCTCATCCGGGGGCACGCCCGCTACGAGGATGTGCTCTCCTCGAATGCGCTCTATGTTCCTGCGTAGAAGCTGCGAGGGCGGGAATGCATCCTGGTCCGACCTGATAGGCTGTCGACTGTCCCTGCCCTTCCCCGTCATTGGCCGTCCCATCTCGTCCAGTGTTGAGCGGCTGCGGGCCTAGGCGGATGCCTAAGAGAGATATGCGCAGCGGGCGCAAGCATCCTAGTCAGAAACACCGCCGTCAGCAGGTGACACCACAGGCTCTGTTCCGGAATGCCTGGGTGCGAGACGTGGAACACCGGTATCAGCGGCCCTAGCCGCCGCGCGATGAGCGCGCCCAAGCGGTCCGCGGTGTGATCGGTCAGAACCAGGAGCAGCGAGCGCGACGGTGCATTGAGCACAGCGTGGTAGTTGCCGTGGAGGAAATCCGCGGCATCGAACCATGACGTCGATGCCAGCCCGCTCTCCCCAAGGAGACTCTGGTAGGCAGCGCGCATTGGTTCCGGCACACCCGACGTGAGCACCGTCCAGGTACGCGATTGCCAGTCGGGCAGACTCGTGATTCGAGGGACGAGCTCCATCGCGGCGTCGTTGGCCTTCGTGACAAGGTCATCGAGCTTGTGGTGAAGCACCTCTGTTCGTACTGGCGGCACCGCGCTCAACGCCAGGCGCGTCGCCAGCGCGCTGAGTGCGATTACTGCGCGAACTGCGACGAACGCACTCTCGGGGCGATGCGTTGGTGCGGCGATCACGTGCAACCTGCATCGTGCTCGACGAAGGACATCGACTGCTGGATTGTTGCGGTGCCCTGTCAACACGATTACCGGGGTTTGCTTCACGGACGCGAGGCACGTGGCGACGGCCTGGGCGTCACGATTGCGTCCGCGATAGGTCACGAGCACGCTCACGCACGGCGATAGTGGCTGGGATAGCCACTGCCGCGGCGATAAGCACAGCGTCGGACGTCCTCTTTCCGCGGTCAGGATTTGGCGGCCGACCTCTGCAGCGGTCTTAGAAAGCCCCGAAGCCAACCAGACGCTCGCGGGAGCCTCACGGAGCAGCAACGCGACTCCGCGTGGCACGCGCGTTTCGAGGCAGCGGCGCGCCAGTGCAATCTCCTCCTCCAGGTCGTCGCGACGCGTCTGTCCCCGGTGCTTCCGATTCAAGTCCGTGTTCCATTTATTTGAAAGCCCAGCGGCTGGCATTGGCGCGAGGCAACGCTCCTCTCGCGGGCGAGATCAACGGTGACGCGGCCCGCATGCTGCTCGATATGGCGCAGCAGCCGATCCGATTCGACCCACCAGGGGCACCGTTTCTGCCAGGTAGGCTGGACGCGGCGCTGAAGTCGCGCCACGACGGAGGCGTCCCATTTGAAGTGATGCACCTGGACGTACGTGTCATACCGCCGAACGAGGTGATCGTTGACGACGAAATGATTACCCGGAGTGAGGCGAAGATGTGCCCGGCTGCACACTACTTTCTCGATGGGAGCCTCGGCCACGGTCTCCGTCAGACGTGTGCGACGAGGGTATTGGGACCAGATCGATCGTGTGGGATCGAAGACGACCAGTTCGCCTGTGCGACTCACTCTGTCGACCAGGAATCCTCTCAAATACAGGGACTGCGATTCGTCTGCGTCGTGGAGCATTCGCGCGAGATTGGTCGGATACACGTGAAACTCGTCGATGTCCGCCCAGATGATCCAGTCGGCCGCCTTGGCCTTCTGTGCCTGCAGCTGATCGTGCCAGGCGCGAATCGTCGGGGCGTCGTACGGGCAGACAAGTGCAGCGTCGATCGCAACGCCGTAGTACATCGTGAGAGCCTCCGCCATCTGCATGGCATGCTCACGGCAGGGCACAGGCACGTCCGGCTCGAAATGGACCGTGATGTGAAACGCGTGGACGCCCAATCGCTGATAGTGCTGGACGAACTGCCCGAGCCAGGCCACGCGCTCCCAGTCCACCGTCGTGATCAGTCGGACGCTAGCCATTACGCATCCGCGGTCATCCAGCGATACTTGCTATGCTCACAGATCTCCCGGCACAACTGACGCACGTTGTAGCTGCAGCGCCACTGCGGGTAATGGCTGCTGAACTTGCTGGTATCGCTAATCCACCACATGTGATCACCGATTCGGTTCTTCTCCTCGTACGTCCAGCGAAACGGTCTGCCAAGTAGTTCCTCTGCCAACTGAATCGCTTCGAGCACCGAGCAGTTGCAGAATCGACCGCCGCCCATGTTGTAAACGGCGCCGGCCTGTGGCGCCTCAAACACGCAGTCGAAAGCCCGCACGAGATCTGCGCAATGCAGGTTGTCGCGCACCTGTTTCCCACGATAGCCGAACACGGTGTATGGCCGTTGCATGACGGCGCACTTCAGCAGGTGTGCGAGAAAGCCGTGCAGCTCCGTTCCGGAGTGAGTTGGCCCGGTCAGACATCCAGGCCGGAAACAGACGGACCGCAACCCATAGTACCTCGCGTACTCCTGCACGAGGACGTCTGCGGCCACCTTGGACGCCCCGAATGGGCTATGGAGACTCTGATCGATCGACATGTCCTCGCGAATGCCGCCAGTGTAAGGATGGTCTGGCGCAATCTCCCAGCGGGTCGGCCATTCCACAAGCGGCAGGTAATTAGGACGATCACCATAGACTTTGTTGGTCGACGTGAAGATGAAGACGGCGTCCGGCGCGTACCGACGTGTCGCGTCGAGGAGGTGCAGCGTTCCGACGGCGTTGACCGCAAAGTCGGTGATCGGTGCTCGTGCCGCCCAATCGTGTGATGGCTGCGCGGCCGTGTGGACGACCAGTGAGATGGCCGTTCCACAGTCACGGAACAGCGCCTCGAGCGCCGACGTATCGCGAATGTCTGAGTCGACGTGACGATAGGCGTTACCCAGGTCACGCTCAAGCACGTGCCGCTGCCATTCGCTCGACGCGCCATCGCCAAAGAAGAACCCACGCATGTGATTGTCGATGCCGATGACATCGAGTCCCTTGCGGACGAAGTGGCGGGCCGCCTCGGAGCCGACAAGGCCCGAGGAGCCGGTGATCACGGCAACACTCAACGCGGTGTCCTCGTCGGCAAACGTCCCGCCAAGTTTACAGCTCCTCTATGACGGTGACGCGTGCCAGCGCGTGCCAGCGCGGGCTGCCCGGCGGACTCTTGACGTTCGTTACGCACTTGCGGTCTTGCTTCCGGGCGTTGCCGGAGCCATGCCCATCTGCCCTTTTGAGCACCAGCGACATCCTGAAGTGCGAGCGGCGGCCCAGCGCCGCGAGGCCCCTGCGCGATGGGTGAACCGTCTGCCCCGGCAGCCTCAAGAGATCGACAAAAGGGATTCGGCGGCGGTGCGCTCCCAACTTGCGAACTCGTCAGGCGAATTCCAAAATGCGGTCCAAGCGTCATTGAGGAGTTTCCGACCATCGCCAGCCAGCGGCGGACGTGCCAGGCTACAGCCAAGGGTTTGAACCGCCTCGTACGCAAAGCATTCGCACTCGTCGAGAAGCTCTCCCGGAAAGCAGCGTTGATACTCAGCGGTCTGCTGATCGTCTCGCGTCGATAGAAGTTCCTGCCACCTAGCCTCGACAGCTCCAGCTTCCGTCTTGAACCCGAGCCGCCTCAGTCCACGCAAGAGCAGCTGCATTCGTATCTGTTTAGCGGGTCGTAGCCCGCGACTCTCCGTCTGAGCGGCGCGAGCGCCGCAGTTTCCACTTGTACTCGCGATTCAGTCGTGGCATAACGAACGCGTGCAGGCGAGCTGGCGCACGGCCTCGCGCGAGAAACTGATCACCGAGCTCGAACGGCAAGAGCGCGAAAACGAGCAATTGCGACGCGAGCGTGACCGATATCGCCAGGAACGCGACCGTCTTCGCAAGAAGATCGACCGGCTCGAGGACGAGTTGGATGATGCGCGACGAGCCCTGCACCGACAGGCGGCGCCGTTCTCGCGTGGCACGCCACGTCGTCGGCCACGCCGACCCGGCCGAAAGCCTGGCGCCACCTATGGCCGCAAGGCGCATCGGCGGATCCCGCCGCAGGTCGATGAACGGCATGCGGCGCCGCTGCCGTCCCGCTGTGCAGATTGTGGCGGACCACTCAAGACCATCCGTCACGCGACGCAGTACCAGGAAGATCTGCCCGATGTCCGTCCCGTGGTGCGCGCGTTCGACATCGCCATCGGTCACTGCATCGACTGCGGCCGGCGCGTGCAGGGGCGCCACGCGCTGCAAACGTCCGATGCAATCGGCGCCGCGGCCGCGCAGCTCGGGCCCGCCGCCGTGACGTTGGCCGTCGTGCTGAACAAACAACTCGGGCTGCCCCTCGGCAAGATCGCGACGCTGTTTCGCGAGCGGTTCGGCCTGACGATCACGCCCGGCGGACTCGTCTATGCGATCCGGCGCGCGGCGCGGCGCGCCGAACCGACCTATGAGGCGCTCCGCGAGACGATCCGCGGCAGTCCGGTCGTCACGCCGGACGAAACCGGCTGGAAGGTCAACGCACGGCTGCAGTGGTTGTGGGCGTATGCCACGCCCGACACGACGCTGTACGCGATTCAACCCGGCCGGGGTTTCGATGAGGCCGCGTCGGTCCTTGGCTCGGACTTCGCCGGTGTCTTGGTGCGTGACGGCTGGGCGCCCTATCGGCGCTTCGACCAGGCGATTCACCAAACGTGTCTCGCACATTTGCTGCGTCGGTGTCGCACGCTCATGCGCGATCATCGCGAACGCCGCTTCGCGCCGCGCGTGCAACGCATCCTCCAACACGCCCTTCGGGTGCGCGATGGCTATCACCAGGGGCGCGTCTCCGCGCACGGTGTCGCGATCGCGCGTGGGCACTTGCAGAATCAACTGAATGCGCTCATCGATCGGCCCGGATCGGCGGGCGTCGCCCGGCGATTCGCGGCGCATCTCGCCATCGAATTCCCGGCGGTGTTTACCTTTCTGCTCGAGCCCGATGCGATCGACGCGACCAACTGGCGTGCCGAGCAGGCGCTCCGCCCGGCCGTCGTCACGCGCAAGGTCTGCGGCGGCAACCGATCCGAACGTGGCGCCCAGACCCATGCCGTGCTCGCGAGCGTCCTCCGGACGATTCAGCAGCGCCAGCTCGACACTGGTGACGTCCTCTCCAAGCTCCTTCATTCGCCTGCACCGATCACCGCGCTCGCGCCGCCGCGGACACAGTAATCACGACGACCCGCTAAACTGAGACCTGCATTCTTGCTTCGTCGGGAGGATGGGTTGATGGAGTGAAGAGCGGAAGATCAAATGCGCCTCCACCTGATGACGCGCACAGATGTAGGTGCGCCCAGGCGTAGGCCGGACCTGCGGAGTACAGAGCAAACAAGTCACAAAAGAATTCGATGCTCCACTCACACCAACACTGAAGCCATGTCGCAATGTAACGCTCGAACGCACGCGGCGAAAAACCCGATCCGGCTCTGCGAAGTTCGCCTTCGAGATATTTCGTCGCGGCATCGTTTACAGCCAGCCACCGCAACTGGAAGGCATCCAGGCGTGCGTCGTTCGAAAACGCAAAGAGTGAATGTGCCAACTCGTGGTACAGGTCTGACAGATGCAGAAGAAAACGCCCCTCCGCGAGGGGGATGCAAATCAAACGAAGGTCTGGATAGGTGTGATAGTAGTTCTGCGAGAGCCCAGCCACTACAGGGGTAGTAAGAGGAAATTGGATCTCTCGTGCAAGCTTGTCCGCAAGCCTGTTGATCTTGGTATCAGTGTCGGTCCACCGATGCAGAACTGAGATCGCCACGTACTCGAGTCGATCCAAATCCCACCGTGCTCGTCGCAGCGCGCGGAGTCGCAACGCGGTGTTCTGTGGCAATGATAACAGCGCATCTGACCGAACCCGCTTCAGGCTGGCGACGATTTCATTCAGGCGATCTCGGCAGGCGACATCAAGCGCCGCGACATCACGATGCAGGCCCGAGGGTATCAGGGACGCCAAGTGGCGGGCGCGGTCGAGCAATTGGACGCTTGCAGCGTCACAGTACTCCTTCATCGCGCAGATTGGCGCATTCTATTCGCCGTATCTGATCTCCATCCTTCAAGAGCACGCGCAAGTTTCTCAAGCGGCGCTATAACCTGCGGCTCCAGACCGAGAATCAACAATGACTCCCCGATATGGCGCCAATCGACATTCAACAGTTCCTTCGCCCTCAGCAGCGCTCCAAACCATGCTGCGTCAAGCGGGCGCGTCTGCTGGGGCCCCGTAGCCATTAGGAGGCTGGCGAGTTGTTTACGTCGCTCGTCAACAATCGAGCCGGCTCCCGCCTTCACGTTCAACAGCACTTCGTCAATCAGATCCGCGTACCAGCGAAGCCGTTGATAGAGATTCGCCTGGGCGCCAATATCACTCACGCGACCTCCTCGCTAGACGCAGTATCTCCTCCGGAATCTTCGAACTCCAACAGGTCAGCGTTATAGTCGGACGCTCGATCAGAAAGAATGCGGTCATTCAAACTGATCGTAATTGGCTGTCGGCTGCAGCCATCAGGCTGAGTCCACGTGAGAGCCGTCAATGCGTACAGATCCTCAAGGCAATGTTGGAAATCAGCATTGCCTGCCACCATCTCGACATGCAGCGGGTTGGCGGTGCCGTTCCGCAACAACGGAGCTCCGGTGGAACATACGTATGCCTCTGAGTCACCGATACGCACGATTGTCCCGACAGTCGGGTTGTCGACGCGGGTTTGTCCTCGCTCCATCACGTCTTGATAGAGGCGCAGTGGCGCTGGCCCGGTCTTTGAAATCTGTAGAACCGCCCACCTACAATCCTGAGTCACGATGCCTTCCGACTGTAACTTGCTCAGAGCAGCCCGTATACCGGCGATCTCTGAGGCGAACACCCGACCGTCTCGATGAAGCACGAAGCTGCTCACAGGAGATTGAACCGAAGCATCTCGAAGAATCTCACACAGATACTTCGTCATCTGGGATGGCAGCAGACGCTCACGTTGTTGGGATGTTCGTGAGTACGAACGGATCGTTCGACCGCGATCAGCGACGACCAACATTCCGCAAGTGTTGAGCTTCACATCGATGCCTACAGTTACGTCTGCATGTAAGGGCGTCTCCAACGTGAACGGCCATTTCTGATTGGTCAGCAGAACCTTGCTAAGGGCCACATTGCGAAGGTACCCGGACAGCTTGGTGCGGCTTGCCGGCACAATCTCGTACTCTAGACGGCCATCTTCTTTGCGCACTTCTCGGTAGGATCGGCTGGCCGTGTCGCTGTGGATCACGGCGCCATGAATATCCCGCTCGTACAGCTCACGCGTAACCATCGCTGCAAGTTGGTCTTCGTCGCGATGGTATCGGTCGGTGGTGCGATGAATCATCACGAGCGCGTAACCCGGCATCCCGCAACCCGCTTCTATCGCCGCTCGAATGGCCGGCCCTTGCTGGGCAAACGTGCGCTTACACGAATCATCGTAAGGCACGACTTGTGGTGCATACGGAAACTGATCGCCAACAATTTCGGCAACAGCGTTCGACAGATCGGACAAGAAGCGCGGTCCGAATGCGTCCGCGACCGACCGCGGCAGCAACAGGTACTGCCGATCGAACGGGCCCTTCACAAAAGAGCCAGCGGCGCGATCTCGCAACAATCGGAGGCGGTTCTTCGAGTACTCGCCGATCCGCGCTGGTCCACCACTCTTGAGTGTCACGCCGTTGCCGAAGCGCAGTTCAGGCAGTGCAGCGACTTGGTGGTCGATCACCGATGGCTCATGACTGATGCGAAGTGTCGCTGCGCCGAATGAGAGCTGCTGGAGATATTTGTCCGCGAGCTCGATAGTCTGCCGGCGACGTTCTGCCGGAGCCAAGATCGTATCCCCATGTTGGCGTGCAACAGCCGCACGACTCGTATCGATGACGGGGTAGCACAGAGGTGCAGGCGCCCCTTTCTCAACACCTCGATTGTCCACGTAGGTGACTACCGCGGCGGCACTTGTCAGATTTGCCAGATCGATTGGCAGTGGACGTCGCGTGTGATCCCTGACGAAGTCCAAGAGGCTCCACCGTCGCCCGTCGACAACGAAAGCGTAATCAGCAACCGATCTATCCGCTCTCGCTCGAGCCTGGATTTGGTACCATCGGTGGCCGAAACGGTAGACGCAGTGACTGTTCTTCCATTTCTGAACGAATTGATCATGGCTAAGATCAGCCGGCAGTGGGCTGCTGCTTACGTAGCAAGAAGTGGTATCCACGCACAGACCGAGGCCGCCGGGCAGCAGCATCGGGCGGACCTTAAATCCGAAATACTTCTCCACACCATCATGAGCTCGTGCTGGAGTCCTCACGAAAAAAGGCCTACCAGCCGCGGGCTGCCACAAGCGATCGTCGCGTGATAGTGGCGCTTGCAGCATAAACCGAAGGAACCGCAGCGCAATCGCGGCGTTAGCGGACGACACCTGCGCGAGATCGATTTCATACGGTTCTTCGAGGAGTTCGAGTTGAACGACCAGTCGAACAAGCTGAACGTCCGCGGGAACGGCGTGAACGTCGCGTGGCACAGCTAAGTGGGGAACGCCGTCGCGCTCGACGACGAGCACAGGCTGGTGAAGCAGGTAGCTAAGGTGCTTTTCGAGATGCTGTCGGTTCTGGAAATACTCGACCTGGTCAGGCCGAAGCCCCGATACTCGAACCAAACGATAATGCAGCTTGAAATCGCTTAGGTTCGTGATCGGGAACACGTTCGTCTGCAGTTTCATTCCCTTCCCTCCAGCACATCTTCTTGAACTCACACGTCTCGCAGAGATTTGGCCAACGCGCAGTCTCGAATTCCTCCGCAGTCAATGATTCGCTAGCGGACGCGAGCTGCATCTGGGTTCCGACGCTCGCAACGAAGTCCTCTAGTTCGAGGACATCGTCTTCGGTGACGGAGTACTCGCACTCAACATTACGTAGCAACTGGGCTTCGATAAGCCTTATCGCGGACGGTTCGTAGCCGCCCAATCCGGCAGGAAAATCTCGGTGAGGCACCGCTCGTGTCAACGCGACTGCATACAGTGCCAACTGCAGACGATAATCGCGGCCGCGGCCAGATTGAACCTTCCAGTCGATAATCGTGGGAGGCAGCCCTGTCGCGAATGCCACTGCGTCTGGAACAGCTCGAATACTGATGCTGCCGATACGAAACTGGAGTGGCCGCTGGGCGATGATATTTGCTGCGGCCTTGAGCGTGGTTCGAACTGTGACGAGAGAATAGATGCTGCGCAGAGCGTTCTCGATATCCGACCATGCGCTGTCTCGATCGTGTTGAGTGAGGCCTTGGCCGTAAGCCTCCTGCCAGAACATGATTCGGCCATCGCGAATGGCGTATATCGGGTCGACCTCGTCCGCGGAAATGGCTCGTCTGAGGTCTGCATCAAACCGTTGCTTTGCGTCATGAAGCAGGCGGGACAAGGTGACCTGTGCACCTCGATTGATGTCTCGAATCAGAGTTTCGCTGAGCGTGGCGTCAACAACGTTGCCGCGCCAGGACCTGAGGTTCTGAAGTTTGGACAAAACATACGCTTCGCGGCGCAGCGGGTCACGCGCAGTCGCACTCGCCAACTTGTTCTTGAAGAACCAGCGCCGTTGGCACTGCAGGAACATACGCGCCGCGGAATAGGACCAGATCATCGATTCTGGGGCCTACGCTTTGCCCGAAGGAATTCCAGGTATTCAGCCAAGGCAGCTTCCTCGTCGCGCGAGATGTTTGCGAAGCGCTGAAGTGGCGAATTGGAAGAGCGTGTCGATTTTACCGCCGTCGGAACAGGATACCCAGCGGTTTCGAGTAGATGCTCGTATGGAATTTCGTACGCCTTGCTCAATTGGTGCAGCACGACCGGTGAAGGTTGGCGGATTTTTCCGTGCTCCACCTGACTCAGATACGCGTTCGAGACGCCAGTCAGGTTTTCGACGTCTCGGAGACTGAGTTTTCTGGAACGTCTTCCTTCCCGGAGTGCACGCGCGAGTCCGCTGTCTGCCATTTGTGCGCTAATAATACATAGCAGCTGCTAATTATGTCAAGCGGATACCCATGCTCTGAAGCCGTGGGCCTCTCAGTTGTTCGCGCAGCTGGTGGAGCAACATCCGCCAACCCGCCGCTTTCAGTGCACGGTAGTTGCACTGAATCGCCGCGCCCGCGCGCGTCTGCGCAGACACCACACTCGCGTACGGCCCGCAACGCGACCGGCCGTATCGTGCCGCGCAGGCCGTCGTACACCCAGAACAGCTGGTCCGCCGGCCGCACTGGCGGGGCGGCGATCAGACGCAGGAGCGCCGCAACCGCCGCGGCCGCGACGAGCGCGTTGTGCGGCACGACCGAGGCGGCCGGTACCGGCTCGTCGCCCGCGTACCCGCCCGTCACGGCGTCGCCGTGGACCTCGCGGTGCAGCGCGTCGTGATCGATGACGCCCAGGCAGTCGAGGCACGGGCCGTCTGGGTACAGCATGGTGACGCGCCCGCCGATGCGGCGGACGGCGCCGTCAGCGTCGAGCTGGATGTCGATCCCGGTGTCGATCACCGGAATGAGGTACTGCGTAGCGAGCCGGGTGATGACGACGCGGCTCACCATCGTGTCCGTCGCTCCGATGATCACGTCCGCTTCCCGCAGACGGAGCGCCACGTCGCGCTCGTAGACACTCGCTCTGAGTTCGATCACCTCAACACCCGGATCGAACCGGCGCGCCTCGCGGGCCATAATCGCGGTCTTGAACGTCCGTCCGGCGACGTCGTCGGACACCGCGCCCGCGACCCGCGCGACGCTCTCCGGTCCGACGCGATCCGGATCGACGAGGATAAACCGCCGGAAGCCGGACCGCAGCAGCTGTTGAAAGGCTTGCGAGCCGGTACCGCCGACGCCCACGATCGCGATCGTGAGCTGACGCACGCGCTCCATGGTTGCGAGCCCGATCGCGCGGATCTGGCGGTCGAACATAATCGCGTCGAACGCCGCGTCCGCGTCGTGCCAGCCTGTGAGCGCGGTCTCCGTGAGCCCGCCGCCGAGGACCCGCACGATGTCGATCGGCACAGCGCCGGCGGTCGCGCTCTCCCAGATGCGCGCCGCCATCGTGGTCTGCCCGATGACGATCGCCCCGTGCGGCCCGCGTGGCGCCCGCGCGAACACCTTGGGCATGAGCTCGCGCTCGCCGCCGTCGTCAATCCCGGAGAAGGCGACGCGGCCCGTGCTGAACGGATGGCTGTGCGCGAGTAGGAACGACAGCTCCTCGGCGCGGCAGCGCTTCAGATGTGTCGCGAGGAATACCGGATCGACCTCGAGCCCAGCTGGTGCCTGGCGCAGCAGTGCCGCCCGCGGGACGGGCACGACGCCCCGAACAAGGACGCGGACTTCGCCGGAGAGGCGGCTCGTGCCGGCGATGACGATCGCCGCTTCCTCATCGCCGTTGCCGCCAACGTTCTGGAGCAGGTGGGCCCGCAGGAGGTCTAAATCGTTCTCGGTGAACGCGAGCGTCCGGATCATCCCCGCACCTCCGCGAAGCGGCGCTGAATAAACTTCATGTAACGCCAGAGCGTTTCCCGATCGGCAGCCCACGCCTGCGGCTGCCAGCAGTAATGACCCCACGATTCGGAACCGATCTGCTGCGCGCCGTATCCCTGGCTCGGCGCGCGCCCGTCGTTGAGCCGCAGCGCCGGGTCGGCCTCGAAGCCGTTCGGCTTCGCTGTTGGGAACCCCGGCGGCAAGAGGACGAGCACGCGGACCGCCGTACGGTCCCACCCCGTGGCGATCGGCAGCTGCGGCACGAGCACGCGGATGAAACCGTCGGGCTGCGGGGAGGCCTGCAGGTCCGGGAAGTCCTCCCGGGCCCGCTCGATCTGCGCCGCGACGGACGGCAGAAGGCCAGTCGTCCCCACAACGCCGACGGGCAGGTCGTAGAATCGATCGCCCGGCTTCAGCTGCACGGTGTCGTTGTCGCCGATCTCGTCGTCGGCGCCTGCGCCGCGCGTCTCGCGGAAAAGCTTGTTCTGCGGTGGGATGCCGCCCAGCACCTTGAGCTCGGCGCCGGTCATCGTCGCGTCGTCGATGAAGTAGCGGGCGTCGTTGATGAAGATCGGGATCCGGCGCTCGGCGCGCTCGGTTTCGTGGGATGGGACGATCTGATCCATGCGCAAAGAACTCCTTTAAGGGTGAAGGTCTCGGAAATGGCTCTCACTTGGGAAACGCCGGGGCGTTACAGCGATGGCTTATGACGATGACGGCGACCGGGCGCGGGTCGGCTTCGTGCGAGAGTCGGCGCGCCGCCTCTTAGCCCGGAAAATTCACGAAGGGGCCGATTTCGGTAGAGACACAAACGCCTCCGCATGGTAGAAAGCCGTTGCGACACGTTCTTTCTCCACCACGGAGGCGTTTGCGTTGACCACCGAGAC
>Ga0187893_10007972_pt1 | contig 16992 bp, 15 predicted proteins | sample MA1701074metaG_FD_139574 | JGI IMG/M metagenome (GOLD analysis project Ga0187893, IMG submission 139574) | White microbial mat communities from a basaltic lava cave in the Kipuka Kanohina Cave System on the Island of Hawaii, USA - MA170107-4 metaG ...
CTTCACCTGATACAGCAGTAACAGCCGGTTGAATTCGCGGAGCAAAGGCTGGCCGTAGGCGGGAATCGAAAGCGGGCTGAAGACGAAGAGATTCGGTTCGACCTCACGGATCGGGGCGGCGGCGGCCTTGATCTTGCTGAACGCGCGTTTGAAATCAGCGCTCGAAGCCGAAGGAGTGCGCAGCCCGATCGAATCTATCCACAACACGCGGTTCTCGCGCGCCAGCAAACGCATCAGATGCGTTTTCGACAGCGGGTCACCGCTCCAATCGTTACTGAAGGTGACGATGTCGCGGCCTCTCAACGCGCTTGCCGGCGGATGACCGGTCGAGCCGGAGAAGCCATTTAGACCAACTCTGGACCTTTCAGAACTGGCGTCAAATGTGTGCGTTTGTGCCCGATTCATTTGCCCTTTCAACCGCTCCTTTCATTGCGCGGCTAAGCAGTACCGCGCGCGTAAGCAAGCGGTTGCCTGCGGAATCTGACGCTGGCTTACGCGCATGGCGCTGTCTAGCCGCGCGCAATCAACGAGTTTCTCAGCCTCAGGTAATATTCGCCGCCGATTTTCTTGGTGATCTTTTTAGCGTTCCAGATCAGCGACTGGCGCGCGCAGGGCACGAAGCGCCCCGTCGCCAACGCCGCCGCCTCCTGCGCCGGCGTCCACCGCTGAATCGCGTACCGCCCAATTAACAGACACCCATGCTCCGTCCAGCAATTCATCGTCGGCTCCGAAGTAAAGAGGATTTTCAACCCCGCTTCAGCCGCAGCCTCGGCGACCTTTTTCGAAAACTGTCCGCCCGGAATCGAGCCGATCTCGATCCGATGGCCCAGGATGTCCGACAATTCGCTGACGCTATCGCGCCATTCTCGCAGCAACCGATCCCAGCCGTGACTCGCCATTCGCAACGGGTGCGAACAGGAATGTGTGCCAATGACGTGGCCGCGCGCGTGCAACTCGCGGATCTGGCCGCGGCTGACGAATGGCGGCGTGCCAATGTAATCAGTGGCGATCAGGAAATGGCCGCGCCAGCCCAGAGCTTCGATTCGATCCGCAATCTGCGTGCAGGCGCTGACCCCGCCGTCGTCGAATGTCAACATCCACGGCGCCCTCTGAAGTGAGCCGGGACCGTTATCGGAAAGATCGAAGGCGTTGATCGGCGCGGCCACTCCAACATCTAACAAGGCCTGCAAATGGCGCTCAAATTCTTCCGGAGGAAGTTTATAGAGCGCAGCGTCGGGGCTGGGAAAACCGCTGGTTTTATGAACATCGTCAGGGACAACGTCGTGATACATGATCGTGATGGCTTTCATAACCTGTTCCCTCTCTCTTCCAATTCGGGTTTTAGGCTCAACCACGAATTATCCAGTCGTGCGGTTCTGCGCTGCATGCCGCAGTTCAAGGTGTAACGCACCATTCCCCTTCCAATTGCGTCAAAAAGGCGTCTCCGCGGTGGATGGCGTTCGGTATTTCGGCGTTGTTCGATTGCATCAGCATCAGGCACCCGATGCGATTGAAGAAGCAGCCTCTGTCCGCCAGCTCCTGCATAAATCGCGGCTCCAACCGGCCTGAGAGCGCGGTCGCGCCACCGCGCCTGGCATGATCAAACAGGTGATCAATGACTTCTCCTTCCGAGTTCTTCCTGGCCGCAATCTGAATTACTGAGCCTAGTCCACCACGTTTGAGATAATATAAGTACCATCCAGCCACTTCACCCTGTTCGTCACGAAGCTGCACCTTCTTAAACACGCCGTAAAGCTTCATTTGCGCGGCCTGATTGAATAACCACTGCAGCGAATGCTCATCATATACCGGACGCAGCGCCAGACCTTTTGAAAACTGTGGCAAGTAAGTGAGCACGGTCTTGACCTCAAGCTCTTCTTCCGAATAGGGCGATGTTACTTTGGAAAAGTAGCGCGGTAACATCCGCGCGGCAGTAATATCGGCCAAGCTGACCAAAGGAGATAATACCTGTGTGGTGTAAGAGAACAGCTTGCTCCCGCCGGAGGCCCCGTGTTTGCTTAATGTGCTGACGGCTTGCCGGGCGGGCCGCAGAATACGCATCCAGCGCTGGCTGTACAGGTGCGAGGTCACGCCTCCCACTCCTTCCCAAATCCTGCGGCCAAGCAGCCCCGCGCCGTCAGTGAAAACCAGGTCCTGCGGCCCCGAAAACAAGGCCTTCAAAAGTTGTACCCCAGCCAACGTGGATCGGCTCTCCGGCTCTACCATAAAATGCAAGCTGATGACCGCGCGGACAGGCAGATTCTGAAACAGCATCTTGCGCGGCGCCAGCGCCAGAAACCCGATAAGCTTGCCGCTCGACGCTTGAAATACCAGCGAAGGGAGTGATTCGTCGTACCAGGGATTGTCGAAGAAGGTCTGTTCGAGGTAACCAGGCAGTTCCGAAGCGGAAAGCATCCGCCCGGACGGCGCTTCGGGAAGAAGCAGCCGTTGGAGCATATCCGCCACCTGCGGAATGTCTTCTCTGGTGAAGCTCCTGACCGGTTTTATCCTTGCGCTCTCTTTCATTGATCGAGTCGTTCATCGGCGTTTAACGAGGCTATGTAAAACGCATGCACATCTCGCCTTCCAAAGGCGACAGCAAAGCATCGCCGCGATGGAAGGCTCGAAGAATATCGGGGTTATGAGAATGGATCAGCATCCAGGGTTGGCCACAATTGAAATAACAATGTCTGTCGGAAAACGCCTGCATGAATGGCGGTTCTAATCGCCCCGACACCGCGATCGAACCGTTAAGCCAGGCGTCATAGAAGAGGTGGTCCAGAACCTCGCCGATCGAATTCTTCTTTGCCACAAGCTGCACAACCTGGCTTAGGCCTCGGGGGTTGAGGTAATAAAGGTACCAGCCAATTACCTCCCACCTGGAGTTATGGATTGCCACCTTGCGCAAAGCGCCTCGGCGCGTCTGACGAGTTATGGTTTCAAGCAGCCATTTCAGCGAGTATTCGTCATACTCCGGCCAAAGCGACCTGGAGCCCGAAAACTCCGAGAGGCAGGCCAGCAGCCCATCGGCATTCAACTCTTCCCCCGAAACTTTAGGTTCTGTTTGACGGAAGCGGTGAGGCGATTTCCGCGCCAGAGCGGCGTCAAGCAGGTTGCACAAAGGCTTCGATGCGGAAGCCAGCAGCGACAAGGCCCCACGCCCTTCAAAATGACTGACGACAAACCGGCTCGGGCGCAAAAGCCGCGTCCATTGGACGCTGTACAAAAGCGCGGTAGAGCCGCCGAGTCCTTCCCAGAGCTTGCGCGAAGCGTTATTCGCCTCATCAGTCAGCGAGAGGTCTTGCGGCCCCGTGAGAAAAGCTTTCAGCAACCCAACCCCGGCGCCTAAGGCGCGGCTATTCGGATCGACGATAAATTGACTGCTCAAGGCCACGCAAACCGGCATGCCATCAAGTAGCATTCGGCGCGGCAGCACGCCAAGAAAGCCCGTGATCCTCCCATCCGTGCCCTCGTGCACGAGCGAAGGTAAAGCGTCATCACGCCAGGGATTTCGGAGGAACACCCTCTCGAAGTAATCGGTGTATGATTGCCGTAATTCAGAAGCCGGTTTTTGCGGGGCAGGGATACTGGCGCCGTCAAAGACACGCCAATGCAAATCGGAGACCTGCTCGATATCATCTTCGACGAACGGTCTTATCCGGTTCATAATTTTCCCTGTCTGACCCCGTATGGCGCTTATCATAGGCGGCCCCGGCAGCTAACTGAGAACCATTTCCTGCATTGCGCTCTGGCGGCTGACAAATTCAGCGATCCTTGCGATGGAGCGAAAGTTGTCCAATTCGATCTCGTCAAACGAGATCTTAACCCCGAACTCATCCTCAAGTCCCGCCATCAATTCCACGAGCAAGAGCGAATCGAGCAAGCCCGACTCCATCAAGTCTGCCTCGGCCGACGGGGCCTCGACGTGAATTTTTTCCGACAGAAGTTTGTTAATCCGATCATGTAAAGAAATATCGTATGTCATAACTCCACTCTTTATTTCGACAAAGATGTTACAGGCTTCCCTGCAAATGGCGCGTCTCGAAATGGACTCCGACCGAGCATATAATGCGACAGCGCTTCGGCCACTTTTCGCGCTCCGCCTTCGTTGAAGTGAACGTCATCATAAAAGACAGTCGTGTCTTTCTCTAACATCGCCGACAAGTCAAGGCATTCAATCTGCCTCTCCCGGCAGATGCGAAGCAAAGTATCGTTATATGCCTTCATCCCCTTTTCCAGCGCCGCCGCCGAATAGTAAGGTTTGCCGCTCTCCTTCTGAAAATCACCTATTCCGCCCAGCCACAACAGTTGCTCCAAATTCTGAGGCAACCCTGGCTTCCACATTGTGGGCTGGGTCATAAAAATCAATCGAGTTGACTTCTCCTGAGCGATGTCAATCATCCCGTTGATGTTTTTTGCATACTCTCCCAGGGCCGACGACAAATCAGGTAACTCATCCCGGATCTCCGCCGCGCGCCGCCGATGTTCTCGCCAGGTGACGTAAATTCTCCCGTCCACATCTTCGACATGTTCCTTCGACATCAGCCGCTTCGTCCTTCTCAGTAACTGCCAGGTAGCCGTCCTCTTATAAAAAGGGTCTTCGGCATATGTATCATAGGTTCCCGCAAAAGTCTCAGCCAACAGTTCCTTTTTGGCTTCAGGCCTCCACAGGAAATCCGGGTTGTAGTCCTTGTCGTGGGAAAGACGTTTGGAAAAATCATTAATCCCCATCAGGAGAATAACGGCGTCAATTTTCATCTCCTTCAATGGCACATGCTGCAATGCCATGAGGTGATGCCTGCTGGTCGTACCGCTTACTCCTCCGTTACCGACCCAGACCTCCTGGTTCCGCATGCTCCTGTTCAGAGTTTCCTGTAACAGTTGAGGCCAGGTCTCGGATTGATCCAGGTATCCGCAGATGGTCGTACTCCCGCCAACAGCCAGGACACGATATGTGTGTTGAGGGGCAAGCTCATCCCCGCGCAGGCCCTGCGAATTTATTATAAACTCCGAGTCGCCAGATACGCCTGGCATTATATCCGGGGATGGCTTGAACACTGTTTTAATGCGCGGCGGCCAGATGTAATAGCCGGTACTCTGTATTGAACGAAGCACGAGTTGGAGCGCCCCTTCACATAAGGCAAAGGCGACCGCCAGGGAGAAGCAAAACAACAAAAGCTTTGAAAGGCGCTGTTTCTGAAACTGCAGTTTGAGTGGTTTCATAGTAGTCCACCTTACTTTAAATACTTACCAAGGTGCGCAGCCAGTACCTCCGCCACTCTTTTATGGCCTTCCGTACTCCAATGAAAATCCTCCGGCAAGTGCAGGGATTCGTCCTTATGATCCAAATAATCCTCAAGGTCCAGACAGGATATGCCAAAAGGCGTTAAGTATTCAACCATCTCTCGACTACCCGTCATCTCTTCGGTGAAAACGACCAGTAACTTCCGATCGCCTTGACGAGCGGAGATCTCTCGTCTCAACTCAAGGAGCAAGCGGGCAGTAATTTTTTCCTCCGGTGTCCGCGGAAACTGCCCAGAGCTGGCGGATGTAGAGATCGAATGCCCTGCGCCATTTTTCTCCTGAGCCACAGACGCCACGCTTCCTTCTATGGCCTTTGAATATAAATGCCTGTTAGCCGCAGTAAGGATATAGGACTGCGTGGCAAGATTCGTTAAGGCGCGTTTCCACAACGGCGTTCTGGGAACCGGTTGATTTATCAGCGTCAACTGTCCGTCCTTGTCTCCGTCTTTGAGTTGAAACGCCGGCTTCCCGTAAACGACATACTGTTGAGTGAGCAGGTTTCCGAGGGGATCGTTCTCGGTAACTACAATTATTACGAGATCAGCGTTGTACTTATAACCTTCATTGCGATAAAGCAGCAGCTCCTGATCCGTGCCGTACCCGCTCACTCCCAGGTTGACAATCTCGACTTCAGGCATTGCAGACCTCAGGCGTTCGGTAAAGACTTCGTCATCTTTGACGCCATACCCCCAGACGTAGGAGTCCCCAAGAACCAACACCCTCTGTCGCTTTTGGTCACGCCCGTACTCAACCTCCGGCCCTCTGAAACCCTTCGAGTTGATCGTCACGAAAGCCTGAATCCCAAAGGTCTCGAAATACCCGCTGGCGCCGGGATTATGAGCCCATCCGTAGCGGGAATCATACTTCCAGAACTTTGTGATTCGGGCGGTCCGAGGAGCCAATTGAGGGAAGAGTATTCGTGTTAGCCCTTCCGCCAACAGAATACCCACAAACAAGCTGGTTACAATCAACCCAAAGCGAGCCAGCAATGTCTTGAGTTTTCGACTGGCAACGAATGTTGTCATGGCGGCGTCCTCACCTATTTCTGAACGATGAAACGGTTGATTACCAATGCGTCTATTCCGGAACAATAAAAGCTGCGCACTGCTTCGCGAGGAGTACAAACAACCGGCTCTCCAAAAAGATTGAATGACGTGTTGACAAGGACAGGAACGCCCTTCTTTTCCCCGAATTTATCGAGCAGCCGCCAGAAGAACGGATTGGTTTTACGGCTGACCGTATGCACACGGGCCATTCCATCAGCAAACCAAGCGGCAGGAATCAGGCTACGTTTATCATCCCTGACGCGCGATAAGGTGATCAGGAATTTTGAGAGCGGGCTACAATCTTCGAAGAAATCTTGCGCCCGTTCTTCCGGGACCGACGCGGCGAACGGCCGGTAAGTCTCGCGATGCTTGACGAAAAGGTTCAGGTTCTCCTTCGTATAATCCAGCAAAGGGTTGGCAAGAATGCTCCTGGCGCCAAGCGAGCGAGGGCCGAATTCAGCGCGCCCCTGAAACCAGGCGACGATGCTTCCCTGATTAAGCAGCTTTACAATCTCGTCCAGGAGCTTATCTTCAGAAGTAATGTAACGATATGCCAGCTTGCAATTGTCGAGTTCAGGTTTGACCTCCTGGTCGGAAAATTCAGGCCCCAGGAATACATGTTCCAGAGGCTCGGGCCGCCCCTGGTCAAGTTGGTTATGCCACTGAAACAAAGCGGCCCCGATGCTACATCCCGAATTTCCCGCCGCAGGCTGGACGAAAATCTGTTTATAACCGCTTTCACGCTCCAGCTTCGAGACCAGCAGGCTGTTGAGAGCCACTCCGCCTGCGAGGCATAAAGCGTCGACACCATGCTCCTGCCGGATACTTTCAGCCAGCGCCAGGACCACCTCTTCAAGGCGCCGCTGAAGGCTGTGAGCCAGATTGCGGCGATAGCTGTTCGTCGGAAGCGTAGCTTTTGACCGCCCTGTCAGTTCTCCAATCATTTCGTTCCACGAGGGCCTCTTCGCTCCGCCGTTGAACCGATGGTCCTTGCGGCGCAGATGATCGCCAAATCTGCTGTAAAACTTTTCGGAAAAAGGATCCGGCCCCTGGAGTGAATCAGTAAAGAAGGAAGTATCTATTGACGGAATTCCCGCCTGATCAACCCCGATCAGTTCCTGGAAGGCGGAGAGGAATTCTGGCTCACCAGTCATGCTTAGCCATTGCGTGTTATGCTCCCCACCGTTGGCGTTAAAGCCCAGGTATTCGGTCACCAGGCTGTATACCATACCTAAAGAGTGCGGAAACTCGATTCGCTTGGTAAGACGCACCTTCCTTCCCTGACCTATACCAGCCGCTATCGAGATGTAGTCCCCTTTTCCACTGAGCAACAGAATTGCTGCGCGATCAAACCCTGAGAGGTAGAACGAGCTGGCCGCATGCGCAAGCTGATGATCTATAGCCACAGTTCTCGAGCGTTGGCCGAACAACCGCTTGGCCAGGTTCAGCGTTTTCACCCGGTCGCGAAATTCATTCACGCTGGCAGCCCGGTGATCGTCAGCCACGGAAGCGCCTTCAGGAATGAATCTTGCGCTGAAACTCACCTGCCTGTTCAATAAACGACGGGGCTTGAGGTAGTAAGTGACGTAATCTATATCGTCAACTCCAATGCCGGCAGCCTTGAGGCAGTATCCAATAGCTTCGTAAGGCATCCCCCCACACTCTCTGATGCCAACACTCTTAACTCGAGCCAGCTTCTCTTCTTCGATAGCGGCGATTATCTGCCCGTCTTTGAGCAACGCCGCCGCTGCATTACGATGGTGCCCGGAGATACCCAAGATGTACATTTGGTTAAACCTTTCGTAAAAACCGCTTGCTGGCAGGCGCAATACAGCGCCGCAGTCGTTATCTGAACACGAGATCAGTCAAGTGAGAATTCCTTCCGCCAGTCGGTCTTATCTTGGAATTCAGGCTGATCCTTCTTTTCCAACACGCAAGTCTCCAAAACCAGCGCGTCCATCTCCGTCCTCATAAAACAACGGTAACTATCCTCCGGTGAACAAACTATCGGCTCGCCACGAACATTAAAACTTGTGTTGACGATTACCGGACAACCAGTTCTTTGATGAAACGCTTCAATGATCTCCCAGTAGAGCGGGTTCACTTCCCGACGCACCGTTTGAACACGAGCGGAGTAATCCACGTGTGTAACGGCGGGAATTTCGGATCGGACGACATTCAGTTTTTCTATCCCCCACAGCCGCTCTTCTTCCATCGTCATTCTTCGGCAACGATTCTCCGTTACATCAGACACCAGAAGCATGTATGGGCTGTCAGTATTCATATCGAACCATTCAGCGACGTGTTCCCGGAGCACGCTCGGCGCGAAAGGCCGGAAGCTTTCCCGGTGCTTGATCTTCAGGTTCATCACTGACTGCATTTTGGATGATCGCGCGTCCCCAATGATGCTCCGGCCCCCCAAAGCGCGGGGACCGAACTCCATTCTTCCCTGGTGCAAACCAACGACCTTTTCTGAAGCCAACAGCCCGGCTACAGCCTTGGGCAATTCCTGGCGGTTGTACTTCGTGTACGGGTAATTATTCGACCTGAGAAACCGCTCTATCTCTTCTTCCGAGTCGCGAGGGCCGAGGTATGAGCCTTTCATACCATCAGCGTATGGTGGAAGGTATCCATTGGAATACCCCCGCGAAGATTGCCAGGCGCCCTGACTTTCCGGACTCAAGCGCGATTTGCCCAGATAACGATGCCAGACGGCAAGCGCGATCCCGACGGCTCCGCCGGCATCGCCGGCCGCAGGCTGGATCCAGATGTCGTCAAACAAATCTTCCCGCAACAGCTTGCCGTTAGCCACACAATTGAGCGCCACTCCTCCCGCCATACACAGTTTATTCATACCTGTTTCCCGACGGACATAACGAGCCATTTTCAGGACTACCTCTTCAGTGATCTCCTGAACGCTCCGCGCCAGATCCATCTCCCTTTGTGTGAGCCTCGATTCGGGTTCACGAGGCGGGGCGCCGAAGAGTCTGTCGAAGACCTTGTTCGTCATCCGCAGGCCCTGGCTGTATTCAAAATAGTCCTGATTCATTCTCAGGCTGCCGTCTTCGCATATTTCCAGCAACTTCTCCTTGATCAAGGGAACGTACTTCGGTTCTCCGTAAGGAGCTAGCCCCATTACCTTGTACTCACCGCTGTTTACCTTAAACCCGGTGTAATAGGTAAACGCGCTGTAGAGAAGTCCGAGGCTATCGGGAAACCTGAGTTCCTTGAGCATGGTAATTTCATTGCCTCGCCCGATCCCAATCGAGCTGGTCGCCCATTCGCCGACCCCATCCATGGTCAGAATCGCCGCTTCTTCGAAGGGTGAAGGGTAGAATGCGCTGGCGGCGTGGCTTTCGTGGTGATCGCCGAAAAGTAGCTTCCAGTTGAACTGTTTCGCCTGCTTCCTGGCGGCTCGGTCGTCTTCTGCGCCCATCGCCTTGGCAAATTCGGTCATGATTAAATCCGGCGCCCATAATTTTTCCTTCATCCAGAGGGGCATTGACTTGAGAAAAGACACGAAGCCAGCCGGCGTGTAATCCAGATAGGTCTCGAGCAACCTGTCGAACTTGAGCAAAGGCTTATCGTAAAAGCCGACGTAATCAAGTTGCTGATACGTGATCCCGGCCTCTTTCAGGCAGTAATTGACGGCATTGCCCGGAAAACGGTGATCGTGTTTAACACGCGTGAACCGCTCTTCCTGCGCCGCCGCGATTATTTCCCCGTCAACAACCAAAGCGGCCGCAGAATCGTGATAGAAGGCAGAAATTCCCAGAATAGAAGTCATAAAACCCAATTTCGCTGAAACAAAAAGTACCTGTTCAGCCAGTCTAAAAGTGTCAGTTATTCTCTTCGAGCTTTGCGGAAATCGATACCCGGGTCTCGGCAAAGCTCGGAGAGAAGCCTCCCGTTCTATCCGAACAGTTACGTTAGAAGAGAGTGTAAATGAACGGCGCCAGCGCAGAGCTGCCGGCTACTGCCAAAAGCACCCCGATCAGCACCAGAACGATGATAATCGGAGCAAGCCAGAACTTTTTATTGCTCTTCATGAACTGCCAGAGCTCGCTGATTACTGTTAATCTCGACATTTGAAGTACCTCCTTAGTACATCTTTTCAAAATGATGTGGATCGCGCTGCCGCGCGTTATACGGAGCCCAATACGAAGCGGCGGAAGAAGCGCGCCGGCGCAGCGGGTCCCAGCCTGACAGCCTCTTTATAACACCGATCGGCATGACCACCAGAAAGTAGACCAACCCTAAAATGATCGGCGTCGTGACCAACGAGAGTATCTTGGCCAATCCCATCCACGCCCGGTTCGGATAAACCAGCGATCTTGGGAGTAACAACCCAAGAATAACCAGAGTCGAACCTAATCCGACAAAGCCCGGCGCGATCACTCCCCAGCCTCCTCGATACCACCACCAGCTTCCCAACAGGGCGAACACAAACCCGACGAGAAGACCGAACTCTCGCTCCGCACGGAAAGATTTTTTTGAGACTTTTTGTTTCGATTGCATAGCTTTATTTCCTAATGAACCCACTCCAGCCGCTCGCCAGGTTTGAGCAGGTCGACTGCGTTGACATTTTGCCCATTGACCGACAACCGGTTGACCATAATCCATTCATCGCTGCAAGCGACCAGGACCTGCCCGTCATCGCGCCGGTCAATCACGCCCGGTTCAGCGTCGCAGGCTTGACCGGTGAGGGTGACTTTCACAAAGCCCACTTCCTGATCTCCCATTCTTGACCTGGGGTTTTTCCATGGCGACGTGAACGGAGAGTAATCTGCGGCTCGCACGAAGTTGTAGATTTCGCGCGCCGGGCGCGACCACGCCAGCCATCCGTCTTCGGGCGTCCCCTTGCCGAAGTACTCGCGCCGGGTCAGGTCCTGCTCAATCAGCGGAACGGAGGCCGGATCAACCGCCGCCGCATCGAGCAATTGTTTAATCAATTCCATCCCGAACTTGATGCATTTCGCGCTCACCGAAAAGCCTGTGTCCAGTTCTTCGATGTCAAAGAGCGATTGATACGCGATCGGCCCGGTATCAATCCCGGCCAGCATCTTGTGAAGCGTTACGCCGTGTGCCCTCTCGTCGTAATAGATCGCCCAGCTCGGCGCGTTCAACCCGGCGTAACGCGGCAGCGGGCCAGGGTGAAGGTTGAAGCTGCCGAAACGCGGCGCTTCGACGATCTCTGCTTTAATCAAGAACAGCGAATGCACGTTGAGCAGAAGGTCTACTTTCTCAGCCCGAATAACATCAGCGAACTTCGGGTCCTTGACCAACTCCGCGGGCCAGGCGCGGCAGTTCATTTTTTCAGCGAGCTGCCACACCGTCATGCCTCCGGGCGTCTTCCGGGTCGGCGAAGCCATGACTCCGACCAGATTGTGGTTACTGCTCGCCAACAATTTCAGCGTCTGCATGCCCGCCGACTCTTCGCCTACCAGTAATACGTTCAATTCCTTCTCCTGTTATTCGCGTGTTATGCGGCTTCCTGCTCGAACCTTTCTCGCAGCGCCTTGCGGTCAATCTTGCCGTTCGCATTCTTTGGCAACCGGTCGAATTGCATCCAGCGGGCAGGCATCATGTAATTTGGCAATACTTTGCCCAATTCAGCGCGTATTCTGGTCGGCGATGAATCAACCTCTTTGAGAGGCACGTAGGCGCAACAGATGGCGACGCCTTCGAAGCCGCCGGTGTTCATGGCGACGACCGCGCACTCTTCGGTCATACCGAGCGCATTCAAGGCAGTCTCGATCTCACCAAGCTCGATGCGATAGCCTCGACTCTTGATCTGCGAGTCGGCGCGTCCGAGGTAGTAAACCAGGCCGTCTTCACCAAGCTTGGCCAGGTCGCCGGTCTTGTAGATTCGGTCGTTCGCGTCTGTACTGCCAGGGCGTCGCAGAAAGACAGAATCCGTCTTCTCCTGATCGCGCCAGTAACCGGGGCTCAATCCGACGCCGGCGATGTAGAGGTCGCCGGTCCCGCCCACCGGCAATGGCCGGAGCTCTTCGTCGAGCACGACCAGTTCTTCTCCGTCGCAAGCCACGCCGATTGGAATCTGTTCGCGCTCATCAGCCGGGCACTCGGGCACGGTGTAGAAGCTGCTGGCGATGGTAGCTTCGGTCGGGCCGTAAAGGTTCGTGAACTTCACGTGCGACAATCGTTGCATCCAGTAGATCAACGGCGGGGTCGGGAAAACCTCGCCGCACCACAGCAGGCGTTCGAGCAGAGGGAAGTCGTTATGCTTGACGACCTCCGCCTTAGCCATAAAGTTTAACACCGAAGGAACCGAGAACCACTGAGTTAATTCCGAATTGCGGATAAACTCTGCCAACTTGTGAGGTAATAAATTCAACTCAGTTGGAACAATATGCAGTTGCGCGCCGCTGGATAAAGTGCCGTAAATATCGAACGTCGAAAGATCGAAATGCAACGGCGGATGGCTCGAAATTTTGTCCGAGGGTTTCGTGCCGAAGTAATTCACCGCCCAGTTGACGAACTGGAGCACGTTGTTGTGGGTTATCACAACCCCTTTCGGCACACCGGTCGAACCTGAAGTGAAGAGGATGTGAGCCGCATCGGTAATCTCGTTCTGATAGTCCAACCCCGCGCTGGGGTAATTCAGCAAATCTTCTTGCGAAAACTGAGCCTTGAAGTTGTTACCTTCGACCTTGCCCTGCTCCATCCATCCAATCAAGGGTGAATCGCGGCGAGAATCTTCAGCCATCAATTCATCGAGCAACGCAGTAACCGGCCCACCCGCCAGAATCCATCGCGGCTCGCAGGCGTCAATGATCTTAGCCAGCCTGGGGGCAGGGCTGGAAGTATCGAGCGGAACGTATATGCAATCCGCCTTCAAAATACCCAGAATGCTGATCAAGGCGGCGGGTGATTTGGGAATGAGAAAACAGACGCGGTCGCCTTTCCTGGCTCCCGCATCTTTGAGCAGACGAGCCAACTGGTTGGAAGCTTCTTCCAACTGGCCGTAGGTCATACGCTCCTGTTTGTAAACAATAGCTATCTGATCAGGGCGCTGTTCCGCTTGTTTGGTTACTAACTGCTGTAACAAAGAAACCATTACACTATCTCCTTAACTGCTATTTGCTGCGCCGCCGCTTGTGCGAAAGCGATGCCCGTGTGGTACAACTCTTCTTCCTCCGGCGGAATATCCAGAATGAAAGTACTGAATCCCAGTTTGATATACCGTCCCAGCTCCGCCGCAACCTTTTTGTAGCTACCCACCAGGTACGGGCAATTCGTCTTGTAAGTTTGAAACGGTACCAGCCAGTACGGATTATTCTCAGGCGTGGCGCCCAACTCCGAGATCTGTTTATGCCACTCGGAATCTGACACTTTATTCGCCAATTCCCGGGTCAACTGTCCCCTACGATCCTCCGGGAATCGCTCATACGCAATGCTCCAGGCTTCGTCTTCATCTTCACGCGTAACGATCCCGACTCGAACCCCGGAGTCAATGGAGTCGTCCGGCGGTTCATTTTCATACTCTCCAGGAGGCTTCGGATATTTCACCGCCGTCGCTCCCATAGCTTTGGCAGCCGCTAAACCGGCCTCCGACGACCCCGACACGAAAATCCCAGGGAATAACTCTGGCGGCAACGGCGGCGTCATTTTCAGCTTATCGGTCTGGTAAAACTCCCCGGCGAGAGTCACCGGCCCCGCGCCTCCTAACAGTTGTTTGATGACCGTCACATACTCGATCATCCGATCGTAGCGCCGGTCGTGCGGAGTCGGATCGTTCAAGGCGTTCAGGTCATTCTTAAATCCGCCCGCCACCATATTCAGATAAATCCGCCGGTTGTGAAGAAAACCATACGAGGCCGCCATTTTGGCGACTGTGTACGGGTGCATGTAGACGGGCTGTACCGCAACCAGCGGGCATAGAGTGTCAGTGCTCTGGATCACCAACTGCGAGACCAGCCAGGGATCTACCAACCCATTATCCGTGTAGACGAGAATGCCTTTGCAGCCGTACTTTTCGCTCCAGCGCGAGACTTCAACGACGTGGTTGAGGTAGTCTTCTTTTGGCGCCTGGATTGATTGCGGGCAGGTAGCAAAGATTTCAACCGCAGGCGATGGTGTTTGATCCGGTGTTACTCCGGCTGCGATATACGAGTCCATTTTTAGTACCTCCTTCAGGTTGCTCTTGAATGTGGCGCGCGCCAGGCAACCAGGTTTTGTTACTCAGTGTTGTCGGAAAGCCAGTGGCTCCGGGGCGCCTTGCTAAGCGACAAATTGGGTAATGCTGGCAATTGACCGAAAGTTATCAATCGCAACCTCCTCCATGGAAATCTTGACGCCAAATTCCTGCTCCAGGCTCAGCAATAAATCGATCAACGTCAGCGAATCGAGTACCCCGGTTTCCACCAAGTCGGTCTCGACGGAAGGGACTTCCAGATTTAATGTATTCGTAAAGAGATCAGTTAGCCGTTGTTGTAATTGCGCATGTTCTGTCATATCTAACCTCTTATAAAGCAGCTACCTTAACCTTGCCGGCGTTTGACAAGAACGTTCTCTAAAAATAGATATTCGATCCCTGTATTAAGAAAGGTGTCAATCGCCTCCTGGGGGGTATTAACGATTGGTTGCCCTTTGACGTTAAAGCTCGTGTTCAAGACCATTTCCCGGCCTGTCGTCTGGCCCACGGCTTTCAGTAAGGTATGAAAATCTTTGTTATCGCTGGCAGACACGGTTTGCACACGCGCTGACCCATCTACGTGAGTGATGGCCGGTAACTGGGAGCGGAATTCCTCACGCACGTTAACAATCATAATCATGTAAGGCAGTTCGGTCATCGGCGGAATGTCGAACCAGCGATGGGCTTGTTCAATGGTAACCGCTGGCGCGAAGGGGCGGAACGCCTCACGCATTTTGACCATAGCGTTAATGCGGTCGCGCATCTCCGAATGTCCCGGATCGGCCAGGATGCTCCGATGCCCCAAAGCGCGCGGGCCGAATTCCATTCGTCCGCGATACCAGGCGATGACCTTTCCTCCCGCGATGAGGTTCGCGGCTTCGGCGCAAGCGTCCTCCACATTCCCGAAGCGCGTGACTTCGACGCCCCCCTCGTATTCGGTGAGCGCCGCGTTAATATCTGCCATCGAGTGGGCCGGGCCGAAAAAAGGAACCGGGAAGCGGCGATTGGTCAAGGCGCCAGCCTGGGCCGCGCGGTAAAGGGCAGCTCCCAGGGCCGTGCCATCGTCGCCAGCGGCGGGTTGCACATAAATTTCGTCAAAAAGGCCGGAGCGCAGAAGTTTGCCGTTGGCCGTGCAGTTGAGCGCGACTCCTCCGGCCATCGCCAGCCGCCGCAGTCCCAGCTTCCTTCCGAAGTGACCACAAAGATGCATCATGGTTCGGTCGAGGCAAGCTTGCAGCGCAGCGGCGACATCCTCGTGGGCCGATGCGATGTCGTCGTCGGGATGGCGTTCTTTGATCAGATGTTCGGCAAGGTACTTGCGCGAAGCCAGGTAGTTCTCATGTTCATCGCGCGTCTTATTCAATTTAAGAATAGGAATCCGAACCGAACCATCCCGTAACTGGACGGCCTGTTCGAAGAACGAGCTGAACCGCTCAGGATTTCCGTAAGGGGCCAGGCCCATGATCTTATACTCGTCGGAGTTGAAGTCGAATCCGAGGTGTAGAGTAACGAGAGAATAAAGCACCCCGATCGAATCGGCGGACGAAAGCCGGTGTACTACGTCGAGTTTGCCGTCGTGCGCATGATAGACGGTGACGCTATGCGCTTCGCCCATACCATCAATGACTACAACCAGGCACTCATCCCATCCCGAAGTGAAGTAAGCGCTGGCCGCATGCGCCAAGTGGTGGCTGACGTTATGCACGCGCTCAGCCGGGAACTCAGGGAAGTCACGCTCGACAAGCCTGAGCAGGGCTTCTCTGGAAAACACCTCGTGGTAAAGCTTGGCCGTGATCGGATCCAGGGAGTAAAGCTTCTGGTAGTTTGAATAATCAAACCCATGAGCCAGTTCGTCAATCTCGTCGAGCGTAATTCCTGCTTCGGATAAACAGTAGCGAATAGCATTGGCGGGAAAATCCCCAGTATGTTTTTTGCGGTTGAGCCGTTCTTCGGCGACGGCGGCCACCAGCTCCCCATCAATGATCAGGGCGGCGGCGGAATCGTGCCCCTGAGAGATGCGGTATTCGCGTTCGTCCAGGTTCGGCCAATGCGCTTTTTTGAAAGGGATTGAATTCTCAAACCCGTTGGTTCCGAGAATTGTCATTACTTTACGCTCCTGATTGATTGTTGTTCGATGGCTTTCCTGAAGGCCATGTTGGTGTGATATAGCTCCTCTTTACTCGGAGGGATGTCCAGAATAAAGGTATGGAATCCCAACGCGATGTACCTTGCCAGTTCCGTCGCTACCTTGTCGTAGTTACCCACGAGGTATGGGCAAAAGGTCTTATAGTGCTCAAATGGCCTGAGCCAGTAAGGATTATTGTCCGGCGTCTTACCCAGATCGGAAAGTTGTTTGTGCCAGAGGGAGTCGGAGGTCTTCATCGCCAACTGGTGAGCCAGCTCGCCCTTGCGATCCTGTTCGGGGAAGCGCGCATTGGCGACACGCCAGGCTTCGTCCTCGTCTTCGCGGGTGACGATTCCGAC
>Ga0187893_10007973_pt1 | contig 16991 bp, 16 predicted proteins | sample MA1701074metaG_FD_139574 | JGI IMG/M metagenome (GOLD analysis project Ga0187893, IMG submission 139574) | White microbial mat communities from a basaltic lava cave in the Kipuka Kanohina Cave System on the Island of Hawaii, USA - MA170107-4 metaG ...
CAAGCTGATGCGCTACATCCGTCTCTACAACAAGAACCCCAAACCGGTGAACTGGCAACACAAGGACCCCACGCGGCGGATCGTTTCTACTAGCGATCCAAAGGTTACGGTGCACTAGCCGTGAAGCATTGGGCATTGCGGGTGAGACGACCTGGCGGGTGCCCTCCCTCTCTCTGCCAGACCCGGCGCGCCTCCTGCCGGTAGAAAGCCTGAAAGAGTACGAAGCCATTCGGCTCTTCATTGAGCGGGCGCTCACGATTCTGCCCTCGTTTGAGATCACGCATACAAACGTGGCGGCCATGGCGCAGGTGTGCCAGCAACTCGACGGGATCCCCCTGGCCATTGAGCTGGCAGCGGCGCGAGTGAAAGTACTCTCGGTAGAACAGATTGCGACGAGACTCCACGACCGCTTCCAGTTGCTGACCCAGGGCAGTCGCACGGCGCTCCCCCGGCACCAGACGCTCCGCGGGGCCATGGACTGGAGTTACGATCTGTTATCGGATCACGAGCGTGTTTTGTTGCGGCGAACGTCAGTCTTTACGGCCGGGTTTACCCTGGAGGCCGTAGAGGAGGTCTGTGCGGGGCAGACGATCCAGAAGGCACAGATTCTGGATTTGCTCAGCCGGCTGGTGGACAAGTCCCTCGTCATCGTTGAGGGCACGGATGGCGGGGAGCCCCGCTACCGGCTGCTGGAGACCGTCCGCCAGTATGCTGCCGACAGACTCGCCGAGTCTGGCGAAGCCACGCCGGTGCGCCTGCGCCATCGGGACCGATTCCTCGCGCTGGCGGAGGAGGCGGAGCAGGGGCTGCGAGGACCGGAGCAGGAGGCTTGGACGGCAAGGCTAGCAATCGAACTCGACAACCTGCGAGCCGTGCTCGACTGGTGCAAGACCGAAGAGGGCGGGCCGGACGCGGGTCTACGGGTGGCCGGTGCACTCGGCCTCTTTTGGGACGTCCGCGGCTATTTGAGCGAAGGGCGCCGGTGGCTGGAAGGGTTGCTATCTTTGGCTACCGGTGCGTCGGATGCTACACGAGCCAAGGCGCTCAACTGGGCAGGCGTCCTGGCCTATCGGCAGGGGGACTATGCGCGGGTCAGAACGCTCTGCGAGGAAGCGCTGGCCCTGAGCCGGTCGGCGGGCGACCAATGGGGGACGGCTCTTGCATTGCACTACCTCGGACACATCGCACAATCTCAAGGCGACTACGGCCAGGCCATGAAACTGCTGCAAGATAGTGTGGATGTGTTCCGGGCACTGCCGGAAAAGTGGGGACTCTCCATGTCCCTGAACTGTTTAGGCGACGTGGCCCGAAGTCAAGGTGCGTATGACCGGGCTGGCGCGCTCCTGCAGGAGGCAGTCGAGATCCACCGGGAGATCAAGAACACCTGGGGAAAGGCACTCTCGCTCCACAATCTTGGTTACGTGGCGCTGCACCAGGAGAACCACCGCAGAGCCGCCGCGCTCTTTGCAGAAAGCCTCGACAACCTCCGAGCGGTTGGGGCGAAACAAGTAATGGCCTACTGCCTCGCTGGTCTAGCAGCGGTCGCCGGCGCGCGAGGCAACTTAGAGCGGGCGGCCAGGCTGTTTGGAGCATCTGAGACGCTGATGGCCGCGGCGGGCCTGAGTCTGGAACCCGCCGATCGCGCAGCGTATGATCGTTATCTCAATGCCGCCCGCTCCGGATTAAACGAGGAGGAATTTGTGACCGCGTCGGCGGCGGGCCGGGCAATGACCCTGGAACAGGCTGTCGATTATGCGCTGAACGAGAAAAGCTAGGTAGTCTAACTGCCCTATTGCGCCAGGAGTCTCATTCCTCACGCTCAACGGTAGATGTCGTCCTAGTGTACCGTCTACCAGATTTCCGTTGCAAAATGACTGGGGAGACCTTGGTGCCGGGAGCCCGTTTCCATTTTCACCTAAGGCCCACAAGATCAGGGTAGGTTGGATCCCGCCTCCCGGGTTGCGAAAGGCGGCAGATGCAGAGCGTGCCTGACCGGGGAGTCATCCTCTTCCCACGGCCAGGCACGCGTGCCTAGTAGCAGTGGGCGCCCTATTTATCGTGGACCATACAGAGGGAGTCCTGCAATGCATCGAATCGCTGAGGGACCCAGCGATCTTGCGCTCGAGCGGCGGGTGTAGTACAATACTACCGAAATGTCGTACACCCATTCGCCTTGAGACGGTGCGCATGCCTACGAGTATTCGTTTGGACCCGGAGCTGGAGGCCAGGCTGCGTGCCATAGCCGAGTCTGAGGGAGTCCCACTGTCGGAAGTCTTGCGGCGCGCGGCCCAGCACTACTTAAAGGCGATGGGCGGCTCTCTTCGGGTGCGCTTGGCCGACGCCATCGGCACCGTCCGATCGGGCGGAGGTCGCGCCCAGCGCACCGGCGAGCGCTTCACACGCCTCGTCAGGCGGCGGTCGTGATTCTGACCGACGCCGGACCTCTCGTCGCCCTCGTTGATCGGGGCGAACCCGATCACAAAAAGTGCGTGGATGCGCTGGCCAAGTTGCCCGGGCCGATGCTGACGACCTGGCCCGCGTTCACCGAGGCGATGTATCTTCTCGGCGATGCCGCGGGCTGGTCGGCACAGGAAGTGTTGTGGCGACTTCAGCAGCGAGGAGACCTGGTCGTGGAGACGCCTGCACGCCTCGACCATGCAGTCGAGCTCATGCGGCGGTATCGTGACCTGCCCATGGACTTGGCCGACGCCACACTTGTTGCTCTGGCCGAGGAGCGCGGGCTCGCAACGGTCTTCTCCCTGGACAAAGATTTCCAAGTATACCGACTGGCACGTGGCAAGCCGTTCAAAGTTGTCCCTTGAATATCGGGCGCCAGCAGATAGCGGCAGCTGCGCTCGCGGTCCCACAAGTTGAAGTCGGGCATGTACATGTCCCGACACGGTCAATCAACTCGATGCTGTGGAGTGGCAGCCTTCCTCCAAAACTGCACCACGAGAAGAACTGACCGCCTACGCCATCATCCGGCTGTTTCCAACAGATGCGGCGGCCATTACCGGCGGGCGCATTCTGTTTGGCGACGTCGACCTGGTCTCGCTACCGGCGGAAGAGCTCAACCGCTACCGCGGCGCCCCCATCGCGATCGTCTTCCAGGAGCCGTCATCGGCGCTGAACCTGACCCTGTCCGTCGGCCAGCAGGTGATAGAGGGCATCGTCTGCACCACGGCAAACGGGGCGCCTGCGAGCGGGCCCTGGAACACTCCGACAGGTCGGGCTCGACCCCTCGTTCTTTGGACGCTACCAGCACCAGCTCTCCGTATATCAAATCAATCTTCCGCACGCCCAAAATACTGAGAGATCGTCTGACGATGGGGTCAACGCAAGCACGCAGTCGGCCTCTCGTGAGCTGAGTGACGATGTTGACGAAACGCGAGCGAGTCACGTTGTCGATTTCAGGGCAGACTCCAGATCGGGTACCGGTCTCGTTCTGGCGTCACTTCCCGGATATCGACCACGACCCGGCCGCACTGGCGGACGCGATGGTCGACTTCCATCGGACGCATGATCTTGATCTCGTCAAGCTAATGCCGAACGGGATGTATGGCACCGAAGACTTCGGCTGTCAGATTGGGAACCCCGATCCGGTAACCGGCGCTAAGCGGCTCGTCGAAAGTTCGGTCCGCGACGCGGACGGTCTGGCACGGCTCCCGGTGCTCCCGCCTGGTAAGGGGGCCCGGGGCCGCGAACTGCGGTGTGTCCGCGCGGTGCGGCGCGCGTTAGGCCCGGATGTACCGATCATCCAGACGGTATTCAGTCCGCTCACAACGGCAGCCAAGATGGTTACGTCGCCGGGACTGGTCGAGATGCTGCGCACGCATCCCGACAGCGTCCATAGAGGGCTGGAAACGATAACGCGGACCGAGGAAGCCTACGCCGCGGCCTGTGTGCAGGCAGGTGCTGACGGGATCTTCTTCGCCACACAGATGGCCCAGGCGTCTGTCATGATCCAGGACGAGTACGTACGATTCGGCCGGCCGTATGACCTTCGGGTGCTCCAGGCGGTCGGCACAACCAACCGCCTTTCCATCGTCCACGTGCATGGCATCGACACGTTCTTTTCGCTTTTCGTCGACTACCCGACGCCCCTCCTGAACTGGCACGACCGGCGGACGCCGCCCGACCTGCGTACGGGACAGATGCAGATCCCGAATGGGGCCGTGGTGGGCGGTCTGGACGAGCGCGGTATCCTCATCGAGGGACCGACCTCAAGGATCACGGCGGACGTGCGCGGCATCCTTCGTTTGACTGGCTCACGCCGACACTTGCTGGGCCCCGGTTGCGTGCTGCCGCTCAGCATCCCGGCCTCGCATCTGACCGCGGCTCGGAGCGCCGTCGAGGGAATGCGCTGAGACCTGCGCCCGTGGCGCGTCCCCGTCAGACCTCCAGAATGCCCGCCGGGGTCCGAGTGAGAACGTCGTGCCCCTCGGTCGTGACCACGATGGTATCGGAGTGGCGCACGTTCACATCAGAGTAGAAGAGTCCCGGCTCGATGGTCAGCGCCATGCCCGGCACCAGCGGGGTCGTCTCTCCCGGGCCGAGGGACAGATGCTCGTGCGGCCCCAGCCCGATGCTGTGGCCGATTCGTCCCGGCAGGAAGCGTTCGAAACCGTGCCGCCTGAAGACCGTGGCCGCCGCCTCGTAGACCTGCTCGCAGGTGGCGCCGGGCCGGACCGCGGAAAAGGCGGCTTCCCGGGCCGCGATGACCGCCTCGAACCCCCGGCGCATCTCGGGCGACATACCGCCCACCGCGACGGTCCGCTCGTTCTCCGCCGTGTACCCGTCAAATACCGCCCACACCTGCGGCAGGGCGAACTCTCCCTCCTGCACGCGTCGAGCCTTTGGAGTATCAGCGTTGATCATGAGCCGCGGGCCGCTCACAACCCAACACCAGAGCGCGCTCCAGATAGCCCCTTCGCTTCCCGCGAACCCGGCGGTCTCGTGATCAGGATATTCCCGAGCCCATAGCTCCCGCATCGCCCCTTCGGCCCGCATGCCGATCTCGGCCTCGGTGCGGCGCTCACGGATGGCGTCCACGGCCGCCAGCATCCCGACGTCCGCCAATCGCGCCGCGGATCGCAGGCGCGCGACCTCTTCCGCATCCTTCACGAAGCGCGCGTGTTCGATCAGCGGCGAAGCGTCTCTAAACGTCGCCGACGGAAGCATGGTGGTGAGTTTCGTCAGAAGTTTGGCCGACAGATGATCTTCCTCGACGCCGAGGACTCCGCGCGTGAGTCCTCGCTCCTCCAGAATCTTCAACAGTGCATCGTACGGGTCCAGCGCGAGATACGGCTTGTCGCCCCAGCGGCCGAACAACCGAAGGTCCTCGATCATCGCTTCGCCCCTAGCGTGGTCCAGGCGGATCGCCCACACCAGCATCGTGGGCGCGCCCTTCGCCGGCAGCACGACGATCGTCGGATGGCTAAAGAGGATCGGATTGAAATCGCTCAGATAAAAGAACGTTTGGGGCTTCGTGGCGATGAGCGTATCCATCCCCTGCGATGCAATGCTGACCTGCAACCGCTGAATGCGGGCAGCGTAGACGGTGCGGTCGATTCGTCCCGGCATGATCACTCCTTCGCGGTCAGGACAGTCGACGACCAGGTCGTCAGGATCTGTTCCAGAGGCAGAACGACGATGCGACTCCGCATAATCTGCAGCGCGGCCTCGTGCAGGCCAAGATCATATCCGCTCACACACTCTGGAGCCACAACGGGATAGTAGTCGAGGTGCATCGCATCACGGACGGTTGACTCCACACAGGCGTAGGTTGCGATCCCGCACACAACAACCGTTTCGATCCCGCGGCCCCGCAATACCATGTCCAGATTCGTGCCGATGAACCCGCTCGACCGCCACTTCGAGACCACGAGGTCGTCACTGTGCGGCGCCAGCTCATCGACTGCCCGCCACCCCCACGTGCCAGGCTGTGTGTAGAAGACCCCCTGTGGCAAGCGGAGCTGCTGGAGATTGAACCGGATGTATGACGGTGCCCAGCTCTCGTAGGACGGATATGTCGTCATCATGATGTACACGATCGGCACATGGGCCCTGCGGGCCGCATTCAGGAGCTCTCCGATCGGCGAGATCACCCGGCGCACCGGCGACGGGTCGTAGCCCAACGTGTGAAACACGCCACCCTCGGCACACAGATCATTCTGCATATCCACAACGAGGACCGCGGTTCGCCGCGGGTCGACGATTTCGTTGGGCGTCGTCAACACCGTCTTGCCGCCTACTATCAACATGGGCTCCTCCTACGTCGCGTGTGTGAGCAGCGCGCGGATCTGCGCGGATGTCATGCCGCCGATCCCGAGCCGCCCTGCATGCCTGCCGGTCCGTGTATACTCTGTCCCCGTGGCCGCCGACGCAAGCGCGATCAGCCCTTTGGTGACCGGCAGATCGACCCCGAGCGCTGAGGCAACCGCGACCTCGGGCACGAGGCCATACGGCACGTCTTCCTCGAGATACCGGTCGCGAAGCGTCCGGGGGCCCGTCGATTTCTTGAACACCGGCGCGGCCGAAAGCGCCGCGTGCAACGTCGGGCCACCCACTCCCCGGTCCCCGTAGAAGCGAATCATCCACTCGAGCAAGGAGACATCCGGGAGTCCCAGTGCCCGCAGCACGGCCCGGCGCTCACCGTCGATGGCTTCCATGAGGCGCGCTACGGCAGGCGTAAAGCCGCTTCCGAAGATGAACCACTCCTCGCCGGCCTCGGCGCGACTCAGGTTCGCCAGCATCAACACCGGATGCACGATGATATTGATGTTGTTCAGCCCGGTGTCGATCACGTCGTGAGCCGCCGTCAGCTCCGGGTATACGGTGCGAAGGATGTCCAGCATCTCCGGCGTGCGGTCGGCGGGCATCGCCGCGGCCGGCACCTCCTGCTTGATGCCGTTGATCCGGACGCTGGCGGGCCCGTCGCGCTTCGCCGCGTACACCAGGTTGGCGGCTTCGCCAACGATGGCCCGGCAGCCCGGCCGTGCGGCGCGCAGCATATGATGAACTTCCAGTGCGCCTCCCACCCCGCCAGGAAAGAGCAGCAGAACTCTCTCGTCGGTGAGATGCGGCAGCATCGCCTCGACAAATTGGCGGTGGGCAAAGGCCGGAACGATGAGCAGGATGATGCGGACGCCGTCCAGCGCCTCGTCGAGGTCCGTGGTCACGACGGCCGGCCGGTAGACGCCTTCGGGGATCGCACCGTGCGCCTTCACGCCCGAGACACGTACCGGCACGAGTTGCTCGCCAAACTCAGGCAAGTCAAAGAGCCTGACCTCGCAGCCACGTCGGGTAAGATCCGCGGCCGCGGCGAGCCCCCCGTTGCCTGCGCCCAGGACGGCGACCGGCGGGTGGTGCATGCCAGCCATCCTGACCCCCGCGGTTATTCCAGCGAGGCCTTGTGGAGGTAGATCGACTCGTCCACCGTCGGGCTCCACCCCTTGACCCGCGCGCTCATACCGGTGATCAACGGCTGCTGGTACATGAAGACGACCGGCGGATCACTCCGGAGGAGCCACGACGCACGATGGTACAGGGCATCTCGCTGTGCATCGTTCACCGTCGTGCGTGCGCGATTTAGCAGACGGTCGAAGTCGGGGTTATTAATGTACGAATACCGGTTCGTCGACTCGTAGAAGCCGAGGATCCGGTCGGCCTCGAGCGTTGGGGCCGCAAACCCGTAGAAGAACAGCTCGTTGAGCCGGCTGGTGGTAAACCGGCTGACGAAGGTGGCGAAATCCATCGGATTGGCTTTGGCGGTGATCCCCACCTGCGCCAGTTGGGCGATGAGGAACTGTACGACGTCGTCAACCAGGAGATACCGGCCCGGCGGGTAGTCGAGCGTGGCCGACGCCGATGTGACACCCGCTTCGGCCAGCAACTGGCGAGCGCGGGCCAGATCAAACGGATACGGCTTCAGCGTGGGGTCGTAGCCGAAGTACTCGGGGGTAACGACCTGACCGTTGAGAATCTTGGCCCGTCCCATCAGGATGGTCCGGACCAGCGTCTCCTTGTCAATCGCATAGTTCAGCGCGAGTCGGACCCGCTTGTCGTCCCATGGCTTCACTTTCGCGTTGAACCCAAGATACATCCCCCGGGCGCTGGGCACGGAGGCCACCTTAAGGTTTCTACCGCGCTCGATCCGGGCGATGTCGGCCGGGGGAACCTGTTGGATGATGTCCACCTCGCCGGAGATCAGGGCAGAGATGCGGGTGGCGGTTTCGGGGAGCTCCCGGAAGACGAGCCGGCGAATCTTGGGCGTTCCCCGCCACGATCCGGTGCGCGCCTCCAGCACGACCTCGCTGCCCTTCTGCCACCGCACGAACCGCCACGGGCCGGTACCCACGGGATTCTGCGCCACGAAGGCCTGGCCCCGACTCGTCACGTAGCCCTTCGGAACCATGAAGATCGTCGCGGCCTGCCGTGGGATGGCCGGATACGGCTGTTTCGTAACGATGCGCACGGTGTGCTCGTTGACCGCCTCAGCCCGCTCGATCACGTCGAGCCCGCCGGCAATGATGCGCGGTTTCTCGGTCAGGATGCGGTCGATGTTGAACTTCACCGTCTCAGCATTGAAAGGTTCCCCGTTGCTGAATCGGACGTCCCGCCGCAGCGCGAACTCCCAGGTCTTGTCGTTGACCGCCCGGAACGAGGTAGCCAGGGCCGGCACGAGTTTGTAGTTCTCGTCCCATTCCAGCAGCGTGTCCATCACGTGCGCGATGACGTTGTAGTCGCTTTGGCTGAGGGTGGCGTGGGGATCGAGCGTGCCGATGGACTCCGATCCGCCGACGACCAGTGTGTCCCTGGCTTGCGCCATGACCCGGGGTTCGTTCCCCGGACCGCCCAGCACGACGGCGAGCACCGCGATGATCCACACGACGGTCAACAGCGAGAAACGGCGTGTCACTCGGAGGACCTCCTCAATGAAAAGGCGGGATGTTTCATCAGTATACCATCCGGGCGTTCTCCCCCGTCGGGCTCAGAGATCGAAGGATCGCAGATTGCGAAGCCGGGGATCAAGTGTGTCGCGGATCCAATCACCCACGAGGTTCACACTCAGACACGTCAGCGCGATCGCTAGGCCCGGGAACGTCGGCAACCACCATGCCGTCGCCACATAGGCGCGGGCATCGCTCAGCATATTACCCCAAGAGGGCGTGGGCGGTTGGACGCCGAGCCCTAGAAACCCCAGGGACGCCTCAACGATGATGACTCGGGCCACTTCAAGCGTGGCGATGACAGTCATCGGGCCGAGCAAATTCGGCAGGATATGCCGTCGCACGATCCGGCCAGGCCGTGCGCCGATGCCACGAGCGGCTTCCACGAACTCCTGTGCACGAACCGTCAGAGCGGCGCCGCGCACGACCCGGGCGAAGTTGACCCAGCCCGTAGCCGTCAGGACGATGATCACCTTCCAGAAGCCCGGTCCGAGGACCGCTGCGAGCGCAATAGCCAGCAGAATAGCGGGAAAGGCCAGCTGAATATCGGCGACCCGCATGCTGATACGGTCGATCCAGCCGCCGAAGAAGCCGCTCGAGACGCCAAGCGTGATCCCGATCGCGCCTGCCGCGCTCACCGCCAGGGCGGCCACGAAGACGGAAACGCGCGTCCCATGGATGATCCTCGACAAGACATCGCGGCCGAGCTGATCCGTCCCGAGCGGGTTGGCGATGCTCCCGCCCGAGATCCACAACGGAGGCAGCAGCCGTCGTGTTACGTCGACTCGGATGGGGTCGGCGGGCGCGATCGCGTGCGGGACGACGGCCAGGACCCCCGCCACCGCGAGCAGCCCGAGGGCGGCCAGGACGGAGATCCCGGGAAGGCGCAACGCGCCGCGTCTAGTCATATGCAATCCTTGGATCGAGGGCGGCGTATAGAATGTCCACGACGAGGTTGATGAGCACGAAGGTCGTCGCCACGATGAACACCGACGCCTGCACCAACACGTAGTCGCGGCTCTGAATTGCCTGCAGCGACAGGCGCCCGACGCCGGGCCAGGCGAAGATCGTCTCGGTGATGATGGCGCCGCCAAGGAGCGTCCCCATCTGCAGGCCGATGATGGTCACAACCGGGATCAGGGCGTTCCGGAGCGCATGCCTGATGATCACCGTCAGCGCAGAGAGGCCCTTGGCACGTGCCGTCGTGACGTATTCGCGTCCCAGCACGTCGAGCATCGCCGACCGCTGCAGCCGCGAGATGCTGGCTGCGGAATAGGCGGCCAGGCTGACCGCCGGGAGCAGGATGTGGCGCCATGTGCCGGTACCCGATGTGGGCAGCAGATGGAGCCGCTCCCCGAACAGCAGTATGAGCATGATGCCGAGCCAGAAAATCGGCACCGCCTGGCCCACCAGCGCCAGGGTGCGAATGATGACATCCCAGCCGTGCCCCCGCCCGACGGCCGCGACGACGCCCGCGGGAATGCCGAAACCTGCGGCGAGCACCAGGCTGACCAGAGCCAGCCCCGCGGTAGCCGGCAGGCGCTCGACAACCAGCCTCAGCGCGGGCTGGTCGAATCGCAAAGAGACGCCGAAGTCCCCCTGCACGGCTCCGGAGAGAAAGCGCAGGTACTGGACCAACAGCGGCCGATCGAAGCCCATCCGGCGGCGAAACTCGTCGATTTGCTGCTGCGAGGCGTCAAGGGGCAGCATGAGCAGCACGGGGTCGCCCGAGAGATGCACGAGAATAAAGGCAACGAAGGAGACACCGAAGACGACGAAGATCGCATCGAGGAGCCGTCGAGCGATGAACCGCTGCACGCACTCAGGCCCGCCCTGCGGGCATCTCCCTCTGTGCCTCGAGGCGACGCGAGGTCCGGGCTATCCGCTCGCGCGCTTGCCGGCGGCCACCGATCCGAACCTGTACAGCTCACGCGCCGTCTCGTGGAAAATGCGCCGGTGCAGATCGTCCGGAAGCCTGGGGAAGACATCCAGCGGCGAATCGAAATCCCAGTGCGCGTAGTCTGTGGCGAACATCAGCGTCCGGTCGGCACGATTCCACTTGAACACTTCGAGGAGCTGCGACGGCCGCTCAGGCTCTTCCACGGGCTGCGATGTGAACCGTGCGTGTTCCCACACGTACTCGCTCGGCGATTTATGGACCCACGGGGTCTGGTGCCGCAGTCCCTTCCAGTCGGCATCCAAACGCCACAGGAATGGGGCCAGCCACGCGTAGCCGCCTTCCGTAAACACGACCTTCAACTTCGGAAATTTCTCGAACACGCCCTCGAAGATCAGGCTCGCCAGGTGCGTCATATAACCGTGCGGCCGGACCTGGCGGTTCTCAATGTAGTACGATCCGAATCCGGCGACGGACGGCTGACCGTTGATCCCGACCCCTTCGCTTCCCGTATGCAGCGTGAATGGCAGGCCGAACGCTTCACAAAGCTCAAAGATAGGATGGTAATATCGGTTGCCGTACGGCAGCCGTGCGCCGTTGCTCACCAGCACGGCCACCATGTCCGGATGGGATCCGACGCGCTCAATCTCCTTCACCGCCTGCGTGATGTCCTGGGTTGCAATGAGAATCGCCCCTTTCAGCCGCCGATCCTTAGCGCACCACTGCTCGAGCAGATAGTCATTGTACCCGCGCGCCAGCACCGCAGCAAAATCCGCGTTCGGGAGCGTGCTCACGGGGCGAAGCTCCTGGCCTAGCAAGATAGCGTACTCGACGTTATACGCGTCGAGGAGCTGTTCCCGCATGAGATCCAGATCCGACCCGGGTGGCCCCTCCTTGGGCCAGGAGTCGCCGCGATAGCCGCGGTTTCCGCCGTTCAGATAGCCGATGCTGGCGATGGGGATCCCCCACTCTTTCACGTCCTCCTGATACGCTCGGGGCAGGTACGGCAGCAGGTCCTTGATGCTCTTGAACCGGTTGTGGACATCGCAGTCAATGATGGGATCGGACATGCGTCGGCGCTCGACGGGTCGACCTTCCTGGATTTCACCATGGTCAAGCATGAAGGATCACCAACCCTTCTTCCACCGTGACATCGAAGGTTTCGAGCACGACGTCCACGCTCGTGGGCGGCTCGACGCTCACTTCGTAGGTCTTCACACGCATTGTGTGCGGATTGAAATACGTTCGGCCGGTAGCGATCTCGAACTCCCAGCCATGCCACGGGCACTGGATGATCTCGTCGTCCCGGCCGTAGACGTACTCGTACGGCTTCGACGGGAGATTCGTCCCCTTGATGCGTCCGAGACAGAGCGGTGCTCCTTGATGCGGACACCGGTTCCTCAGCGCATAGTATCTGCCGCCGACGTTGAGCACCCCGATCGACCGGCCTGCCACGTCGAGGATTCTTCGCGATCCCGGCGGCAGGTCTCTCGCTGAACCAACAACCACGCGGGACATGGATGCCCAATTCTCTTCGAGGAGCTGCCTCCCTCCTCGGAGCATGGTGCGATACAATGGACCGCGGAGCCTCCGCCGAAAGGAGACGTGGAGATCATGGCATCCTCGGGCGACCCTCGGTGGCAGCAGCCGCTGCCGGAGCCAACGATGGACCGCACCGCCGCGCTGCTCGTTGTCGATATGCAATACCTCGACGCGCACGCAGACTACGGAATGGGCCGCCGTGCGCTAGACCGCGGGATCTCTCTCGACTACTACCTCGCCCGTCTGCGCACGATAGTCCCCAACGTGCGGCGGCTACAGGATGCGTCCCGGGCGAACGGGATGCAGGTGATCCACACGCGCATAATGTCGATGACACACGATGGCCGCGACCGAAGCCCTGAGCACAAGGCGCTCGACATCCACGCCGCGCCCGGCTCAAAGGAGGCCGAATTCCTGCCCGAAATCGCCCCCGTGGGCGATGAGATCGTCTTCTCGAAGACCGCAGGCGGAGTCTTCAACTCCACAAACATCCACTACGTGCTGAGGAATCTTGGTGTCCGGACGCTCATAGTCTGCGGAGTCAGTACCGCGGGGTGCGTGGAGGGCGCGGTGCGGGCGGCCCGGGATATCGGCTATGACGTCATCGTCATCGAAGACGCGTGCGGGGCCTGGACCAGGGAGATGCACGACGCTGCCATCCACGTGATGCGGGAAGTGTTCGCCAAGATCAAGAGTACGGACGAACTCATCGCGTCGCTCCCACGTGCTGCCGTGGTCAGTGCCCCCTGAGCCGGGGGTCCAGCGCATCCCGCATCCCGTCGCCGAGGAGATTGAAGGCCAGGATGGCCCCTGCCACCGCGAGCGATGGCCACAGAAGGTAAAAGGGCATTTGGCTCATGACCTGACGCGCGTCCGCGACCATCAGGCCCCAACTGGGGGAGGGCGGTTGTGCGCCCAGCCCGAGGAAACTCAACCCGGACTCCAGCAGAATCCCAAAGCCCAGGGCGAGGGACACCTCGACGAGAATGGGCGCCGCGATGTTGGGTGAGATGTGTTTCTTCAGGATGCGCCCGCCGCTCGCGCCCAGCGCGCGGCCGGCTTCGACGAAGAGACTGGTTTTGACTGAAAGGGTCGCCACGTACGCCAGGCGCGCGAACCTAGGAAAGTACGTCACGCCGATCACGACCGCCAGGTTCGTCAGTCCCGGGCCGAAGAGCGCGACGACCGAGATCGCGAGGAGTATCGGCGGAAAAGCCATCGCCACGTCGGTCAGCCGCATCAGCCCGGCGGCGGTGAGTCCTCCGTAGTATCCGGCCAGCAGGCCCAGCGGCACGCCAATCCCCCCGGCCATGGCCACGCCACCCCCCGCCACCAGCAGGGAGATCCGACCGCCATAGAGTAGCCGGCTCAAGATGTCGCGGCCGAACTCATCGGTTCCAAGAAGATGGACGACATCCGGAGGCGCGAGCATCCGACGGTAATCCTGTTTCAGAGGGTCGTAGGGGGCGAGGATCGGGGCCAGCAATCCCCCCAGAATGAACAGTCCCATGAGGATCAAACCGATGGAAAGCCGCCGCTCCGCGAGCAGACGCCGCCGCAGACGCGGCACCGCGGCAACTATCTCAAGCGTAGTGGATGCGCGGGTCGATGTAGGCATTGAGGACGTCCACGAGCAGGTTCAGCATCAAGAACAGGCCGGCCACAACAAGAACCACCGCCTGGACCATCGGATAGTCCCTCCGCGACGCCCCCTGGATCAGCATGGTGCTCATTCCAGGCCAGGTGAACACGTACTCCACCACGACTGTGCCACCCAGTAGGGAACCGCTCTCCACACCAATGATCGTGACCACCGGAATGATCGCGTTCTTTAGCGCGTGGCGATATCGTACGAACCGCTCCCCGAGACCCTTCGCATGGGCGGTGCGGATGTAGTCCTGACCCAGCACCTCCAGCATCGAGGATCGCGTGAATCGTGCGGTGATCGCGGCGAGAGTGAGACCGAGGGTGACAGTAGGCAGTACCAGGAAACGCAGGTGAGTGACTGGACTTTCCGAAAACGACACGTACCCCGCGGTGGGAAACCAGCGTAGCAATAGCCCGAAGCACAGCAGCAACAGGGTGCCTGAGACGAAGTTCGGTACCGAGAGCCCGCCCATGGACGCGAAGCTCACGGCCAGATCCTCACGACGCCCACGGCGGCTGGCCGCGAGAATCCCCGCGGGAACGCCCAGAGCCAGCCCAAGGCTGAGAGAGGCCACAACTAGCTCGAGGGAACGGGGGAGCGCCCTGGCGATATCCGGACCGATTGGACGCTGCGTCGCGAGCGACGTCCCCAGGTCGAGCCGGACAATCTGGGAAAGCCACCTCCAATACTGAACGCCGAGCGGCTGATCCAAACCGAGAACCCGCCGCCGCGCCTGAACGACCTCGGGCGAGGCACCACCTTCCGCGAGGAGCACCTGAACGACGTCCCCCGGCGCGAGCCTCAGGAGGACGAAAACCAGCGAGACGATCGCCCAGACGAGAAAGGCGGTAACCAGCAGGCGGCGCGCAATGTACTGCCCCACGCGCTACGCTCCACCCCAACCCCCCGCGCGGGCCATCAAGCGCCGGGCGACAGAAGCGCGGCTACCGCGCGAGCCACGTCTTGGCGATCCTGACTCCGTTCCAGTTTGACCCCAAAACCCGATTGTAGCCCTGGACAGACGCGCTCGACGCTTCGGCCTGCAGGCGGTAGGTCATCGGGAACCACGGCGCGTCGTCGAGCAGGATGCGATAGACCTGTTGGTAGAGGCTCTTCCGCCGCGGCTGATCCGACAGGACCCGGGCCTGCTCGAGGATGGCCTCCATGCGCTTGTTGGAGTACCCCGTGGTCCGCCCCACCGTGCCCTTGCTGTGGAAGTACGCGTACAGGAAATCCGGATCGGCGTACAAGGGCCCGCCGCCCCACATCGTGATCTGGTAGTCGGACGCATAGAAGCGCTTGACAGTTTCCGCGAACTCCGGGGTCACCAGTTGAGCATCGAACCCGACGTCCTGGAGGTTCGCCTGGAAGACCTGCGAACCCGACCGCCAGAAGAGGACATTCGACGCCGACAGTACCTCCGTCTTCAGCGGCGCGCCGGCCTCGGCCTGGCGCAGCAGGCTCTTCGCCTTGTCAGGATCGTAGGTGTATTTGGGGAGGTTAGGATCATGCGCCCAGGACGTCTCAGGCATGAAGATGTTCGTCATCTGCGCGCCATGTCCGAAGAACGCTGCCTTCAGAATCGCTTCGCGGTTGATCGCGTAGTTGATCGCCTGCCGCACCAGTTTCTTGTCCAGCGGCGGCTTGTTCACATTCGCGAAGGCCCAGAGCCCGCTCGAGAGAGCATCGGCGTGCAGCCGCAGCCGTCCGTCGCTCTTGATGGCGTCGACCTCGCGGTACGGGACGAAGTCAATCAAGTCCACCGACCCCGTCTTGAGCGCGGTGGCGCGCGCCGTGTCGTCGGGCAGGTTGAGCAGGATCATTCCCTCGAGATATGGGACGCCCGGCTCGAAGTAGCGGTCGTGGCGCGCCAGCGTGATTCTGACGTTGGGCTCGATGGAGACGAATCGCATCGGGCCCGTGCCCATCTGGGTCGTCGCCAGGTTTCCGCCGCCGGTCACCCATCGCTTCGACAGGATCGCCGCCGTCGGCAGCGCCAGGGCGGACATGAACGCGGCGTACGGCTTGGAGAGGACGAAGCGCACGGACGTCGCCGTGGGCGCCGTAACCTGCTGGAGCACGTCCGCAATCAGCGGGCGCAGGTAGCCGCCGATGTTGGCATCCATGATGCGCTCAAAACTGAAGACGACGTCCTCCGTCGTGACCGGCGACCCATCGTGGAATCTGAGGTTAGGACGGAGATGAAATGTGTAGCCCAGGCCGTCAGATGAGACTTCCCACCGCTGGGCGAGATCGGACTCGACCCCGGTCCAGTCGGGCTTCAACTGCACGAGACGACTGTAGGTCATTCCGTTGAGGTTATCCGCAGCCGCCCCGGTGAACCGGTGCGGGTCGAGCGACGCCACGGGTGTGTTCATGCCGTACCTCAGCGTGCCACCCCGGGTGGGCGTCGCCGGCGCCGCGTGCACGCGGCCTCGCAGCAGAGGCAGTCCAGCGAGCCCGAGACCGAGGAGACCTGCTCTCTCGATGAACTCGCGACGTGTCAACCCTGACTTCCGGTTCTCGCTCCGCTCGTCATACACGCGCATAAGGTCTCCCCTCCTGCCGCGCGCCTATCGTGTTGCGGCGACTGTGTGGCCGGTCCCGGCGCCCAGCGCCTGGGTCAGTTCTTGCACCACCGCTTCCGTGTCTACCACCCTTCCGAAGAGCGTGGCAAACGATAGCATCGTGGCGTCGTGCAGGAACTCGCTCGGGCCGGCGCATGCATCATCCACCAGTACGCACTGATAGCCGCGATCCGCCGCATCGCGCGCCGTCGTCTCCACACAGGCGTTAGTGGCGACACCGACGATCACAAGGCTACGGACGCCCATGTTGCGCAGCAACTGGTCGATGCCGGTGGAGTTGAACGCGCCACGCGACACCTTGTTGATGACGAGCTCCCCCGGGCGAGGAGTTAATTCCTCACGGATCGCGTGCTGCTCCGTACCAA
>Ga0187893_10007975_pt1 | contig 16990 bp, 18 predicted proteins | sample MA1701074metaG_FD_139574 | JGI IMG/M metagenome (GOLD analysis project Ga0187893, IMG submission 139574) | White microbial mat communities from a basaltic lava cave in the Kipuka Kanohina Cave System on the Island of Hawaii, USA - MA170107-4 metaG ...
ACCGGTGGATCCGCTTCTGGATCGAAGAGCGCGAGCGATGTCCGCCCGATGATCTGCCATCCGCCCGGTGACTCGCGCGGATAGATGCCGGTCTGACGCCCTGCGATGCCTACCGAGCCGGCGGGCACCCGTACGCGCGGCGTCGCGCGCCGAGGCGCCGCAATCGCGTCGTCCACGGTGCCCATGTACGGATAGCCCGGCAGGAACCCGAGCATGTAGACGCGATACGGTCGCGACGTGTGGCGTTGGACGACGTCCGCCGGCGAGCATCGCGCAAAGGCGGCGACCTCGGCCAGGTCTGGCCCGGCTTCCCCGCCGTACGTCACCGGCACCTCGATCGTTCGTCCCGGCGTCGACGGCGGTACCTGTTCGTCTGCCGTACGCAGCGCCGCCTCCACAGCGGAGCCGTTGGTCGCCAGCGGATCGAAGTGCACGGCAACAGAATGAAACGTCGACACCACATCGCGGACGCCTGGGATCGGCCGCGTACGCATGGCGGCGGCGATGCCGATCGCACGAGCATTGACCGTCGGATCGATGGCCGCCTCCAGGTCGGCCACCACCGCCGAGTCGCCTGCCTCGCGAATCCGCACGCCGGTCATGCCGTACCGATCGCGTCGAGCAGTTTGCGATGAATTCCGCCGAAGCCGCCGTTCGACATCACCACGACGATGTCGCCGGGCGTCTGCTCGGCGGCAATCGTGCGCACGATGGCGTCGACCTCGGGGATGTACCGCGCGTGCCGCCCGCGCGTCTGCACATCCGCGACGAGCCGCTCGGCCGATAGGCGCTCGGACTCGGGCAGCGACGACCGGAACACCGCCGCAACGACGACCTCGTCGGCCCCGTCGAACGCCCGCGCGAAGTCGTCTTGAAACACACGACGACACGAAGACGCCGATCGCGGCTCGAAGACGGCCCAGATCCTCCGCGATGGGTAGCCGCTCCGCAGCGCCGCGAGCGTTTCATGCACCGCCGTCGGGTGATGCGCGAAGTCGTCCAGGACCGTCACACCGCGCCGCACACCGACCGTCTCGAGGCGCCGCTTGACGCCCATGAACGCCCGTAGGCCGGCAGCGAGCACATCCGGCGCCATTCCGACATGGCCGCCGACGGCAATCGCCGCCAGCGCGTTCCTCACGTTGTGGATGCCCAGCAGCGGCGACTCGAACCGGCCGACACGCTCGCCTGCTCGACGCACGGTAAACGACGTGATCCCATCGGCGTGCGCGAGGTCATACGCCTGCCACGTGGCGTCGTCCGCCAGTCCAAAGGTCTCGACCGGGCCGACCGCCACATCGCGCAGCGCCGCCGCATGTGGGCTGTCGTGCCCGAGCAGGAGCAGCCCCCGGCGCGGCACCAGGTTGACCAGGCGCCGAAACGCCAGTCGCACTGCATCGAGGTCCGGATAGATATCGGCATGGTCGAACTCGATGTTGTTGATGACCGCGATCTCGGGCACGTACTTCAGGAACTTCGCGGTCTTGTCGAAGAACGCGCTGTCGTATTCGTCGCCTTCGATCACGAAGTCACGGCCCGTTCCGAGCCGATAGCTCGATCCCGCATCACCGAAGTTGCGCGCAATGCCGCCAACCAGGACGGTCGGGTCGACGCCGCCGTGCGCCAACAACCACCCCGTTAGTGCCGTGGTCGTCGTCTTGCCGTGCGTGCCCGCGATGACGATCGAGCGGGCGCCCCACAGGAACTGGTCGCGAATCACCTCGGGCAGCGAGCAATAGCGGATCTTGGCGTCAAGCGCCGCTTCGAGCTCGACATTGCCGCGCGAAATGGCGTTGCCGACGACGACGAGATCGAGATTTGAGCTGATGTGATCCGGTGAAAACGGCGTCAGAATCCGGATCCGCTCGGCGGCCAGAAAGTCGCTCATCGGTGGATAGACGTTCTGGTCGGATCCGCGGACGTCGTGGCCGCGCTGCTTGAGGAGGGCGGCAACGGTCGCCATCGCCGTCCCGCAGATGCCGATGAAATGAATGATCACGAAACGGGCGATTCCTCGATCACGACGGCCGGACGCGGCGTGGTACGGACGCGCGCGCGGACGCCGAGCGGCAGCGTCCAGCACGGGCCGGTCGTATGACCGGAGGGGAAGCCGGCGAGCACAGGGCCGCTGAAAGAAGCCGCCACCGTTTGAATGACGTCATCGACCGACGGTCCTCCTCTATCATCCTGACACCCCCGCATCTCGCCGAAGACGAGCGCCGCCGCGCGCCCCAGGATGCCGCTCTGTGCCAACTGCGTGAGCATGCGGTCGATCCGATACGGCCGCTCGTTGACATCTTCGAGGAACAGAATGCTGCCCGGCGGTGGCTCGAACGCAAAGGGGGTGCCGAGCGAGCCGACCAACTGCGTGATCGTCCCCCCAAACAACGGGCCTGCAGCTTCACCCTTCCGCACGACGGCGAGCCCGACCGGCTCCAGTTCCAATCCCTCCCCTTCACCTTGCATCAGTGTCAACAGCGAGATGCGGTCGTAGCCGGTTTCGCCGTGCGCCAGCCGGCGCTCGAGCATCGGACCATGGAGCGCGGTGGTGCTGCACTGGCACGTGAGCCACGACAGGAGCGACGTGTTGTCGCTATACGCAATGAACAGCTTCGGCGTCTGCTGCGGGCGCCAGGAGTCGAAGAGCGGCAGGAGTTGCACGCTCCCGTAGCCGCCGCGAACGGCGATCAGCGCGGCAATCCCCGGATCGGCCCACGCGCGGCGGAACGCGGCCGCACGCGATTCGGCAGAGCCCGAGGTAAAGAGGGCCTCCTCGAAGATCGATTCCTCGTACACCGGGTCGTAGCCGAGCTGCCGCAGCTCGGCGACGCCGCGGTCGAGCTCGTCGCGTGAAAACGGACTGGCCGGCGACACGATGGCCACGCGGTCACCGGGTCGCACCGCGCGAGGCTTGATCACAGGTAGCGCGCCATTTCCTCGGCAATCCGCGCGTGCGCGTCGCACCCGATCACCGTCGTGTAGGCCAGGCCTTTACGGCCCGCCTGGCGCGGCGTAAAGCCGAGCCCGGCAGCCGCCAGGAACCGCTCTTTCGCCCGTCGCTGCCGTGCCAGCGCATCATCGAGCCGCGCGTATGGGATGCGTCCGTTCTCGACGGCATGGACGAGCGCCTCGAGCACCTCCACCTGCACGTCGACGTCGCGCGATCGGTCCTGCACCTGCGCACGGCAGACGAGCACGCCGTCGCAGCCGGCGGCAATCGCCTGGACCGCCGCCTCCGCCACCGTACGCGTGGCAGCCAGCGCCTTCATCTCGAGGTCATCGCTCAGGATCACGCCGGAGAAGCCCAGCTCCTCGCGCAACAGGTCGAACACGATGCGTCGAGAAAGGGTGGCCGGCTGTTCCTCGTCCAGCGACGGCACAAGCACGTGCGCCGTCATGATGAACGCGACGTCGGCGGCAATCGCCGCGCGGAACGGCACGCACTCGACGCGGCGGATGCGATCCGGTGGGTGCTCGACAACCGGCAGCTCGACATGCGAGTCGGTGGAGGTGTCGCCATGCCCCGGAAAGTGCTTGCCGCACGCGGCCACACCGTTCTCCTGAAGGGCGCGGATAATCGCCGTCCCGAGCCTCGCGACCGTCTCGGCATCCTCAGCGAGCGCGCGGTCGCCGATCACGGGGTTCTTCGGGTTCGTATGGATGTCGAGCACCGGCGCGTAGTCGAGCGTGACACCCACCGCGCGCAACTCCACCGCGAGCGCCGCGGCGAAGCGCGCGGCCAGGCCGACATCGCCGCTTCGGCCGAGTACCGCCATCGGCGGCCACTCGGTGAACGGCGCCTTGAGCCGCGCCACCCGGCCCCCTTCCTGATCGACGCTCACCCACACAGGCAGCTCCGCCGCGAGCGTCTGCACATCGTGCGAGAGCTCGGCCACCTGCTCGGGCGCCTCGATGTTGCGCGCGAACAGGATCACACCTCCAAGGCTGAACTCCCGCGCCAGCGAGCGCATTTCCGAGGGAATGGTGGTGCCGGGAAGGCTGCCGATCAGCAGTTGACCGACAGTGCGGCGAATCGCTGAGGGCACGAAGTCTATTATCGCCGCCCGAATACCTCGTCGAGGGTGAACACCTCGAACGCGAACGGAATCGTGACGAGCTCGCCGCGGCGGAGGAACTGCGCCCACACGCGGTACTTCCCGGGACGCGGCATGTAGCCCTCGAACATCACGTCGGGCCCGCCGAAGCCGCTCGTGATCTCGCGGCCGTCGCGCCATTCGGGCGGATGCGAGTGGACCGAATCGCGGAGGTCCTCACTCAAGACAAAGGCGTGGCCGAATGCGCCCAGGTACGGCTGCAGATCGGTGACCGGCTCGCCCGAAGCGGCGTCGCTCAGCCGGAACGAGAAATGGCCGTACTGCCCGGCGATGAGACGAGGTGGATCGAATGTCAATTCCGCGGTCAGCGTCCCGGCCGTCTTCTTCCACGCCGTGTCGACGTTCAGACGCGCGTCCTGCGACCGCAGATCGCCCGCAAAGTCCGCCGTCACCAGCGTGCGCGCGAGCAGCTGCGGCGCACCGCCGGTCGGCAGGAAGTCCGAGATCACGCGGTACGCTCCCGGCGTCGGGAGCGTCACATCCAGCGCCCATGTCCCGTCCGCCTGCTGATCAGGATGCACGTGCTGGAACTGCTGCATGTCGTGACTGACGACGAACAGGTGGTAGCGGCGATCGTGTACCAGCTCGAAGTTGCGGACCGTCGCGCCCGTCGAAGGGTGGCGCACATCGAACCGCATCCGGACCGGACCGCCGGCCTTGACGACGCGTGGCTCGACGTTCACCGAGAGCTGGTAGTCGCGGGTGTCGAACGGACGTCCTTCGACGAGCGTCATGCCGCACTTGCGGCACTGCCCTGCTTCACCGGACGTGACATCCGGGTGCATCGGGCAGAACCACGCGGTTTCGCCATCGAGGGCATCTTGCGGCGCTGTGGCCGCCGGTCCATGGTTGTGCTCGTGCGCGGTCATGAGCGGCACGCTTGCCGGCATATCGTCGTATCGCGTCACGGTGAGCGAAAACGACGGCGCCGCGGGAGCCGCGCCCGCCTCGTACTCGGCCGTCGCCTCGAGGATTGATCCGGCCGGCAGCGACACCGGCTCGCGGAACACGAGCGGCGTCTGCCACTCGAAGCGGAAGCGCTTGACGCGCAGCAGGATCTCCCGAGAAAGGTCGGGCCTGAGCGCCGTCACCTCGTACGAGATACCGCCCGGCTGCATTTCGGGGCGCAGCGCGAAGAGCGTGGTCGCGCGCGGCAGCGTGATCCGTCCGCGGAGGCGGAGCGGATCCTTCCCGTCCGCGGTCGCCCGGAGCACCACGCTTGACGCCGGTCGCATCGGCGCCGCAGTCGTGTAGAGCGCCAGCGACGGCGTATCGGACACGGTCTCCGCGATGCCGCGATAGAGCACGTCGACGGCAATACGCGCGCGGGGGGGGAGCCGGAACGCAATGCCGTCAGGCAATTCCGTGCTCGACTGCGATGGCGTCCACCCTCCGAGATATTCGTTTGTCTCGACAACGCTGAAGAAGGCCGCGCGGACTACGCGGCGATCGCCAGCATGGAAATCGATCGCTCGGACCCACGTCTCGCGTGTCAGGCCAGGGTCGAGGACGACGCGCGCGAATCGCGGGGCGCTGTTGGCGTCCACCGTCACCCCCTGCCGCGCCGTCACGACCGTCTGCGGCTGCCCGAGCATCCAGTGGCCGCTGTGGTCGACGAACGTGGGGGGCGTCTCGGTGCCATCAGGTGCGCCGCCTTCGACCCACGAGAGCAGGAAGTCCAATTCCCGCGTCGTCAGCCCCGCATCGTTCGCGAACTGGCCGTAACCCGCCTCCGCGGGCCACGGTGGCATCTGGCGCGCGAGCACCTCCTCCTTGATCGCGACCGCCCAGGGCCGGGCCTCGGCGTAGGTCGCGAGCGACATCGCCATCCCGTCCTCGCGGTGGCACTGCAGACATTTACGCTGAAAGAGCGCGACGATTTCGCGGTTGAAGTGAACCGTGGTCGTGATCGGGTTGTGGGAGAGCATCTCGCGCGGCCACATCGCCCACGTACCGGCGATGAGCCATGCAGCAACGGCCGACGAGATGCTCCACTTGCGCGTCATGAGGTCGGCGTCCGGCACTGGCGAGCCGGACGGCTTCCGCTAATCCTAACGCAAGGCACCCCATGATGGGGATCAGGGGTCGGGGGTCCGCAGGGATCAGGGATCCGGGCCGCATAATGGCGCCGTTTCTTGGCCAGGTGGTCACGAGGGCGCGGCCTACGAATCGTCCGGCTGGTCACGATCGTCGAGCCCGGGACGCTTTAGAGCGAACGCCTGAACCGATTGCCCCGCCGCGACACCAAGCGCCAACTTGGCACCCGCTTCGACATCAAGTCATTCCACGACGTCGTTCTTCGCGACGGCGCGGTGACGCTGCCCATGCTTCAGAAGGCCGTGGCGCATTGGCTGCACGAGCGGAGCGGGTCGTAGGACAAGCCCCCGGAGCGTGAGCAGCAGAGTTCTATAATCGCGCCGTGCGCATCGAGACCTCCGCGCCCACCCGCATCGACTTAGCGGGCGGCACTCTCGACATCTGGCCCCTGTACCTGTTCCATCCCGGCGCGCAGACGATCAACGCGGCCATCAGTCTGCGCGCACGCGCAGTCCTCGAGAGCCGCGACGACGATCGCATCGTCATTCACTCGGTCGATACCGGTGTGACCCTCAAGGCCGACCATTGGCGCGACCTGCCCGGACGCCGCGAGCTGCGGCTGCTGGCGCTGCTCTGTCATTTCTTCGAGGCGCACGGCATCACCCTGACCACCGCCAGCGAGTCGCCGGCGGGCGCGGGTATCGCCGGCTCCTCGGCACTCAACGTCGCCGTCTGCGCGGCGCTGGCCGACTGGAACCGCACGCACTACGAGCCGGAGGCACTGCTGCAGATTGCGATGAACGTGGAAGCACAAGCGATCGCGGTGCCCACGGGCGTCCAGGATTACCGGCCGGCGCTGTACGGCGGCATCGCGGCGGTGGAGCTCGACGTCGCCGGCATCCGCCGGGTGCCGCTGGACGTCGAGCCGGCCGAGCTCGAACGCCGGCTCGTCCTCTGCTACACGGGCGAGCCACGCAACTCAGGAACGAACAACTGGGAGATCATGAAAGAGCACATCGACGGCGACCGCCGCGTCGTCGAATGCTTCGATCGCATCCGCGACGCGGCCGCGGCGATGCGGGTCGCGCTCGCGCAGGCGGACTGGTCGGCGGTGGGACGCACGATGGCCGACGAATGGGACACGCGCAAGCAGCTGGCGCCGGGCGTGTCTACTGCCGCCATCGACGACCTGATCGGCCGCGCGACGCGAGCAGGCGCAGAGGGCGCGAAGGTCTGCGGCGCGGGTGGCGGCGGCTGTCTCGTCTGCATCGGTCCGCCCGGGCGGCGTGAGGCGATTCGTGCGGCACTCGAGGCCGGGGGTGCCCGGCTGCTCGACGTCCACATCGAACGCCATGGACTGACGCGTGGATAATCGCCAGATCGCACAGGTATTCGCCGAAATCGCCGACCTGCTCGAGATCAAGGGCGACAACATCTTCAAGATCCGGGCGTACCGCACGGCTGCCGACACGGTCCGTACGTGGGCGGATCCGGTCGCGCGGATGGACGAGGAGCAGCTGCGGGAGCTGCCTGGCATCGGCAAGGATCTCGCCCTCAAGATTCGTGAGCTCGCCGGCACGGGGGCGTGCGCGTTTCATCAGGAGCTTCTGCAGGAGTTCCCGCCGACGATTCTCGACCTGCTGCGTCTGCAGGGCGTCGGCCCGAAGACCGCGGCGCTGCTCTACGCGACGCTGAACATCCGGACGGTCGAGGAGCTGGCGGACGCCGCGCAGTCGGGGCGGCTGCGCGACCTCAAAGGCATGGGCGCGAAGAAGGAAGCGCTCATTCTGAAGGCGATCGAGGAGCGTCAGCGGGCCGCCGGCCGGCACTTACTCTCGGACACCGCGGCGGCGGCAGCAGACCTCGTGGCCTACCTGCGCCAGCAGGCGCCCGACATCGAGTTCATCCCGGTCGGGAGCCTTCGGCGCGGCTGCGAGACGTGCGGTGATCTCGACATCCTCGCCATCGGCGGTGATCCCGGCTTGATGGACCTGTTCATCGCCTACGCGGGGGTCGACCGCGTGCTCGGCCACGGCGACACCAAGTCGAGTGTGCGGCTCCAGGGCGGCTATCAGGCCGACCTTCGGCTCGTGCAGCCCGACAGCCGCGGCGCCGCGCTGCAGTACTTCACCGGGTCGAAGGCGCACAACATCATCCTGCGCGACCGCGCCATGCAGCGCGGCCTCAAGCTGAACGAATACGGTCTGTTCCGGACGACGGACGACACTCGCGTCGCTGGCGAGACTGAGGAAGGCATCTACGAAGCGATCGGGCTCGCATGGGTCGACCCGGAGCTGCGGGAAAACCGCGGCGAAATCGAAGCGGCCGCCGAGCGCCGGCTCCCACGTCTCGTCGCAGCAGCAGACATCCGCGGCGATCTGCACATGCACACGACCGCGACCGACGGCCGCGACGACCTCGAGGCCATGGCCGCGGCGGCCCATCGACTTGGCTACAGCTACATTGCCATCACCGACCACAGCCAGACGCTCGCGATGGCCAACGGCCTCGACGAGCCGAGGGCGCTCGCGCATGCCGCTCGCGTGCGGGCGCTCAACGGACGGTTCGAGGGACTGACGCTCCTGGCCGGCATCGAGTGCGACATTCTTCCCGATGGCCGCCTCGACTTGGCCGATGACTGCCTGGCCCAGCTGGATCTGGTCGTCGCGTCGGTCCACTCGCACTTCAGCCAGGAGGAGGCACAGATGACCGATCGCGTGCTGCGCGCGCTCGAGTCGCCGTGGGTCGACGTCTTGGCGCACCCGACCGGACGGCTCCTGCTCAAACGGGAGCCCATCCGCGTCAACATGGAGGCGGTCGCCGCGTCCGCCGCACGGCACGGCGTCGCGCTCGAGATCAACTGCCAGATCGACCGCCTCGATCTCAACGACGCCAATGCCCGGCTCGCGCGCGACCGCGGCGCGCGGCTCGTCATCTCGACCGACGCGCACTCGGTGGCCGCGCTCGGCACCATGCGGTGGGGGCTTCAGATGGCGCGCCGCGCGTGGGCGACCCCGGCTGACGTGCTGAACAGCCGGAGCCTGCCTGAGCTACAGTCGCTCTTGCGCCGGAGTCGGAGAGCCGCATGACCGACGACGGCCGCGGCTTCGTGCCGCTCGAATCGCTCCGCCCTGGGCCCATCGACACGCAGCGGGTGCTCGCCGACATCCGCACCATCTACTTCACGACGACGAAGCAGACGATCCAGCACGATCTCGCGCACGCAATCGAGCTGCTCAAGACGCTGCCGACCGAGGACGATCGCGAGAAGGCGCGCGTGTACATGGACGGGTTGGCACAGATGCGAAGCGAGTGGAGCCGGAAGAACAAGGGGAAAAGTGGAACAAGTGGAAAACGTGGAAAAGTCAGTCGACAGTAACCTCTTTCCCCTTGTTCCACTTGGTTCACTTGCTCGGCACTAGCCGCCTCCTCGCCGCCAGCCGCACCACGTCCGTCACGTTGCGATCGGTCGTCAGCGCTTTCACGTCCTTCTCGAGCAGGCGCGGCAGCAGATTGAGCGCGATCGCCACCGGCGTCTTCGCATTCTTCGTCAAGGCCGACACGATCGCGTAGTTCTTCATCCACGCACGGGCCTGGCCGATGATGCGGAGAACGTCCTCAGAGACATTCGCCATCTTCGCGATGTTCTCCACCTCGGCGTCGGTGATCTTCGGGCTGCTCAGCACGGCGACCGCCACGATCTTGTTCGGATCGCGGATTAAGATCGCGCGCTCCTCGCGGTTACCGCGCATCGCCAGCGCCAACCGCTGCGCGGGCGACATCGTCGCAATCCGCTCGAGCGCCGACTTCCCCTCGGCGTTCGGGGCCGTCGGTATCTCGGCCGGCGTGGCGTCCGCGGCGGTCCCTGGGGCGGTCATCGCCTTCAGGTTGGCGCGCGCGGCTTCGGCGATCTCGGCGTCGGAGTCGTCGACCAGGAGCTCGAGGATTCCCTGCTGCTCGTGCGGCCGCAGGCCGAGCACGCCCTGCGCCGCCATCAGGCGGACGTCGCGATCGACCTCAGCGCGCCTGAAGTAATCGAGAAGGGGTGTCGCGCCACCGGGTTCCATAGGAACTCAGAACTTTACGAAGGTACGCATCTACGGATTCGCGAATTCATGATGTTCGCTCATGTCACATTCGCTGATTCGTCACTCCGTCAATTCGTCAATGTCACGAACAGAATGGCCCCCACGATCACGGTCACCATCAGCAGCACGGCAACGACGATCGCACTCGAGCGGCTCCTCCTGACGCCCGTCCTCTCGCCGTCCTGCGCCGCATGCGGGCTGCCGACCGTCACCGAATCATGGGGAAACTGGACGATGAAATCGCGAACTGTCTGCTCGGGATCGAGGCCGACTTGGGTGGCGTAGGAGCGCACGAACCCGCGCGAGAAGATGCCGCCGGGCAGGCGCGAGATGTCGTTCCGCTCGAGCGCCTCGAGCGCGCCGACGGAGATCTTCGTGGCGTCGGCGATCTGACGGAGCGACACGCCGCGCTCTTCGCGCAGGCGCTTCACCTTGCCCCCGAAATCGGGCTTCGCCGTTTCCACGATCGCCACGGTGCGCCCATGTTAGGGAACGCGTCGAGGGGTGTCAAACGTGCGAACAGCCTCTCCGACGATCTCGTGGAGCGCGCTGGCCGGTGCGGTCGCGAACAGGCCGATGGCGGCAAAGCCGTCCGCGCCGGCGGCAGCGATCGGGCCGAGCCGTGCGGCGATGATGCCGCCGACGGCCAGCACCGGAATCGGAACGGCCGCGCACACCGCCGCCAGCCGCTCGAGGCCCGCGGCCGGCGCGCCAGGCTTCGAGTCGGTCGCGAACACGGTGCCGTAGATCATGTAATCGATGGCGCTGTCGCCTGCGGCCGCCTGCGCCTCCTCGAGCCCATGGACGGAGCGCCCGATCAGGAACGCGCGAGGCGCAGAGGCGCGCACGCGCGCCGCTGACGGCGAGTCACCGCGCAGGTGCACGCCGTGCGCGCCCACTGCCAGCGCAATGTCGACGCGATCGTTGACGAGCACCCGCGTCCGGGTGCCCCGCACGGCATGGATCGCGGCCTCTGCCAACGACGCCAGCGGACGACCGTCCATCCCTGGCTGCCGGATCTGCACCAGATCGACGCCCGCGCGCGCGGCCGCGACGATCCGGTCGACCAGATCGCGCATCGTGTGGGGCTCGGGCGGGCACGGCGGCGTGATCAGGCAGATCACCGGCCGCATCAGTCGTTGGCCACCTGCGATGGGTTGATGGACGGCGGGCGCTGCGGCGCGCGGCCGGCTAGAAGCGACATCAGCTCACCGAGACCGACCATGAGGTTGATGACGCCGAGCCCGGAGATCGCACCGCGGAAATAGTTGTTCGTGATCACCGCCTGCACCGCCGGCACGAGCTCGGCGAAGTAATTCCGATCCCAGAACGCCAGCCACGGGACCACGATCAGCACGAATCCCGCTTCGAGGAAGAACACCGTGTACACGAGGCGCATCATCGGCTGGGGCTCTCCGTCTGGGCGCGGGCCAGCCTGTCGATGCGGGCGCGGACGTCGCGATACCCCTCAGCATCGACGTCGAGTTCGATGAGGACCGCGAGCGCACGTGCTGGCTCGCCGAGGCGCTCGAGCGCGTCGGCCAAGTCGTACAACACCGCGAATCCTTCGTCCGGCGTGGTGGCAAGGCCATCGGCTGCGCGCTCGAGCCATTCGATGCCGAGCAGCAAGTCGCCGCGCCTGACGTACAGCCGTCCGAGATCGGCGGACGCCTTCGTGCGCGTGTGCGGATTGCGTGCAGCCGCTTCGAGCGCGCTCACTGCGTCATCGGCGGCCGGGGAAGCGGCCGCCTGACCCACCGTGCCGAGCGCATCGGTCAGGTCGACCTCGAGCGGCTTTGGTTTCCTCGTATCGCCCGCGAGCTCGGGCCATTCGGGCGGCGGCGTCGCGGGATCGTCCTCCACCGGCGGCGCCGGCGCAGCGGCGGCTTCGGGCACAGGCGACATGTCGCGCCGTTCCAGCGCCACGACGCGCGCTCGGCATTCCGCCACCCCGTCCGCGTCCCCCCGCTGCTGGCGGATCTCCCCCAGCTGCCCCAAATAGGCTTTCGCGTCGACGAGCAGACTCTGGCTGGCGGCGATGTCCGCCAGCTGCGACAACGTGTGGTCGTAGTGCGACTGGACCTTGAGCACCTTCTTATAGAGCGCCGCCGCCCGCTGGAAGAAGCCCTCGCCGAAGAGGTGATCGGCCACGCGCGTGAACTGCGCCACGCCGCGTTCGACGTCGCCCGTGCGGATGTACAGGTCGCCGAGCGCGTTGATCGCCTTCCAATCGTGCGGCTGCTCCTCGATCAGCCGTACGTATTCCTCAATGGCTCGCTCGAGCTTTCCCTGGCGAAGAAGTTTCTCCGCTCGCTTGAGTGCGGCTTTGCGATCGAACGGCACCAGTTCCTTCGGGTCAACAATCCGTACGGTCGATCGTATCAAACAGCGACGGCGGCCTGAACGAGCGCCGGTGCAGGAGTGAGTAACCGAAGCGCGCAACAGCAGCGAGGTGGTCGGCCGTCGCGTACCCCTTGTGACGGTCGTAGCCGTAGCGCGGATCGGCGGCGTGGTGCACGAGCATCTCGCGATCGCGCGTCACCTTCGCAACGATCGATGCAGCGGCAATCGCGCTGCACCGCCGGTCGCCGTGCAGCACCGCGCGCTGCGCGATCGGCAGGCTCGGAATGCGGAACGCGTCGACGAGCACCAGATCCGGCAGCGGCGCGACCATGAGCACCGCGCGTCGCATCGCCTCCAGCGACGCCCGATGCACGTTGAGCGAGTCGATCTCAGCGGGATCGGCCGCGGCGACCGCCCAGGCGAGCGCCCGACGCGTGATCACGTCGTACAGCCGCTCGCGCTCGAGCGGCGTGATCATCTTGGAGTCGCAGAGTCCCGCGATGTGCCGGTCTGGATCGAGGATGACCGCTCCGACGACGACGGGGCCGGCCAGGCAGCCACGTCCGACCTCATCGCAGCCGGCGATGCGGTAAAACCCCCAGCGTCGCATCGCGTTCTCGAGGGTCCGCATCGCGCGGGTTCGAACCATACGGAATCCCGACGGTGTCGGTTGTCAGTTGTTGATTGTCTCTGACAACAGGCAACTGGCATCGCTATGGTGCCGCGCGTGTCTCCTTCATTCGCGCCGCCTTCCCCTTGAGGCTGCGCAGGAAGTACAGCTTGGCGCGCCGCACCTTCGCCGAACGCACCACGTCGACCTTGGCAATCGACGGCGAATGCAGCGGAAAGATGCGCTCGACGCCCTGGCCGAACGACACCTTGCGCACGGTGAACGACGCACGCGCGCCCCCCCGTCGGAGGCTGATGACGACCCCCTCGAAGATCTGAATCCGCTCCTTGTCGCCTTCGCGCACCTTGACGTGCACTCGGACGGTGTCGCCGGCCTTCATCCCTGGCCGCGTCGTCAGCTGCGACTTCTCGACCAGCTCAATCGCGCTCATCGCTCTGTCTCCTGTTCCTTCCGAATCTCCTCTAGCATCGCCCGTTCCTCATCGTCGAGCGCGGCCGAGGTCAGCAGGTCCGGACGGCGTTCCAGCGTGCGCCGGAGCGCCGTCTTCTTCCGCCACCGCCGGACCTCTTCATGATGCCCCGAAAGGAGGACTGCGGGCACCTGCTGCCCCGCAAATTCCTGCGGCCGCGTGTAGTGGGAATAATCGAGCAATCCCCGCGAAAACGAGTCGTCTTCCACCGACTGCGCGTCGCCGACGACCCCCGGCACGAGCCGGCTCACGGCGTCGACGACAACCAGCGCGGCCAGTTCCCCGCCGCTCAGCACGTAGTCGCCGATCGACAGCTCCTCGGTGGCGACCGCCGTGCGCACTCGATCGTCCACTCCCTCATATCGGCCGCACAACAGCACGAGATGCCGGAGCCGGCTCATCCGTGCCGCCTCGGCCTGGGTGAATCGACGGCCCTGCGGCGACAACAGAATGACCGCGTCCGGCGCCCCGCGTCGCACCCGGATGTCGTCCACGGCGCGTGCGAGTGGCTCCGGCTTCATGACCATCCCCGGCCCGCCGCCATACGGCACGTCGTCGACGCTGCGGTGGCGATCGATCGTGTAGTCGCGCAGGTCGTGGACCGCAACGTCCACAAGTCCCCGCTCAATTCCGCGGCTCACGACGCCTTCCGCGAGGCCGGCCGCGACCATCTGCGGAAAAATCGTGACGACGTCGAACTTCATCTCTGGTCCGGCCAAAGCCGGACGCTACGTACGGCGCTCGTTCAGTTCCAGCAGCCCATCTGGCGGGTTGATCCGGATCCGCTTCGCCGCTACGTCGATATCGACGCAGATATCGACCGCGAACGGAATCAGCACTTCTCCCCGTGAGCCCTCGACCACGAGACGACTGCCGCCGGCGCCGCCTTCCACCCGTACCACCGGACCGACCGCCCCGCCTTCTCGCGTCTCGACGATGCATCCGACGAGCTGATGCTCGTAATAGCGCCCCGGCTCGAGCGCCTGCAGCGCCTCTTCAGGGATGCGCAGTTCGAAGCCGTTCATACCTTCGACGTCTTCCAGCCGCGCCAAGCCCTCGAACGCGATCACGGGCCGGCCACCCTGCATACGCGCCGTAATGATCGTCAAACGGCGCTCGCCGGCGTCGGACCGGACCCAGACGCTCGCTCCCGGCCGGAACCGTTCGTCGACGAAGTCGGTTTCCGGGTTGACGATGACGTGGCCGCGGAGACCATGCGGCCGGGCGATGCGCCCCACGACCACCATGTCCTCCCACCGGGATCCGGGATCCGGGATCCGGGATCCGGCCATCGTCAATCTTTGATGTCGAGCTGCGCGCGCCTGCCGTGGTGTTCGGCGGTCACCGCGAGCAGCGCCCTTAGCGCCGCCGCCGTGCGTCCCTGCCGGCCGATAATCTTTCCCATGTCACCCGGCGCCGTCCGCAGTTCGAACACGTGCACGCCACGCCGCTCGCTCTCGGTAATCCGCACCGCGTCGGGTTGATCGACCAGCGCGTGCACGACCACCTCGATGATCGCGCGCAGCGTATTGTTCCCCTCGCCCGCCGATTGCGACGCCATTACTGAGCGGCCGGCGCCTCGACGGGAGCCGACAGATCGCGCGACAGGTGCTTCCTCAGCAGCGTGCGAACCGAATCCGACGGACGGGCACCCCGCTTCAGCCAGTGCTCGACGCGCGCTTTGTCGATGGCCACCTGCGCCGGCTTCGACCGCGGATTGTACGTCCCGAGGTTCTCCACGAAGCTGCCGTCGCGCCCCGACCGTGCCTCGAGCACCACCACGCGGAAGTACGGCTTCTTGGTCGACCCCGCCCGCCTCAAACGAATCGATAACATCAATCGCTCCTTCGATGTCCGTCTCTAGTCTCTCGTCTCTTGTCTCTCGTCTCGAACGCGGCGGCACCACAGACCAAAGACGACGGACACAAGACTACCGCGTTTTGATCAATCCCCACGGGCCGCCCTTCTTGCGCTTCTTTCCCGGAGTGCCCATCGCTTTGGACGGCATCGGCGGCAGCTTCATGCCGCGTCCGAGCCGCGGCATGCCGCCCTGCCCGATCATCGCCAACACCCGCTTCATGTCGGCGAACTGCTTGAGCAGCCGGTTGACGTCCTCCACGGACGTCCCGCTGCCGACGGCAATCCGCCGGCGCCGGCTGCCCTTGATGATCGTGTGGTCGCGCCGCTCGGCCGGCGTCATCGAACAGATGATCGCCTCGACGCGCGCCATCTGCTTCTCGTCGGGCTTGTTGTCCGCGAGCTGCTTCAGGTCGCCGAGTCCGGGGATCATGCCGAGCACGCTTTCGAGCGGACCCATCCGCTTGATCGTCCGGAGCTGGCTGCGGAAGTCATCAAGCGTGAACTCGTTCTTCCGGAGCTTCTCCTCCAGCGCCTCGGCCTCGTCGCGATCGATCGCCTGCTCTGCCTTCTCGATGAGCGACAGGACGTCGCCCATGCCCAGCATGCGCGAAACGATGCGATCGGGATGAAACAGCTCGAGATCCTCGAGCCGTTCGCCACTCCCGACGAACGCGATCGGCACGCCGACGACCGACACGACCGAAAGTGCGGCGCCGCCGCGCGCGTCGCCGTCGAGCTTCGTCAGCACGACGCCGGTGACTCCGATCCGCCGGTTGAACTCGCCGGCGCTCTTGATCGCGTCCTGCCCCGTCATCGCGTCGGCGACATAGAGCGAGTCGGACGGCTGCACGGCCCCCTTGATCGCCTGCAACTCGTCCATCAGCTCTTCATCGATGTGAAGCCGGCCGGCGGTGTCGACGAGGACCGTATCGAAGCCCTTGGCTTTGGCCTCCGCGAGCGCGCCCCGGGCCCGCGCGACCGGATCCATCGTCTCCGGCCCGAAGACCCGAATGTCGGCCTTGTCGCCGAGCACGGCGAGCTGCTCGATCGCCGCGGGGCGCCGCACGTCGGTCGACACCATGAGCGGATGACGCCCCTGACCGGCCAGCCACCGGCCCAGTTTCGCAGCGGTCGTCGTCTTGCCGGAGCCCTGGAGCCCCAGCAGGAGCACGACGCGCGGCGTGGGCGCCTGCTTCTGCAGGCCGCCTTCCGTGTCGCCGAAGAGGGCGAGCAGCTCATCGCGGACGATCTTGATGACCTGCTGCCCCGGCGTGAGACTGCGGAGCACGGCCTGATCCATGGCCCGGTCGCGCACACGATCGACGAACGCCTTGACCACCATGAAGTTGACGTCGGCCTCGAGCAGCGCGAGCCGGATCTCGCGAAGCGCCGCCTCCACCTGCTCCGGCGTGAGACGAACCTCGCCCCGCAGAGAGGTAAAGACTTC
>Ga0187893_10007976_pt1 | contig 16989 bp, 11 predicted proteins | sample MA1701074metaG_FD_139574 | JGI IMG/M metagenome (GOLD analysis project Ga0187893, IMG submission 139574) | White microbial mat communities from a basaltic lava cave in the Kipuka Kanohina Cave System on the Island of Hawaii, USA - MA170107-4 metaG ...
CGTTGCAGAGCGCGAGGGCGGCGGCCAGGAAACGCTTCTCAGCGTTCACCGCGGCCATGAGATCGAGCGCGACGGCGAATTTTTGCACGTCGGCGCCGGCCTGCAGGACGGCTTGGTGCGTCTGATACGATTCGGGCGCATCGGCGGCGAGGTTCAGCCTGACGAGGGCCTCGCGCGCGGCGGCTTCGGTGATTTCGGATAGCAACAGCGTGGCGACACACGTCTCGGTGCTGCGGTAAAGTTTAAGCTGCGTGGCCAACGCGTAGTGGCCCGATCCGCGGGCGGCGCCCGGCTCCAGCGCGGCGAGCAGACCGCCGCCGTGGCCGACACAGCGCGTGGCCAGTTCCTCGGCCTGGGTGTTGAACGCGGTGAGAAAACGCGAGGGCGCGAGTTGCGCCGGCCATTCGCCGATTTTTTTCCACGCGCCAAGCTGGGCGGAATCCTGCAAGAGCAACACCACCTTGCTCGCGGAAGCGAGGCCGGCGAGGCAGGCGAGATAACGTGTCCAGAACTCGCGGGCCGGGCCGGGAAACGTGCGCAAATTGCCCAGTTCGCGCAGGAGGGATTCCTGTGAACCGCTCGCGTCTGTTGAACTGATGGGCATGGCTCGACTATTCCAGAAGCAGTTTTCCCGCGACGCCCGGTGGCACTTTGCCATCCGCGTTGTCGAAAAGCAGCTTCACTTTTTGCAGGCCGCTGGCGGGGTCCACGACCGGAGAGAGAAAAATAATCTTTCCCTGCACAGACACCGGGCCGGAGCCGCTGGTGATTTCGAGTTTCATGGTCTGGCCCATTTTCAATCGTGCGCCGAACCGGGCGTCGAGGTTCGTGATGAAGTGGCAACGGCGCGCGTCCACGATGCGCACGAGCGGCTGGTAGGGCTGGCAGGCTTCGCCAATCTCGAGCGTGATCTCCGTCACGGTGCCGGCGAGGGGAGCGATGATCTGACGGCGGCGCAACTGTTCGGCGGCCATCTCGTGTTCGACCGCCGCGACCTTGAACTCGACCTCCTTCTTGTCCACGTCTTCCTTGCTGACGCCCTTGGTGCTGGCGAAGAGTTTGCGCGTGGCCTCGAAGTCGTTCCACTTCTGGTCGCGGACGAGCTTGCGACGCTCGGTCTCCAGTTCCTCCAGCTTCTTGTCCAGTTCGAGGATCACGTCGCCTTCCTTGATGAAGTCACCTTCCGCGAACCTGCGTGTAGTGACGATGCCCGTGACCGGCGCGCTGAGGGTGACATCCAGCACCGGTTCGGTGATGCCGATGGCGGAGGGAGAATCGGCGGCGCGAACAGTGGAGATGAGGAAAAGGGCAGCGATGGTTAGCAGAGTCGAGGCTCCGCTGTTGAGCACTCGCCAACGATTACCCGACAGGAGATGGCGAGATTCCTTCCCCCTCACCCCAGCCCTCTCCCTCAGGGAGAGAATGCCCCGGACCAGTGCGCGCCTTGCGCCCCGGAACCGCGGAGGCATCCGGACTTTCCTCCCTCTCTTCCCGACGCGGGAGGGAGGAGAGGGCTGGGGAGAGGAGGGATTTGCTTTTTGGCTCACCCCTCTCTCCGGCTCTCTCCCCACTCGTGCCTCGCGGGGAGAGAGAGAAACGGCGCATCCGACTTGCAGGTTCCTAGGCAGGGGGAAACGCTCGCCACCGTAGGCGAAGGCCGAAGCGTCCTGGCAGCCGAGCGCGTCAGAAAAAGCCCATCGCGGCGCCAGTGGACTCCCTCTCCCCAAGGCAGAGGGCCGGGGTGAGGGGGAAGGAGCCGTTCGCATGTTCCCATCATCATCTCGCTTCGATTGCATGGCGTGATCAGTTTGACGATTTCGTGTTTGACAGATGGTTCGTTGCCGCGAAGCGCGGGTCGTAGCGCAGTTGCAGTTCCTTCGCCAGGCGGCCGTATTGCTCCTCTGGAATGCCGGCCTGCCGCAATAACGCCGACGTGCGCTGCTCCAGTTCCTTCTGCGGCAAGTCGAGGTTGCGCGAACGCAACAGCGTGCCCTGCACCAGTTCCAATTCCAGCCGCGCCCGTTCGTGCAGCACCCGGGCTTCGACGACGGCGTTGCGCGCCTCGAAGAGGGCGGCGTCCACTTCCAGCACGCGCTGGTTGCTGACGGTGCCGGCTTCGAGGCGGGCGCGCTCGGTATCGAACAGGCTTTGGTTGAACGCGACCACGGTCTGGTAATCTTTCGCCGAAGACGCGGTGCCGCGCAGCTTGCGGAGCGCGGTGTCGATGGCGTTGAGGATTTGCGTTTCGGTTTCCTTGAGTCCGGCGAGCGCCTGTTGTTTGCGGAGGCGCGCGGCGTCGAGATCATTCCGGCCTTTGATCCCGCCGCTCAGCGGCAGGCGCAACTCGGCGCCGACCGCGTAGGACGGGAAGCCGCGCGTCTGCACGTCTTCCCAGGACGAGCCGGGGTCGGAGCCGAGGCCGTTGAGGCCGTAGCTGGCTTTCAAGTCGAGCTGGGGCAGGCGCTGGTTTTTGGCGTAGGCCACGCGGATGTTTTCCTGTTTCAGACGGCTCATCTGGCCGAGATAGTCGGGGTTCGACTCGAGCGCAGTCTGGCCGCTGTCAAAGAACGGCGGCGCGGGCGCGGGCGCGCCGGGCTGATCGGCGGCTTCCAAAACGGGCGGCGTGTCAAGGCCTGCGTGCGACATGAGCGTGAGCAATTGCGCGGCGGTCTCGAAATATTTTTGATCGGCTTCAGTGAGCTTGGAGTTTCGCAACGCCAAGGCGGCGCGGGCTTCGAGCACTTCCAGTTCGGAGCCTTTGCCAGCTTTGAAACGCTCGTCGGCGTCGAGCAACAGTTGTTCAGCGAGCCGAACGGAGTCTCGAAAAAACCGTGCCTGCTCCTGCGCCAGATACAGGTTCCAGTAAGTCGCCTCGGCGGTGGAAATGATGAGCATCATCTGCCGGCGATATTCCTGGTAGGCCAGATCGGAGCCGAGCGCGGCCAGGCGAATGTTCGCCAGCGTGGCCGAGAACCAGGCGTTCTTGAGCAGCGGCTGCGTGAGACTGACGCCGGCGAACGTCTGGAACTCGCCACGCGGCGAATTGGTGACGATGGTGCCGAGCGCCGGATCCTGGAGATTGTTGCGCAGGTCGCGCAGCGTGTAGCCGAGGCGGATTCTCGCGCCGGTCGGCACGAGCGCTTCGAGGCCGGCGTTGTAGATGTTATTCTGCTCATCAAACACGAGCACGCCGCTGCTGCGCCGCTGTTCGGCGGTGTTCTCGCGCTCGTTTTCGACGCGGTCATAGGAGAGGACCAGTTCCGGCTCAAACACGCCACGTTCGGATCGAAACCGTTTCTGGCTGATCTCAAATTCGAGCAAGCGCGTATGAAGCGTTTCGTTGCGCTCGATGACCGCTTGAAGGAACTCACGCAAGGTCAAGCTGTTGGTTTTGCCCGGATCGAGAGGTTGCGCAGCGTGAATTGGACGGGGGCAAATCGCCACAGCCGCGAGCAGTAGGACGCGCCCCGCAAACCAACGCCTTGCCAATAGAGACCTCATGGAATGGGTACGCGACCTCGTCTGGATTCCGCTGCCCGAGGACACTAGGTCAATAGCAGAACTGGCGGGATCGGGTCAAACCGAAAGGAGTCGTTGAATGGACCCCCTGAAATCCGCCGAAACATTTTCTCACAGCCAATCACCACGTATTCGCCGCGTTTCCGCTTTCCCGCCTGCCGCCCATCCGCTACGGTGCGGGCTGCAATGGTGCTCGTGATCGACAACTACGATTCGTTCACTTACAACCTCGTGCAGTATTTGGGCGAGTTGAAGGTGGACATGCAGGTTCATCGCAACGACCAGATTTCGTTGGAGCAGATTCGCGCCCTCAAGCCGGAGCGCATCCTGGTCTCGCCCGGCCCCTGCTCCCCGCGCGAATCCGGCCTGTCGAATGACATCATTCGCGAGTTCGGCTCCGAGGTTCCGGTTTTCGGCGTGTGCCTGGGCCATCAGTGCATCGGACACACCTTCGGAGCCAAGGTGGTGGTCAACTACCGCATGATGCACGGCAAGATTTCGCCGATTAAACACAACGGCCGGGACTTGTTCGAGGGCATGCCCAATCCGTTTGCCGCCACGCGCTACCATTCGCTCGTCATCCAACGCGACACGCTGCCGGACTTTCTCGAAGTGACCGCCGAGACGGACGAAGGCGAGGTTATGGGCATCCGCCACAAGCAATTGCCGATCTGGGGCGTGCAGTTTCATCCGGAAAGCATCCTGACGGAAAGCGGGCGGACGATCATGAAGAACTTCCTCAAACTGCGCGCGAGGAATTAACCGAGGCTACCGGCGCCCTGCCCTCAACTTCAGCCGCGCAAATTCCTCCAGCAGCTTCGCACGGTCCGCCTCCTTGTAGCGCTCGGGCAGATACCGTCGATCCGAGCACGCCAACACCGCAGCCAGTTCCTGGAGCGCGAGCAGGTCCGGGTCCAGTGGATCGATAAACGATTGCACGGCGTCTTCGAGGTCAGCCACCTGGACGTCGTGGTCGCGCCTGGCCAGCACCGCGCGTTCCTTGGCGCGGGTGAGGATGGCGTCCACATCGCTGCCCGTGAGCGGAAGCTGGCCAAGTTTCTCCCGGATGTAGGAACGATCGGACTCCGTCAGCTCAATCTTCTTGATGCGGGCAAGGACGGTGAAGATTTCCAGCACATCCTCCGGCCCCTGGGCCGGGAATAACGGCACGCACAATCCGAAGCGGCCCTGGCGCTTCATGTCGATGGCCAACAGGTCGGGACGCGAAGTCATCGCCACCCATAGCTCGCGTCCCCGCAGACTCGAATCACCGATGTGCGCCGCGAACGCCGCAAACACGCGGCCCGACACGCCGCTGTCGTCGCCGCCCCCCTCGCGTCCCCCGAACACGGCGTCCGCCTCGTCCACCACCACCACCACCGGGCCAAGCGCGCGGATGGTCATCAGGATGCGCATCTGCTGACGCTCGGTGTCACCCACCCACTTGGAGCGAAACTCGCCGACCTCCATCACCGGCAGGCCACACTCGCTGGCAAAACAATCGATAAGAAACGTCTTGCCCACGCCGACGCGTCCTGGCACGAGGATGCCGCGCTCCAGCACGTCGGTCTTGCCGTTCTTGATCAGCCACGCCAGTTCCCGAAGTTTCTTCTTCGCGGCTTGATGGATGGCCACGGCGTCGAGGGTCACGCCCGGCTTCGGATCCTTGAACCGCACCAGGCCCTGGCAAAACTCCTCGATCAACCGCTTCTTGCTCGCGGCGACATTCTCAGGGGTGACCCGTGTTCCGTTGCGCACGGCTTCGGCGAGGAGATGTTGCACGCGCAGGAGATTCAACCCTGCCGTCCGCGTTGCGAGGTCATTTACCGAAAGATCGCTCCACTCGCTCACGGGCTTTCCGTCAGCCATCTGCTCGGCCCAGCCGGATTGCAGGAAACGCAGGCGATCCTCCGCGTCCGGCAAATCGATCCGCACTTGCGCGACATGTGGATTTTGCAGCAGGTCGGCGTGAAGTTCGGCGGACGATTCCGTCACCAGCACGATGCCCACGTCGAGCTGGCGCATCTCCGGTGACGCCGCCCATTTCAGCAACGTGACCAGCGCCATCCGCTCGTCCCAACTCGCGCCGGCTTCCTCGGACGCCGGTATCACCTTCTCCGGGAAATCGATGATCAGCGTGACTCCCTTGCGATCCTTCTTGTCATCAGCGGCGCGGAGGAAGAATCGGCGCAGCAGTGGCGCGAGCCTGGTGAACTCCCGCGGCGGTCCCTGCTGATGGTAGTTCGTCCCTTCAACTTCATCGAACACCTCCAGCCACTCGAAGAAACGCTTCTGCATGTCGGATGAGCCAAACGACAAGCCGTCGCCGATGTCATAGAAGAGGAGGAAACCGCGGTCGGGAAAAAGGCGCCGCGTGAGAAACGCCTTCAGAGGAACGTAATTCAACTTGCCGCCATTCTGCACCGGGAAGACATCGAAGATGTTTCCATGCAGCACGAACAGTGAGTAGGTGCCGCCGTTCCAGCGTCGCGCCAGTTCCAGCGCCCAGCCGCGCAACGCCAGGCGTGGCGAATCGCCAACGTTGGCAGGACTGGGGATCTCCGTTGTTTCAGTGATTTTTTTGGTCATGACTCCTGTGGCCAGTTCGCAACTCTTGCCTCATCGCCCCTCCTTCACTCTGCTCTGCGGCTGTGGCAGCCTGGGCGGAACAGGGGGTGTCGCCGCGGATTCATAGCCGATGCGCACCGGACTGGCCGGAATGTCGCCGACCAAATCCTTGAACTCATCCATCTCCGTCAACCATTTGTTGGTCTGGTCCAGGTGCTCGACCGTGGCGTCGATGCGGGCAGTGAGCGCGTCGGCGTTCTTGCTGGCCATGGCATCAGCGCGGATGAGTTTAATCTGTTGCTCCAGGCGCTCCTGCTCGGAGACCACCAACCGCCGGTTCGCCTGCGCCTGGTCGATGCGCTGAAGCCGTTTGCGCAGGACTTCGAGCCTCTCCAGCCGCGAGGAGAGCAACCGCTCCTTCGCATCGAGCGAACTGACCGTTGCACCCTTCGCCTTGAGCGCCTCGAACTCGGCCGACAATTGCGCGGCTTCCTCCTCGGCTTCCTTCAGCAAGCCCGGCACGTCCTCGCGCCGCTCCGTCTCCAGGAAGCGGTCGAGCGATTCCTCGATGGTCAACATCCGCAGGAAGGTCCACATCAATTCGTCCAACTTGCGGAGCCGCGGGTCACTGGCTGGATCGCCGGGTGTAAGCGGTTGGTCGGCGCTGGCGTGTTCGATGTCGCGGCAAACGGCAGCCAGGGTGTGATAATGCTGGCGGCGCGACGCCGAAAGTTTGGTGAGCAATTCGTCACGCCGTTTAAGGAATTCCGCCGCCTCCGCCAGGCCGGTCGCCTGCTGCGCCGATTGCCGGCGGCGATCCACCCAGCGCTTGAAGAACGGCATGTCCGGCAGATAAACCCAGCCGAGCGAGTAGGCCGCCGGGGCCAGCAACGCAGACCACCAAAAATAGTCAGGACCCGCCACCAAGCCAGCGCCAAAGGTAAGCAGTCCCAGCCATACATGATGCGGGCTTTTGAAGAATTCGCGCCGATACCTGGGCGATTGCGAGTCCATGAGGTTGTTCCGACTACCTTTGGGCGGTGGTCATCGCGAGGAAGTTGTAAGGTTCCCAGCCGCGTGGCGCAATGCAAAGCTGCCTCGAGCTTACCCTAAAACTTCGCTAATCACTTCGCCATGCACATCGGTCAATCGCCGGTCGGCGCCGTTGTGGCGGAAGGTGAGCTTCTCGTGGTCGATGCCGAGCAGATGCAGGATGGTGGCGTGCAGATCGTAGCAGTAGGTGCGGCCATATTTCGCCTTCCATGACCATTCGTCGCTTTCGCCGTGGGCCACGCCGGACTTGATGCCCGCGCCCGCCAGCCATGAGACGAATGTGCCGCCGTTATGATCGCGTCCGGTGCTGCCCTGGCTGAAGGGCATTCGGCCAAACTCAGTGGACCAGACGACCAGCGTGTCTTCCAGAAGTCCGCGGGACTTGAGATCCTTCAACAGCCCCGCGATGGGCTTGTCCGTCGCGTTGGTCATCGGCGGAAGCTCTTTCTCGATGTTCGCGTGGTTGTCCCAGTTGCCGGTCGGGCCGCCTTGTCCACTCCACACCTGCACGAAGCGGACGCCGCGTTCGATCATGCGCCGCGCGAGCAGGCAGCTTCGTCCGAAGTCTTCCGTGGACTTCTCGTCGAGGCCGTAGAGCTTTTGGGTCGCGTCAGTCTCGCCGGAGAGGTCGAGCACTTCGGGCGCGCTGAGTTGGAGCTTCGCGGCCAGTTCATAAGACGCGATGCGAGCGTCCAGGCGCGAGTCGCCGGGCCATTGATCGAGATGGCGGCGGTTGAGTTTGTTCAGCAGGGCCAGGCCGTCGCGCTCGCTGTCCCTGGTGATGTATTTGGCGGAAGACGGCGGGAAAAGATCGCTGATGGGATTAGGCGCGCTGGGCTTGATGATGGTCCCCTGATGCGTGACCGGGAGAAAGCCGGAGGAGAAGTTGCCTTTTTGATTGTAGGGATAGCCCTTCGAGTCCGGCAACACGACGAAGGTCGGCAGATTGTCGTTGAGGCTGCCCAGAGCGTAGGAAACCCACGCCCCCATACACGGGAAACCTGGCAGCAAAAAGCCCGTGTTCATCATGTAGCTGGCCGGGCCGTGGACGTTGGTCTTCGAGGTCATCGCCATGAGGAAGGCCAGGTCATCGACGCAGGTGGCCATGTGAGGGAACGCGCTGCTGACCCAGCGGCCGCATTGCCCGTGCTGCTTGAATGCGAACGGGCTTTTCATCACGTCGCCAGGGACGCTGGTCGCAGCCTCGACGCGCTGGCCGGGCACTTCGAACTTCTGGCCGTGGCGCTTCGCCAGTTCCGGCTTGTAATCGAACGTGTCCATCTGGCTCACGCCGCCATTCATGAAAAGCTGGATGATGCGCTTTACTTTCGCACGATGATGGAGTCCGCCGTTCAGATCAGCGCGCGGCTTGGGTGCGGCAGTGTCGGCAAGAAGCCCGTGCTCCGCGAGCAGGTGAACCATCGCGACGCCGCCCAGCCCGCCACCGAAGCGCCAGAGGAACTCGCGACGACTGGCGGCACCGGACCGCGACCGGTCCCCGGTCGCAGCGACTCGAATCGGCGGGCAGGCGCAAAAGTCTCCAGGATCGTCCAGCGGTCCACGCGCTGCGAGCCGGGACGGCTCGCGGTCCGATTTCTGGGCGGGTGATCGTTTCATTTCTTCTCAGCCGCGGAGGTGTGATCGTGGACAATCTTCCAACCGTCAGCGGTCTTGCGAAACAGGAGCGTGAACAGGCCGGACGGTTCATCCTTCTCGCGCTTGAGATGCCAGCGGCCGAAAGCGAGGGCGGATCCATCAGACAAAACCGTGATGTCGAGTTCGCTGAAGGTCAGCGTCCCCATGGCAGCCTTGTCCGAATAAGTCCGCTGGTAGCGGTCCATAACGGCCTGCCAGCCGAGCGTGATGTTGCCGCCCGAGGCGAACCGGGTTTTCTCCGAGCGGTCGTAGCCGCGCATGAACTTTCCGATGTCGCCCGCGTTCCAGTCCTTCACCTGCTGGTCGAGCACGGCATTGACGGCGGATTGGATGGCGACGGTGTCGGCGGCTCGAACACTGGTCGCCGCGAAAACAAAGAGCGTGACAGCGATCACGAACGGGCGGGTCGGATTCATACGACGATGTGGTTTATGACTGGTTTAAGTGTGATCGGGTCCGGAACTCAAGGCAAGCCCGGTGGTGATAGGGCGGGCTTCCAGCCTGCGTCTGCGGGTAGCCTGCTCATCTCACGATCCGGGGCTGGGAGCTTGTCCCACTAACTCGCAAACAAATCCAACTGCGGTGCCGGTTGCAGTCTCTTCAATTTCTCGCGCTCGGCCTTGTGGCGCGCCGTCTGGCGCACGTTGCCTTCGGGGGTGAGTTCACTTTCCTCCAGGTTGCGCAGGATTTCCTTGCTGCGTTCGATCACCACCCTGGGCACGCCCGCCAGGCGCGCCACCTGGATGCCGTAGCTCTTGTCCGCGCCGCCTTCGACAATCTTGTGGAGGAACACCACCTGGTCGTTCCACTCGCGCACGGCGACGTTGAAATTCTTCAGGCGCGGCAGGCGTCCGGCCAGTTCGGTCAACTCGTGGTAGTGCGTCGCGAACAGCGTCTTCGCACCGACCTGGTTGTGCAGGTGCTCCACGATGCTCCAGGCCAGCGACAGCCCGTCGAACGTGCTCGTGCCGCGGCCGATCTCGTCGAGGATGATCAGGCTGCGCGCGGTGGCGTTGTTCAGAATGTTCGCCGTCTCGCTCATTTCCACCATGAAAGTGCTCTGCCCGCGCGCGAGGTCATCGCTGGCGCCGATGCGCGTGAAGATCCGGTCGATGAGATCGATGCGCGCCTCAGCGGCCGGGATGAACGAGCCGGTGTGGGCCAGCAACGCCAGCAGCGCGACCTGTCGGATGTAGGTGCTTTTGCCCGCCATGTTCGGGCCGGTGATGAGCGCGATTTGTGGGAGGGGAGAGGGGAAAGGGGAGAGGGGAGAAGTAGCCGCGGACGCGCGAATATCTCGCTCGCCCCTCACTCCTCTCATTTCACACCTCGCCTCAAGCGCCGTGTCATTCGGCACGAAGCGCGCTTCGACGAGCGTTTGCTCCAGCACGGGATGGCGGCCATCGCGGATTTCCAACTGCCCCTCGGCGCCGACCGTCGGGCGGCAATAGTTGTGCAATCGCGCGTTGTCGGCGAAGGCGGCGAGCACGTCGAGTTGCGCGAGCGCGTCGGCGGAGCGCTGGATGGGCTGGAGCGATTGCAACACTTCCTCGCGCACCTTGAGGAACAGTTCGTATTCAAGCTTGGTGCTCCGTTCCTCCGCGCCGAGAATCTTCCCTTCCATCTCTTTTAGATCTGGCGTGATGAAACGCTCGCCGTTGGCGATGGTCTGCTTGCGGATGTAATGCGGCGGCACTTTGTCGAGGTTTGCCTTCGTTATCTCGATGAAGTAACCAAAAACGGAGTTGAACCGGACCTTCAGCGAGGCGATCCCGGTGCGCCCGATTTCGTCCTGCTGGAGTTTCGCGAGCCAGTCCTTCCCGCCGCGTTGGGCCTGGCGAAGCTCGTCGAGTTCGGCGCTGAAGCCATCGCGAATGAGGCCGCCTTCCTTCAACGCAAGCGGCGGTTCATCCACGATGGCACGGCCGATGAGTTCAACCAACGACGGAAGCTCGGTGATGGCGGCGCGGAGTTGGTGAACGAGTGAGTCTGGTCCGCCCTCACCCCGGCCACATTGGATTTTGTCTGGCGCCGAGGCTTCGCCCGCAGCCCCAGGAGAGGCATCTTTCTCTGTAGGAGCTGACCCGTCCTCTGTAGCAGTACCGCGGAGGGTGGACGTGAGGAGGCTCTGATCTCCCTCGTCTGAATTGAGGCTCCTCGCCTCCGCATCTGCGAGCGATCGTTTGATCTTCGGCAATTGTTCCAGCCCTTGTCGCAGCGCCAGCAAATCGCGCGCGTTGCCGCTCCCGACGCTCAGCCGCCCGATAGTGCGTTCCAGATCGCGCACCTCGGCGAGCTGACCGCGGAATCCTTCGAGCGATTCGCTGCAGTCGAGAAAGGTTTGCACCGCGTCCTGCCGCCGAGCGATGGCGTCCACATCCGCCAGCGGCTGCGACAGCCAGTCGCGCAGCCGGCGCGCGCCCATGGGCGTGACCGTGCGGTTAAGCGCGCCGTAGAGCGAGGCGTTGCGCGGGGCGTCACGATGCAGCGGCTCCAGGATTTCCAGATGGCGCAGCGTTGTCGCATCCAATACCAGGAACTCACTTGGCTGATAAAACGAAAGCGTGGTCAGATGTTTGCAGTCGCGCCGAAGATGTTGCGCGAGGTAATGCAGCACCGCGCCCGCCACGCCGATAGCCGCGGTGCGGTTTTTCAGCCCGAACCCATCGAGCGTCGCCACCTTGAAATGCTCACGCACGGTGAACACAGCCGTTTCAACGGCGAACACCCAATCATCATATGGCAGGACAATCGGGAAGGCGTCCTTCAACGCGGCGTGCAGCGCCTGCGCTTCAGCGGGGTAAATGATCTCGGCGGGACGCAGGCGCTCCAGTTCGGTGAGCAGCGCGAGTTCGCCTTCAACTTCGGTGGTCTTGAAATTGCCCGTGGTCAGATCCACCAGCGCGAGGCCGAAGGTTTTGCCAGTGGCACAGACGGCGGCGAGGAAGTTGTTCCGCTCGGCCACGAGCATCCGCTCGTCGAAGTGCGTGCCGGGCGAGAGGATTTGCGTGACCTCACGTTTGACGAGCTGGCCCGGGCGGGCGTCCTCCATCTGGTCGCAGATGGCCACCTTGCGGCCGGCGCGGAGGATGCGCGCGATGTAGCCGTTGGCCGCGTGGAACGGGATGCCGCACATCGGAATGACCCCGCGTTTGGTCAGCGCCACGTTGAGCAACTGCGCGCCGATTTGGGCGTCCTCGAAGAACAACTCGTAGAAATCGCCGAGGCGGAACAGCAGCAGCGCATCCTTCGGCAGTTCGCCCTTGATGCGGTGGTATTGCGCCATCATGGGCGTAAGCTGGGCATCGGAAGACATCGGGCCGCAAGATTAGGCGGGAACAAAATCCAGGTCGAAGGGAATTTTGCGAAGGATCGGTGACGACTGGGCCAATTGGCTCTCGAGGCGACGACCGCATTGTGCCATCATAGCGTCGCAAGTGATGGATTGCGCTTTCGCTCTCAGAGAATCTGACTTACTCCGATTAGGTTTGGGCGCGACGTCGTTGCTTCCCAGCGAACACAAATAACAGAATGGCTACCAAACCAGCGACCGCAAAAACGCTCGGCTCCGGTACCGGCTGTATGTCGAGTGTGATGGGAGAGGGCGAGAGCGGGTTGCCGGCAAGATCGCTTGCGTAATCCACCCTTAGCCGCGATCCAGTTGTGATCAGGGTCAAATAATTAACCCGAAATAGCGTGCCTAGAGGATCGACTTGCGCAACCGACTCGGCGGTCCCGGTAAATCCCTGGGTTAGTAAGACGTAGTTGAATGGATCGAGGGCGGGGAAAATCTCCATCGGCTCGCTGAAAGCCACGAACACATCTCTGGAACCGGGAATGTAGGTGGCGGACAGGACCATTGGTGGAACGATATCCTGGCTCCGTGCGGGCACCGCGGTAAGCAAGTCAAGCGCCGCGATAAGCGAAACGATGAATGCATGTGGGCAGAGTCGTGTATGCTTCATGGTATTGAATTCAGAAAAACAGATCGGGCGGTTTTTTTCAAGCCAATTGGAGTAGCGCTAATATCATAGCAACCGGCATTCCTCAGGGGGGATTCATTCTGTTCCGCAAAATCACCGCGCCGTTGGTGATCTGGATGCTGTCGAACTTGGCGAGGTTGGTGGCGGTCTGGGGATCATTCTGAAACTCCTGCGCGTAGTTCTGCTTTTTGAATTCGCTCAACAACATTCCGGGCAGCGGCTTGCCTTTCACCGTCACGTCGTCCAGCCGCACGTCGAGCGCGCCGTTGGCGAGCGCGACCTTGAAGATCACAGCCCCGTTGAGGTAACGGCCCTTGAGCTTGAGCGGGCCGATGTCCTGGAGCGGCAGGCTGAGTTCGCCCTTGATCCGGTCGTCGACGCGGACGAACAGCTTGCCCTGAAGCTCTTTTTCCTGGCTGATGAGCGCATTGAGGTCGTCCGCCGTGAGCACGAGTTCAACTTGATTGGTCCCCTTGTCGAGCGCTTCCATGAAGGCCGTGAGTTGCCCGCGCAAAGCGTCCAGTTTGGCGGGAGGATACTCGACCTTTTCGACCAGCATCGGAGTTGGCTCAGTGTAGTCGTTGATCCACCTGGCCACAGTGCTCTTCACCACGAAATAGCCGACCACGCCTAGAACAATGAACAGCAGGCCGAGCACGGCAAGCGAGAGGCAGCCGTAGAAGAAACAGCCGCGTTGCTTCGGAGGATTGCTTTCGTTGCTCATGCGCGCATAGTGGGAACCGCACCGTCATACGCAAGCCATGAAAAGACCTTCGCCGGGATCAAATCGGGATTGGGACATGCCGGTTGTGCAGACGGCTCCTTCCCCCTCACCCCGGCCCTCTCCCTATGGTAGAGGGAGAATGATGGGCCAGTCTGAGAGTAATCCGAACGCGTCACTGTCACTTCCTCTCAGCCGACGTGAGGCGCTGCAACGGCTCGGTTCCGGCGCGTTGCTCGCTCTCGGACTCTGGCCGGGCGCGTTGCGCGCGGACAACGAAAGGCCGTCCGGATCATTCCGCTTTGTTGTCGTCAACGACACGCATTGCATGAGCGCGGAATGCGGCCCGTATCTGGAAGGCGTGGTCGCGCAGATGCGGGAGGCGAACGCGGAATTCTGTCTGCACGCCGGCGATCTCACGGAGAAGGGGGAGCGGAGCTACCTGGAACAGGTGAAGGACATCTTCCGGGTGCTGCCGGGCCGGATGTATCCGGTGATCGGTAATCACGATTACCTGACGCAGAGCAATCGCAGCACTTACACCCAAACCTTTCCGCTGCGATTGAACTATTACTTCCGCCACCGCGGCTGGCAGTTCATCGGGCTCGATACGACCGACGGGCTGCGCTACGAGAAAACGGAAATCCAGCCCGCGACGTTTCGGTGGCTGGACGAATATCTGCCGCGCCTGAATCGGCGAAAGCCCACGGTCATTTTCACTCACTTCCCGCTGGGTGAAAGCGTCCAATATCGCCCGAAGAACGCCGATGCGTTGCTGGATCGCTTTCGCGAGTTCAACCTACAGGCCGTCTTTTGCGGCCATTATCACTCGTTGACGGAGCGGGAGGCCGGCCAGGTTGTCCTGACCACGAACCGCTGCTGCGCCCTCAAACGCACCAACCATGACGGCGCGAAGGAAAAGGGCTACTTCGTGTGTGAAGCGAAGGAAGGGCGGATTGCCCGCACGTTTGTGGAATACAAACCGTCTTGAGCCGGGCATAGCAATGGTGGGGCGGCGACCTCCGGGCGCGCCGAGGAACCGCTAACCAAATGACGGTGCACTCGCGCTCGAGAGACACACCTTACCAACGACTGCCAAAGACCGCTTCACCCTGCTCGAAACACAAAAGTTACTGGTTTGGATGGGCATTCAGTGCTATTGATTTTGCGCATGCTCCATCAGAAGTTTCTCCCGACGTTCATCGCTTTCATCGTCGTGGCTTTGACCACCCGAACGGTTTTGGCGCAAATCACCATCGACGGCATCGCCGACAAAGCCAACTACAACAACTCGGTCAGCTATCGGGTGCAATCCCAGGCCGGCTTCACCGATGCCGCGTTCCTGAATGGCCGGCCAGTAGCAACCGGGGTCTTTAATACCATCACGCGGCCCGACTACTACGAACTATTCGTCCATCGAACCAACGACGTGACGAGCGCGGTGGAGACCCGGCTCGTCCGCTTTCTGGTCAATGCCAGCGAACGCGGCGGCACCGAGTGGGGCCTGCCGCCCCACACGCCGTTTCCGCTCGTGCAATCCTCCGCCAGCGAATTTGCCGGCGCGCGGCTCCGGCTGATTGCGCCGCAGGCCTTCCCCACCGGCTACGAGATTCCCGTCGTGGCGTGGGTGGTGGACGACGAAGGCCACGCGGTTCGTGCCAACGGACTGCTCACGGCGCCGGGGCATCCTTCCCTTCAACTGCGGCGCGGTGTTGGCTCCGGATTTCTTGCGGCCACGAACGCAGCAGGCGCACTGGATTACCCCGCCCAGGTTCAAGGTGTGCAAACCAACAAAACGATCACGCTGGAGAGCGGGACGGCCTGGACAACCGTTTCGGGAATTCTCAACGGCGCCGTCACCTGGCCAGCCGATTCGCGGATCCATGTCACCACCAACCTGACCGTTGCCGCGGGCGGGACGCTGACCATCGGCGCGGGGACGATTGTGCGCATCAACCCCCGGACAGACATCACCAACAACGGCGCGATTTTCATCAATGGCACAGCCGAGCAACCGGTGGTCTTCATGCCCAATGCGCGTTCGCAGCCTTGGGGCGGGTTCATCATGCGCGAAGGCACCGGCGAGATCACGGGCACCGGTGTCATTTTCACTGGCAGCGGCGGAGTGGCGAATTGGTTTGGCGCCAATGGCAATCCCGGCAGCCATCGCGTCGAGCAGGGACTGTTCTACGTGGATGACTCGCAGCGCATCACCCTGACGGATGCGGCGGCGATCTATCTCGCGGGACAGCTTGGGCACGCGCGGGCCGGCGGCACGTTCAATTTCACGCGGTTCCTCATGCAACGCTGCACGACCGGCGGCGAATACACGGGGGCGGACTTCACCGTGAGCGACGGCGCGTTCATCGAATGTCCCGATGACACGGCGAACTACGTGGACGGCGACAACGACGGGCTTTATCTGGTCAGCGGAGTACATAACTTCACCAATACGCTCTTCGGATGGACCAAGGACGACGGCATCGATTCGGGTGGCGACGGTTTCGGGCGCCTGCACTATGAGCGCTGCTGGTTTGAGGCTGCCTTCCACGAAGGCAATTCTTTGTCCGGCCGCAAAGGCACCACGGCGCACCGCACGGTGTACCTGGACTGTGGACAAGGCATCGAAGACGGCTACGGCGCGGGCAGCAGCGGGCCGACGGGACGCGTGGACACCTGCCTGTTTCTCGTTTGCAAGTCCGGCGTGCGCCACGGTGACAACTATCCAAGCATCGGCAATGGCTATCCCGGCTTCATCACCGCCACGAATTGCATCCTGCTGCAGAATCACCGCGACCTGTTCGGCTACAACTGGCGGACGACCGGTTTCACCAACGCCTGGGGACAGTTCTTTGCGAACAACAATTTCCTGACGCGGATTGACACGAACTTCCCGGACAATTTCGTCTGGAACCCTTCCACCGACGCCGGGCGATTGATCGAATTCGGCGCAGCGGGCCGCGTCGGCGTCGCGCTCGCCGTGCGTGCGGGACAAACGGCACTGACGAACTTGCTCGACGGCGTGCCAGTGGCCTTGAGCATGTTTTGCACGAACCCGGTGGCTGTCGATTACCTGCTCGACACCGGCAACGGCCCGGTCACGGGCGGAACGCTGACGTTTGCGCCCGGTGAAGTGCGGAAGTTTATCCCGACGCCGGCTGGCCTCAACGGAGGCCTGCGTATCTTGCTCTACAACGCGCAAAATGCCGATCTGACCGGCACCAGTCAGCTTCACCTGCAACAATCTGCTCCGCTCGTCCGGCTTGGCTCGATCTGGCGATATCGGGACGATGCAGTTGATCTGGGCGCCGGTTGGCGGACCAATTCTTACAATGACAGCCAATGGGCGTCCGGCCCCGCGGAGTTGGGTTTCGGCGAGAACGACCAGGCCACGTTGATCGCCAGCAACCGACAGGTCACCACTTATTTCCGGCACACGTTCACGGTGGACGATCCGGGGGGCTTCGGCAGCCTGTCCATGCGGCTCAA
>Ga0187893_10007978_pt1 | contig 16985 bp, 8 predicted proteins | sample MA1701074metaG_FD_139574 | JGI IMG/M metagenome (GOLD analysis project Ga0187893, IMG submission 139574) | White microbial mat communities from a basaltic lava cave in the Kipuka Kanohina Cave System on the Island of Hawaii, USA - MA170107-4 metaG ...
ACGCACAAGGCCTTTTCAAACTGTTTTATTCAGGAAAACGGGGCGGCACTGGCCTGGGACTTCCGATTGCGCAGCGCATTGTTGAAAGTCACGGAGGACAGATTACCTGGCACAACCTTCCGGACGGCGGCGCTGAGTTCGTTGTTTGGTTCGAGCGATAGGATCGGCATCCTTTATCGTGGAATTACCGGAAGCACCAAAGCGGATGGGTGTTGCGCGTCATGATAAATGGTTTGCTTCGCAACAAGAGACTTCGTGGAACCTAGAGTTGTCTCCCCTGTGTTCAAGTTGCGATTGAAACGGGGGAAATTGCTGCTCGACACATAGAGACGAATCTGGTGGCCCGCTTTGAAGAGGTTTCCGGTCGCCCAGAGATCCATCGTGTACTTGTAAACCTGACCAGGCACGATCGCTTCCGGTTTTTCCGTTGAGTTCCGATACCGGGCTCGCACGATGCCGTCGGTGAGATAGCGGGCATAGCCTGACGGATCGACGTCAGCTACAATCGCCGTAAAATCGGTGTCAGATGCCGAACTTGCGGCAAACAGTTCGAGGGTGATATAGCCGGTCACCTCCGTATCCTTTTCAAGCGGCGGCGTCGAATAGACGAGAACGTCGCTGCGCGACTCATTCGGTTTTTGATCGAATGGGCCTGGAGCGATCGCGGCGCCGCAGCAGAGCCGACCGCCTAGTGTGGGAACCGGATTCAGCGGATCGTACAAAAAAGAATCGCGGGCTTCCGTTCGCGGGGCTTCGAGCGCGAGCTTGCCGTCACCACGTCCGCTGTTCGCGCCGCGCTCGGATCGCAGAAAGTAACGGGTTTGACGAGCTCGCTTTAACGGAAACTCATCCTCATCCCGCCACGCGTTCTCACCCAGAATGAACAGTCGCACCGCCTTCCCGCTGGCAAACCGGTTGCTGTTTCCACGCAGTGCGTAGTCAAACCAATCCAGCGTCGTTTGCGACATGTCTAGCACGGCCTCTTTGCCAAATACCACATCCCCGACTTTCCCTTCAGGTGAGGTTGCGGCATGGGCCCAGGGACCGACCAGCAGGCGCTGGCCAGCGCGCACTTCAGCCGAGCGAGCCGATCCTCGCAGCCCGGTGAAGTTCTTGATGGAGCCTTTGACAAAGATGTCGTGCCAACCGCCCGCATGCAGTCCTTTCACGGTCATCTCCGGGTAGTGGTCGGAAATCTTCCAGCGCTTCCAGTATTCATCCTCGGTCTCATGAGCCACCCAGTCCCTCAAGTAAGGTGCTAGATCGGCGGTTCTTGGGACATCGAGCAAGCGATAATCTTCAACAGGAAAGGCGTCCACCCATTCCTTTGGCCGCAGCCGGAGGTTTGCTTTGCGGCGGAGCGTATCGATGGTCAACCCTGAAGTCCAGGAGCTGGCGAACCATTGCATGAGCGCACCACTTTGATACGTCCAGCCATCGTAGTATTCCGAAGCCGTCACATAGGGGAAGATCGCGGTCAGGTGCGGCGGTTTGGAAATCGCAGCTAACATCTGCGTAGCTCCGACATACGATGCACCGAACATACCAACCTTCCCGTCGGCATACTCGAGACTCGCCGCCCACTCCACGCTGTCATAGCCGTCTTCAGATTCGTGTCGGAATGGGTAGAATTCACCTTCAGAATCGAAGCGTCCGCGGGTGTCCTGCAGAATGACCACATATCCCTGCGAAGCCATCAAGTGGGCGTCTGCAGCCCCAGCGGCCCGGTTGTACGGCGTGCGCTGCAAAAGGACTGGAAACTTACCCGGATTTGCGGGACGGTAAATATCCGCTACCAGGGAAATCCCGTCGCGCATCTTGACCCGTATCCCGGTTTGTACGGTCACTGCGAGTGAGCCCGGCGACGCCGCCAAGCACAGTTCAGGCAGCAGCAGAAGAAAACCTGCTATCAGCCAGCAGGTCGAATTCCGGCTCATCGGGATTTTCCATGGGCTTGGATTAGTGTTCATCAATTTGACCTCATTCGAAGGAAGAATGTGGATTGGCATGTCTGCCAGTCCATCATTTGTTGTGCCCGAACGGCCGGAGTGCATTCAGACTTCGTACGAAACCTCGCGGCCGCGAGAATGAAGACGCTGTTCTCGATTCAACAGCCATGTCGACTGAGGCTCGACGGCATCGGGCTCGATGACAGCTCGCATCGAGCCCGCAACAAAGTCTACTTCAATGCCCCTAGCGAGCCGTCAACAAATCAGTTCGAACAGGGTTTCCTGTGCGAGTATCGGAGCCTAGAAGGCAGATCTCAAATCACCCCGGTCATTTCCGGACGATCCTGATCCATCCTCACACCTTGCCAGAAAAGTGGATGAGCTCGGGGGATGGAGAAAGTAGAACCCTTCGCTTTTGTGCCCTTGACTTTGCGGCTAGAATAGTCACGCCTGCATCTAAAGTATTTGGCCGCAACTTGGGTGCCCAGGCAGTGTTCAACATGACAATGGGGTGGTTATGTCTGCTTCCGTCTTGCATCGATTCTTAGGTAGAGGTTGGATCCTACTACTTCTCGCCTTTCCCGTGTTTACGTATGGGCAACGACCGCAGAATCGGATGCCTCGCTCACCGGCCACCAGTGAGAGTTCGAACTTGCCACCAGGAGGTATCAAGGGACGTGTCGTTGCGGTTGACAATGGGCAGGGCATGGGCAAAGTCACGCTTAGTTTGATTCCAGCGGAACGGAGGGAAGGCCGGCCTTTCACCGTTCGAACCATGCCGGATGGGAACTTCGAATTCAAGCAGGTCACCCCTGGTCGCTACCGGCTCTTTGCTTCACGGAATGGCTACGCGCGGCAGGGATATGGACAGAAGCCCGGCAGCGAAAACGATCTCGCGAGTGCCACCCCGCTGGACGTGCGTTCCGGAGAAACGCTGGACAACATCAACCTGAGCCTATTGAGAGGCGGAGCCATCGAAGGACGTGTGCTGGACCAGGATGGAGAGCCTGCGGCTCGAATTCAGGCGAGCTTGATCCGTGCCCGCTATGTTCAGGGTAGGCGCGTGCTACAGCCTGCGGGATCGGACCAGACCGACGATCGAGGGCAGTTTCGCATCTATGACATTCCTCCCGGCACTTACTACCTGATGGCAACGCCGCGAGTTTTTGGCATGACGGATGAGAATCGAGCTGTGTATCCCCCCATCTATTTTCCTGGAGTTCTCGATCCGCAGGAGGCTACCAAGGTGAAGATGGAGCCGGGCGGCGAGCTTCGCGGATACGACCTTACGTTGTTTGAGACGACAGGTTATCAAATCACTGGAAAGGTGACTTCGCCTGACGGGCAGCCACCCCGGCGTGTGTTTGTCGCCGCGCACAAGGTGCCGTCCACTGGTCTTACACAGCCTTCTTCGGCGCAAGGCACTGGGGCCCAGGGGGAATTTACTTTGCGAGGTCTGATTCCGGGAAGCTATCGCCTGGTCGCTCAGGAACGCCGCGAGGAGCGGTTTCTGACGGGAAGCACCGTTGTGGAGATCGGCAATCAGGATGTGGCTGGAGTCGTTCTTCCCTTGGGCAACGGAGCTGAATTGCAGGGACGAGTGGTACCGGAAGGGCAGAACCAGCCCGCTGCGTTGACTTCAGTGCGCGTGTCGGCCATTTCGTTGGGCGAGGGCGGCGGTGGGGGGTTCCGAGCACGAGGGCCGGCAGGTACGAGCGTGAAAGAAGATGGCACGTTCGTGTTGAAAGACCTCGTGGAAGGCCCCGCCAGGATTGTACTCTCACAACCGCCGGGTGGCGCCTATGTCAAATCCATCCACGCCCAGGGAAAGGATGTCACGGACGAGCCGCTGGATCTGCACAGTGGCGACCGCATTCAGGGTGTGGAAATCGTCATCGCGTCCAACGGCGCACAGTTGAGCGGAAGCGTCAAGGAGGGGACGAACGGGCCGCCGGTGTCCAACGCTTCAATCCTGCTGTATCCAGCCGATGCAAAACTGATCGGACCTAACTCGCGCTACATCCGCACTGTGAAATCTGGGCAGCAAGGAGAGTTTTCGCTTCAGGGTTTGGTGCCGGGCGATTACAGGCTCTGCGCGGTCCTCGATCACGAAAGTGGGGCAGAGTTTGACCCTGAGTTCCTCCAGAGTCTCGACCGTGTATCCAAGTCGGTCACAGTCGACGCTGGGCGGGCCACCAGCGAGACCTTGGAGGCCGTGGCGTCACCGGCACGAGATTAAGGTCTGTGCGAGTTGAATCCTCACGGGCGTTTCCTATAGCATTAAGGCAATTCCTTGACGTTTCCTGCGAGCCATCTCTCCCGGAGCTTTGAATTGATCGAAGTCCCGGACGCCGGGCCTCGTTTTCGATTTGCTCCCTTGAAAATCCCCTCCCTCGGAGGGGGTGAAGGCTTAAGAAGCCTTCATCGAAGCGCCGGGGTGGGTTCTGGATCAACAACCCACACCCGGTTGTCGGTTACGGTCCCAAAACCCCCCTGAAGTCCCCCCTTGTCCAAGGGGGGACGCTGTTTTTATCGAACGTGGCGCCGCTCTAGGCGGCATGGAAAACTTCTCTGAAAAACTGATCAAGGCTGGGTCGGCTGTCCGTGATATCGTGACAGGATTCAGACGCAGATCCGGCTGGCATCGCGGCGTTGCCGACGTCGCTTGGGGGCACCTCCTCGTCAAGGTGCCGGAAGCGGTTTGAAATCAGGTCGTTGCTCTGCCTCTCCTGATATGTCCGTATCGAAATCCTTCGAGAGATTTGAAGGGCGGCACGCCAATAGCAGGACCGCTATCGTGGCCGGATGGTTTTGCCTTCTGCTGATCGGCGGAATCGTCTACGGTTCGGCCCGGTGGTTGTTCTTGAGCAGCAATGACGTGATCTGGTTGCGCGTCATGCAATCAAAACCACCGCTGACGCTGGCGTGGGAGCAGTTTACGGTGGGCTCGCCATTGGACTATCGTCCGTTGGCAACCGTGTACTTCCTGGGGTTGCAGGCCCTGTTTGGCGATTGGGCACCCGGCTATTATGCGTTCAGCCTATTGTTGCACACGTTCAACGCGCTGCTTGTCTTCTTGGTGGCGCGGACGTTCCGGCTCTCCTGGGAGTTTGCCGCATTTGCCGCACTCTTCTTTCTCATCCATCCGGCGCCGGTCCGGGCGGTGCGCTGGGTGAATGATGCGGCGAATCTACTGCAACTTTTCTTCCTGCTGTTGTGTTTGCTGTTGGCTTGGCGTTTTCTGACAACGGGAGCGAAGCGCTCCTATTGGCTTTCACTGGCCTGCGCCACCGCTGCGGTCTTCTCTAAGGAGTCAGGCATCGTCGCGTTGGCGCTGCCGTTTGTGCTCGACTTCTGCTTACGGGGCCCTCGGCCATTGAAGCGCTTCGCCCGCTATGCTCCTCATGGCCTCATAGCGGCCCTCTACCTGTGCCTCTATGTGTCGGTTGCCCATTCACCCGGATGGCGCTCGCGCCCAGAAGTCTTTGGAATCGGGAGCCACATTCCACGAAATCTGGCCTACAGTATGGGTCTCGCCTGGCTGCCGCTAGACCAACCATCGCCGCCTTTATCGAACTTTATTGTGTTGGCCGGGTTGGTCTCCCTGGGTGCGGTCGTCACTGCCTTCCGAGACCGCAGGCTGGGAATGTTCGCTTTGTTGTGGCTGCTGCTGTGCGCACTGCCCACAGCCCTTTTCAAAACGACCGGAGGCTTCGCCTCTACTGGAAGGTATGTGTATTTTTTCCTGCCACTTCTATTACTGGCAGCAGCGGCTTGGGCAGAGCGAGCTGGAGAATCACTCCGCCAGGGCCGCTGGGGAGGCCGGTTGGCCCTGGCTGGCCTCCTGCTATTGGCGCTCGCCACGGGTCTGCAGACGCGCCGACTGGCTGCGGCGCCGTTTGAGACGCACGCTGGTCCGGTCGTATATCACTTTGCGGTTATGTGGATGCTCGACTACCGCGAGGCCACAAACTACGTTCTAGACGAAATCGGCTGTCCGAGACGAAGTTCGTTGCAAGAAGCGTCCTCTTGGGGCGCCAGTCTGGCAGTCCAAGCAAAAGAGCCGGCACTGCAGGTGCTGGGGCGGGTGGTCACCGCGTTGGCCGAACGCTCACTGGGCCAGACCTCAGGCGCCATGAGCCAGCTCGATGAGGCTGACAAGATACTGGCCGGCCAGCCAGCCAATCTGGTTAGCGGATTGGACCTTGGCTCGCACCACATCTCTCGCCTGAAGCAACGCTTGGCGGTATCACCCCTGTTGCCGGTCTGCTGGGACCCTTCGTCTTCACCATTCTGAAGGACCTTCGCAATCTCCTGAGAGAACAAGGCTCGCTCCAAATTCATGATGACGGTTCCTGCCCAGAACAACCGGAGGAAACTCCTATTATTACGCGTAGGTTCGGATCCTATTTCAGGTATTGAAGCGGCGTGTAATGCGTTAGTTATTGGGGGCGCAGCGCTTTTGGAAAGCGGCAGCTTGCTGCCGCTTTTTCGGTGGATGCTGGCTCGCGCCAGCTTGCTGGCGGCTTAAATTCCGCGCTGCGAACAGTGGGATAATACTAGGCCTCCACAGCCGGGCAACGAGTGTGGGCGCAGCAAGCTGCGCCTGTGGAGAATTTCGACGGTGCAAAGCGGCAGCAAGCTACCGCACTCCAAACCCCGCCTGCAACTAACGCATTACCGGCGAGGCTCAATTCTCATTGACAGGGAAAAAAACTCGGTGATATACCCTTGAACAACTTTACTCAGCGAATTGTCGAAGATGCGATGCGGCCCATCCTTTGGATGGGGGAGGTGCACATGCGGCGCTTACTACTTGTCGGTCTTCTTTCTGTCTGTTTCGTCTCTGTCGCCAGGGCCCAATCAACCGGCACCGCCACGTTAACGGGCAGTGTCACGGATGCCAGCGGTGCGGTGATGCCGCGAGTCAACGTCACCGTGTCGAATCCTGCAACGGGCTTTGTGTTCACGTCGGTGACCACTGAAGAAGGAACTTGGTATATCCCCAATCTGAATCCGGGAACCTATCAGTTGAAGATCGAAGCGAATGGTTTCAAAACCTATGTTCAGAACGGAATCATCTTGCGAACTGCCGAACAGCCGCGGCTTGACGTAAAGCTTGAGGTCGGCGAAGTAACCCAGTCTGTGGAGGTCACCGGCACTGCTCCCTTGCTGGAAACCGAGACGGCGGCGAGCGGGCAGGTGCTAGAGGGCCAAACGATCGTGAAGATTCCCGTTCTTCAGAAAGCGTTCTACCGAATCTACCTCTATATGCCTGGGATGAACGTGATCAACGGACAGCATGCCGTCGGGCAACGCCAGCGGTCGCTGGGTTTCACGCTCGACGGTGTGAATGCCAAGGAACCGGTACTCGGCAACCCGAACAGCTTCGACACGGTGATCACCTCGACGCTTGACATGATCCAGGAGTTCAAGATGTACACGACGGGTATGCCGGCAGAATTCGGACACTCTTCGGGCGGGCAGTTGAGTGGCGTGTTCAAGAGTGGAACCAACGAATTTCACGGCAGCCTGGAAGATCGCTATCTGAACGGTGCGTTGGTGCATCGTCAGTACTTTGACCAGTTGAAACGATGCCAGAACGCCCTGAATATCTGCAATCCGTTCACTTACCATGAAATGGGAGGCACAGTCGGCGGACCGGTGAAGATTCCCGGGCTTTACAACGGGAAAGACAGAACGTTTTTCTTCGGCGGGGTCCAACGACATCACGAGAAAGTGTCAGAAACATTCATTGGGAGCGTTCCCAGCCCGGCAATGCTAGCCGGCGATTTTTCGTTTGGCGGTGTCGGTTTCCCAATTTACGATCCGGCAACGATTCGACAGGAAGGCAGCACCTGGACGGCCGATCAATTCGCGGGAAATGTGATTCCGCTGGACCGGTTTGACCCCGTGGCCCGAAACATTCTGCAACGCAATCCGTGGAAGCCGCAGAATTCGGCGGGGACCATGACGCCGAATGGCCCGATCAACAATCTGGTTGTTCCTACAAAGGGAAGGTACTACTTCACGCGTTATGACTGAAAGGTGGACCACCAGTTCAACCCAAGCAACAGGATTTTTGGGCGGTATTCGCATGTCAGGCATCGCTCGCTGACACGCCTTTCGAACGAGCTACTGTGGGAGCTGGTCGACCCAATCTTCACGATTCCGATCGATCAAAGAAACGTCGTGATCTCAGACACGCACACGTTCAATCCGACGACCATTAACGAGTTTCGCTTCGGGTTCAACCGCCGGCATCGAACCAAGCTGCCACCAACACAGGATGCAGACTGGGCGAAGCAATTGGGCATCCCGAACACAAGCCCGGAGTCGTTTCCGGACATCCGTGGAGGCGTCGGCTCGCCGCCGCCACGTTACTTCAACCTAGGCCCTGGCGGGCTTGAAGAACAGCTCGCGCAAGATTACGTGTTCCAGAACAATGTGACGAAGATCGTGCGCAAACATACGCTGAAGTTCGGCTACGAAGGGCTGCGCACCACGTATGACGCCTTGGTCGAGGCGCTGCCTTCGGGTCTCTACAACATGGCCGGCAGTGAGCGGCCATTCACTCCGAACACTGGGAACCGATTCGCGAACCTCCTGCTCGGGACTGTCGGCAGTGCCCAGTTTACGAAGACGACGGCCGAGTGGGAACCCCGCTGGTTCTCGCACTCCTGGTACATGCAGACAGACTGGAAACCGATCCGCGCCTTGACGCTCAACCTTGGCCTCCGCTGGTCGTACGAGACCCCGTTCCATACGGCCGGTGGCAAGCAGTCACAGTTCGACCCGACAGCGACTGATCAGCTCACTGGCAGACGGGGAGCGATCCTGCACACAGCGGGGGCGCTTGCGAAGAAAGACCTCAACAATTTCCAACCTCGGTTAGGCGTGGCTTGGAACTTCAGCCCGAAGTGGGTGTTCCGCGGCAATTTTGGAATGATTACCTCCGACCTGCTAGCGAGCCGTCTGAACACCAATTTCGAGGAGTATCTCGCCACCGCCAATGTTCAGGCGCCTGTGGGCGATCCGCGTCCAGTGTTTCGCCTGTCGCAGGGCCCGCCAGCAATTCAGTTCAATGTGGGCCAGGATGGAGCGGCGCCCTTTATCGGGACGAACTACTCTTCCCGCAACGCGACTTGGTTCGATCCCAATATGCGTATGCCTTACGTGATGAATTGGTCGTCTGGATTCCAATACCAATTTTCCGGAAGCTGGCTGGCGGAGTTGCTCTACCAAGGCTCGAGCGGTGTTGGCCTCCTGAACAATTGGGACCTGAATGTGGTGCCGCTGGATGTGTCGAGAGACCCAGTACAGTTGGAGCTGATTCGCACGCAGTATCAGAACTTCAAGCCGTACCCACAGTTTGGTTCCATCAATCACTATTCAAACTATGGGCACAATACCTATCATGGAGCGACGCTGCGCGTGGAGAAGCGCTACTCTTCGGGAACAACTCTCAGCTCATTCTGGACGTTCTCGAAGACGATGAACGATGTTGACGATGACGACACCAACATCAGTGCCATCACCTTCTACAATCGAAGACTGGAAAAGGCACGGGCCAGCTACGACATCAATCACCGCTGGGTCACAACCATCACCTGGGAGATGCCATTCGGCAAGGGCAAGAAGTACATGAACGTGACTGGATGGCGAAATGCTTTGTTTGGCGGCTGGGAGCTGATGGGCAGCCAGCATTTTCAATCCGGCCCACCGATGACGGTGACTTTTGCGGGCAGCCCGTTCCGGTATCTCCCTGGAGCATCACGGCCGACCCAGATCAAGCCAAACGATGAAGTGAAGCTGGCGCATGTCGATTTGGGTGGGAATCGGTTTCCTATTTCGGCGCAGAACCGGTATATCAAGACCGATGGGTTTATCTATCCGGCGGCTTTCACCCCTGGAACCCTCGGGCGGAATACACTGCAAGCACCGGGCCTAGTCTGGATGCAGTCCTCACTAGCCAAGGAATTTCCGATCGTCGGCGAGCGTGTAAAGTTTCAGCTGCGGTTCGATGTGAACAACGTCTACAAGTACCACAACTTCAATCCGCCAAATTCGATATTTAACGCTACGGATCCTTCGACGTTTGGAACATTCAACGGAACTCGCGGGTCGTTCTCAGACATCGGCACGGGCCGTTGGCACGGGATTATTGTGGGTCGGCTGATGTGGTAGGAAAGATGTTTCAATCCTGAAGTCGTTCTAGTCGTCTTTGTGGCAGCGGGTGCAGCGTCTCGGAAGAGTCCATTGAAAGTGATGTGATCTCCCATGCACAGTGGGAGCACGGAGGTTGTGGGTTGCAGCTGCCAACCCCCCTTGAAGTCCCCCGGGGGACGCTGTTTTTCATCGAACGTGTGAACCCTTGGCGCTCAACAACGCCACCGTCATGGATGTTCAGGGATCGACAGTCTGACCAAAACACTGTGTTCACTTGCTGCCAACCAGGTTCAAACTTCGGTCAAATTCGTAGCAGCTCCCTCTCCCGTTTGTGGGGAGAGGGTGGCCGAAGCGACGGCAGTCGCGGAGGGCCGGGTGAGGGGTTGGCGGCCAATGGAGACGCGACCTTTGGCGGTCTGAGGTCGTTTGCTACGCTCAGGACAATTTGTTTGTCCATTTTTTTTGCTGCCTCTTCCCTCTTTGCCCAAAACCCGACCAGCGCAGGGCGGTTTCATGTCGAGCCGCCAACGCTTCTGAACCTCGGCTTCGAGTGGTCGATCCAAGGCGACGCCAACCGCAATGCCTCCGTCTCTGTTCAATACCGTCAGGCCAATGAAACGGACTGGCGCCAGGGCCTCCCTCTTCTTCGTATTGGCGGCGAACACGTTTACCGCCGCCGTGAGAATCTCGACTACACCGTACCCGACGGCTTCGCGGGCTCTATCCTCAATCTGAAACCCGGCACCGAATACGAATGCCGCTTCCAACTCACTGACCCCGACGGCGTCACCGGTCAGGCAACACACACCATCAAAGCCAAAACCCGGACGGAGCCCCAGTCCTACGTCGGCGGACGAACCCTCCATGTGTACCCGCCTGGCTACGAAGGTACGCGCGTCGAGCCCAGCTTCACCAGTCTGCTTCAGGCCTATTACGGCGCAGGGCTTGGCGACTGGAGCGTCGTTTGGGAACGGCCCGCTCAGCCCGGTGACACCATCCTCCTCCATGTCGGCCTTTACAAATCCGACCGCTTCAACTACGTCGACCCACATATGGCCCCCTTTGACGGGACCATGTCGCTCACACTCAAAGGCACGCCCGACAAGCCCATCACCATTAAAGCGGCAGGCGACGGCGAAGTCGTCTTCGACGGGGACGGCAGCGCCCGTCTATTGGATGTCATGGCCTCGGCTTGGCACATCGTCGAAGGCATCACTTTCCGCAACACCGACGTTGCCATCTTCGCTGGACAAAAGGAAGTCACTGGAGCAATCGGGTTAGCTGTCAAGAACTGCCGGTTTGAGAGTGTTGGCTTCGGCATCTGGACCGAATATGCCGGGTCTCGCGAATTCTATATTGCCGACAATCTGTTCCTGGGTCGCGACGACCGTTTCCGACTCATCGGCTGGACAGGACCTCTATGGGCCAGTGCCGGACCCTACGGCTCTCACCTACTCAAGAGCTATTACGCCGTCAAGGTCTACGGTCCCGGCCACGTGATCGCCCACAACTCGATCGCTTACTTCCACGACGCCATTTCCATTTCTACCTACGGTACCCCGGAAAAAGATCCCGACCGACGCGCGTCCGCCATCGATATCTACAACAACGACATGCACACCTTCGGTGACGATTTCGTCGAAACTGACGGCGGCGTCCACAACATCCGAGTCTTTAACAATCGTGGTGTCAATGCCGCACATGGCGGCTACAGCTCACAACCCGTCTTCGGCGGACCTGCCTACTTCTTCCGCAACATCCTCTATCACGTCCCCAGCGGTGTGGCCTTCAAGTTCAGTGCTAAACCCGCCGGTCTCTACGCCTGGCACAACACGATTATCGGCGAGCACATCGTTTCCGACTCGCCAGCGAACATGCATTTCTTGAACAACCTCTTCCTGGGGCGCGATACCCCTAATCGCGGCATCCTGCGCCTCGCCAATGCCACCGAAGCCTGGAGTTCAGACTACAACGGCTATCGGCCCAACCAAGGCGTTAAAGACCAGTACTTGATTCTCGCTCCCAAGCCCGGCCAGCGGCTCTATGAGCCGAAGAAGGAGGACTGGCAATCGTTTCCAACGCTCACCGCTCTCCAGAAAGCCATCGGCCAGGAAACTCACTCCATCGAAGTAGATTTCGACATCTTCGAACGCCTGACTCCGCCCGACCCGGCAAAGCGCCACGCCGTCTACCACGCCATGGATCTCAACTTCCGCCTTAAAGCAAACAGCAGAGCCGTCGACGCCGGCACGCGCATTCCCTCCATCAACGACGACTTCACCGGCAAAGCTCCCGACCTCGGCGCCCTTGAAACCGGCAAGCCCGAACCTCACTACGGCCCGCGCTGGCTCACTTGGCAGCCGTTCTACCGGTAAGAGGGTTTCTTATCAACGATCGCAAATCAGGTGACACTTTAACGAGCTGGTCTGAGACAGCGGCTCCTCTCCAAAGGGTCATGCGTGAGGGAATCTGATATGAGAATCTCCAGTTACGTGCTTACTTCCTCACCTCTAGCTAGTTGTTTCGTGACTCTATGTGGACTCCTTGCCGGGTTCTAACCGGTGGCACATGCCTTGGGTTGCCATGTGAAATCCTCCTTCCTCCCCGGGTTTGTTGGGAAGTTTCCTGTGTTTCATCTATTTCGACTGTAACCTCTGGTTCAGCTCAGCAGTTGAGTATTGTGACCCACGGCGATAAGCTTGGGACTCGCTTGGAATAATCCAACCACTGGCGTCAGCCAGTTGGCTCATGCCCTATATCAGTTCCAGATACCGACCGCGTGAGCGGTCGGAGTTTCACTTCCACCATGCCTACGAAGGCGCCCCGCAACACAGCTGTACATGCTTCCGCGAGCTACCGGCTCTATCTCCATCTGGTGTGGCCAACCAAGTACCGAAAGCATATTCTCGGAGAAAAGCTCACACCAGTCGTCGAAACCAAGATTCTGGAAGTGTGTCAGACCAAGCAGTATCAACTCTTCGTTGCGAAAGCGGCTGTCGATCACATGCACGTGCTGCTGGGAATGAGACCAACACAGGCCGTCAGCGACGTTGTAAGAGACCTTAAGACCAACAGTTCGGCGGCCGCCTTCGCAACCTTCTCCCGCCTGAGCGAGATCATCAAAATGGACGTCCTCTGGGCAGAAGGATATCGTGCCGAGTCTGTCAGCCCGGGTGAACTCGCAAGAGTCAGGCAGTACATCGTCAGCCAAGCCGAGCATCATCGGGCAAAATTCAGATTTCGAGGTAGGCAGGATGCGAAACACGTCGACTACGGTGAAGCTACATCCAAGACAAAAGGGCGGCCGTCGCCATGAGATACCGACCGCTGATGCGGTCGGTATCCGAAGGGAAGTCCTGTAGTGTCCCACTGGCTTACGCCAGTGGTTGGATTCCAAGGCAAGTGCCAAGTCTATCGCCGTATGTCACAGCACTCAACTGCTGAGTTAACCACTTCCTTCGGCGGGTTGCTGGTGCGTTGCACTACTTCCCTGAGGCTGAAGCTTGAGCATTGAAGTGATCACTCCTTTCGTCTGTGATCCTCCTTTCGTCTTGCCACATCCGCTATAATCCCTAACATGACGATTTCTCACTTTCACCCAGCTGTCCGCAATTGGTTTAACAAGCAATTTGCCGGGCCTACGGAACCTCAGAGGCATGCCTGGCCCTTGATTGCTCGCGGCCAGCATACGTTGATTGCCGCCCCCACTGGCTCCGGGAAAACGCTTGCAGCGTTTCTTTCTGCGATCAACGATCTTGTCGAGCGCGGAGTTTCCGGCGAGTTGAAGGACGAGACTTACGTTGTTTACGTTTCTCCGCTCAAGGCCCTCAGCAATGACATTCAACGCAACTTGCAACAGCCGCTGCAGGGTGTTCAAGAGGAGCTTCAGAGCTTAGGCTTGCCACAGTTTCAGATTCGAACTTGGGTACGCACCGGTGATACTTCGGCCAAAGACCGTGCGAGCATGAAGCGGCAGCCACCGCACGTCGTGGTCACCACGCCGGAATCGCTCTACATCCTCCTTTCCAGCGAGGGCGGACGAGCCATGCTGCGGACCACTCAGACGCTGATTGTGGACGAGATCCACGCAATGGCTGACGACAAGCGCGGATCGCATCTGTCACTTTCAATCGAACGGCTGGAAGCACTTGCCGGGCGGCGACTACAACGCATCGGTCTCTCGGCGACACAGCGACCTATCGGGGAGGTGGCTCGCTTTCTGGTTGGCAGTCACAACATTCGCAACGACGGCACTCCGGAATGTCACATCGTCGATAGCGGTCATCGCCGCCGATTGGACTTGGCTGTTGAGATTCCGGAATCTCCGCTCGAACCGGTGATGTCGCTTGAAGTTTGGGAAGAGATCTACGACCGATTGAAGACTCTCATCCTGGAGCATCGCACCACGCTGATCTTTGTCAATACTCGGCGCATGGCCGAGCGAGTCTGTCGCCATCTGGGCGACCGGCTCGGAAATGAACAGGTGAGCACCCACCATGGCAGCCTGGCCCGCGAGCAGCGCCTGGCGGCTGAGCGACAACTGAAGGATGGAAAGCTACGCGCGCTAGTGGCGACGGCATCTTTGGAGCTGGGGATCGATATCGGAGAAGTGGATTTGGTCTGTCAGCTTGGTTCGACACGATCAATCGCTACTCTTCTGCAGCGGGTCGGCCGATCCGGCCACTCGGTGATCGGCACTCCGAAAGGCCGGATGTTTCCTCTGACTCGCGATGAGCTTGTGGAATCTGCGGCGCTGTTGGACGCGATACGCCGCGGGGAACTGGACCACTTGGAGATTCCCCGTGAACCTTTGGATATTTTGGCTCAGCAGATTGTTGCGACGGTGGCTTGTGAGGAATGGAGTGAGGAAGGGCTGTACGAGCTAGTTCGTCAGGCATATCCGTACCGCGCCCTCTCCCGCACAACTTTCGACAGCGTTGTCCGTATGCTGTCTGAAGGGTTTTCCACACGGATGGGAAGGCGGGCGGCATATCTGCATCATGACGCCATCAACCATCGTCTGCGCGCGAGGCGAGGCGCGCGCCTCGCTGCCATCACTTCCGGCGGCGCCATTCCCGACACGGCTGACTATGAAGTAGTGCTGGAACCCGCCGGGATGAAGGTGGGAACTGTGAACGAAGACTTCGCCATCGAAAGCATGGCAGGCGATGTTTTTCAATTGGGCAATACTTCGTGGAAGATTCTCCGCGTTGAGCCGGGGCGGGTTCGCGTGGAGGATGCAAAGGGCCAGCCGCCTTCCATCCCGTTTTGGTTGGGCGAGGCTCCCGGACGCACGGAGGAACTGTCTTATGCCGTGTCGCGATTGAGGAAAGAGCTCGAGGTTATCCTCGCGCAGGATGAAGCGAACCGTGAACTACCTGAACTTGGATCGGCACTGTCATTGAATTCAGAGTCTGGCGTGGGGCAAGCGACAACTTGGCTAACTGAACAAACGGGCATCTCGGCACCGGCGGCAGAACAGATCGCCGCCTACCTGGCGGTCGTCCGTAAGGGCCTGGGCGTAATTCCAACGCAGGACACTCTCGTGTTGGAGCGCTTCTTCGATGAGAGTGGCGGAATGCAACTCGTGGTGCATTCTCCCTTTGGCAGCCGCCTGAATCGGGCGTGGGGCCTAGCTTTGCGCAAGCGGTTTTGCCGTAAGTTCAATTTCGAACTGCAAGCCGCGGCGACGGAGGATGCGATTGTTCTTTCCTTGGGACACACGCACAGCTTTCCCCTGGAGGAAGTGTTTGACTACCTGCAGCCTCGCTCGGTTCGCGGCGTCTTGACGCAGGCAGTGCTGGACGCGCCGATGTTTACGGTGCGTTGGCGCTGGAATGCCAGCCGAGCATTGGCCGTCTTGCGCTGGCGGAGTGGCCGCAAGGTTGCCCCGCAACTCCAGCGCATGAATGCCGAAGACCTTGTAGCAGCCGTGTTTCCAGACCAGTTGGCCTGCGCTGAGAACCTGAGCGGCGAACGCGAGATTCCCGACCACCCGCTGGTTCAGCAGACGCTGCGCGACTGCCTGGAAGAAGCCATGGATATCGATGGTTTGGAGTCATTGCTGAGGTCCATCGAACGCAAAGAGAAGACACTCGTTGCCCGCGACAGCGTTGAACCTTCGCCGCTGGCGGCTGAAATACTCAGTGCCAGACCCTACGCTTTCCTGGACGACGCACCCCTGGAAGAGCGGCGTACTCAGGCGGTTTACAGTCGTCGCTGGCTGGATCCCGAAAAGGCCTCAGACCTCGGGCAACTCGACGCCGCTGCCATTGCGCGGGTTCGTGAGGAGGCTTGGCCGCAGCCGGAGAACGCAGACGAACTGCATGACGCGCTGCTACAGCTCGGCTTTCTGACGGAAACTGAGGGAATCGCCGGCTCAGGCAAAGTGTCAGAGGGCAGGGAAGAGGGGATCGATGCTGCAGAACTCGAGGGATGGAAATCGTTCTTCAACCAGTTGGCAAGCGAAAACCGGGTCGTCAGGCTGGTTGTGCCGAGGACCGACGGCTCTAACTCGCAAGTTCTATGGGTCCCTGCTGAGCGTTTTCCAGAGTTCCAAAGTCTCTTTCCGCACGCGGCAATGCCGCAGTTTATGGTCGCACCTCGTTCGGGTATGACTCTTCCTGCAGAAGAGCCCTTGGTGGAAATCCTACGCGGGCGGTTGGACGGCATTGGGCCCGCTACAACGTCGCAGCTGGCGGCCTTCCTGGCGCTACCGGTAACTGAGATCGAGGCTGCGTTGCGGCGGCTTGAGGCGGAGGGTTTTGTGCTCCGAGGCCGCTTTACGCCGGGTACCGAGGACACTGAATGGTGTGTTCGTCGCTTGTTGGCTCGCATTCATCGTTACACGTTGGACCGCCTGCGACG
>Ga0187893_10007979_pt1 | contig 16983 bp, 9 predicted proteins | sample MA1701074metaG_FD_139574 | JGI IMG/M metagenome (GOLD analysis project Ga0187893, IMG submission 139574) | White microbial mat communities from a basaltic lava cave in the Kipuka Kanohina Cave System on the Island of Hawaii, USA - MA170107-4 metaG ...
GCTTTGGCGGCAATCACATGCATCAATGGGCCGCCCTGCAGTCCTGGGAAGACAGCTTTATCTATTTCTTTGGCAAACTCTTCTTGGCACATGACCACACCACCACGCGGACCACGCAATGTCTTGTGTGTGGTTGTAGTGACAAAATGAGCATGCGGGAAAGGATTGGGATGCAGTCCAGCAGCAACAAGACCGGCAATATGAGCAATATCAGCCATTAAATAGGCGCCCACTTCATCGGCAATTTTACGGAATTTGGCAAAATCAATGATGCGCGGGTAATTACTTGCCCCGCAGACAATCATTTTAGGTTTGTTTTCTTTGGCTAATTTCAAGACTTCATCATAGTCAATTCGTCCTGTTTCGTGATTGACACCATAACTTATGACTTTGAACCACTTGCCGGAAAAATTGACTGGCGATCCGTGTGTTAGGTGCCCACCCTGATCAAGCGCCATGCCTAGAATGGTGTCGCCTGGATTGAGCATGGCAAAGAAGACAGACATGTTTGCTTGAGCTCCGCTATGCGGTTGGACATTGGCATGCGGTGCCGACAACAATTTTTTGATGCGTTCTATGGCAAGAACTTCTGCCTCGTCCACAAATTCGCAGCCACCATAGTATCTCTTGTTTGGTAGTCCTTCTGCATACTTGTTGGTCATAACCGAACCCAGGGCTTCCAATACTGCTTCACTGACGAAGTTCTCTGAAGCAATGAGCTCAAGCCCATTTTGCTCCCTCGCCAATTCTTTTTGGATAGCTTGGTATATCTCTGGATCGGAATGCTTGAGATCAGACACCGGCAGTCTCCTGAAGTAAGGTTTTTTGCGTTGCTTTTATAGAGAGATATTCTAGCGCTTATCCGCCACAGCCGTGCACTAAATCGGCTTGAAATTTCTACTATAGAATGTCATTTAAAGGACATTAGAACAAAATCGTTAAAAACATCATCCTCCGCCGACTCCTCAAGACAAAGCCTGGATGTCAGTATTTAGCTGTTGTAGCCGAGATTCCGGCAAGCATGTCCAGTGACTTTACCTTGCGGCTTGCTCTATGCTCGATGTATTTTTCCAATAGACGCTGTGCAGCATTCACCGACTGCCGAATCGCTGTGACAGCCAAATCAGGAGCATCTAGGCTTTGAGAGGCTAAAACCAAGTTTTTCCATACACGCGGTGTAATTTGAATTGCTGCTTTTAGCTCCACATATTCTTCGTCGGCCTGCAGATTCGATCGTTCTTTTACTAGCGAATGGCTATATTTTTGGTGGCAGGTTTGGCAGGCTATACCGCCCAATTCCCGGTCAAATACAGATAAGTTCATATCAGTCAAAATCTGCCGGCAAATTATGCAATAAGTTAATTCCGGAAAATATCCAAGAAACTGCATAAGGGCAAGTTCAAATTTCAAACAAAGCCAGGTGGCATCTTCTTGGCCCTCCGCCTGCTTTTGCAGCGAATCAGCCAGGAAATCAAAGTAAGCAAGCGACTCTTCAGAAACACCTTGACCGAAAATTTGTGTGACTTCAGCGTAATAGAGAGCATAGGACAAGCGCAAAAGGTCATGTCTTAACCGGCTGAAGTTTTCTATTCCTTCGGCTTGCGTGATGATGTCCAAACTTCGACCTTTCGAAATGAAAAGCCTGTTTATATTAAGAACCTCGGCCCGCCCGGCAATTTTTGAACCTGGTTTGCGAGCCCCCTTAGCTACAGCCTTCATTAAGCCACGCTCGGCTGTAAACAAGGTCAAAAGCTTGTCCGACTCGCCTAGATTGAAGCTGCCAACATTGATGGCATTAACGGTGTAACTTGACATATGAAAACATCCTGCTTCTTCAGTTTACGCGTAAGCAGGAGGCAGAGCCATTGAGAAAGTTTTAGCTGCCCAACAAGCCAAGACCAATTGTGACAACACCAAAGACCATTCGGTAAGCAACAAAAACCCAAGCTGAGTGTGAACGTAAGTATTTCAAAAGCCAGTGAATAGATAAATAGCTAACCACAAGCGAGGTCACAAGACCAGCTACCAGAGAAGTCATACTTTCACCGGAAAGTCCTTGCTTACTTAGTTCATAAAGTTCAAGAAGTCCACTCAGTGCAATTGCTGGAATACCAAGGAGAAAACTATAATGGGCCGCATCTTCACGTTTCATATTAAGCAGCATGGCGACGGTCATGGTTGAACCGCTTCTAGAACATCCAGGAATAAGCGCCAAAGCTTGACCGAGACCGACAAGAAGTCCGTCTTTGATGGTTAACGACTGCATGCCGCGTTCACGCTTGCCTTTCAATTCAGCTAATAACAAGAGCAAACCCATAAAAATTGCCGCTGTTCCAATAACCACCAGTGAACGAACCGGTCCATCGTTTTGTTCCAGTACTGACTTAAAAGCTAAGCCCAATACACAAATTGGTATAGTCCCTACAACTACAGAAAGCGCCACTTGTAGACTATGATCTTGCCAATTACGCTGGCTTATGGCTTTTAGAGAACCTGTTGCCAGTTGAAGCAATTCACCAAAGAAATAGGCAATGACAGCAATAACGGAACCTAATTGAATGACAGCCGAATAGGCAACACCTGGATCATGCCAATGAAAAAGCACCGGCACCACGCGCAAGTGGGCGGTACTACTGATAGGCAAAAATTCAGTTAGCCCTTGAACAACACCAAGTACAACAGCTTCCAGAAGGGACATTATTCCTCGTTACTTTCCTGTATTTCACTTTCCTCAATAGTTTTTTTGACAAATTTCGTATCTATTTTGCTGCCCTTCATCCAGCCAGCAAGACCGGCCTGCATATTGCCTCTATCGGTTTCTTCGGAATCAGCACCAAGAGAATTCAAAAGCTTCTCCAATAAGTCTTTTTGTTGTGGATCTAATTCTACAAATTCAAGACCAGCATCAGATCTATTCGCCAGCCAATTGTAATCAGTGCGTACAGTACGACATTTCACATCTACAGAACCAAATTTGGTTTTGAAAGAAACATCTACACATTCGCCGAGCAATAATTTCTCGAGCGCTTTGTCTTCCGATTCAAGAGCAATGCCACCAAATGAAATATTGCGACTGCTTGCATTTATTGGTTGCTCATTTGTCTCTTCGCGCACAACGGTAACCGGACAAGCAAATGTCTTGCGAACAGCTTTGCGTCTTTGTTGTATCGGAGTAAATTTTGGATTGGAAATTTCTAGAGCAGTAGATCCTTCAATGATCTTCTCTCCAACTACTTTGGCTGACCACAAACCATTGAAGAGGTTTTCCTGATAATTGCCGACAAGATAAATAAGACTGCCAACCGGAGGATGCTCCTTAGCTTCACGTGCATTACGCACCACTACGAAAAAGCGAGCTCCTTCCTTAGCCAGGATATTGGCACGCCCAAATCCTACGTTGCCATTAGGAAATTCGACTTTTACTTTGTATGAATCGCCAACCTTGAACATGGGATTCCCTATCCAAGCCCCTGCCGTACTTATCATTATCGCATTTTTATTGAAATTATCTCCAGTTCAGGCATTGTCAAACTGTGTGGGCGACAATGTAGCCAATAAAAATATTTCCCACCAAAACTTTCCAAAGGACCATTCAATGGCAGTCCAAACTAAAACCATTACCATCGCCCATAGCCCAGACTCAGACGATGCTTTCATGTTCTATGCCCTAGCTAAGGATAAGCTTCCGACAGGCGGGCTGGTCGTCAAGCAGGTACTGAAGGATATTCAGAGCCTCAATGTCGACGCCATAAACCAAACATATGAAGTATCTGCCATTTCCTTTGCTGCCTACCCGCAAGTTGCTCATAACTACGCCTTAATGCCCTGCGGTGCAAGCATCGGCTTTAAATACGGCCCAATGATTGTTGCACGTAAACCAATGAGCACAGAAGAATTGCAAAAGGCTAAAGTAGCAATTCCCGGCAAATTGACCACTGCTTACTTATATTTGCAAATCTATCAACCAGGTCTTGATGTTGTAGAAATGCCTTTTGATACCATTCTCGATGCTGTCAAAGAAGGCACGGTTGATGCCGGACTTATTATTCACGAAGGACAATTGACCTACGGTCAAATGGGATTGACCAAAATTGTTGATCTTGGTCAGTGGTGGTTTGATCTCACAGGCTTACCATTGCCTCTTGGCGGCAATATCGTGCGCAAGGACTTAGGCATGGAGACAATGAAGCAAGTAACAAAGCTTCTCAAGGATGCAATTGTTCACGCCTTAGAGCACAGAGAAGATGCTCTGGAATATGCCCTTACTTTTGCTCGCGACATGGACCCTAAACTTGCCGACAAATTTGTTGGCATGTACGTCAACGAATTCACAGTTGACTATGGTAACCAAGGACGCAAGGCTTTGACCAAGTTGTTTGAAATGGCCTACGAAAAAGGCATCATCAAAGAGCCGGTAAACCTGGAATTCATTGCCATTTAAGACGAAGCTATTTCTTAGCCATCACAGTCAAAACATAGGCGGCAACGATAATTCCTGCAGCCATCAAATTATCTTCCACATTTGGCGAGAAGATAAGAATGAAGTTGCGTCCTTTTACAAGTGCTGAAAAGCTGGACACACAAAATGGTGTGAGAAAAAAACGGAAAGTCTGCCATGTTTCCAGCTGGCGATTGCCGTCATTTGATGTTCTGGCATTTGTGTAGAGCGCAAAACCGACAATCAAAGCCAAGCCTGACGACGTCAGCCAAAGCCTTGGGTCTGAGTCAAAGTAGAGATAGGCAAAGACTAAATACCAGAGGAAATATCCCCAGAGAATTTGTTTTGGCGGGGACAGTGACGCCAGGTATCGAATCAAGATTCAGCCAGTTTTGGTGACTTCATGCCAGGAATTTCTGGCAATTCGGGTAATTCAGGTAAATGCAAATCGGATAGTTCCGGCATCTGAAATTCGGGAAGCTTAGGCATCTCAGGCATTCTTGGTAAAGAAAGCTCAGGCAATTGCGGCATTTCCGGCATCTGGAATTCTGGCATCTGAAACTCGGGGAGTTTAGGCATTTCTGGCAATTTCGGAAATTCAGGGAATTGGGCAAGCAGTCCAGCTTTTTGTTTTGCTTCAAAACGTGGCACGGCTGCTTCATTCATAAAGCCGACCATCTTCAACCATTTGCAAACACGCAAAACAATCCAAGATACGTCAATTTCATGCGGCTTTAGTCCGGAACGAGCCGAACCAGGGAACATATGATGGTTGTTATGCCAACCTTCACCCATTGCAAGAATGGCTACCCACCAGACATTAACGCTATCGTCAGCGCCACCATAGTTTTTGTAACCAGCCTTCGGCATGTGGCAAACAACATTCAATAACAACGGAATTTGCAACACAGCAAGCGAAGCAAGAACACTAGCCAATGCAACTTGCCAGCCAAACATAAAGAATAATGCTACGCGCAAACTGATCCCAATTGCAAAATTGACGATATGCGCTCTAGTCCAATTACCACCTTGATCAAGGAAGCGATAAATTGGATCTTTCATCAGGTCTTTGCACTGCGTATTAGGATCAATATGCTCAGGATAAGTCTTGTACATAGTCCAGCCGATATAAGCGTTCCAAACGCCGCCATAACGCGGACTATGCGGATCAAGATTGGTATCCACATAACGATGGTGCGCCCGGTGCATCGCAGCCCACCAAATGGGTGAGCCTTCAAATGCTAGATAACCGCCCAGAACAAAGAAGTACTCCAACGGCTTGATACAGGAAAAAGACCGGTGGGAAAGCAGCCGGTGATAGCCAATTGTTACACCCAAACTATGCCAGATGTAAAGCGCCAGAAACACTAGTAAATATTCGGTCATTCAGGTTATCCAAGTGAAAACAAAAGAGGGCACATATTATTAGCCAGAGTATGACATATGTAATTTAAATGTCACAGAACTTTTACATAGTAAATAGTAATTATTTACATGTTTCATTTGCGAATATTCACAAATCCTCTCGGGAAATTCCTAGCAAATATCGGGAAATTCCTAGCAAATTTTTCATCACCAGACACAATCGTTAGAAAGAAAAGGTGCCGGGTAAGTCAGGTATACGGTTTACAGGACAGACCGTAGAGCATTTGACCATAATTTTTTCAGGAGTCATGAATGTCCCCAGCACGCGCGACAGTCGAATCAAAAGATGCTGCCAACACACGGCAACTACTGCGTGCATTGCGAGCAATGAGCAATGGTGACTTTTCCTACCGCATGCCCATTGATCAAACAGGCATTGCTGGTGATATAGCCGAAGCATACAATCGAGCGGCTGACTACAACGAGCGACTTAGTAAAGAACTATCAAGAATTAGTGTCGTCGTAGGTAAAGAAGGAAAAATTGGGCAGCGTGCAACACTGGGTGAAGCCCCAGGTACTTGGGGCGAATGTATTGATTCGGTCAATGCATTAGTTGGTGATCTTGTACGCCCTACAACAGAAGTTGCTCGCGTTATAGGCGCTGTAGCGAAAGGCGATTTATCGCAAGCCATGTCCATGGACATTGAAGGACAGCCCCTCAAGGGTGAATTCTTGCGCATGGCAAAAACCATCAACACAATGGTTGATCAATTAGGTTCGTTCACCGCAGAAGTAACACGTGTAGCTCGTGAAGTAGGTACGGAAGGACGATTAGGCGGACAAGCTGAAGTTAAGGGTGTGTCCGGAACTTGGAAAGACCTAACCGACTCCGTGAACTCCATGGCGTCCAACCTTACTGCTCAGGTGAGAAATATTGCCGACGTTACAACAGCTGTTGCTAACGGCGATCTATCCAAACAAATTACAGTGGATGTTAAAGGCGAAATCTTAGAACTGAAAAACACCATCAACACAATGGTGGACCAATTGAGTTCCTTCGCCTCTGAAGTTACCCGCGTAGCTCGTGAAGTAGGTACAGAAGGAAAACTTGGCGGTCAGGCACAGGTCAAAGGTGTTTCTGGAACCTGGAAAGATTTGACTGATAATGTAAACTTCATGGCGTCAAACCTAACCGGTCAGGTGAGAAATATCGCCGACGTTACAAAGGCTGTTGCTGCAGGCGACCTCGGCAAGAAGATTACCGTAGATGTTAAAGGCGAAATCTTAGAACTAAAAAACACCATCAACACAATGGTGGACCAATTAAGTTCCTTCGCCTCTGAAGTTACTCGTGTAGCTCGTGAAGTAGGTACAGAAGGAAAACTTGGCGGTCAGGCGCGAGTAAAAGGTGTTGCCGGTACTTGGAAAGACTTAACCGACTCCGTGAATTCCATGGCGTCAAATCTAACCGGTCAGGTGAGAAATATCGCCGAAGTGACAACCGCCGTTGCTACAGGCGACTTGTCCAAGAAAATTACAGTGGATGTAAAAGGCGAAATTCTCGAACTGAAAAACACTATCAACATCATGGTGGACCAATTAAGTTCATTCGCCTCTGAAGTTACACGCGTGGCTCGTGAAGTAGGTACTGAGGGTCGACTGGGTGGACAAGCGGAAGTAAAAGGAGTTTCCGGAACCTGGAAGGACTTAACAGATTCCGTAAACTATATGGCTAATAACCTCACTTCACAGGTGAGAAACATTGCTGCAGTTACAACCGCTGTAGCTAACGGCGACCTCTCAAGAAAAATTACCGTTGAAGTTAAAGGCGAAGTACTTGAACTAAAAGAAACCATCAACACAATGGTGGACCAATTAAGTTCCTTCGCCTCTGAAGTTACACGTGTATCCCGCGAAGTAGGCACAGAAGGAAAACTTGGCGGTCAGGCTGACGTGCGTGGAGTATCGGGTACGTGGCGTGACTTGACAGACTCCGTGAACTTCATGGCTGGCAACTTAACAGCCCAAGTACGAAATATTGCTGACGTTACAACCGCTGTTGCTAACGGCGACCTATCCAAGAAGATTACCGTGGACGTTAAAGGCGAAATCTTAGAATTGAAAAACACCATCAATACAATGGTGGACCAATTAAGTTCCTTCGCCTCTGAAGTTACCCGTGTAGCCCGTGAAGTAGGTACAGAAGGAAGCTTGGGTGGACAAGCCGAGGTTAAAGGTGTATCCGGTGTGTGGAAAGACCTGACGGACAACGTGAATTCCATGGCGCGCAACCTGACAGCTCAAGTGCGAAACATCGCCGAAGTGACAACGGCTGTTGCGAACGGTGACCTGTCAAAACAAATCACCGTGGATGTGCGCGGCGAAATTTTAGAGTTAAAAAACACCATCAACATCATGGTGGACCAACTTAGATCCTTCGCGGCTGAAGTTACCCGTGTGGCTCGTGAAGTAGGTACGGAAGGGAAACTAGGCGGTCAGGCTGACGTGCGTGGAGTATCCGGTACGTGGCGTGACTTGACAGACTCTGTAAACTTCATGGCTGGCAACTTAACAGCCCAAGTGCGTAATATCGCCGATGTGACGACCGCTGTTGCTAACGGCGACCTCGGTAAGAAAATTACCGTGGATGTTAAAGGCGAAATCTTAGAGCTGAAAGATACCATCAATACAATGGTGGACCAACTTAGTTCATTCGCAGCTGAAGTCACGCGCGTGGCTCGTGAGGTAGGAACAGAAGGAAGCCTCGGTGGGCAAGCCGAAGTAACAGGTGTTTCCGGTACCTGGAAAGACCTAACGGATTCCGTGAACTACATGGCTTCCAATCTGACAGCCCAGGTACGTAATATTGCCGATGTGACGACCGCCGTTGCTAACGGTGACCTATCGAAGAAAATTACAGTGGATGTAAAAGGCGAAATCTTAGAACTGAAAAACACCATCAACACAATGGTGGACCAATTGAATTCATTTGCCTCTGAGGTAACCCGTGTGGCTCGTGAAGTGGGTACCGAAGGTCGATTGGGTGGACAAGCTGATGTGTGGGGTGTATCCGGAGTTTGGAAAGATCTAACAGACAACGTAAATTACATGGCTAATAACCTCACCTCACAAGTAAGAAATATTGCTGCTGTTACAACCGCTGTTGCTAACGGCGACTTATCAAGAAAGATTACCGTAGAAGTAAAAGGCGAAATTTTAGAATTAAAAGAAACCATCAATACAATGGTGGACCAATTAAATTCATTCGCCTCTGAAGTAACCCGTGTGGCTCGTGAAGTAGGTACGGAAGGAAAACTGGGCGGTCAAGCTATGGTGAAGGGCGTGTCCGGGGTCTGGAAAGATCTGACGGACAATGTGAACTTCATGGCTGCCAACCTGACCTCGCAAGTGCGCGGTATCGCCACAGTTGTGACCGCTGTTGCTAACGGCGACTTGAAACGCAAACTAGTATTGGAAGTAAAAGGTGAAATTGCCGCTCTTGCCGACACAATAAACGAGATGATAGACACGCTGGCAACATTTTCCGAACAGGTAATTACGGTGTCCCGCGAGGTGGGAGTAGAAGGAAAACTCGGCGGTCAGGCTCGTGTGCCTGGCGCAGCCGGCACATGGCGTGACTTAACAGGTAACGTGAACGAGCTAGCTGCCAACCTAACAAACCAAGTGCGCGCAATTGCTGAAGTTGCCACCGCTGTTACCAAGGGCGACCTAACTAGATCCATTACAGTGGAAGCGCGTGGTGAGGTTGCATCTCTTAAAGACAATATCAACGAGATGATTCGCAATCTGAAAGACACAACACAGAAAAACACCGAACAAGATTGGCTCAAAACAAACCTGGCAAGATTTACTCGACTACTGCAAGGTCAAAAAGACCTTGTTACAGTGGCCAATTTGATTTTGTCCGAATTGGCCCCCTTGGTTGCCGGACAGCACGGCGTGTTCTATGTTTCCGAAGGTGGCAACGGTGAAAGCGAAGGCGATGCCTCACTGGCCCTTCTCGGTACTTATGCTTATAAGAAGCGTAAGCACTTATCAAATAGATTCTCCATGAAAGAAGGACTTGTCGGCCAATGCGCGCTCGAAAAACAGCGCATCTTAATTACGGAAGTACCGGACAATTACATCAAGATCAATTCCGGTCTTGGCGAATCAGCGCCCCTAAATATCGTTGTCTTACCGGTTACTTTTGAGGGCGAAATTAAGGCCGTCATTGAATTAGCTTCTTTCCACATGTTTAGCGAGACTCACCTGGCTTTCCTGGATCAATTGACAGAAAGTATTGGTATTGTGCTCAACACAATTGAAGCCAATATGCGTACAGAAAATCTCCTTACACAATCACAGAATTTGGCGCAAGAACTGCAAAGTCAACAAGAAGAGCTTACAGAAACAAACAAGCGGCTTGAGCAACAAGCAAAAACACTACAAGCATCCGAACAATTACTACAGTCGCAACAAGAAGAGCTGCAACAAACCAACGAAGAGCTGGAAGAAAAAGCTAGGCTCCTGGCTATCCAGAATACAGAAGTTGAGCGCAAGAATCGTGAAATTGAGCAAGCCCGAGTATCACTGGAAGATAAGGCTGAACAATTGGCTCTAACATCTAAGTACAAGTCGGAATTTCTGGCCAATATGTCTCATGAGTTGCGGACACCATTGAATAGCTTGCTCATCTTATCCAAGATGCTGGCAGACAATAGAGAAGGCAACTTGTCCGAGAAGCAAGTTGAATTTGCCCAGACGATTCAAACATCAGGTACCGACCTACTTGCTTTGATTAACGATATTCTAGATCTATCCAAGATTGAATCCGGCACGCTAATGCTCGACTTAAACAGCCTTGCCTTTGGTGAAATTCGCGATGATGTTCTACGTAATTTTGCTCAATTAGCCGACCAGAAAAACTTGGAACTGGGAGTTTACCTGGAAGAAGATTTACCAACTACAATTTACACAGATGGAAAACGCCTGCAGCAAATACTCAAGAATTTGCTGTCCAATGCTCTCAAATTTACTGAGGAAGGTTCCGTACGTTTGAATATCCATATTGCCACCGAAGGTTGGAATATGGAGAATCGCATCCTCAATCAAGCCAATACGGTAATTGCCTTTGGCGTTACCGATACCGGTATCGGCATTGCTTCCGAAAAGCAAAGAATAATCTTCGAAGCATTTCATCAAGCAGATGGCACTACCAGCAGGAAATATGGCGGCACAGGCTTAGGTCTAGCCATTAGCCGCGAGTTGGCACGCTTGCTGGGCGGCGAAATACATGTATCAAGCGTACAGGGAGAAGGTAGTATTTTCACACTTTTCCTACCACAAAGCTATGCCACTCCGGCACCAATGGATGATAGACATATCCATGCTTACGACGAAGAAAGCGGTGAAAGCAGGCTAATTCATGACAAACAATCAACTCGTTCGGCATTGTTAGAAACAGAAGTACCGGATGACAGAGGAAATATCGAACCGGGCGACCGCGTGTTGCTCATAGTTGAAGATGATATTCACTTTGCCGGACTGTTGCTTGATGTCGCTCGCCAAAAAGGGTTCAAGGGCTTGGTTGCCGTTCACGGTGAAGTTGGTTTGGCTCTGGCTCGCAAATATTGCCCACACGCCATAACCCTAGACCTGCACCTACCTGATATTGACGGTTGGACAGTTCTCGATCGACTGAAGCATGATCCTGACACTAGGCACATTCCAGTTCATGTCGTATCAGTAGAACGTCAATGGCTGAGGGGCAGAAAGTCAGGCGCTATCGGTTACCTTGAAAAACCGGTAACCAAAGAAAGCTTAGAAGAAGCATTAACGGGTATCAAGGACTTCATAGAGCGTCCAGCCAAAAGACTTTTGGTCGTCGAAGACAACGAAGATCAAAGAAATAGCATCAAAGAATTAATTGGCAATGGCGATGTTGTAATAACAGCTGTTGGTTCCGGCGAAGAAGCTCTAGAGGCTCTTCGAACAGAAACCATAGACTGCATGGTCTTAGACTTGTTGCTGCCTGATATGAGCGGCTTTGAATTGATCAAACAAATTCAAATAGATCCAGCCCTTGTTGATCTGCCCATTATTGTCTATACCGGCAAGGAATTAACAAGAGACGAAGAGCACGAACTGCGTATGGTAACAGAAGCAGTAATTATCAAGGACGTCAAATCTCCAGAAAGACTCCTTGATGAAACAGCGCTCTTCCTACACCGAATGGAAGCAAATCTTCCAGAGAGCAAGCGCCAGATGCTCATGGAGGCTCATGAAACAGATCCTCTTCTGAACCAAAAGACTGTGCTTGTCGTCGACGACGACATTCGCAATATTTTTGCTCTCACAAGCATTCTAGAGCGCTTCCGCATGAATGTCCTGCATGCAGAAAACGGACAAGAAGCAATAGACCTCGTTAAGGAAAGAGAAGACATTGATGTTGTCTTGATGGATATTATGATGCCAGGAATGGACGGTTACGAAACAACCACGGCTATTCGTGAGTTAGAAGGCAGACAATCACTACCAATAATTGCTCTTACTGCCAAGGCCATGAAAGGAGATCGGGAAAAGTGTCTGGCAGCAGGCGCATCCGATTACATTGCCAAACCTGTCGATACGGATCAGCTTCTCTCCTTATTAAGAGTCTGGCTGTACAAAGAATAATTCCACATGGATATTGTGGAAGAGAAATTGGAAGACATTGAGATAGGCGCCCTATTGGACACCGTCTATAAACGTTATGGTTATGATTTCAGACAATACAATAAAGAATCGCTGAAGCGTAGAATTCACACATTAATTGAGAAAAACAATGTAAGCACCATATCCGAATTGCAAAATTACGTTTTGCATGACCCTGAATGGCTAGACAAATTTTTGTTGGCAATCAGTGTTAGCGTCACAGCAATGTTTCGTGATCCAACCTTTTACCTGTCGCTGAGACACAAGGTCATTCCATTTTTACGCACATATCCAACCGTACGAGTCTGGGTAGCCGGCTGCTCAACTGGGGAAGAAGCATATTCAATGGCCATTCTCCTGCAGGAAGAAGGGCTCTTAGACCGTAGTTCCATTTACGCTACCGATATGAATCAGACAGTCTTAAAAGCCGCCCGTGACGGCATTTTTCCTATAGCTCGCATGAAAGAATACACGGACAATTACCTGAAAGCCGGTGGTCATCAAGAATTTTCTACCTATTACACTGCCGCTTTTGAAAGCATCATTTTCAATCAATCGCTCAAGAAAAACCTCATATTTGCGCAACACAACCTGGCGACCGATCAGTCGTTCAATGAGTTCAATTTGATCATTTGCCGCAATGTGATGATTTATTTCAATGAAATGCTACAGCGGCGGGTTTTCAACCTGCTTCACGAAAGCCTCGCTGTGCTTGGCATTCTGGCACTCGGTAACAGGGAGTCGATTAAGCATGACCCTCATACGATTTATTATGAAGATATAGACGAAAAGGAGAGAATCTACAAACGAATTTCTTGATTTAATGGGAACAAATTCGTATTTACGGTACCTAATTGAAAACCTATTACACTGGTAGTTTATTTCCGCGGGTAATTGCGGGTTATTTAGAAATGGACTTTACAGTAGGGAAAGCAAATATACTTATCATTGATGATCAGCCAGAGAACCTTTTGGCTCTTGAGGTCATCTTGGCTGACTTAGGTCAAAATATCGTCAAAGCTGCCTCGGGCAAGGAAGCCCTCAAATGCTTGCTGGAGATGGATTTTGCGGTCATTTTGCTGGATGTGCAGATGCCCGGTATGGATGGCTTTGAAGCAGCAAAACTGATAAGACAGCGCCGACAATGCCATTACACCCCCATTATCTTTCTAAGTGCCCATTTCACTGAAGACATTCATGCTTCGCAAGCCTATGCCCTTGGTGCAGTGGATTACTTAATCAAGCCCTTTGTGCCGGAAGTCTTACGGGCAAAGGTTTCCGTTTTTGTGGACCTCTATTGCAAGAGCGAGGAAATAAAGCAACAAGCAAACCGCCTAAGAGATGCAGAAATGCGCGAAGCTGCCGCCTCTTTGGAAGCACACAAGAGAGAGATGCAACATAAGGAATTAGAGAGGGTTCTTTTAGAACAGCGCAGTCAGGAACTTGAGCAAGCCAATAACTTGAAGAGTCAATTCTTGGCCAATATGAGCCATGAGATTCGCACGCCAATGAATGGCATTATCGGCATGGCAGAACTGCTTTTAGCTAGTAAGCTCGATTCGGAACAGCACGAGTTTGCCAGCATTATTAAGGACTCTTCTCATACCTTGCTTACAATCATCAACGATATTTTGGACCTGTCCAAAATTGAGGCCGGCAAACTGGTACTGGAAAATAGCATCTTCGACTTAATTACCCTTGTCGAGGGAACTTCAGACATTTTGGCTGACGAGGCACAATGCAAAGGTCTTCAATTTGTAACCTTCATAGACCCGGAAGTTCCTCGCTTCCTTATTGGTGACTCAAGTAGGCTGAGGCAAATTCTTCTCAATTTGATAAGCAATGCCATTAAGTTTACTGAAAATGGCACTGTATGGGTGCGCGTTAAAGCACTGGATGAGAATCATCCTGTGACAATTCTCTTTGAGGTGGAAGATACAGGAATAGGTATAGCCACTAATCTTCAAGAGTCACTCTTTGAACCATTTACACAAGTTAACGGATCGCTCACCAGAAAATACGGCGGCACAGGACTGGGTTTATCAATTTGCAAACGCCTAGTGGATATGATGTCCGGTCAAATCACTGTTAATAGCACACCAGGTCAAGGTTCGACTTTCTCATTTACATTGCCCCTGCCAAGATCCATAAAACAATCAAGCGAAGCTGATTATCAACAACTCCTCAAAGGACTGAGAGTTCTGATTGTGGACGACGATGAGCTTACGCGCGATATTGTAAGCACTTATGTTTCGTCACAGGCAATGATTTGCTCATCTGCTGCCGATGGCGAACATGCACTGGAACTTTTAAGAACGGCAGCCAATCATCGCTTAGCCTTCGATGTGGCAATTCTCGACTTAAGAATGCCGCAAATGAATGGTTTTGAGCTAGGCGAAATAATTGTCAACGATCCACTTTTGCAGTCAACCAAACTTATCCTCAGCACCGCATTTGATGAAAGAGGACAGGGCGAAAAAGCAATTTCTTTAGGCTTTGCCGCCTACCTAACCAAACCCTTGAAACAATCACGTCTATTTGAAGTGATAGCTAGAATTACCGAGCAAAAGGACGGACACGATAGGGCCAACGATACAGCTAAAGTTGTAAAAACAAAAACAGCGGAGCACGCATCAGACATAATCCTCATTGCCGAAGATAATCCGCTCAATCAACAAGTTGCCATATTGCAATTGGAACAGCTTGATTATAAGACAGAGATTGTGTCCACCGGCAATCAGGTTCTCGAGGCATTAAAACGTTCAGACTATATGCTCATCCTGATGGATTGCCAGATGCCAGAAATGGATGGTTTTGAAGCAACGCAAACTATACGTACTGAAGAAGCCTTGAATGGAAAACATACGCCTATAATTGGCCTAACTGCTCAAGCCATGATTGGCGATCGCGAAAAGTGCCTGGAAGCCGGCATGGATGACTACATGAGCAAGCCTGTAACCATGGAAGAATTACAGTCCATGATTGAGAAGTGGAGTCCGCAGTCTACAAAGGCAATGAAGTCCTAGATAGCTAGGGATTAATGACCGTGACTGGAATTGATTTTGGTGCAGGTTGCACTGGGTTTGGATCCGATACTGGGTTTGCCGAAGGCTTGTCACCTTTGAGCTTGTCCAAGATACCTTCACCAACTAAGATTCCGGATGTTGTTGACTGACCAACTCCACGTGTCCAGGAGCTAGAATCACCAATGACGTACAAGTTGGGGATATTGGTTTCCATATTTTTGGAAACTGTAATGGAATCAGGATAGCTCTTACACTCCGGACCATAAAGCAGCGTGCAATTATCGGCCACGCCAGGGCAAATCTTATCGAGAGCTTCCAAATATTCGATGATGCCTTCAAGAATTCTATGTGGATAGGCAAGGGCCAAGTCGCCACATTCCGCTTCCAATGTTGGCTTTATCAAATTATTTTTCAGAGATTTAGTCCGCCTACCGGCCTTCAAATCACCCAAGCGCTGAATCAAAGGACCACCGCCAGCCAGCATGTTAACGACCTTAGCCAAAGTCTGCGAATAGAGTTGAGGGTCCTTAAACGGTCTGGTGAATGTCTTCGAGACAAGAACGGCAAAGTTATTATTCTCGGATTTTTCAAACATCTTGGAGTGACCATTTACTAGAACATAGTCACGGTGATTTTCCGGGGTTACAAAACCCTTCGGGTTTGAGCAGAAATTTCGCACCACATCATTTGTACGTCTGGTGCGGTAATAAAGTTTTGGTTCATAAAAACGCTTGTCCACTTCCTCTGTAAAGAAGCAGCTTGTTTCAACACGTACACCAATATCGACTTGTCCTGGGTGAATATCAAGATCTTTATAGAACTCTTGCTGCGTCAACCAGTGAGCACCGCCACGTCCAGGGGCAAGAACGCAAAAATCAAAAGTATCTTGTTCTTCCTTTTCCGGTCGACGATAGCGATCATATGTAAGAGCGAAGCGTCCACCATCTGTCCTGCGCACAGATAAGACTTTAGTATCCCAGTGGAAAACAATATTTGGACCTTTGTCCGTAATTTCCTTGAGAATGCTGGTATTAATGGCCGGTGCATTGTCCGAACCACAGTGCAGTAATTCCTGATAGTGATAGGTCATGCCGGCAAGTGCTGATTTGCGCTTGATCCATTCAAGATCATCGGCATTTGGTGTAACAACAGGAATTTCCACCGGCGCATGAGTAAGAATTGTCTGTTTGACCTTATCCAGCCTCTTCTGTAATTCAGCTGGTCCAACAAGGTCGTAAAGCCTACCGCCAATTGTTGGCGAGGCCGACAAAATTACTTTGAAGTCGTTCCAACTGCCGGCAGATTGACCAGGCGCACAGTAGCTGCAGGCCTTGGGCGGGCAGACTTCCAGCTTGCCCTGATCAATTGGACAAGCATAACGTTTGCTGTATTCAGGCCCAACGTCAAAAACGTGTACTTCGACATTGGCTCCTGCTAATTCCCGAAGGGCAAAGAGAC
>Ga0187893_10007980_pt1 | contig 16978 bp, 4 predicted proteins | sample MA1701074metaG_FD_139574 | JGI IMG/M metagenome (GOLD analysis project Ga0187893, IMG submission 139574) | White microbial mat communities from a basaltic lava cave in the Kipuka Kanohina Cave System on the Island of Hawaii, USA - MA170107-4 metaG ...
GCCGTGTAGCGACCGGGCTTCTGCACGCCGTTCACCAGGGTCGCGACCCGACGACCGCGGATGTCGTACACGTGCAAGCGCACGTGCGCGCCGTCGATCGCCGCGCCGTCCACGGAGCCCGGGATCGCGTACGCGATCGCCGTCGTCGGGTTGAACGGATTCGGCTGGTTCTGCGCCAGCGAGAAGGCCCGCGGCAGGAGCGCCGCAGCGGTCGCGAACTCGAGCTTCACTTCCAGCAAGCGGTCCACCTGCCACACGAGCGGACCCGAGACGAGCTTCGCGTCGAGATCGCGGATGCGGAAGACGAGCGTCTCGCCCGCGACCGCGCCTTCGTCGCCTTCGCTCACCGACACGTCACCGCGCAAGTGCAGGAGCCCCACTGAACCGTCTTCGCGCACGGTCGCCGTGCCGCAGAGCACTCCGTCGGTGTCGTAGGCCTCGATCACGGTGCCGGCTGCGACCGCCGCACCATCCACGGTGACGTTGCGGGACCAGACGTCCATCACCGTCGGCACCGCGGAACCGGCGCCCTTCTCCACCAGCCGCCCGGTCTCACGATTGCGACCGCGCGCCGGAGCCTCGAGCTCGTCGGACTTCGCGATGCCGCCGTAGATGAGATCGTCGGCCTGCGTCATGTACAACCAGAAGCCCTCGCCGCTGCGCATGTCGATGAGATCCGAAACGCGCGGCACCGTCGGATACCAGCTCCGGTAGCCGACGCCGGGCTCGTAGCCGCGTGCGAGCGCGCACGAACCGGCGATGCTGAACAACGCCACGTTCGGCGTCCGCGCATCGGTCGGCAAGTAGCCCGCCAGGTTCCAGCCGGCCTCCAGTTGAATCGGGCTCGCGGGCGAGGTCGGCGTGCCCGCGACGCTCAAGGTGTCTAGCCGGGTCATGTAGATCCAGTAGGCGCTCAATGGACTCACCGACCGCAGATCGCTCCAGTCGAGCGGCAGCGTCGGAACGTAAGTGCGGAAGCCGGCCGACGAGTACCCGCGCACGATCGAGTACGAACCCGCGATCGAGCTCAGCGCCAGATCGATGCGCGGATTGGCCGGCGTGACGTTGAAGGACACCAGGTTCCAGCCGGTGGGCAGGACGTAGCTTTCGCTCTGCGTCGAGTTGACCGCCGCCGAGTAGCCGCTGGTGTTCCCCGCCGCGTCCCGGGCTCGCACGCGGTACCAGTAGGTTTCGCCGGGCGTCAGGCCGCTGAAGGTGTACGACGTCGCCGCCGTCCATCCCGAGGTTGCCACCACGTTCAGGAAGAACGCGTCGGCGCTGCACTGCGCGAAGTATTGCACCCCATCCGCCACCGCGCTCCAAGCGACGGTGTTGGTCGTGCCCTGCGTCGATGCAGGTTCGCCCGCCATCGCCGGCGCATTCGGCGCCGCCGAATCGAGCACGGTGCTGGCATCGGCCGCGGCCGGAGCCGCCTCGACGTTCCCGGCCCCGTCGGTCGCACGCGTGTAGAAGGCGTACGCGCCGTCACCGCCCAGCGCCGTCGCGTCGAACGCGATCGGCGAGGTCGTGAACGGTCCGCCGGCGTAGGCCGCGTAGGCGCCGCCGTTGTGCGACACGTACAACTCGACGGAGGCGATTCCGCTCGTCGCGTCGCTTCCCGACCACGCGATGTCGAACTGCGGCGTCGTGCGCGTCGCCGGCATCGAAGCGACGCCGCTGGACGGTGCAGTCGCATCCTGCGTACTGCTGGAGGCCGGCGAGTAGTTGCCTTCGATCCCCATGCTGTTCCGCCCCTTGACGCGGTACCAGTAGCGGGTGTCGTCGGCGAGTCCATGGAACGTGTGCGACGTCGTCGCGATCCAGCCGCTCGCCGCGTGGATCGAGGTGAACGCCGCGTCTTCCGCCGCCTGCACCAGGAACGTGGCGTTGTTGGCGCCCGGCGTCCATGTGATCGTGCGGCTCGTGCCCATCGTGAAGCTCGGGATCGACGCGAGGACCGGCAATCCGGTGGCGCTCGTGCTCACCAGCGTCGTCGCGTCCGCACCTCCCGGAGCCGGCTCGCGATTGCCGGCCGCGTCGCGGGCCCGGGTGTAGAAGGCGTACTGGCCCTCGCCACCCGTGGTCGCGCTGTTGAAGGCGATCGGACTCGAGCTGAACGGACTCCCCGCGTAGAGCGTGTAGGCCCCGCCTTCGCGGGCGTAGTACAGATCCACGTTCGCGATGCCGCTCGTGGCATCGCTGCCCGACCACGCGAGGTCGAACGTCGGCGTCGAGGTGACCGACGGCAAGGCCGTCACGTTCGACGCCGGGGGTGTGTCGTCCATCGTGGTCGAACCGGCCGCAGCATGGGCGGACTCGTTCAGGGCCGCATCGCGGCTCTTCACCCTGAACCAATAGATCTGGCCATCCGTGAGCGATCCGAACAGGAAGGACTGATTCGCGATCCAGCCCGAGGTCGCGGCGATGGTCGCGAAGTTGGACGTCGCCGACATCTCGGCGCGGTACAGCGCCGCACCCGTCGCGCTCTCGTTGGACCAAGCGAGATTCACCGAAGCACCCGGCGTGAAGGCCGGCAGGGCGGCGAGGGTAGGAATCGCGGGCGCCGTGGTGTCGATCGTCGTCTGCGCATCGGCCGATGCCGGTGCGGCTTCGACGTTCCCCGCCACGTCACGTGCGCGCGTGTAGAAGGTGTACGTGCCGTCGCCGCCGGTGGTCGCGGCGTCGAACGCGATCGGACTGGTCGTGAACGGGCCGGCTGCGTACAACGTGTACGGCCCGCCGTTGCGCGAGTAATAGAGATCCACGTTCGCCAGCCCGGACAGCGCGTCGGCGCCGCTCCAGCTCAGGTCGAGCGTCGGATTGGTGCCGAGCGCCGGCAAGCTCGCCAGCTGCGACGTCGGCGCGCCCGCATCCTGGGTGCTCAGGCGCGGCGTCCCGAACGTGCTCTCGTTGCCGGCCGCGTCGCGCGACTTCACTCGATGGTGATACGTCGTGCTGTTCGCGAGACCCGTGAACGTGTGCGACGTCGCCGTCGTCCATGGACTCTGCGCGAACAAGGTCGCGAAGGTCGGATCCGCCGACACTTGCGCCCGGTACTCGGTGGCGCCGGACGCGCTTTCGTTCGACCAATCGAGGGTGCGTTGGTTGCCGGCCGACCAAGCCGGCAGCGCCGCGAGAACCGGCGCCGAGGGCGCGATCGTGTCGAGCAGGATGTCGTCGTCCACGGCCGCGGGCGCCGCTTCGAGATTGCCGACGGCGTCGCGCGCCCGCGTGTAGAAGGCGTACGTGCCGTCGCCCATCGCCGTCGCGTCGAATCGAATCGGGCTGGAGTCGAACGGCCCGCCCGCCAGCGGTGCGAACGCGCCGCCGTCCTTCGACCAGTACAGATCCACGTCCTCGATGCCGCTGGTCGCGTCCGTCCCCGACCATTCGATGTCGAGGACGAGCGTCGCCGCGACAGCCGGCAAGCCGGCGATCGCGGACGCCGGCGGCGTCGCGTCCATCGTCGTGCTCTGCTGGCCCGACCAGCCGGTTTCGTTCATCGCCGCGTCGCGTGCCTTGACACGGAAAAAGTAGCGCTGTCCATCCGCAAGACCCGTGAACGAGAACTCACGGTTGGTCTGCCAGCCGCTGCTGGCGACGAGCGTCGAGAAATTCGCCTGGGACGACATCTCGGCGAGGTACGCGACCGCGCCGCTGGCGCTCTCGTCGGACCAGCCCACCAAGAGTTCGTTGCCGGCTTCGAAGGTCTGCAAGCCCGCGATCGTCGGCGCCCCGGGGGCTGCAGTGTCCACGCGCGTCGAGGCGTCCGCCGCCGCGGGTGCCGCCTCGAGGTTGCCGGCGAGATCGCGCCCGCGCGTGTAGAAGGCGTACATGCCGTCGCCGCCGGTCGCCGTCGCGTCGAACGCGATCGGACTCGACGACCACGGTCCGCCCACGTACAGGTCGAACACGCCGCCGTCCTTCGAGTAATAGAGATCCACGTTGCGCATGCCGCTCGTGGCATCGCTGCCGGTCCACGCGATGGACAGCGACGGGCTGCTCGTGTTCGCCGGCAGCGCGCTCGCCCGGGTCACGGGCGCTGTCGCGTCCTGCGTCGTCTTCTGAACGCTGGAGAACGCCGTCTCGTGGCCCGCGAAATCGCGGCCGCGCACCCGGAAGTGGTACGTCGCGCCGTCCGTGAGGCCGGTGAACGTGTGCGTCGTCGCCGACATCCAGCCGCTTTCGGCGACGATGCCGGCGAACGCCGCGTCGGTGGCCGCCTGCGCCAGGAATTGATCGGCATCGCTGCCGCTCCAGCTCAGCGACCGCGAGGTCCCCATGCTGAAGGCCGGCATGGCGGCCAGCGTCGGTTGCACCGGCGAGCCGGTGTCCACCGTCGTTTGCGCATCCGCCGCCGCCGGTGCTGCTTCGAGATTGCCGGCGCCGTCACGCGCGCGAATGTAGAACGTGTAAAGACCGTCTCCCCCCGTCGTCGCCGCATCGAAGGCGATGGGACTCGACGCGAACGGGCTCGACGGGTGCAGCGTCCACGTGCCGCCATCCTTGGCGTAGTAGAGATCGACGCCACTGATCCCACTGGTGGCATCGCTGGCCGTGTACGCGAGCGCCAGGTTCATCTCGGTCGAGAAGGCCGGCAGCGCCGTCATCGACGACACCGGCGCGGTCGCGTCCTGGGTGCTGGACGCGGTCGGCGAGTACGGCGTCGTGTTGCCCGCCAGGTCGCGACCCTGCACGCGATAGAAGTATTCCTGGCCGTCGGTCAACGCCGTGAAGTTCCAGTTCACGGCCGCCGTCCAACCGCTGGCGGCGATGAGGTTCGCGAACGCGGCATCGGTCGCCGCTTCGGCTTGGAATTCGTCGGCGTCGGTGCCGCTCCAAGCGATCGTGCGCGCGGTGCCCGGCGAGAAGCTGGGCAGCGCCGCGATCGACGGCTGGCCCGGCGCCGCCGTGTCCACGTTCGTCGTCGCATCGGCGCTCGCCGGCGCGACTTCCACGTGACCCAACGCATCGGTGCCGATCGTGTAGAAGGCGTACGTGCCGTCGCCGCCGTGCTGCGCCGCGTCGAACGCGATCGGACTCGCCGTCCACGGACCGCCAGGCAACATCGCGAAGGCGCCGCCGTCACGCGCGAAGAACAGTTCGATGCCGGTGAGGCCGCTGCCTGCATCGCCGCCGCTCCAAGCCACATCGAACGTGTGCGAGGGCATGGCATCCGGCAGCGTGACGGCCATCGTCACCGGGGCGCTCGCGTCCTGGGTGCTGGCCACGAGCGCGCTCATCGGCGATTCGTTCCCCGCCGCGTCGCGCGAGCGCACGCGGTAGTGATACTGCGTCCCATCGCCGAGGCCGGTGAACGTGTAGGAGGAATCCGCCTGCCAGCCGCTTTCGCCGGCCAGCGTCACGAAGCTCTCGCTGTCGGAGGCTTGCGCGCTGTACATCGTTGCACCGCTCGAGGCAGTGCTCCTCCAGATCACCTGTCGCGATGCGCCGGCGGTGAAACTCGGCAGCGCCAGCAACGCGGGCGCGTCCGGTGCTTGCGTATCCACGATCGTGGATGCATCCGGTGCTTCCGGCGCCGTCTCCGCGTTCGCGACCGCATCGGCCGCCAACGTATAGAAGTCGTAGCGGCCGTCGCCACCCGTGGTCGCCGCGTCGAATGCGATCGGGCTTTCCGTCCACGGACCGCCGGCGTACAGCACGTAGGCGCCGGCGTCCTTGGCGTAGTACAACTCGACGCCCGACACGCCGCTGACCGCGTCCGCCGCCGTCCACTCCAGGTTCACGATGGAGCTCGCCTTGTAACCCGTGAGTGCCAGCAAGTGCGACGTCGGTGCGGAAGCATCCTGCCGGCTCGACCGCGAGCCGGAGAAGTCCGACATGTTCAAGGCTGCATCGCGCGCCCGTACGCGATAGAAATAGTTCTGTCCGTCCGTCAGGTCCGTGAACGTATAGCTCGAATCGGCGATCCAACCGCTCGTGCCCGCGAGGGTGGTGAAAGCCGAATCGAGGGCGCATTCCGCCGAATAGTGGGTCGCGCCGCTCGCCGCCGCGCTCGACCAGGCGAGCAGGTGGCTCGTTCCCGCCGTGAACGGCGGCAACGCCGCCAGCACCGGAATGCTGGGTGGCGTCGAATCGAGGGGCGTCGCCGGCAACGAATTGGCCGACAGCACGCTGCCCTCGTACACCGGCGTACCGGCGTACGCGAGACCGAGAGCGTAGTAATAACTCTCACCGAAGGTCACGGCGGCATCGTGGTACGTGCTGTCGGTCAGCACCGTCGCGTTCAGCTTGGAGAAGGCGATGCCGTCCGCGCTTCGATACAGATTGTATCCGGCGATGCCGTTCGGGCCGCCGCTCGATTGGGCGCGTGTCCACGCCAGATCGATGAAGCCGCCGCCCGCGGTCGCGAGCGGCACCGGAATCGGACGCACGGTCATCACCGCGAACTCGTCCGGATCCAGCGAGGTCAACGTCTTGGTCGACATCCCATAGTAGCCGGCGTGCGCCGCGGTGCCCGCACCGGTCTGGTGCTCGAGCAGCGCGACGTGCGCGTCACCGACCAGCCACTGGCGCGACAACACGAAGCCCGCGTCGTGCAGCCAGTGACCCGACAGCGTCGCGCCCACCGTCGCGGTGGTACGCCTGGCACTGTCACCCGTCCAGTAGATCTGCACCGTGGCCGCGCCGTCGGTCTCCGGCACGCCAGGCGCTTCGACGACGGATCCACCCTCGCTGTGCGTCGTTCCGGCATGGACCGCGGTCGCACCGAGCGACCCGACCAGCCAGACGAAGGCGAGGAGAATCCGCATCGCGCTGGGATTCGACCTCGGGGACATCGTGAGCTCCTTGGGCATTGCGAGCATGACGAACCTCTCGAACGGACACTGGAACGCTCGTGCCGAAGCACCGCGCCGACGCCGGCAGGCGTCGGGTTCACGACCTGCATCGCGCCGCCGGGCGCGACGTTCACGTCTTGGGGCGGATGGCGCTGGGAGCTTCGTGCTCTCCACGCGCGGTGATTCGGCGAGCGTCGCTTACGAACGCCGCGAAGGCATCGTGAGCGACTCGAGCGGATTTAGAGGGCGCCGCGACCGGCACCCGGAATTCTCACGGACGCGGAGCACGCGAGCATCGTGAGGGCGTTGCAGGCCACGTGCGTCTTCCTGCGACGCGACGAGCTGCAGGTCCTCGGGGCGATGGGGCGAGACTCCTACGTGAGGGCGCAGGAACTTTGGGGCGTGAGTGCGGGAGGGAACGTCTCCAATGAAGGAGGCGCACCCCCAAGGATGGATTGCTCCACCCTGATGTGCTCGCATCATATCCCCGCGTCCGTGAAGCATGCGAATCGTCGTCTCCAAGTCACCGGCCAGCGTGCGGCCGGATGCGAGTGTCAGCGCTTCACCTGCGGCCGCCAGCCGCTGACGTTGCCGCGCAGCAGAATCCCGTAGCCCTGACCGGGTTGGATCGTGAAGTTCTCGCCCAGCCACTGGCCGGCGAAGTGCAAGGTCGAAACCGGCGCACCGGTGGCCGGATCGAGCCGCACGATCTTCGACACCGCGGTCGGTGTCGGGCCGCCGTTCAGGTGCGAGAGCAAGCTCATGGCATCGGTGTAGGCGGCATGGATCGGCAGCGCGAGCCAGTATTGATTCCCCGTCTCGGTGCGGAACGGAAAGTTGAGCCCGATGGTCGCGCTGTGTGCGCCGACCAGCGGCGTGCTCAGGTTCGAAGTCAGTGTGATCGCGTAGGCCTCGCCGGCGGCGAGCGGGAAGTTGTCGCCCACCCATGCGCCCTGGTCGAACGCGAGCGACTGCAGTGATTGCGTTGCCGCGTTGAGGCGCTGGATGCGCTGCACCGGTCCCGGGAACGGCCCGCGGTTCAGGTCGTTCAGCAGCGTTTGCGCGTCCGGCATGCCGGTCAAGTACGGCACCGAGATCAGGAACACATTCGTCTGTCCCGGCGTGTACGCGAAGCTGTGCGTCGCTTTGATCCCGAGCGCCGACAAGCCGTACGACTCGCGCCCGCTCTCGGAGGCGGCGGTGACGCGGTAGTAGTAGTTGCCGGCCGCATCCACCGCGTTCGGGTCGGTGTAGGTGGTCGCGGTCGGGGACGCCACCAGGTTCGCGTGGCCGGCGGTGTCCGGCAGGAAATCGGGCGTCGTGCCGCGATACACGTTGTAGTGATGCGGCGCCAGCGAGTTGCCCACCGAGTCGGAAATCACCGGCAACCAGCGCAGGACGACGTTCGCGCCCGCCTTGGTCGCGGTGAAGCCGGGCACCGGCATCGGCGGCGGCGTCAGCAGCGGCTTGCCGCTCTTCACGACGGTGTTGAGGTTCTTGTTGCCGGCGGCGTCCACGACCCGCATCACCCAGTAGTAGGTCTGCGACGCGGAGAGCCCGGTCACCTTGTGCTGCCGCGTCGCTTCCGACAATTCCGCCAAGAACAGGAAGTCGGTGTTCGACTTCTTGTAGTTGTGGACTCGGACCGCGATCGTGTTGGTGCCGACCACCAGCAGGTTCGTGAACGCGCTGATGTCGATCTGTGTCATCGCCGGGTCGGGGTTGTAGTTGCTCGGGCGCGAGTGGTCGATGGTCGAGCTCCAGGGCGCGCTGGTCCCGCTCTCGGCCAGCGAGCTGTGCGTCAGCGGATCGTCCAAGTTGTAGCGCGAGACCTCGACGCCGTTCAGATAGGCCACGTACCCGTCATCCACCAAGATCCCGAGAATGAGCGACGCCGGGATGGCCGACAGCGTGAAGTTGGAGCGGAAGAAGACGCTCGAGTACACGCCGTTCATGTCGTTGAACACCGTCACCGGCTGGTAGCGATTGCTGGTGTCGTAGCCGAATGCGCCTTCGCCCGCCAGCCAGCCGATGTCGTCGAAGCCGCGCTGGTTCCAGCCCGCGGGCGGCGCCGAGGTGCCTTTGAGATAACGCCAACTGCTGCCGAGCGGCAGGATGGGTCGCGAGCCGGGGATCGTCGCCGTCGGAGTCGTGTAGTTGAACCCGGTCGGCGTCAGCGACTGGTGCAGCTGGTAGGTCAGCGGCAGCGTGTTGTCCTGCGCCGAGATCCAACTCAAGTTGACGCTGCCGTCGCCGGGGGTCGCGGCGGCCAGGCCCGCGAACACGGGCGCCGTCGTGTCGGTCGGCTTTCCGAGCTTCGAGGTGACGCCGTTCGCGTAGTTGCCGGAAACATCCACCGGCACCACGGCGAAGTAGTAGTTCGAGTTGTTGACGAGGCCGGTGACGTCCGTCGAGAACGTTCCGGCAGGCACCGAAGCGATCGGGACCAGGCTCGACACCGACGTGAAACTCGACGTCTTGGAATAGATGTCGTACGAACCGACGTCGCGCTGGCCGGCCTGGTCGTAGCCCGTCCAGTTCAGGTTGACCGTGCCGCCGGTCGCGGTGTTGGTCGCGACCAGCGTCGTGATCGACGCCGGCGGCAAGTTGTCGAGCGCGCGGGTGGGGCCTGCTTCCGCCGAGGAGGCCGACTTGCGGGCGCCGGCGCTGTCGGCCACGACCACGTAGTAGTAGTCGGTGTTCGCGGCCGCCAAGCTGTCGAAGAAGGTGCTCGTGCCGCGCGGCACCTCGCCGTAACGCGAGCCGTACACGCCCGAATTCGTCGTTCGGAAGACTTCGTAGCGCGTGATCGACGCGTCCTGAGGGATCAGCGACCATGTGAGCCGGATCCAGCCGCCTTGATCGCCGGTGCGATCGGCCGCCGCGACGTTCTTCGGCTCCGGCAAGCCGCCGTTGTTGACCGCCATGACCGGACCGAACTCGACCGTGTACGGCGACACGTTGACGCCGTCGGTGGCGCGGATCTTGTAGTGATAGTTCGTCGCATCTTCCGGTGTGTTGTCCTGATACGAAGTCGTCCCCGCGACGCGCGTCACCAGCGGCGTGCTGCTGTAGGACGAGGTCGTGCTCTTGCGACGGAAGATCTCGTAGCGCACCACGTCACGAGCGCCGGCGCCGTCGTCCGGCGACAGCGTCCAACTGACGCGCAGGCTGCCGCCGTCGTCGTTCGGCGTATCCGTGACGCTGATCGAGCCCGGCGCCGCGGGCGGCAGGTTGTCGGCGGGCGCTGCGCTCGCGATCGAGCCGATGGTGGCCGAGTTGAACTTGTCGGCCCAGTCGAAGGCCCCGACGTACACGTAGTAGGTCTTGCCGCGCTGGAGCGGCTGGCCGTCGATGTGCGTGATGGTGGCGGCCAGCGAATCGGCGTTGGTGATCGGGTTCGCGTTCCACGGCGACATGCCGGCGGCATCCGTGAAGTTGGTGTCGCTCACGAAGACGTTGTAGTAGCGGAAGTCCGCTGCCACCGACTTGGTCCACGTCAGGTTGAGCGCGGTGCCGTTGTCGGCCGGCACGTCGGACAGCGTCGCGACCGGGCGCGGCGGCGCATCCGGATTCAGCCAGATCGGGCTCGACCAGGCCATCTCGCCGTCGATCTGGATCACCTTGACGTCGTAGAAGCGGTCCCCGGTCGCGCCCGCGTCAGTGAAGTTCACGTTGGCGCTGGTGCTGGGATTCAGCTCGAACAGACGCGGGATGAGGGTCAAATCGTTGCTCGAAAGCAGCGAATTGTGCACCTGAATCGCGAGCACGTGCGGCCCGGGGCTCAGCAGATACGAAAACGCCGAGATGTCGAAGAGATCGAGTGTCGGCGACTTCGGTGTGCCGCCTGCGAGCCCGTTGTCGGTGTAGAAGGGCGGGACGGTCGCATTGGGAACCGCCTTGGCGCCCAGATTCGGCTCGCGGACCGGGCCCGCCGGCGAGTTGAACGCAATCGCCCCTGCCGGCATGTTGGCGCGCAGCACTTCGACGCCGTCGATGTAGGCCACGAAACCGTCGTCGTAGTCGACGCCCATGAACAGGTACTGCGGCGCCACGTCGGTGACCGTGAACACCTGGCGGGTGAACAGCGAATAGTAGTTGTTCACCATGCCGGTGATGGTCGTGACGTCGTCGCTGTCGCCGAAGCCGATGCCGGAGCGACCCGAGAGCCAGCCCGATTCGTTGAATACGTAGGCGTTCCAGCCGGCCGGCGGCGCCTGGTTACCCTTGAAGTACGCCAACGGCGCGCCGACCTCGACGAAGATTCGCTGCGGCGGCGGCGCGTAGCTGTGCACGAGCGTGTTGTTGCGACGGATCTCGACACGACTGATCGGCGACGTCGCCTGGATGCGGGTTTGGACGACTGCATTGCCGACCACGTCGTTCACGATGTCGCCGAAGGTGGCGCTGCCGATGTTGAATTCGAGACCGATGCGGGCGCCGCTGGTGGCGTAGGTGCGGTGCGCGCGCATCGCATCGGCGATGCTTTCACGGGTCAGCGCGGTGGCGTAAATCGCGGTGAGACCGCCCTCGATGCCCGGATGCGTGTGCGTGTCGCTGGTACCGAGCGCTCCGAGGCGGAAGCCGCGGCCCCAGACGTCGCGCACCGCCTTGCCGTTGGTCGGATGGGTTTCGTACTGGCCCCAACGCGAGTAGATCTCGGCGTTCAGGACGACGCGCGGGTCGTGCCAGTTCCAATTGGTGGTGACGTTCTGCAGCGTCGGGTGCGCCGCGTGTGCGATGCCGTTGGTCGCGAGCGTCAGCGCGTAGAACTCGCTCGGATGATCGCTGGCCGCGACATTCGGCTTGTAGAACGGCTGATCGTCGGTCAGGTAGTAGACGGCTTTGTGACCCCACGTATCGGAATTCCACTCGTAGCCGCTGAAGGGCACGAAGCTGCCAGGTGCGTAGGTCGCCGCGGCCGCGGCGCGCAGGTTGTTCCACTGGGTGTCGGTGAGCTTGGTTCCCTGCGGCGTCATCGCCACGACGTCGAGCGCGACCGAGTCGCGCGCGAAGGTGAAGTACTGCATGGCGGTGCCGAAGCCGGTGTTGTCACCCTGCAGATCCGCCCAGTAGCGCGTCAGCGTCTGCGCCTCGGCCGCGCTGTACAGCACGACGAGGAGCAGGCCGAGCATCCCAGTGCGCCGACTCGCGTTCATGGGAACCGTCCCTTTCCTTCGAGCCCTGGTGGTCGCCTTCCGGGCCTCTGACGGGGCGAATGCCAATGAGAGACACGCGGAGACCCACGTCGCCGCAGAGGGAGAAGGCAAGCACCGTTCCCTGGTCGGGAAGTGCTGCCGAGATGGCCGCTTGCAGCGCGGCGAACGCGGCGCGCCGCGCCCGTAGCCGAATGTCGTGACACGAGTTGTGCACGTGCTCATGCAGTGCTGAGGAATGCTCGGCGTTCCGATCTCCGGCTCGCGGCGCGCGGCGCGACGCGGTTCCGTGGGTCGGATTCCGCAGTTGCATCCGGGAATTCTCCGGACCTGGGGTGCATTCGCACACTCGTCGCGCATCGCGATACCATGCGCTGCGATGTTCCGCCATGCGCTGTCACGCCACGCAGGTTTCAACTCCGCGCCAAGTCCAACCGGTGCTTCGGCCGGTGTGCGCGGCGCCGCCATGCGCGCGGGGATCGGCGGCGACGCATGCCGGGGACGGCGGCGATCATGAACTCGCCGGATGTCGAACGATTTTCCGGGACGCCGGCGGGGTGCGAACTCCGTGATAGGATGCGGCGGGCTGCTGGAACCGCGCCGCGCCTGATCGACGTGTCGCGCGGCGCTTCTCCCGGGGAGTCGCATGCAGGAACTGATCCGCCAACTGCTCGTCGAGTTGGGTGAGGACCCGACCCGCGAAGGGCTCGGTCGTACTCCAGTCCGAGTCGAGAGGGCGCTGCGCACGCTGACGCGCGGCTACGAGGAAAGCGTCGAGCAGATTCTGAACGGCGCCGTCTTTCGCGAGAACTACCGCGAGATGGTCGTGGTGCGCGACATCGATTTTTTCAGCCTCTGCGAACACCACCTGCTGCCGTTCTACGGCAAGTGCCACGTGGCCTATGTGCCGAACGGCAAGATTGTCGGGTTGTCGAAGATCCCTCGCGTGGTCGAGATGTACGCGCGGCGGCTGCAGGTGCAGGAGCGGCTGACGCAGCAGATCGCCGACTGCATCGAAAACGCGCTGGAGCCGCAGGGAGTCGCGGTGGTCGCCGACGCCTACCACCTCTGCATGGCGATGCGCGGCGTCGAAAAACAGAACGCACACGCGGTGACGAGCGCGATGCTCGGCATTTTCTTGAAGGATTACCGCACCCGCGACGAGTTCATGGGACTGATCCGCAAATGACGCCGCGGAGTGTCGCGATCGCGCGCCCGCGCCGCGTCGTTCCCATCGCGCGCGGCGCCCGGTCCGCCGCCCGTTCCCGCGCCCCGCTGGCCCTACGAGGCAAAGTCGCCCTGGTGACCGGCGCCGGGCGCGGCCTCGGGCGCGCGATCGCGCTGGCCTTGGGCGAAGCCGGTGGCACGGTCGTTCTGGCGGCGCGCACCGAGCGCGAGATCGTCGACACCACCCGCATTCTGGTGCGTCGCGGCACGCCGGCGCTCGCATTCGTGTGCGACGTACGCGACGCGACCGAGGTCTCGGGTTTGGTGGAAGCCACGATGCGTTCCTACTGGCGGCTCGACATCGTGGTCAACAACGCCGGCGTCTTCCGCATCGCACCCGTCGCACAGACCGACGAAGAGCTCTGGAACGAGGTCATCGACACCAACCTCAAGGGAACCTATCTGGTGACGCGGGCGGCGCTGCCGCACCTGCGCCGAAGTCATGGACACTTCGTCAACATCGTTTCGATCGCGGCGCGCACCGCCTTCCCCGGCAACGCCGCCTACTGCGCTTCCAAGTGGGGCGCCCTCGGGTTCACGAACGTGTTGCGGGAGGAAGTGCGCGACGCGGGGGTGCGCGTGACCGCCGTCCTCGCCGGCGCGATCGATACGACGGTCTGGGACGCCGCCCCCGGCCGCTGGAACCGCCGCCGCATGCAGGCGCCGGAAACCATCGCGCAAGCGATCGTGGCCGCCTGTTCGCAGCCCGAAGGCACGACAACCGACGAAATCGTCCTCACCCCGACCAGCGGCGCGCAGTAGGCGGCGAGTTCGGCGCACGGCGGCTCCCTCACATTCGCAGCAGCGCGGCATAGGTGACGATGCCGCGGAAGAGATGCCCCAGCCGCAGGTTCTCGTTCTCCTCGTGCTGGTTGTTGTCGAAGTTGACGATGGGAGCGAGGATCGCGGGGCATCCGAGCGCCGCGATGAAGGGTGCGATCGGTACCGTGCCGCCGGCGTTGCGGATGCACGCGGGCGGCTCGCCCCACGTGGCGGTCAGCGTCTCGATGAGCAGGCGCGACTCCGGCAGCAGCGTCGAGGTGCGAAACGCGGGCATCATCGCGCTCCCGGTCGCGACGCGTGCGATGCGATCGTAGGCGGCGCGCGTCGCGTCGTCCGGATCGGCATCGACGAGATTGTATCCCTGCGCGCGCACGTGCTCCACGATTCGCGCCACCAGCGATTCGGCCGGCGTTCCCTGCACCAGCCTCACGTCGAGCTCGGCCACCGCGCGGTCGGGAATGATCGTCCGTGCCTGGTCGCCGACGAACGCGCTCTGCATCCCACGCACATTCAGCGTCGGGAACTGCAGCGCCTCCTGCACCGAGAGGTCGGGCCGCTCGGGAGCCGCGATGCCGAAGGTCTGCAAGAGACGCGCGTCGTCCTGCGACACCGCGTCGAGCAGAGCGCGCTCGGCCGGCGCCAGCGGCGGCACGTCGGTCGCGAAGCCGCGCACGAGAACCCGCCCCGCATCGTTCTTCATCGAAGCCAACAGGTGCGCGAGGCGCAACGCCGGATTCGGAACCCAGTTGCCGTAATTGCCGCTGTGCACGCCCACCTTGGGCCCGTAGACGGTGACCTGCAACGTCACGATGCCGCGCGCGCCGAAGACGAGTGTCGGCCGGCCGTCGAAATGCGAGGGGCCGTCGAGCACCAGCATGAGATCCGCGGTCAGGCGATCGCGGTAGCGCGCGATCGCCGGCACCAGCTGCGGCGAGCCGCGCTCCTCGTCGCCGTCCATCACCACGCGGACGTTGGAAGTCGGCGCGAGCCCTGCATCCGCCAGCGCATCGAGCGCCGCGAACAGCGCGATGATGGGTCCCTTCGCATCCGCCGCCGCGCGCGCGTAGACGCGCCATTCCGGCTCGTACCGCGAGCGTACGCGTGCATCGGAGATCAACGCGGCACCGGCATCCAGCTTGCCGTCGCGCAGCACGGGTTCGAATGGATCGCTCTGTTGCCAGGCCGGCGGATGCACCGGCTGCCCGTCGTACTGGCAGTAGAGCAGCAGCGTGCGCTTCGCGCCCGGCACGCGCCGCTCGCCCCACACCAGCGGGTTCGCATCCGTCGGCAAGATGGCGGTGGTGAATCCACGGCGCGCGAGGTGATCGCGCAAGAAGACGGCGTTGCGCCGGATGTTGGTGGTGTCGGCGGCGACGTTCGGAATCGCGAGGAGATCGAGGAATTCCCCCATGACATCGCGCTGGTGCTTCGTGATCCAAGCTTCGATCTGCGCGCGCAGTCGTGGTGCATCCCGATGCGTATCGCCGGCGGTCGCGGCGGCGGCCGCGAGCAAGGCCGCGATCAGCGCCGGCGTCCGAAGCGCCGGTCGCGAAGCCGGTCGATGGGTCGCGCGGACTCGGCCCGGCCCGCGCTGGGTTCTTGGACCGTCGCGCAGCGACATCGAACACGCCTCCTGGACACGGACCGCGAGGGCGCCAGGATAGTCCGGCCGACTCGCGGCGCTCAAGACGTCGCCGCGCCGTCGAGCCGCTCGCGGGGCCGCGGGCGAGAACCTTCGCCGGCTGGACCCGCGCAGCGCCGGCGCGCTAGTCTGCACGGCGTCGCGCTCGCTCGATGCCGCGCAACGCGCTGGACATCGCGGCGCATCATCGCATCCTTCGGGGTCTTGGAGCAGCCCGTGCCGGAATCGAAGAACTTCCTGTTCGTATCGTGGTCGGCGCTCATCGGCGACATCGCGTGGCAAGTACAGAAGGAAGGCCACGCGGTGAAGTACTTCATCGCTGCGGAAAAAGAGCGCGACGTCGCCGACGGCTTCGTCCCCAAGTCGCTCGACTGGGAGCGTGACGTCGACTGGGCCGATGTCATCGTGTTCGACGACACGCTGGGACAAGGACCGCGCGCCGAAACGCTGCGGCGCGCCGGCAAACACGTCATCGGCGGCAGCGACTACACCGACCGGCTCGAGGACGACCGCTCGTTCGGCCAGGAAGAGCTGCGCAAGGCCGGCATCAACATCCTGCCTTACAAGGAATTCGACAACTTCGACGCCGCCATCGCTTATGTGAAGGCGAACCCCGAGCGCTACGTCATCAAACCGAGCGGCGAGGCGCAGAACGTCAAGCGCCGGCTCTTCGTCGGCGAGGAAGAAGACGGCGAAGACGTCGTTCGCATGCTCGAAGCTTACAAGGAAGCGCTCGCCGACGAGATCAAGGTGTTCCAATTGCAGCGCCGCGTCACCGGCGTCGAGATCGCGGTCGGTGCCTTCTTCAACGGCCGCGAGTTCGTGACCCCGATCAACGTCAACTTCGAGCATAAGAAACTCTTCCCCGGCAACATCGGACCGTCCACCGGTGAAATGGGCACGTCGATGTTCTGGAGCGGCCCGAATCGGCTGTTCAATCAGACGCTCGCGAAGATGGAGCCGCGCCTGGCCGAGGAAGGTTTCGTCGGTTACATCGATCTGAACTGCATCGTCAACGGCAACGGCATCTACCCGCTGGAATTCACCTCCCGCTTCGGATATCCGACCATCTTCATCCAGCAGGAGGGCATGCTGACGCCGATCGGCCAGTTCTTCCTCGACCTGGCGGGCGGCGTGAACCCGAAGCTCAAGACCAAGAGCGGTTTTCAGATCGGCGTGCGCATCGTGGTGCCGCCCTTCCCCTTCGACGACGATGCGACCTTCGATTCGCTGTCGAAGAACGCCGCGATCCTGTTCAAGAAGCCGGCGCCGGAAGAAGTCCACATCGAGGACGTGAAGCTGCAACACGGCCAGTGGTTCGTGGCCGGCACGTCGGGCGTGGTCTTGACCGTCGTCGGTCTCGGGCCGAC
>Ga0187893_10007981_pt1 | contig 16977 bp, 17 predicted proteins | sample MA1701074metaG_FD_139574 | JGI IMG/M metagenome (GOLD analysis project Ga0187893, IMG submission 139574) | White microbial mat communities from a basaltic lava cave in the Kipuka Kanohina Cave System on the Island of Hawaii, USA - MA170107-4 metaG ...
ACGGTCCCACCAGCTAGCAGAAAGCCAGGAACAGCTCCAGTGGCCGCAAGCGGTAACCCTCCAAATGCGAGAGACGCTCCCGCTCCTCCCAATCCTCCCAGGGCTCCAAGGCCTGACAGCAATCCGCCTTTCCCGCCGAGTCCTGGAATGATTCCAGCAAGACTCGCTACTCCACCGCCACCCCTCACGCCTTTGACAGCGTCGAGGATACCCGTAGCAAATCCACCGAACCCGGCAAGACCTTTGCCTGATAGCAAGCCACCGATGCCACTCTCGAAGAATGCCTGGAGCATCCCCTGGCCAATCTGCTTGAAGATGCCGATCATCTTCTCGCCGAAATTTCCGGCGCCAACGATGATGTCAGCAAAACCTTTCGAGACATCGCTCACGAGCGTCGAGACCTGCTTGCTTGCAAGTTCTCCAAAATCCTTGAACGCCTTCGAGGCGGGCTTGAAGGCCTCGGGTGTTTTCACTTCGATCATTGCGTTCAGTTTTCCCCAAGAGGCCGTATTGGCGTCCACTTGCTTTAGGGCTGCGCCGAGCGTCGCATTGTTGGAGATCATCACCGCATCAAGATCGATATCGGCAAACGCACTCAGGTTTTCGAGGTAGCGATCGTAGGCAGCAGTCAATAGTTCGGTCGCGGTGCGCTCACCGAGCAAGCTGACAGTAACTGTCTGGTGAGCAATATCTGTCCTCTTCAGAATTTCCGTGTGTTTTGTCTGAGTCGCGATCAGTTCAATGGTTTTCTGTGCCAGCTTGTTCTTGGCTTCCGACATCGCAGCGGCGCTTCCGCGATGCTGCTCCATGAACTTGATGTCGGCCTGGATTGCCGTGATTTCTAGCAGTATCTTGCCGGTCGAACTGACGTATTGCTTCTCTAGCTTTTCAAGCTGCAAGCCGAGTTTTTCTGAGGCCTCGGCTTGCTCTTTCTTCTTTTGCGCAGCGGCTCCCGCTTCTGCTGCTGCCTTCTTGGCCGCTTCTGCCGCTGTCTTTGCCGCTGTCGCCCCTTTGGAATCAGCCACGGTCGATTTCACCGTGGCGGCTTCCTTTTCGGTAGCCGCCTGAGCCGCTCGCTCTAAGGCTCCTGCCAGTTGCACATTTCCTGTGGCCACGGCAATCAGATAGCTCGGCGTTCTCCTGGCAGCATCGATCATCTCGTTGATGCGTCCGACCACTGACGCTAGAGCAGGCGCCATGACGTTGCCGGTAGACTCAGCGACCCGTTTGATGGAGTTCCATAAAGTATCGAGCTCTCTTCCGAGAGACTTAGCCGCCTTCTCATGGCTTTCCATCGATGCTCCAACCCCATCGGAGGCCTTTGAAAGCTGATTCAGCGCATCTTTCAGATTTTTCGCTCCAGAATCTGACGTGAGCGCCATCACTGAATTGGTGGCTTCCACGCGCCCTGTCAGTTTGGAAATGTCCTCGCTTGTCAGATTCGTATTGCCGCGCAACTGTTCGAGAACGCCGGCCAACCCCTTGCTTTGCAGGGCTGCACCGTCCCATTCGATTCCTAGGCGTTTGGCCGTTTCAGTGGCTTCTTTGGAAGGCGAAATCAGGCTCGTGAGAGTACTCCGTAACCCAGTAACCGCCTCTGAAGCGGGTATTCCTTGCAGCGTAAGTGATGCGACTGCTCCCGAGACTTCCTTGAAGGAAACACTATTTGCGGCAGCAATGGGTATCACTGAACCCAGCTGTGAGGCCAACTCTTCAAACGAAACCACGCCAAGATCGACAGTCTTGGCCATCACGTCGAAAATCTCGCGAGACTCCTGAGCTTCCAGGCCGTAGGCGTTCAGAACCGCAGTCGCTGCTTTGGCCGCAGTCTCGGTGCTCGTGAATCCGCCGCTGGCTGCTATTGCGGAGTTTTTTAGGAGAATGAGAGCCTGGTTGGGATCAGAAATACCACTGGAAATGATCTGGTACAGGGCTTGTGCATTCTGCGCAGCTGTTCCCAGGGAGGGAGGCAATTCGAGAACTTTTTGCTTTAGAGCCTCGATCTCTGCTTTCGGTGCATTGCGAAGAATGACGGTGACCTTTGTCCAGGCTGAATCAAAATCCATTGACGCTGCGGCCATAGTCCGGATCAACTGAGCTATCGTCAATCCGCTAAATGTTAGTCCGAGTCCAGCAGCGACAGCTTTCACGCTCCCGAGGCTTCCTCCCAGGATTCCAGCCTGGCCGGATGCCGACTGAAATTGGCCACCGGTCTGTTGAGCTGCTCCACCGGCTCCCGTCATCTTCGCTCTCAAGTCATCGATTGCCTTCTCCTGTTGCTTGATGGCGTCAGTCTTCAGAGACTCCTTGAACTTGAGTTGTGCCTCCGTCAGTTTCAGCGTTACCTTCTCAAGATCGGCCGCCGGCGCTTTGGTTGCGATGAGATGATCCCGGAGCACCTCAAGCTCTTTCACCGTCATCTCAAACGACGAAGACAGAGCTACGCCCACGCTCTTGCCAGCCTTGGCAAGATTCTGCATCTCAGGCGTAACCCGCGCGAATGCAGACTGCAAGCCTGAGGTATCGCCAAGGATTCTAAGAATCAGCGATTTTTCAGCCATTGCTCCTCCTCTCCTGTCGCGCCTGGGCTGATTGTTGCCGTTTCCGCCAAGGCCGCTTCCCTTGCGGCTTGAGCCGCTTCAAGCTGCTCCCACGTCATCGATGGTCCGCCCTGCTCTTTTTCTTCATCTTCGCCGTTTTGCAACCGAATCCGCTCGTTTCGCTTCTCCGTCAGCAAGAGCAGCTGTGAGAGTGTCATTCGCCGAAAAATGTAGGCCGGTGTCAGGCTTCATTCAGCCAAACAAAGCTCGAACAAGCCTCCGACGCTCAAACTCTTCCGGTCTGCATTTTTTTGGTTTTGCCCCACATTAGGTCGAAAAAACCCGAGATCTCCAAAACCTGGTCGAATGCGGCACGCAACTCGGATGGTGTGGCCTCCTCAATATCCTCTTGTTGCAGCACTCCATCTGCATACTCGATCAACAGCCCGCCAATCTGGCTGAAGCCCATCTCCTGCAAGATGCTTGCGGTTTCCGACGACTCTGCCGCCGCAAACTTGGCGAACACTGAACCATCGGCCTCAACAACGTTCCGGATCCACTCTTTGGTCCGGCGAATCGAGCGCTCCTTCACGGTGTGGCGCTTCCTGTTCAGGAGAATCGTAAATTCTCCGCTCAGAATTGCTTCCTCGTTACGTGGCATCTGATTAACTGTCATTTTCTTTTGTCGCCTCCGCGACGTACTTCGAATGGAAGGTGGAATAGTCTTGAGCCAGGGTGTCAGGTCGAGCCCACAACTCAAGTCGTCGGCGTTAGCAGACAACAGGGCGCTCAGCGCTTGGTCGTTTGAAACCCAAAACTGCGCTCGCACTTTCAAACTGCATTGACTCTGCGACTTGATCGATAGCTCTTTTCATCGCCCACACTGGGAAAAAAGTGAATTAAGACCGCCAGCCGATTCCGGCGGTCCTCCGGTCGAGCTCGCCCTTATGCTCCGTCGTTGCGATAAAGGCCTCTGAAATCGATTGCCTTGGCAGCGAAGTCCAGCCTGGCTTTGATCTCAACTCCGTCAATCTCGAATCCAAATCGCTGTTCGCTCTGGATTCCTTCCTCGCCTTGCAAATAACAGTACTCGACCGTGTCAATCTGGCTTGAGTCTGCCGCCAAATACCAAGCGGTTGTGCTATTAGCGTCGAGCAAGGCCTCAACTATCGGCTCAAGGCTCGCCCTGCCTCCAGCTCGGAATTCGTTGATATCCGCGGCCTGTGCTGGAACATACTGCGCGGAAGTGAATTGGTAGGCCTTCTGTTCTTGGGCCGATGGCACGATCAAGAAGCGAGGAGAGAGATTCAACTCTTCGTTCTGAAGGCCGATCTGCAACCTCATCAGTGCTCGACCCACACCCAGAGACTCCACCGAAATCGCTGTGCCGGGGCCGGTCGTGAGGTTGCCATGCGAGGCATGGAACAGAGCCACACCATCGCTGAGCGCGGCATTGGCGGTCAATTCTGAATAGACGGTCCGGTTTTCCAACCTTGCCGCAGACCGAGCGAACCCGGAGATGACACGATCGAAGCCGCGCAGGTCATCGTTGATCATGGCTTGCCTTGTGAATGGCAAAATTCTTCCGAATGTCAGCAAGCTGTAGACTTCCTTGCCGTCTGTGAGCTTGGAGTACTTGAACTCTCCATGCTCGTTGGTGCGAAGCAGATCGGGCATCGAGGACATCTGGACGACGTTAATTTCTTTGAAGTCCGGAGCGTTGGCTCCGCGACGTGCCCAAGTTTTGTACGTTGGCCTGCTTTCCTCATAAGCCTGACGCAGCCGCTTGTTGGCGACGTTGGCGAGCAAGTTTGGAAAATCGCTTGTGCTTTGGTAAGCAAGCCGGATGAGTTCCAGCTTCGAGAGACTGAGAGCCGTTTTTCCGGCGCGGCTTTGGACGATCTCTCGAAGCAGCTCCATGAAAGAATCCCCTTGGTACTCCCTGCCTTTCTCGGTCAGTGGATTGGCAGCTGGATTCATTCGGTTGAGGACGTAGTCCGTCATCCCTGCTAGCCTGGTAACATCTGCATCTCTTAGAACTGCGTTCATTGGTCGTCACCTCACGTTTGAAAATTTGACTTCACTCTCACTCGAAAACAATTCCCGCGCCTTGATCCGGAAGTGGACCGCCACCCCATTCTCGACGCGGGCCCAGGAACGCCTAAAATCGCCCAATGTCGGGGAGGAGCCCCCGCCAAGCCTTGAGAGGCCGGAACGTTCCTGGAAACCTGAAAACCTGGGAGCCGCACACACGGCTCCCAGGTCCGAGGCACCTAACGGGGAGCAGCCGCCCGGCCCTCGCGGAATCCGGGACCTCGGAAACTTGTTGGATCATCGCTCTTCTTTCTCTAGTGGCAATCCGTCGATAAAAGAATCAAGGTCCTCTTTGCGAATCAGCACACGCCGCATAGGCTCACCTGCGCTCTGCCGGTAGATCTTCCCAGACTTCTTGCTCTTGCTAACCCCATCTGCTGGCCGTGGAATCTTGACGACCGGGATCAGTCCAGCCCAGATCAGTTCGCGAAGTGTCCATGTTCCAACACTGATGTAATGCGCCCCAGCGTCCAAATCCATCAATCGAGGAACAAACGCCAGCGCAGGCTTGGTTGTCTTGGCTTTCGCCTCTGTTTTGGACGTTGCGCTCATTTGATTCCTCAGACTGAAGCCATGCGTTCCGCCTGCTTCATGGACTGTTTCCAATCAACGTCGATACCGTTTCCCAAATAGATCAGGAAAGTATCGATAGGCATCCACAACGTCATAGGCAGTCCCTTCGCTTTTCTCTCCGCATTCACTTCCCGAGAGCATGGTTTGTGAAATAGCTTGAACGCGTGGCGGGTTGTTGCTGAACTCGCTCCCCATTCCCACTCAACGTTCCCGGATTCAAGAATCAACTCCCCACAGTGGTCACAAAACGCCCTTGGGTTGTTGCGACCGTTCTCGCTCACGATTTCGAATGGCATCCCCTCTCCCTCACAAACTCCCCCCGGACACTTTGGCCGGACACTCTCTATAGAGAGAGTGTGTCCGTCCGGACAGTTGTCGAAATTGTCCGGACACTTTGTCCTTAAGAGTTATCTCGCTCAAGCAATGCAACTTTGCCTCCGTCGATAATGTTAAAAACTTGTTTACAGCGTCGGACTGTCCGGCTGATCGTTTCAGCCTTGGCGCCGATCTCCTCGGCGATGGCTTCCTGGCTCAGTGCTCCCTTACGGAGCAGGTGAACCATTCGTTCCCGCACACTCATGTGATCTGCTAGATCTGGAGTGTCAGCCGGGTTAGATCTTGTGAATGTGGTACGGTCGTCAGAAAAGACGATCTTGAAACCGGTTGGGGGACATAGTCGACCAAGGTTCGATTTGCGATTGAACAGACCAAGGCTTAGGACATTTCCGTCTTGTGAGGACTCCACCAACTTTGCGAACCAGATGACTCTGGCACCGTTGAACCAAAAAGCGCTGCCGAATGGCTTTTGGTCTCCACCCTCTGCCTTCGTTATGTGCGCAATGTGCAGACTTCCGACGCCGATTTTTCGAACGCTCTGGAAGTAGCGGCTCGCACATTCAGCGGCTTCCGGCGGCCCGTCGCAGCCGAAGACGATCGAATCGTAAATTGCATAGTCGACGCGTTGGTCTCGAACGATTCTGCGCAGCCGATCTGCCTCAAAGACGACCGGCTTCTCACACCTCGCGTAAAGCACGTTCCGCGACATGTTCGCCCCGAATAGGCGCTCAAAGCGATCACGATGGGTGACCGCTGCCATCTCCCAATCGGCAATCAGGACCCTCATCCCTTGCTCCGCAAGCCGGCCCGCGATGAATAGCGCAGTGAAAGACTTTGCCGAAGCTCCATCACCGAAAATGATTGCCGGATCAGTTCGAGACAAGGTAACGCCCTCGATACGGAATAGGTCGTTCACGGTGGGCTTCACAACTTCACAAAGCGTCACGGCTGGATTTCCCTGACGAGTAGCTTGGATCACAAGCTGTGAGAACTCCTCAAGCAACGCAACCCAATCCAACTCTTTGGACCTAGATCTGTCGGCCAATAGCTTGGCGCGTTCAGTCCGGCTTCTTGCGCTCGACAGATTGAAGTCAGCGATTGACAGCGTACCGTTGTAGGTGCGAGATCCAGGGAGGTCGCACTCTACGGAGAGCTCTCCGACGAGGTCACCGCTACGTTCGCGGCGCAATCTGTCCACGTCGAATGTGATTCCTAAGCTGTGGAGACTGAGTTTGTACCTGTCTTCGTCGAGTTTCTGAAAATCTCGCGGGCAATCGCCTTGTTGCTTGATGGTTGGGCTCGTTGGCCTGGCGGCCTCGATCAGCTTAAGAACTTTCTCAGGCCCAGCGAGCGCAAGGTAATCATCGACGCCGTTGATATGATATGGTGTGTCGCTCGGCCACTCGAACCAGGAGACCCTTGCGCCACGGCGCTCCATTTCAGCCGTCAGCGCTTCCCTGGCAGCTTTGACCTGCGGCTTCGTCACGTTTGTATCGAAACAGATAGTGACGGTCCTTCCACGCCATGCGATCCGGTCGAGATCAGGGATTGGCCCCTTGACGTCTACGGGGCTGCCATCGGGAGCAGTTTCTTTGCCGAGCCTCCCAGACCAACCAAAAACACCACGCAAACCGATTGGAAGGAACCGCGGCTTTTCCGCAGCGTCGCCAAGACCGTGCCAAGCAAGCCGCCATAGTGCCAGGGCTTTCTTCTCGCCCTCGGCAAGGATGATCAGTATCGAAGTATCCTTGAGCCAGCTCGGATCAACTGCCGGTGGCAGGTAAAGCCTTTGACGGGATCCTCCGGCCACCAGGTACTTATGCTCTTCCTTGGTCTTGCCATCAACACTCCTGATGTCTGGATAGTCGCGGCGAAGGACATACAAAACCGACTTTCCTGCGTCGTCGTGGTATGGATAGAGGATCCCTGAATAGTTGCCGTTCCCATTCCGGCTCACGATCTGTGATCCGGTTGCGGAGTCTACGCGGCGCAACCCGGCTTGCTCAGCCAGCTCCTGCGTAATCCAACATCGTTCGAGCGATCTCAGATCAGCTTCAGTCAGTGGCTGAAAGTCGGCTTCGATTGAATGGCGAGATGGAGAGTTCACTTGATTTTGGCAGGTCCACGCTTCAGCAAGGCAATATCCCAGGCCTGATGTGCAACTTTCTCAAGCTCGGCGATTCCACGAATAGTTAGCGTTCTTTTGCCTCGTCTCAAGCGGAGATAGCCACGCCGCGTTAGTTTGATCTCTAGCTCTTTCCTCATGATGCAACCGCCTCAAGCTCGACTGGTTTTTGGAGCTCTCCTGGAGCGAGCCCAAGGACATCCGCAATTCTTTGAGCTTGACCAGGTCCTGGAATCAACCGGCCACACTCGATCTTGGAGTAATCGCTGATACCGACCGCTGCGGCCTTCGCCACTTGTTGCTGAGACAACGCCCTTGAGTGTCTGGCAATTCTCATTTGTGTAATTGTTTGCGTAACCATCAACACTAGTCCCCACATGCGGGGTGTGCGGGGTATGCGTGGTTGTCTAAACCGCTGATTTTAAGGAAAGAAAAAAATTCTTGTGAGTCTGCTGTTTTCGTCTTGCTGCGGGGGGTTTGCGGGGTGTGACTACTCGGCATGGCGAGCTGCCTTGTGACGCCTTGAGTTCTGTTGGCAGTTCTCAAGAGTCCGCTTGGCGGCTGCAAGGTGTTCGTCTACGGTTTTGCGACTGATTCCCATCCTGCGCGCAATGTCAGTGATCTTGCATGTATAGACCGAGCGAAAAATTTCTGCGGTCTTCTGTTTGTCAGTCAACTTGTCCCATCCAGGCAGCTGTTCAAGGAATGCTTCCTCCTCATACTTCCGAGTGAGACCCTTGAATCCTAATGCTGCTGCTTCCACTCTTTCCTGCTGTTGTGAATGTGATGCCTTCCCAGAGAAACGCGGCAATTCTTTGTAGAGAGCGGTCAGGTAGCGTGAGAAGAGCTTTCGCGTGGACGTCGCATTGCTTGGATCACTGACTTCCGCTTCTGTCACTCTAATTTGACTCCTGACCTCTTCCTCTGTCTGACACTCCGTAGCCCTGATTTGTACCAATTCGGTCCAGAATTGATAGATTCGTTCCTCTACAGCTTTGAAGCGTCCTGGGTCTTCACGGCATGAATCGATTTCTTGATTTGCATTCCGAAGATCAGCTTGGACTTCTTCTCTGGTTCTGACAGGCATCGCCACGGCTACCCCCCGTCACCCGGTTCGAGGAATGCGGGGAAGGCAGGCCCGGGTAGTGGCCTGCCGTTTTGGTGATCAGCCTATCCCAGCATTTTTTGCTGAGCAGTTATACAACTCGGAGAAGGAAAGCGCAAGGGGTTGTGCTTCAGGAAGGCGGGTCTACAGGATCAGGTATCACTGGCAAGGTTAGATATTTACATGGATTAGATTGTTCCTGAATGTGTTTCTGATGCCTTTTGGCTTGTCACCAATGATCGCGGTGTGTGATGGGTCATCGCAAGTTGGATCCAGGGCAACTGCTTGTCTGCAATTGCGAGCTAGTTCAGCGGTAAATCCGACTAACGTGTATCCTGGAAGACCAGCAAGAGCAAGTTCTGTGGTCGTGATCCTTGAGAGATGTGAAGACATATTGTTTGTGCCAGGATAGTTCTGAAATGCCTGGGTCGTCACCCTCCCGTCTTTCACCCAGTCAGGATTGATCCTGCGCCAAAGTACATCGCCATTCTGAATATCTTGATCGTCTGGAAGATTGCAATTCTGACACTGAGGGCACGCATTGTCCTGACACATAGGAGGTTGTCAACTCCTCCTAAGTGATCTGACAAGCTCACGCCAATCCTCAGAAGACGTCTCAGTCGAGCCGTCAGGTGATATCTCTACCTCAACATCGATTTCTTGGCCTTGTGCATTCCGACCGTGCCACTCTACCTGCAATCCGCCAGCACTGGTCGGCACAATCCAAGGCTGCAATACTTCATTGTTCATCCAAAGCGATGCTTCGAGAGCGCCGCGGGCGGCTGCGGACGTAATCCGTTTTCCTCCATAACTGTCCCAGTTTTCTTCCAGGAGTAAAAGCCTCTGAATCGACTCCACGATTGCTGCGAGCCATGGCTGGGGTTGGCTTCCTGATCCCTTTATTTGGACTTCGAGAAAGTCATGGGCGTAGATGGTTTTGATCCAACCTCGTTTTCTCTGCCTGTAGGCACTGCTACCACCCGTAATCGCGTGTGAAGCGGCAGAAGCCGAGGATCCTAAACTATCAATAGCTTCTTGGGTCTGTGGCATAGAGTTTATGGGTGATCTGCATTCGATTTCATTTTGTGATAGCGATCGAGGTTCTCTTTCATCGCGTCCAAGAACTTCTGCATTCGCTCCGGAGTGATCGCGAACCGGGCAATACATCGGTTCTCGAGAAACTTGATCATCTGAATCTGGGCCTTACGCTCTTCCTCAGAACCCAGAAGCACTGGGCGTTGAATCTCCCAAAATGAGATCAAGAACTCCTGATCGCTGTGTTGAACGACCATGTCTGTTACATACTGCGTGACGATCTCGTCGGGGACGACGTACTTAACAGGGATCGCAACTCTATCTTGGTCTTTTTCTTCCATACCACTCCAGGTCCATCCAACAAAAACGATTGCATCCGAGAGTATACGGCATTTCCCGGTCGGCTAGGTTAGTTTTGAAATGTAGTGAATAGCCTAGTGGAATCCTTGGCAAAAGTCGAGATTGAAACCCAAGCGCCGGGGATTGTGCCCTTCACTGTGCCCTTGCCCAACCAGCCTCAGCCAACTTCACCCAACAATAACCAATCACAGGCACAGTAAGTTCCTTTAGAATCAGCGTCAGTCGGGCTTCTTCGGCCAGCAAGCACGATCGATGATCCAGCGGCTTTTTTTTGGCGCGATCGTGGCTGGCTTCGATCCAACAGGCTATACCCCCCTGCCTCACCTACGGCATCGTACGAGCTCCTTATCGCAACTCAACAAACATGCTGGAACCGATTGTGGCGGGCCAGCTTTACAAATACACAATTGACCTCTGGGTCACAGGAAGTCTCTTTAAGGCGGGCCACCAGATTCGTCTCTACATTTCGAGCAATAATTTCCCTCGTTTCAGTCGCCATTTGAATATAGGCGAGGCAACTTTGGCCTCCACAAAGTCTGTGGTTGCAAACAAGCGATCTATGACGTGCTCAGCACCCATCCGCTTCGGTCCTCCGGTGATTCCACGATAGAAACTGTCGGCGATTCACCGTGTCAACCCAGTATAGGAAGCGACCGCCATGCTTTCGTGCGCCGGGCGCGTGCATGAATGCCAGCCTTTTCATGTCAGCCAAACTACAAACTCCGCGCCACCCTCAGACAGGTTCCGCCAGGTAATCCGGCCGCCATGACTCTCAACGATGCGCTGTGCTATAGGCAGGCCCAGGCCTGTGCCACCGCGTTTCCCGGAGTAGAAGAGTTTGAATAAGTTCTGGGAGTCTTCGGCAGAAACGCCAGGCCCATTGTCGGAAACACGGACAAAGGCTCCGTCGACTTCTTTCCCAGCCGAAAGTCGAAGGATACGCGCGCCGTTCGGATTGGAGGCTACGGATTCTTGCGCATTGACGAGCAGATTCAAAAGCGCTTGCTTGAGCAAATCCGGATCTCCTGACACCTTGACTTCGTCGTTCCGGGATTCGCGCACCAGCTGGATGCCGGCTGCCTCGCATTCCCGTTGCAATAACTGAACAATCTCGTCTACCAGCAAGTCGAGGTCGAATACCTTGCGTTCCGGTTCGAGCGGTTTGGCGTAAACTAGAAAGTTTGACGCCAGCCGGTCCAGACGTTTAATTTCCTGTTTGGTTCCCTTTAACAAAGCTGCCAGTTCCTGTGCGTCCGAACCAGTACCGAGCAGGTCCTCCTCAATCATCTGCAGATTCAGGTTGATGGCACTCAGCGGGTTGCGTATCTCGTGTGCCAGTCCTCCCGCCAAAGTCCCTAGGTAGGCCAACCGGTCGGCGGTTTGGGCTTCTGCTTCCACCAGTTGAGCGCGCTTCAAAAGCCACAGGACATAAAGCAAAGCGAGCGTTAAGATTGCCGCGATGATCGCAGACCCAACCAACAGCCGTCGAAGCAAGCTGCCACGAAGATCGGAAAACCGGTTCTCAAGCATTTGGCTGTCCACGCCGAGATGGACAATCAGTTCCGGCTGGCCGTCCAGCAGAATGGGCTCGATGAGATCCAGGTAAGTCAGGCTCGGGGCCACCAGCGACGTGACCTCGACCCGCAAAGGGCGAGAATTCTTGGTCGACATGAGGATCTTTGAGAATTGGTTTTGCTCGAGCTCCATGCCACGTCGGATCGCTTTGTACTGGATCTCCCCCTTCAGATCTTGAACCAACACATAGAGAATCTCTTCTTGCTGCACCAGCAGCGTTTCCAGAAACGACTCGATTTCCGTGGCTCGTTGAAACGCGTTGGGGGTGCCGGTTGAAGTCTGGCGGGCGTTGACGCTCTGAATCTGCTCCCGGATAAGCGCGGCAAAGCTTTCTGCGGTTGCCGTCAGTTCAGCATCGACTCGATCTCTCAACGAACTCGTTGACAATCGGAACAGCGTGAAAGTTGTGATGAGGATAATCGCGGCAAAGAGAGCGGAGCTGATATAAAGGTGCCGCTCGAAGTTAGGACGGCTTTTGACGAGGAGTAACTGCGCTTCTTTCCTTTCTTTCATCCGTTTCCGGAGTACGGCCTAGAGTTCTAGACGCTGCGGCCGTGTGCTCTGTCGGTGCTTACGCGAGTTCTAAAACTCGATCTCCGCTGTCCAAACCAGATCGGGTCCATACCAGTCCGCCCTCCCTCGCAGCTTGTTGGGGTTCTGGCCGGAGTAGGATCCGCGATAGTACTGCTTCACGCCCTCGCGAAAGACGACGATTTGCCCGTCCTTCGCAAATTTTACTTCGACCACGTCCTGCGTCGTTTCATTCATCCAACAATGTTTCCACGTCGCGTCGAAAACATTTGTCTTGCCACGGCGTGTCCACACGCCGACCCAGTGGGGCTCGTCGTAGTATCCTTCCTCAACCCTCCAAACCCTGCCCAAATCCAACACGCCCGCCTGGGAAACCTGGGCTTGGACTTCGGTGCGATGGGTTAGACTCGAATCGCGACAGCCTGCCAGTCCTGCGAAAAAGGTCAGAACCGCAAGCGAGAGAAACGGGGAATTCGGGAAAGTCCTCAACCATTTTTTTCTGACATAACTACCCAACTTGGGGGATCCTCGTGACGATTGACCGCTTCTCGTTCGACGGCGACTTTAGAATAGACAGTCGAACGGCTGTTGTCATTAAGTTTGTCTTCTGACGACATTGTCTTGAGGACGCCTGGATCTGTCAGCAAGCGAGAAGCAGGCGGCGTGCGGACTGCTCTCTCTTGACCGCCTGCTGATCTTAACGAGTCAGGCCCATGTTGCGGATCATTTCCTGACAGCGCGGATGGTTTCGGATGGGATCGTAGGTGGGGTAGACGTTGAGAAACACAAGCGGGCCCTCCATCACCTGATAAGCCTTTTCGATGCACTTTATGGCTTCATCGAAGCGGCCCAGCCCGATGTAGATCAACGCCAAAGTCATGGATGAAACATAGCGTCGCTTTGACAGCTTTACTAGAGCTTTCAGAATGTCCTCCGCTTCCTGATTTCTCCCCATGAGCGCGTAGCAGTGAGCCACGATGCCGCGCACGTAGGGAAGCCCGCCAGACAGTTCGCTTCCCCGCTCAAAGCACTTCAGAGCCCAATCCAGGTCACCCTTGAGGGCGAAAGCCCTGCCCAGGAACGTGTGAAAATGATAGTAGTCGGGTTCAATTTCCAGGCACCTGCGGAAGTGGTCTATGGCCTCATTGTATTCGCGGCGTGCAACGAGGACAAACCCGAGACTTGAATTGGTCAAATGCGACAACGGATCGAGAACTTGAGACAGCTGCATGTGGTGAAGAGCCTCGTCGAGCCTGCCCAGAGGAGTGAGGAAGTCCGAGGCATACCAATGGTGAGCTTCCGCTTTCGAGTGAGAGTTCGTTTGCAGCGCCTGCAGATAATGCTGCTCCGCTTCCTCCCATTCCCAATCGTAGGTCGAGCGCACAAAACCCAAGGCTATGTGCGCCTCTGGAACCTGCCCGTCGAGCGCCAGGGCCTTCAGTGCGGCGCTCTTGGCTTTCGGCATTACATTCCGGGGCATTTCCAAACCCTTATGAGTTAAAAGACTAAAGCATTCCGCCAGGCCAGCATACGGATCTGCATAATTTGGGTCCAACTTTATGGCCTGCTCGAAGAACTCGATGCCACGACGCAAGCCCTCTTCCGTGCGCTTCTGAAGGAAGAAACGGCCCTTCAAAAAAAGATGGTACGCCTCCAGATTCGACGAGGGCCGCCGTACGGGAGGCAGCTCCACCGGGACCGCCCAGTACTGACGCAACGTGTTGACTATGGCCCCAGAGAGTTCTTCCTGGATGGCAAACAGATCCACCATGTTCCGGTCATAGGTTTCAGACCACAGATGGTAACCGTCGCCGGCATTCACGAGCTGGGCGGTCACGCGCAACCGCTCACCTGACATCCGGACACTACCTTCGAGCACGGTTTGCACACAAAGCTGTTCGCCAATCTCCCGAATATCGTAAGCCTTCCCCTTATACTGAAACACCGACGTGCGAGCGACCACACTCATGCCTTGCACCTTGCCAAGCGCATGAATAATTTCCTCAGTCAATCCGTCGCTGAAGTAATCGTTTTCAGGATTCGGGCTAAGGTTCAAGAAGGGCAATACCGCGACTGACTTGGCCCCGCCAGGTACTGATCTCAGTGAGGTGGGTGCCTGCTGGCCGGGCGAGGCGTCCGAAACCTGAAAAATCACAGCGTAGGTTCCCTTGGGCAGATGAATGCGGACAGGGTCATCCTTCCCCTCGTTTCCGTAGTACTCCATGATTTTTGTGCGCAGGCGTCTCGCCTCTCCACGCACAACCGGGTCCGTGCGGGGATCGTAGGAAGAGCTGTCCCGATCAAATACTTCGATGCCGATGAGATATTCTTTCAGCTGAGCACCTCTGCCCTTAAGCGTCTCTTGTACGATAAACCGGAGAAACCGGCTCATCCGATCGGCCCGCGCGAATGCTTCGCTTGCAAGGATCTTCTCCAGCTGGCCGCGCGCAGCGGCCAAGCTCGTCCCGGTTAATTCACCACTTGAATCTGCTTTCAGAGAAAGGTTGGCCGACCGAGAGTGGTTTCCGCTGCCCATGCTTCAGTCCTTTGCTGCTGTTGCGATCAACGAGACCATCACTGTAACGCGTCACCTGAGCAGATACAAGGGTCCACCTCACCGTGACGCACCGTGTAATGCACCGCAACCTACTCCCTTGCGCGTTTCCTCCAGTGCGAAAGTGCCCGGAATCGAGATTGAGAAAGGAGGGCGCGCGATGATTTTTTCCCATCCACTCTTACTGGCGGTTGTTTGGGCCTGTCTCACAGCAGAATGCCCGGAGTCAGAGGATATAAGGCTGTGGATACAACAAGCGAAGCGGCATCAGCAGGAAGGACAATACTCCGCGGCAGAGGTTCTGTTGCAGCGGGTGTTGAAAGCCAGCTCAGAAGAAAGCCGTGACATGATCGACGCCCTGACTCAACTCGCCGGCGTGTTGTTTCTAAAGGCAGACTACACGGAGGCTGAAGCGGCCGCTCTGCGCGCCCTTGAATTGGGCTCACAGCGGCGTGAGCGACGCGACCTCAACAGAGCCGAAAACTTGAACACACTGGCAGAGATCTTTAGAGCCCGCGATCAAACCTCCGAGGCTGACGCGATGCAGAAGCAGGCTCTCGCCATTTTTCATACCCGTCTAGGCATGGATCATCCCAACACACTAACCGTCCTCGAAAACCGGGCCTCACTGCTCGCCCAGCAAGAACGATTTCGCGAAGCAGTGCAGCTATCGCGGCGCGTGCTGGCGGGTCGAGAAAAACAACTGGCACCAGACAACCCAGGCCTGGCAACAACTCTGAGCAACCTGGCCGGATATGAAATGGCACTGGGGAACTCTGTAAACGTCGAACCGCTCTACCGCCGTGCACTGGCAATTCGGGAACAAGCCAATGGGCCGGAACATCCCGAAATGGCGGTGCTCCTCAACAACCTGGCCGAGCATCTCCGCCGTGAAGGAAGATTTCGCGAAGCCGAACCGCTCTACCGTCGTGCTCTCGCGATTCAGGAGAGGCTGGGACCACACCCGGACTATGCGGCCACGTTAAACAACTGGGCTGAGTTCCAAGCGGGACGGCGCAAGAAAGAAGCTGAAACCAGTTACCGGAAAGCGTGGAGCGTCGCAGTGGCAGCGCTCGGCGGCAACCATTTGCTTGCCGTTACCATTCAGGAAAACCTGGCTCGGCATCTGCAATCCCTGGATCGAAACGAGGAAGCCCTCTTATTGCTTCAGCACGCTCTGGAAATCCGCACTCAGAAACAGGGAGCCCGGCATACAGACGTGCTGAGGACTGTTTCAGCTTTGGATCGATTACAGAGGAGGCGAGCTTCGCCCGCAGAAAGCGTTCCGTCAGATGCGTTGCGACAAACTGCTCACCAGAAATGATGTTCTGCACGTCCTTTGGCCTCGACTACTGGGATCACTCAGACTGAACGCGATTTGATCGCGGCACATGAGAAGAAAGGGAGAGCGTATGGAGATTCTGCAACCAGGTCTGTTTCAAGCAAAGCTCCGGGAATATGAAGCTCGCCTAATTCGAGAAGCCCTACAGCGGGCTCAAGGCAATCAAGCTCGCGCAGCTAGAATTCTCGGACTTCCCCCGACGACGCTCGCTTCGCAGTTACGACGGCTGGGCATTCAGGCACGGGAATTCAAGCGCCGGGTCAATCCCGAGTGGCCTTTGGTGCCCTGATCGAGGAACACTTGCCAGCCTTATCTTCGATCCAGCTCGCCACTGAGCCCCACACTTCGCGAGCGCAACGCATCTCCCTTACCGGCCGAATCGGTTTCGAAGGCCTCTCCCTTTCCTGTCCCTTTCCTTTCTTTTGCTGACGTTTGTGCCCGCATTCGAGTAGCCGCGGCAAGCCGCGAAGCGATCCCGCCGGGTTCCCAAATCAACCCCGACGACTGGCAAGGTCTTTGGTGTTCTGCGAGACCCCCGATCACAGTGCGGCTGATTTGGACGAGCGCTGCGATTGGGTCGCTGTCTCTTGCTCCTCCTGCCTGGTATTGCTAGAATCCCGCAACTTCTCTGGAGGATCCGCCGCTTTGAAACGTCTCTTTGCGATTCTGCCCGGACTGCTGCTGCTTCTCGCTTGCGCTGTCGTGGTGCGGCAATACGCCGAGCCATGGATCAAGCTCAACTGGAAGACGGGTTTCGACCTTCTTCACTTGAACGCCATGATGCTCTCGTTTCTGCTGGGCATCGCC
>Ga0187893_10007983_pt1 | contig 16976 bp, 16 predicted proteins | sample MA1701074metaG_FD_139574 | JGI IMG/M metagenome (GOLD analysis project Ga0187893, IMG submission 139574) | White microbial mat communities from a basaltic lava cave in the Kipuka Kanohina Cave System on the Island of Hawaii, USA - MA170107-4 metaG ...
CATCGGCTGGTGGATCATGATGCGGGCGGAGGGGATCGACGTCTCGATGCTCACGGCGATCAAGGCGGCGTCCATGGGGGCGCCGATGAACTTCTTCTTCCCGTCGGCCCACATGGGCGGCGACCCGGTGAAGATGGTCTACATCGCGCGCGTCGCGGGCGTGACGAAGCGGCGCGTGCTCGGGACCATCGTCGCCTCGAAGATGCAGGAACTGGCGGCGCTCATCTTCCTGATGGTGGCGGCGGCGGTCTACTTCGCGCTGAAGTCGGACATGCTGAGCCGTACGCAGGAGATCCTGCTGCTGGCGGGGATGGGCGTCCTGGGCGCGGCGCTCGCGCTCCTCTTCGTCGCGTTCATCTTCAAGTGGCGGCCGACCGTGCGGCTGCTCAAGCTGCTGGCGCGGGCGGGCCTTGCGCCGCGCCGCCTGGTGCGGCTCAGCCACTGGGCGGAGGACATGGAGCGGATCGTGCACGCGACGCTCGTGCACCGGTGGAGGTCGTCGCTCGTGGCGCAGCTCGTGGTGTCGGTCTCGGCGCTGTCGATCATCTGCCGGCCGTTCTTCTTCTACCACTTCCTGACGCTGGCGCCGGGAGCGCGGGAGGTGAACCTGGCCGACTGCGCGATCATCTACGTGATCGTGAACTTCCTGAACACGGTCTCGTTCATCCCGGGCGGGCTCGGCCTCATGGAGGGCGGGATCGTCGGGTACTTCGCCGCGTCGGGGCTCGGCGACCACAACGGCGCGGCGCTCCAGCTTCTCAACCGCATCACGGACGCGGTCCAGGTGACGCTCGGACTCTGGCTGATCGCGCACTACGGGCTGACTTCGGTCGCGAAGGGCGTCGCGACGGGCGAGCAGAAGATCGAGGAGAAGGACCTGCGCGACGCCGCGGAGGCGGAGGAGCATCAGGACATCACGCGGCCGCCGGGAAGTCTCGTCCTCCCGGGTCCCGAGTCCCCCGTCCCGGGTCCCAAGCCGGATGGGCCTACGGCTTCCCCTTGATGAGCGGCAGCAGCGCGCGGAACTCGTCCGTCCCCGCCCGGCCCAGCAGCTCGAAGATCACGGTCTCGGTCGACGCGGGCGTGCAGCCCGCCTTCTCCATCTTCGCCACCCCGACCGCGTGGTTCCCGGCGGTGCGCGACGAGCACGCGTCGCGCACGACGTGCACCTGGTGGCCGGCCGCCAGCGCGTCGAGCGCCGTCTGCGCCACGCAGATGTGGGTCTCCAGTCCGCAGATCGCGAGCTGCGTCCGCCGGAGCGACGCGAGCTTTCCGCGGAACTCCTCCACGCCGAAGCAGGAGAAGATGATCTTGTGGACCGGCGGCACGGGCGGCGTCACGGCCGTCGCCCCGAACACCTTCGCGTTGTGCTCCGTGACGACGACGGGCACGCCGAGGACGCGCGCCGCCTCGAGGAGCCTCGCGACGTTCGCCTTCACGCGGTCGCGCCTGACGACCTCCGCGAGGAGGCGCTCCTGGACATCGACCACGACGAGCGCGGCCTGGTCGCGAGCGAGCGTCAGTGGATGCGTCACGGGCCGGGCTCCAGTAGAGCGCGGAGGCGGCCCCGTGTCGAGCCACTTCGCGGCGCGGTAGACTGCAGTCATGTCCGCGACCGTCGGCCGCTACGTGCTGGACGCGAAGCTCGGGGCCGGCGGCTTCGGCGAGGTCTGGAAGGCGCACGACCCGCAGCTCCAGCGGTGGATCGCGCTCAAGTTGATGAAGGGCGGCGAGCCGGACGAGGAGGCGCGGTTCCTGCGCGAGGCGCAGACTGCCGCGCAGCTGTCGCACCCGAACATCGCCGCCATCTACGAGGTCGGCCAGGCGGGCGGCCGCGCGTACATCGCGATGCAGTACGTCCAGGGAACGACCTTCGCGCACCTCACCCCGCGCGGAGACCCGCGCCGGATCGTGACGCTGCTGCGCGACGCGGCGCTCGCCGTGCACTACGCGCACGAGCGCGGCGTCATCCATCGCGACCTGAAGCCGGCCAACCTCATGGTCGAGGGCGACCGCGTCTACGTGATGGACTTCGGCCTCGCCAAGCGCGTGACGCAGGGCTCGCTCACGGTTTCCGGCGTGCTCATCGGCACGCCGTGCTACATGAGCCCGGAGCAGGCGCGCGGACAGGTGCGCGCGATCGACGCGCGAAGCGACGTCTACTCGATCGGAGCGACGCTCTACGAGCTGCTGGGCGGCCGGCCCCCGTTCCGGGGCGAGACGGTGCTCGACACGATCCTGCTCGTGACGGAGGCGGACCCCCCGGCGCTGTCGCCCCGCGTGGACCGGGAGCTGGCCCTCATCGCGCGCACGTGCCTCGAAAAGGACCCGGCGCGCCGCTATCCGACGGCGCGCGCCCTGGCCGCCGACCTGTCGCGGTGGCTCGACGGCGAGCCGATCCGCGCGCGGCCGCCCGGCCTTCTCTACGCGGTGCGCAAGCGCGTGTCGCGTCATCGCGCGCTCGTGGCCACGGGCGCGGCCGGCCTGCTCCTGGCCGCGGTGACGGCCGCCGTGCTCGTACCCCGCTGGCGCGCCGAGGCGCGCGCGAGGGCGGAGCGCGAGCGGGATCTGGAGACCGAGCGCGCGCGCGCCGAGGCGCTCCAGGAGCTGGGCACGCTCTGGATGAAAGTCGTCCTCGCCAAGCAGGGCCTGCACCTGGCCGCCGCCGACCCGGTCCGCGTGCGGGCGGAGATGGCCGAGGCGCTGCGCGGAGTCGAGGCGTACATCGAGCGGCACGCCGACCATCCGCAGGGCCTGTACGTGCGCGCGCGCGGCCGCCTGTACCTCGACGATCTCGAAGGCGCCGAACGCGACCTGCGCGAAGCGGTCCGCCGGGAAGACGGGTTCGCGCCCGCGCATGCGCTCCTCGGCCGCGTGCTTCTCGAGAAGTACACGATCCACAGGCGCGACGCGGCGGATCCGGCGGACCGGGACGAGCGTTTGCGGGAGCCGCTCCTGCTCGAGGCGCTGCGATGCCTCGACCGCGGCCGGCGCGCCCCGCCGGAACGGTGGGGGCTCGTGGCGACCCGCGAGGATCGCGTGACGCAGGTGGTGGTCGAGGCGCTGCTGCTGAGATACGCGGAGCCGCCGGATGCCGTCGCGGCCGCGCGGCTTCTCGACGCGGCGGACGCCAGGGACCCGTGCGAGGAGTACGTCTACTGGCTCTCGCAGTGGACCGTGCCCGACGAGGCGGCCATCGCCGAAGGGCGCCGTGCCACGGAGCGCATGCCTCACTCCGCGCGGATTCACTACAACCTCGGGGTCATCCTGTTCAACGCGAACCGTCGCGACGAAGCGATCGCCGAGTACACGCGCGCCATCGAGCTCCGCCCCGAATTCGCGCACGCCCACCTCGACCGCGGCGCGTGCCACCTGCTCGCGGACCGCCATGCGGAGGCGGAGGCGGATCTCACACGAGCGACGGAACTCGCGCCGGGCTTCCCGCTGGCGTGGCTCGACCTCGGGATCATCCGCCTTCGGCGCGGCGATCCCGAGTCCGCGATCCGGCACTGCACGCGCGCCCTCGAGGTCAACGCGCGGTCGTCCACGACGCTCACCGTGCGGGCGCAGGCGCGACAGGCCTTGCGCGACTACGCGGGCGCGATCGCGGACGCGACGGCCGCCATCGCCATCCGGCCCGCGACGGCGGAAGCGTATGCGCTCCGTGCCGACGCCCGCTTCCAGTCGGGCGACCCCGCGGGCGCCGTCCCGGACTACGACAGGTCGCTAGAGCTGAATCCCCGGCAGCCGGGGACGCACGCGAGCCGGGCGGGCGCGCGTCGCGCGAGCGGAGACCTCGACGGCGCGCTGGCGGACTACGCGGACCTCATGGCCGCGGGCTCCGCGCATCCCACGGTGCAGCTCTACTACGCCGAAGCGCTGGAGGAGGCCGGACGCCGGGGCGACCGCCGTCGCCTGGAGCAGTCGCTCGCCCGCGTGCGCGCCGCGCTCCAGGCCGCGCCCGCCGCCTGGGCGGAGCGGAGCCGCGCCGAGGACCTGGCGCGCCGCGTGGAGTCGGCGCTGCGCTGATCAGGCTCCGGCGACGTGCGCGTCGATCGGGTCGGCCTTCGCGGCGGCCGGGGGCGTGTCGAACGAGTAGTGGACGTCCTGGAAGCGCAGCCGGAAGCGGTTCACCTCGTCCTTCACCGTCCGGCCGTCGATCACGCACGCCTTCAGGAGCCGCGCGATCTCGTCCATCTCCGGCTCGTTCATGCCGACGCGCGTCATCTCCTGCACGCCGAAGCGCAGGCCCGACGGGTTGCTCACCTTCTTCGGCGGGTCGTGCGGGAGCTGGTTGCGGTTGCAGATGATGTCGTTGTCCTTCAGGCGCTCGGACACCGGCGCGCCGCCGCCGTGCATGCTCACGTCGACGGCCACCTGGTGCGTCTCCGTGAAGCCGAGTTCCGCCGCGGCGACCTTGAACCCGAGGTCGTGCATCGCCTGCGCCAGCCGCTTCGCGTTCGCGACGACCTGCTTCGCGTAGCCGCGCCCGAACGCGAGGAACTCGTAGGCCGTCACGAGGAGCGGCGGGAGCGTCATGAGGTGGTGGTTCGAGAGCGACCCGGGGAACGCCACGCGGTCGACCCTCCGCCACGCCTCGTCGTCGAGCGTCGACAGCAGCACGCCGCGCTGCGGTCCCGGGAACGTCTTGTGCGTCGACCCCATGAGGACGTGCGCGCCCTCGGCAAGCGGATCCTGGAACGCCTTGCCGCCGATGAGCCCGAGCACGTGCGCGCCGTCGTAAATGACGGTGGCTCCGAGCTCCCGCGCGACGGGCGCGAGTTCCGCGACGGGCTCCTTGAAGAGGATGAGGCTGCGGCCGAAGAGGACGACCTTCGGCTTCTCGCGCGCGAGGAGATCCTTCGCCCTGGCGACGTCGACGCGGAATCCGTCCGGCAGGCGCGGCCACTCGAGGATGTCGCCCGTGAACTTGCCGAGACCGCCGAGCTTCTGGTGGCTGATGTGGCCGCCCGCGGGCAGTCCGTTGACGACCACCTTCGCGTTCGCGCCGACGATCGCGGCCCACACGACGTCGTTCGCATTGGTGCCGCTGATGGTGCGCACTTCGGCGCGCGGGGCCCCGAAGATCTCCTTCATCGCGTCGCGGCAGCGCGCCTCGATCTCGTCGATGAACTTCGTGCCCTGGTAGTAGCGGGCGCCCGGGTGACCCTCGGCGTAGCGGTGGTTGAAGTCGGATGGCAGGAGCGCGCGGGCGCGGCGCGAGAGGACGTTCTCGCTCGCGATGAGGTTGATCGTGCGGAGGCGCCACGCGTCCTGCTGGCGGACGATCTCTTCGACTTCGCCGACGCGGTCGTGCAGATCGGTCACGGGTCACAGATCACGGTCTGTGACGGGTGATCTGTGATGCGTGATCGGCTAGGCGGGGCGGGTGACCTTGCCGGAGCGCAGGCAGACGGTGCACACCTTGAGGCGCACGGTCTTGCCGTTGACGACGGCGCGCACTTTCTGGAGGTTGGGTTTGAACGTGCGCTTGCTCCGGCCGGTGATCTTGCGGCCCACGCCGCCCTTCTTCTTGGCGAGGCCGCGGCGGGTGATCTGCTCGCCCCGGAGGGGGCCCTTCCCGCAGATTTCGCAGCGGCGTCCCTTCGTCAGTGGTTGAAGCACGGCGGGGTATCGTATTGTTTTCCCGCCACAGTGCAAGAGAAACCGCCGCGCTCCGCCGTCCGTGCTCCGCGTTCCGTGTTCCGTGTTCCGTACTTCGCTTGACACCGGGCCTCGGGGTGCTATTCTCATCCTTGGCGTTCGCTCGCGGGGAACAAGGGGAGCCTGAATGGCCGTTCGAAACCTTGTCGGGTTGGACCTGGGTTCGAAGTTCATCAAGGCCGTCCAGCTCACCGAGAACAACGGCAGCTTCTCGGTGACGGAGTACGGGCAGCTCGAGATCCCGCCCCAGTACTCCGTGGCGGACGCGGTGACCGAACTCTGGAACAAGAAGAAGTTCAAGACGAAGCGCGTCGTGAGCTCCGTCTCCGGCCGGTTCGTCTTCGTCCGCTACATCAACATGCCGGTGATGACGGACGAGGAGCTCGTCAACGCCGCCAAGTACGAGCTCGGCAAGTACATCCCCGTCGAGGTCGACGAGGTGCTGCACGACAGCCAGAAGCTCGAGGAGCTTCCCGCCGCCGAGGGCGCCGAGGCCGAGATGCGCGTGCTGCTCGTCGCGGCGAAGCGCACCTTCATCGACGAGCACGTCGCGATCCTCGAGCAGGCGGGCCTCCAGCCGGCCGTCGTGGACGTCGACAGCTTCGCGCTCGGGAACGCGTACGAGCTCTGCGGCATGATCAACCCGGACGCGATCCGCCCGGGCAAGCTCGTGGCGCTGGCGGACATCGGCGCGACCAAGACGAACATCAACATCATGAGCGACACGCTCTCCTTCTTCACGCGCGAGTTCTACAAGGGGGGCGACGACATCACCGACGCGATCTCCAAGAAGCTCGGCATGGAGCCGCGCGACGCGGAGATGCTCAAGCGCCAGCCCGGCGGCGAGGAGCAGAAGCTGCTCGACGCGGTCGGCGGCGTCCTCGAGGACATCTGCCACGACATCAACATCTCGATCGACTACTTCGAGAACCAGTACGACAAGAAGGTCGACGAGGTCTTCCTGGTGGGCGGCGCCTCGAACACCATCGGTCTCGACGAGGTGCTCGAGAAGACCGTCCAGAAGAAGGTCTGGAAGTGGAATCCGGTCCAGCACGTGGAGCTCAAGCTCGACCGCGAAGCCGCGCAGGAGCTCCAGACGAACGCGTCGCAGGCCGCCATCGCCCTGGGGTTGGCATCGAGGATCCGCCGCGATTAACCGCCCATGATTCGCATCAACCTGCTGCCGGTCGAGAAGCGCAAGCGCGAGCGCACGCCGCTCCCGCGGTTCGGGCTCATCCTCCTGGACGCGGGCGTGCTCACCGCGGTCGTCTTCCTGTGTCTCCTCCACCTGATCTGGATCAACGACCTCCAGACGGAGATCAAGAACCTCCAGACCCGCCGGGACAGCCTCGCGGGCGCGGTGAAGGACCACAAGGATCTCACGGGCGAGATCGCCAAGCTGACGGCCACGCTGAAGGACATCGAGAACACCACCGGCCGGAAGGTGGAGTGGTGGCGCGCGATGGACGCGCTCTGGGAGGTCATCCACTTCAACCCGCGCATCTGGATCACCGACCTGCAGACGATCGACGACAAGGCCGCCGCGAGCGCGGCGAAGTCCTACAACTCCGAGTTCGCGGGCACGCCGGGGTACGGCGTGACGATGAAGTGCCACTGCGCGGGCAAGGACGTGACGTCGCTCACCAAGTTCCGCATGGACCTCAAGCGGAACGCCGACGTGAAGAAGTACTTCAGCGAGATCAACTGGGACGCCCAGTGGAACGTCACGCGCGAGGAGGCGTTCGTCGAGGGCTGGTCGATGAGTTTCGACATCAAGCTCATCGGCCGCTTTGAGCCGCCGGGCGCCAAGCCGGCGCCGAGGGGAGGGCCCGCGCGATGAACGAACGCAACGTCACGATCGTCTCGATCGTCATCCTGAGCCTCACCCTGCTCGGCGGAGGGCTCGGCATCTACTACCTTCGCAGCAACATGGCGACCAAGGCGCGCGAGCGCAACAACCTCAAGGCCGAGGTGGACGACGCCGTCAAGAAGCAGGGCGAGCTCCCGGCGCTCAAGACCACGCGCAACGCGCTGAACGAGAAGATCAAGGCGGGCGAGGAGCGCGTCCCGAAGCTGGACGAGCTCCAGTACGACGAGCTCGCGGACCTCATCGACAGCCTGCGCAAGCTCGCGTCGGTCACGCTGTCGGACGCCCGCTTCTCCGCGCCCAAGACCAAGGTCGCGTCCGCCTCCATGCACCGGGCCACGTACGACATCAACCTGAAGGGCGGATTCTTCAACCTCCTCCGGTTCATCAACCTGGTGGAGGCGCAGAAGCGGTACATCGGCGTCGCGAGCTTCACGATCGCGGACGCGGGCGGCGATGCGATGGTCGGCAAGGGGTCGCTCGTCCCGATCCGGGCGATGCGCCTGCAGATCTTCAGCTTCACGCGCAAGCCGGGCAAGGGAGCCCCCGCCCCGACGACCGAGGTGCGGCAGCCCGAGGCCGACAAGGCACCGTCGAGCACGCCCTTGCCGTAGGAGACCCCGCACCCGGGGACGCGGCGACGGCGGCTTCGCGGGTCGAGGACGATCTCCTCACTTGTACTTCTTGATCGCCTCGCGGATCGCCTCCTCGCTGTCGGAGCCCTCGAACCGCTTGACGGCCTTCTCGAGCCACGCGGCCGCGTGCCCGGGGCCGTCGCCCCTGCTCTTCGACTCGGCGGCGACGATCGCCCGGTGCGCCGCCTCCTTCGCCACGTTGTTGAGCCGCGCGATCTCCTCGCCCACCTTCGTGCGGACGTCGGCGTCCTTCACCTTCGGGAGGAACTCGCTCTTCCACCACGCGATCGCCGGGCCGAAGTGCCCCTCGTCCATCTTGTCCGTGCGCAGCCGCGCGGCGAGCTCCTGCCGGCACTCGAAGAAGAGGTCCATCGGCGGTTTCTCGAGCCTGCCCTGGAGCTCCTTGACCACGACGGCCAGCTCCTTGACCCACGCGATCTTCGAGTTCTTGACGCGCTCCATGAGGTCGTTCGCGCGCTTCAAGAGGCCGGGCACGTCCGGCCCGCCCGCCTGCGCGCGCGACGCGTTGATGCGGATCTTGTCCCACTCGTCGCAGGCCGCGGCGTGCCGCGCTTTGAGGTCGGCCGCGTTGCGGCCGCGCGCGTCGAGCTCGCGCGCCAGCGAGTCGAGCTCCTTCTGCGAGCGGGCCGCCTGCGCGGCCTCGTCGAACTTGGCGATCGCCTCGTCGAACGTGTACTCGTCCTCGAGCCGCGCGCCCTCGCTGCGGAGCGCCTCGACCTTCGCCTGCACCACCGCGAGGTCGACGGCCGGCTTGCGGCTGTACTCGTAGAGCGTGATCCCCGCGAGCAGCGCGGCGCACAGGCCGATGACGACGGCGAGCGGGCTCACGCCCTTCTTCGCCGCGGCCACCACGTAGCGCTCGGAGGCGCGGGGGCGCGCGGCGGTCGCGGTCGTCTTCATCGACGCGGGCTTCGCCGGCCGCTCGGCGGTCGCGGTGGCGACGGCGGCGACGGCGGCGACGGGTTCGGGCGCGGCCGCCTCGACGGCGGGCGGCCGCACGGTGACGGCGGGGGCGGGCGCGGGAGCGGGAGCGGAGCCGGACGCGTCGTCGAAGGCGATCACGGAGAGGCCGACCTGGATCCTGTCGCCCGCGCGCAGCTCGTGGTTCCTGACCGCGGCGCCGTTCACGAACGTGCCGTTGTGGCTGCCGCAGTCGACGAGCTTCCACCCGGCGCCGGCGCGGACGATGCGGAAGTGCTGGCGGGAGGCCTTCGCGTCCTTGAGGCGGACGTCCGCCTTGTAGTGCCGCCCGACGACGAACTCGTCCCTGTCGAGGGAAACGCGCCGCTCCTGGCCGTCTTCGGTGATGATGATCGAAGGCATGCGCCGTCCTCCAGCCGCCCCGCTCCGACATTGGACGCCGCGCGAACGTCGAGCGTGCGCCCGACACACTATGACGGCCGGGGGCGCCCGGGTTTTAGGCCGACTTACGGGTACTTGCTGACGAGTTCCCTGGCGTCGGCTTCCGCCTCGCTGCCGACCACCTGCTCCAGTGCCTGTTTGGCGGCGGCGGCGGCCTCCGCCTTTTCCATGCCGTCGATGCGGTTCTTCAGGCGCAGCACGACTTCCTTGGCGCGGCCCTGGAGCCTCCCGATCTCGGATTCGGCCTGTCGCACGACGTCGGTCTTGCCGGCCTCCTTTGCCTTGGGGATGAACGTCTCCGTCCACTCCTTGATCGCCGGGCCGAACATCCCCGTTTCGAGCTTCGTGAGCTTGTGCTTCTCGTTCATATCGTTGCGGAAGGTCTGGAATTCGCCCTTCGCCTCGATCTGATCGGTCGTGCGGATCAGGTTCTCGAGCGCCTCGATGCGCTGGGTGAGTTCCGCGATCCACGGGAGCTTGGAAGAGCCGTAGTCCATCTTGAGCTTGCGGGCCATGTCGAGGAGGTCGCGCGGCTTCTTCCCCTGCTCGGGGGGTTTCTCGTACTCGTCCTTGAACTCCTGCCAGCGCTTGTTGGCGCGGTCCACGTCGCCGCCCTGCGATTCGACGTCGGCGATGCGGCCCTTGATGTCGAGGACGGTGCCCTTGAACGCCTCCTTGCTCTCGGCGAGCGCGAGCGCCTCCTTCAGGAGCTTGAGGGCGAGCCTGGTGTCGTTGGCGTCCTCGGCGGCGCGCGCGGAGGCGAGCTTCTTCTCGATCGTCTCCTTGATGAGCTGGAGTTCGCCCTCCGGGTTGCCCCCGCTCATGAAGAGGATGCCGATGACGGCGAGCACGACGACTGCGCCGGCGCCGATGAGGATGACCACGAGCGGATTCGACTTCTTCTTGCCGGCCTCGAGCTTGAATTTCTCCGAGGCGCTGGTGGTCTTGCGGCTGGAGGCGGTGATCTTGCCGGTGGTGGCGCGCGAGAGGGCGGTGGGGCTCGAGCCGGCGGCCGCCTTCTGGATGCGCGACGTGCCCCCGCTCTTCTGGGTCTTCGCGGCGGCATGCTGACCGGTGGGAACGCGGCCGGTCGAGGGCTTCGTCTGTGGCTGGGCCTGCGTGGTGACGCGGCCGGTGGCGGTCTTCTGGGCGCCCGTCGTCTTGGGGACACCGGCGGTGGCGGTCTTCGCGGCGCCGGTCCTGGCCGGGGCGGGGGCGGACTTGCCGTTGGCGCCGCCCTCGAACGTGATGACGGTCTGGCCGATCTGGATCTTGTCGCCGGTGGCGAGCTTCTGCTCCTTGACGGCCACGCCGTTGAGGAACGTGCCGTTGCCGCTGCCGAGGTCGACGAGCTTGTAGCCGTCGGCGATCTTGACGATCTGGCAGTGGCGGCGGGAGGACTTGATGTCCTTGAGGCGGATGTCGCTCTCCAGTCCGCGGCCCAGGGTCACGATCGCCGCGTCGAGCTGGACTTTCTCCTCCTGACCTTCGGCGGAAATCGAGATGCTCGGCATGACGCCCTCCAACCTGGCCCCATCCGCCGGTTGCCCCAGCCGGCGCTTACCTGTTTTGAAACCGGCCGCGCCGGGGAGCGAGGGCGAAAGCGCCGCCCTTCCCCCAGCGTGCAACGGGATTATACGTGAGCCGGGCGAGAGCGTTCAAGGGGCGCCGAAAAAGTCGCGGGCGGCTACCCGGCGTCGTTGCGGAGGTGGGCGGGGAGGCTGCGGAGCGCCTCCTCGGGGTCGTCGATTTCCCAGAAGCGGCCGCAGACGAAGAATTCGAAGTCGAGGGTGGAGGAGCGCTGGACGCTGGTGATTTCGACTTCCTGGAGGCGGGGCTCACCGTTGAGGCGGCAGAAGGCGAGGAAGCGGCGGCCGGCGAACTGGCGCTGGAGGTCGAAGAAGGTGGTGTTGACCCGGCGGCCGGCGCCGCTGCCGGCGGCGCGGCGGGTTTCGCGGAGGTGGGCGGTGAAGCCGGGGTCGGCGAGTTTGGCGACGGAGCCCTCGTACTCGAAGGTGCCGTCCCACATCCAGAAGTCGCAAGGCCGCGCGGCCGGGTCGTGCGGGCGTTCCATCGGCACCTCGGAGGGTCACTAACCCATTCACCATGGGTCATACCACATTTTTCATGTGTGTCAAGCCCTCGAGAGAACGCGGAGCGGAGGCCCGACTCCGACGGGGGACCCGGGACGCCGCTACGACAGGCCTCGCAGCGTCTTCTGCACTTCCTGCACCGCCGCCACCTGCACGCCCAGCCGGTCGCCGCTCCGCACCGCCTGCCCCGACGCGAACGCCCGGCCCCCCGCCTCCAGCACGATCGGCTCCCCCGGCCCCCGGTCCAGCACGATCACCGACCCCGGCCGCAGCTCCACCACCTCGCGCACCGACATCGGCATCGTCCCCGCCACCGCCCGCACCTCCACCCGCGACGACAGCACCCGGCCCCACTCGCCTCCCCCGCGCTCCTTCCCCACCGCCCGACGCTCCACCCGGCCCGACGGCTGCGACAGCCGCTGGGTCCGCGCCGCGTCCGCCCAGTCCTCCACCAGCACCGCCCGCCGCTTCCCCAGCCGCCCCACCCGCCCCACCAACTTCGGCACCCCACCCACTTCCACCGCCACCCCGTCCCCCGACGCCGCCAGGACCAGCACGTCTCCGACCGCCAGCTCCTCGAGGTCGCTCAGACTCATCGTCTGCACCGCCAGCCGCGCCGCGACCTCCACCTCCGCCTGCTGCACCGCCGCCGCCGGGCCCCCCGCCGGCGACGACGACGCCGGCGTCGACCGCCGCTCCACCAGGCGTTCCGCGATCGACGACGGCAGACACAGGTTCACCCCGGCCCGCCGCCCCTCGCACTCCGCCAGGAACCCGACCCGCACGAACGCCTCGTCCGCCAGCAGCGCCCTCACCGCCTGCGGGCTCGTCTCGTGCGACCGCCGCGTCAGCCGCGCCACCATCATCACCGACCAGCATTGCGCCACCCGGTCGAGGAACCGGTCGATCACCCGCGACAGCAGGTTCCACTCGATGTCCCGCAGCGGCCGGTCCGGCGGCGCTCCCACCGGCCCGCCCGCCCCGAGCATCCGCTCGACCAGCGGGAACGCCAGGAGCGGATCGACCTCCAGGAGCAGCGACTGCCCCGCCGGCTCCAGCGTCGCCACCACCAGCGCCGTCGGATCGTCCACCTGCTCCGCGAACTCCCCGAGCGTCACCTGCTCGACGCCCGCCAGCTGGCACTCGACGGGCGCGCGCAGGATCGGCGCCAGCAGGTCGCGCAGATCCCGCGCCAGCGGCTCGTGGATCGCCTGGATCGCGTGCAGCTCCTGTCGCGAAAGCCGCTGCGGCCGCCGGAAGTCGAGCGGCGTCACCGCCACCGGCGGCGCCTCGCGCCCGCCGACGGACACCTCGCCCGCGCTGATCGCCCGCAGGAGCGCGTCGACCTCGTGCTGGCTCAAGACCCGATCACCTTCCGGCATTCGCATCCGCCCTTCTTCTCAGCGCCCTCAGGGTCCCCGGGTGCTTCACGACGGCCGTCACGGTCTGCGCGCCTCGATGATCCTCTCCCCCGGCTCCGCCTGCCTCAGTTCCCGCAGGCGCCGCTCGACGTACTGCGGGTCCGTCTCGAGCGCCTTCCGCTCCGCTTTCAGCCGTTCCCGCTCCTCCTCGAGCTTGCGGTGCTCGGCCTCCGTCTCAGCCGTCCGCCGGTAGAGTTCCGCGTTCGCGCGGTGCGCCTCCACCGCCCGCCACGCCAGCGCGCCCGCCAGCAGACAGGCCGCCACGGCCATCACCCGACCCATGATACCCGGATTCTCCATCGCGCCCTCGTTCGCCCGGGGGTCGTATTGACAGCCGTTTCCGGGCGATGCTAGAGTAGCCCTCTGGAGAGTTATCGACCGCCGGAGGAGCCCCCCTTGATGCTCTTCCTCGCCCGCTGGGGCTGGAAGGAAATCGCCCTGTTCGGTCTCCTGTGGACCGGACTGGGCGTCGGGGCCTTCTTTCTCTTCAAACCCATCATCGCGCTGCCGGCCCTCCTGCTCCTCTGGACGCTCTGGTTCTTCCGCGATCCCGAGCGCCGCGTCCCGGCCGAGCCGGGCCTGCTCGTCTCCCCCGCCGACGGCACCGTCACGGAGGTCAGCCGCGTCCCGCGCACCGACTTCTTCGACGAGCCCGCCACCCGCATCGGCATCTTCCTGTCCGTGTTCAACGTCCACGTCAACCGCGCCCCGTGCGACGGCGTCGTGAAGACGACGCGCTACACGCCCGGCAAGTTCCTCGACGCGCGCCACCCGGACTCGGGCGCGCAGAACGAGGCCAACGCGATCCTCCTCGAACGCGGGCCCGACGGCCCCATCCTCGTCCGGCAGGTCGCGGGCGCCATCGCCCGCCGCATCGTGTGCGCCATCAAGCCGGAGGACAAGGTCGAGCGCGGCCAGCGCATCGGCATGATCAAGTTCGGGTCGCGCACGGAACTCTACGTTCCGGAGCGCGTCCTCTCGGAAGTCGCCGTCAAGATCGGCGACACGGTCAAAGGCGGAGAGACGATCCTTGCACGAACCCGCTAGGGGCGGAGGCCGCTTCCGCTTCTGGAAGAAGTTCAAGCGACGCCGCGTGCGCGCGGTGGCGATCCTCCCCACGCTCCTCACGCTCGGGAACGGCGTCTGCGGATTCCTCGCGATCACCGAGGTCGGCAAGGGTCTCGCCAACCCGGGCGGCCACCACTTCCACTGGGCGGGCTACTTCATCCTCTTCGCGATGGTGTTCGACGCGCTCGACGGCAAGGTCGCCCGCATGACGCGCACCGCCACGAGCTTCGGCGCGCAGATGGACTCGCTCTGCGACCTCGTGACGTTCGGGATCGCTCCGGGGTTCCTCGTGTACGGACTCAACTGCAGCCTGCCGGGCCGCCCCGATCCCGTCATGCACGACCGCGTGCTCCTCGTCATGTGCGTCTTCTACGCCATGTGCGCCCTGCTGCGCCTCGCGCGATTCACCGTCGAGACCACGCCCGACGACGAGAGCCACCAGTCGTTCTCCGGCCTGCCGTCGCCCGCCGCCGCGGGCACGATCGCCTCCGCCGTCATCCCGTGGAACGACATGACGAACTGGCCGTGGATCGACTGGATCGCGAAGGGCATCATCTACGCGCTCCCGTTCATCGCGTTCCTGCTCGGCATCCTCATGGTGTCGCGCATCCGCTACGTGCATCTCGTCAACCAGCTCTTCCGCGGGTTCCGGCCGTTCGTGCGGCTCGTCGAGCTCGCGGTCGCCGCCGTCCTCATCGTCATCTTCCACGAGGTGGCGATCTTCCTCGCGTTCGCCACGTACATGCTGACCGGCCCGGTGCTGTGGGCGCGCTCGCGGATCTTCCCGAAGCCCGAGCCGGCGGCCGCGGCGCCGGCGCCTCCGCCGTCGGACCCGGAACAGGAGACGTCGTTCTTCTAGCATGCGCACCGTCAGGGCCTACATCGGACTGGGCGCCAACCTCGGCGACCGCGCGAAAACCATCGCCCGCGCGCTCGAGCTCCTGCGCGACGTGCCCGGCATCCGCGTGCGGCGGCGCTCCCGTCTGCGCGCGACCGAGCCCGTCGGCACCGGCGGGCCCCGGTTCCTGAACGGCGTCGTCGCGGTCGACACCCGGCTCGCCCCCCGGGCGCTCCTCAAGTCGCTCCACGCGATCGAGGCCCGGCTCGGACGCACGCGCCCGTGGCGCTGGGCCCCGCGCACGATCGACCTCGACCTCCTCGTCTTCGGCCGGCGCGTCGTGCGCTCGCGCGCGCTCACGCTGCCGCACCCGAGGCTCGCGTCGCGGGAGTTCGTGCTGCGGCCGCTCGCCGAGCTCGTCCCGCGCCTGCGCGTGCCGGGGCAGCGACGCACCGTCCGAACGCTCCTCGAACAGGTGAACCGATGACCGCCGTCGTCGAGACCATCAAGGAAGTGCGCGACCACGTCAGCCGCTGGCGCCGCGAAGGAAAGAAGGTCGGCTTCGTTCCGACGATGGGCGCGTTCCACGCCGGCCACCTGAGCCTCATGGCGCAGGCGCGCAAGGAGTGCGAGGCGGTCGTCGTCAGCATCTTCGTCAACCCGCTCCAGTTCGCCGCGGGCGAGGACTACGACCGCTACCCGCGCCAGCTCGCCAAGGACCTGAAGATGGCCGAGAGCGAGCGCGCGGACGTCATGTTCTGCCCGTCCGTCGCCGAGATCTACCCGAAGGGCTTCTCGACGCACGTCATCCAGGAGAAGACGAGCCTTCCCTCCAAGCTCTGCGGCCAGTTCCGCCCCGACCACTTCCAGGGCGTGATGACGGTCGTGGCGAAGCTCTTCAGCATCGTCAAGCCGCACGCCGCCTACTTCGGGCAGAAGGACTACCAGCAGTACCTCATCGTGCGCCGGCTCACGATCGACCTCAACCTCGACGTCGACGTGAAGCTCATGCCGACGGTGCGCGAGGAGGACGGGCTGGCGATGAGCTCGCGCAACATCTACCTCGGCCCCAAGCAGCGCAAGGACGCGACGTGCCTGTCGCGCTCGCTCAAGAAGGCGGAGGACATGGTCTCCGCGGGCGAGAGCTCCGCGACGAAGGTCTCCGGCGAGATGCGCCGCCTCATCCAGCGCGTGAAGGGCGCGCGCGTCGACTACATCGCGATCGTCAACTCGGAGACGCTGGAGCCGGTGAAGGAGATCAAGGGGAAGACGCTGGTGGCGCTCGCGGTGCGCATCGGCAAGGCGCGCCTCATCGACAACACGCTCTTGTGATCTGCCACCCGCGCGCGAAGGTCAATCTCTTCCTCGAGGTGCTCGGCCGGCGGCCCGACGGCTTCCACGAGATCGCGACCGTCATGGCGCCGATCACGCTGGCGGACACGCTCGCGATGGAGCGCGCGACGAAGGACGCGCTCGTCGTGACGCCGAAGGGCGCGGCGCCCGCGGACGGCGCGAACACCGCGATGAAGGCGATCGCGGCCCTGCGCAAGCGCGCCGCGTTCCCGCCCGTGCGGCTGCGTCTCGAGAAGCGGATTCCGTCGGGCGCCGGCCTCGGCGGCGGATCGTCCGACGCGGCGGGCGCGGTGCGGCTGGCGAACCGGATGTTCACGCTCGGGCTCCCGGTCGCCGACGAGGCGTCCGTGCTCGCGGAGGTCGGCAGCGACACGTCGTTTTTCGCCTACGGACGATGGGCGCTCTGCACGGGCCGCGGCGAGATCGTCAAGCCGATCCGCGGAAGGCGGTTGAGGCTCGTCGTCGTGTGCCCCCCGTTCGAATGCCCGACCGCGGAGATCTATCGACGGTATCGCCATCGCGGGCCGCGCAAGCCCGTCCCGAAGCGCGTCGACGCGCTTTTCAACCGCCTCGAGGAGGCCGCTTTCGCGTTCCGGCCGGAGCTCGCGGCGATCAAGCGCGAGATGGAGTCGCTGGGCTTCGCGGGCGTGCTGA
>Ga0187893_10007984_pt1 | contig 16975 bp, 14 predicted proteins | sample MA1701074metaG_FD_139574 | JGI IMG/M metagenome (GOLD analysis project Ga0187893, IMG submission 139574) | White microbial mat communities from a basaltic lava cave in the Kipuka Kanohina Cave System on the Island of Hawaii, USA - MA170107-4 metaG ...
GCTGCATCTCTTCGCGCGCGCGCTCCAGCCGGCGGCTGACTTCCTCGGCGCTGTCTTCGCTGCGCTCGCGCAAGCGCCTTTCCAACTCGGCGCGCGACGGAGGCAGGATGAACACCGAGATCGCGCGCGGCAGCTTGTGCTTCACCTGCTGTGCGCCTTGCACATCAATTTCCAGCACCAAGTCCTGGCCCGAAGCGCGCGCTTGATCCAGCCAGCGCCTCGGCGTGCCGTACCAGTGCTTGCCGAACATTTGCGCGAATTCCAAAAACTCGCCCGCGTCCACCATCCGCTGGAACTGCTCCCGGGAGACGAAATTGTACCACTCTCCGTCGGTTTCCGTGGGCCGCGAGGGGCGCGTGGTGCAGGAAACGGAAAACAGCATGCCGGGCAGCTCGCGGAGCTTTTTCACCAGCGTGGATTTGCCCGAGCCCGAAGGCCCGCTGACGATGAACACCAGTGGCTCGTGCGAGTTCATTCCACGTTCTGCGCCTGCTCGCGCAGCTTTTCAATTTCGGCTTTCACTTCCAGCGCCAGCTCGGTGATGACCAGCGCTTCGGCTTCCACGCCGGGAGTCTTCGAGAGCATGGTATTGGCTTCGCGCTGCATCTCCTGCAGGAGAAAATCGAGCTTCTTGCCGGTTTCGCCGTCGCTGGACATCAGCTTTTCAAACTGTCGCACGTGGCTTTCCAGCCGCGCCACTTCCTCGCTGATGTCACCGCGCTCGGCCATCAAAGCGGCCTCCTGCGCCAGCCGCGCCGGCTCGATTCCGACGCTACCCAGCAATTCGTTCAGCCGCGTCTCCATGCGCCGGGCATAAGCCGGGCGGACTGCCGCCGCCAGTTCTGCGATGCGCGCGGCATGCGCGCGAATTTGCTTCAAGCGCCCGGCCATATCTTCCGCCAGCGCGCGGCCTTCGGCCAATTGCATCTCTTCCAGCTTGCCGGTGGCCTCGCCCACGCATGCAAGCACCGCTTCACCCACTGTCTCCGCTTCTTCCTCGGAAAGCGCGTCGCTGGAGGCAATCACGCCCGGCAGCCGCAGCACACCCGCCAGATCCACATCGGCCGCCGCGCCGAATTCTTCCTTCAACTGCCGCGCGACCTTCAAATACGCCGCCGCCGCCTGCTGGTTCACCTGCACCGCCGACTCGCCGGTCTGCTCGAAGTTCACGGTCACATCCACGTGGCCGCGCCGCAACCGCTGCCGGAGGGCCTGCCGCATTTGCGGCTCGAGCGCGGCCAGCGCCTCGGGCAGCCGCAAGCGCAAGTCGAGAAAGCGGTGATTCACGCTACGCAGGCTGACGCGCACCGCCCAGCCATTGCGCTCTGCGCGGGCCTGCGCGAACCCGGTCATGGATTTGATCGCCTTGCTCATTGGCTCCTAGTCTCTGCTCACTTCCGGCGCGTCCGCAAACTGCAGCTCATACAGGCGCGCATACGCGCCGCCGCGTTCGAGCAATTCGTCGTGCTTGCCCATCTCGCGGATTGTGCCGTCCTCCAGCACCACGATCTTGTCCGCGCGGCGGATGGTGGAAAGCCGGTGCGCGATCACGAACACGGTGCGCCCAGCCATCAGATTGGCCAGAGCCCGCTGCACCAGCATCTCTGACTCCGAATCGAGCTCCGAGGTGGCCTCGTCGAGAATCAGGATGGGGGAATTCTTCACTAACGCGCGCGCAATGGCAATGCGCTGGCGCTGCCCGCCGGAGAGGCGCTGGCCGCGGTCGCCGATCAACGTGTGATAGCCCTGCGGCAGCGCGGAGATAAAGTCGTGCGCCATCGCCGCTTCCGCCGCCTGAGTGACGCGCGCGACCTGCATATCCGGCCGGCCGTAGCAGATGTTGTTCCACACTGTGTCGTTGAAGAGGATCGTTTCCTGCGTCACGATGGCCAACTGCTCGCGCAAGGACCGCAGCGTGACTTCGCGCAGGTCTTGCCCGTCTACGCGCACGCGGCCCGCAGTAGGCGAATGGAAGCGCGGCAGCAGATTCACCAGCGTGGTCTTCCCTGCGCCGCTCAAGCCGACAATCGCCACCACCTCGCCGGAACGCACATTCAAATCAATCCCACGCAATACCGCGGGGCCGCCATCCGGATAAGTGAAGCCGACCTTTTCGAATTGCACCGATTGCGAGAATGGCGGCAGCGCTCTCGCTCCCGGCGCGTCGGTGACCTCCACCGGCATTTCCAGCAGCGACGCGAAGCCCGCGCTCGCGCCCAGCGCCTGCTGGAACTGGTGATAGATGCCGCCCAGCCGTTTCACCGGCTCGTACACCTTGAACAGCGCATAGAGGAACGCCATCAGCGTGCCGGTGGTCATCACGCCATACTTGATCTGATCGCGCGCGTACCACACCACCAGCACCACCACCACCGCGCCCAGCAGTTCCATCAGCGGCGAGGTCATCGCGTGCGCGCGGATCCAGCGCATGTTTTCGCGCAGCAGGCGGCGCGATGTCTTGCTGAACTTCTGCGCTTCGAAGCGCTCCATGCCGAAGGCCTTCACCACGCGGTTGCCGCTGATGGTCTCCTGCAAGATCTGGCTCAGGTCGGCCAGCCGCGACTGGCTATTGGCCACCGCCGCGCGAATCCGCCGGCCCAGCCGCCCCACCGGCAGCACCACCAGCGGCAACAGAACCAGCGAGCCCACCGCCAGCCGCCAATCCAGATGCACCAGCACGGCAATCAGCGCCAGCAAGGTGAACGACTGGCGGAAGAAATCCGCCAGCCACTCGGAGAGCGCGGCGCGCACCCGCTCGATATCGCTGATCACCGCGCTCATGAGCCGGCCGGTGGCGTGCTCCTGAAAAAAGCCCACGGGCAGATGGATGAGGCGAGCGTACACCTGATTGCGCAAGTCGGTGACGGCGGCGTGGCCCACATACTGAATGTTGGTGTTGCCGAAAAACTCCGCAAGGCCTTTGATCAGAAAAATCGCGAACAGCGAAATCGCGAACACTGCCCACACGTGCTGGATGCGGTCGGGAAGAAAATCGTTCAGATAAATGGTTTTTTCCGTGAAGGGCAGAGTCACCAGAGCAATGGCGCGGCCGGTGGTGGCCGGATTCAGAACGCGGTCCATAAGCGGAATAATCATCAGCGCGACAAAAGCTTCCGCCAACCCGACCACGCCCATCAGGCCGACCGCCGCCGAAAGTCGCGCCGTATAGGGGCGGACAAACGCCAGCAGCCGCCGGACTTCCCCGTTTTGACTCGCTTGCTCCAAGTGCGCACTTCCCCCGAAACGATTCCGCCGCGCTGCGAAGCGCTACACCGGCGCGCGCTCTGCATCGCGGTGCACGATGCGCGCTTCGTAGCCATGCTTCTTCAGCGCGCGCGCGATCACTTCCGCCATCATCACCGAGCGGTGGCGGCCACCGGTACAACCGAAGGCCACCGTCAAGTAGCTCTTGCCCTCACGAATGTAGTGCGGCAGCAGATACAGCAGCAGGCCCTGCACGCGCCGGAGGAATTCCCCGGTCTGCTTGAAGGAGCGGATGTAGCGCTGCACGCGAGGGTCGCGCCCGGTGCGCGGCCGCAGGTGGCGCACAAAGTGCGGATTGGGCAGGAAGCGCACGTCGAACACCAGGTCCGCGTCGCTGGGCACTCCGTGCCGGAAACCGAAGCTCATCACGCTGGTCAGCAGAGGGCGCGCTTCGGCGGCCGTGTGCTCAAAGCGGTGCGTGATCAGCCGCCGCAACTCGTGCACGTTGAACTTCGTGGTATCAATCACCGTGTCGGCCAGCTTGCGGATGGGCGCCATCAACTGCTGTTCGCGGCGGATCCCTTCGCGCACAGAAACGCCGCGGCCCGTCGGGTGCGGCCGCCGCGTTTCGCTGAAGCGCCGCAGCAGCGCCTCTTCCGACGCCTCAACGAATACCAGTGTCGCCGGGTGCTCGCGGCGCAGCCGCCGGTAAATCGCAGGCAGTCGGCGCAACTGCTTGCCTTCGCGCGCGTCCACCAGCAGCACGGCCCGCTGCGCTTCTTCATTTTCCGCGTACAGTTCGCTGAACTGGGAGATCAAACCGACTGGCAGATTATCGACGCAATAGAAACCAAGGTCTTCGAACGTCTTCAGCACCGAGCCCTTGCCGGAGCCGGAAAGCCCGGTGAGCAGGACCAACTGCCGCGCAGGCGGAGGGCTTTTGGGGCGCGGCATCGGCTAGGCCTTCACGCGCCGCTGATGCGTGCTGGGGATGCGCATGTCTTCGCGGTACTTGGCCACCGTGCGCCGGGTCACGTGGATGCCTTCTTCATCCAGCTTCTTGGCGATCTGCTCGTCTGTGAACGGCTTCGACGTATCTTCTTCCTCGATCATCTTCTTCACGCGCCGCTTCAGCGTTTGCAGCGACACGTCGAACCCGCCCGGCCCGTTTACCGATTCCGAGAAAAACGAGCGCAGCTCCAGCACGCCCTGCGGCGTATGCGCATACTTGCTGGCCACGGCGCGGCTCACGGTGGAGGGATGCACGCCCACCTCTTCCGCCACTTCCTTGATCATCAGCGGCTTCAGGTGGTCAGCGCCGTGGTCCAGGAAGTCGCCCTGCCTGCGGATAATCGCCTGGCACACGCGCTGGATGGTGTGCTTGCGCTGTTCGATATTCTTCATCAACTGGACGGCGGCGTTGAACCGCTCCTTGACGTAATTGCGCACGTCCTTGTCGGCGCTGTCGCGAGCCAGCAATCGCCGGTAGACGGGGCTGAGCCGCAATTGCGGCAGGTCGTCGTCGTTCATGAAGATGCGCCACTCGCCCTCTTCCTTGCGGAAGTACACGTCGGGCTCCACCACGCGCGGCTCGGTGCGGTTGTAGCGCAGCCCCGGGCGCGGATCGAGACCCTTGATGATGTCCACCGCGCGTTTCACCAGTTCCGGCGGGCGCCCAAGGGCGCGCGCGATCTCCTTGAGCTGGTTGTTCTGGAACTGCTTCACCAGCGGCGATTCGGGATTATTGGGATCCGCGTCGGCCGCTTGCGCTTTCAGCGGCAGGCATTCGCTGACAATCTGCTGCGCCAGCGCCTCGTTGGGCGCGTAGGCCTTCAATTGAATCAGCAGGCATTCGCGCAGATTGCGCGCGGCCACGCCCGGCGGGTCCATCTCCTGCACCACGGCCAGCGCCTCTTCCACGTCGTCCATTTCATACGGGCCGGACTGGGCGATTTCTTCCAGCGTGGCGGTCAGGTAGCCGTCCTCATCGAGGTTGCCGATGATAGTTTCCGCGATCACGCGCACCTGCTCGCTGCAAATCGAAGCGCGCAGTTGCCAGGAGAGATGATCGGTGAGCTGTTGCGGGGAGGAGAGGAACGTCTCGAAAGAGGGTTTTTCGATCTCTTCGCGCTCCCGGCGGCCTTCGCCGCCGCCGGAATCCAAGTACTGGCTGAAGAAGGCGTTGGCGTCGAACTCATCGAAGGCGTTGAGCGGCTCGCCCTCCGCGGCTTCCTTGCTCATGGTCTCGCGAATCACGTCCTGCATTTCGCGGAAGCCGTCGTCGGCAGGCTCGCCATCCGCTTCGGCCGCGGCGCGTTCGCCGGCACCATCTTCGCTGCCCGACCGTTCGCCCGCGCTATCTTCCGACCCGGCAACGGGCGCTGCTGCAAGCTCGCCTGCGGGCAGCGGATCCCCCGCCGCCTGCCGCTCTTCTTCCTCGTCGAGCCCGATCTCCTCGAGCTCCTCAAGCATGGGATTCTCCACCATCTCCTGCGTGATCATCTCCCGCAGCTCGAGGCGGTTCAGCGCCAGCACGCTGACCATCTGCACCAGGCCGGGCGTCAGAATCTGCTTCTGCGCCACCTTGAGGTGCAACCGAGGTTGTAGCCAGTTGCCCATTTCAGTGAATGCTGAACTTCTCTCCCAGATACACGCGCCGCACATCGGCATCGGCGCTCAACTCCGCCGGGCTGCCGGCGCGGAAGATCCTCCCGTCATTAATGATATACGCCCTGTCGGTCACGCGCAGGGTTTCTCGCACGTTATGGTCGGTAATCAGCACTCCGATTCCGGCCTCTTTCAGGTGCGCGATGATCTTGTGCAAGTCCTCCACCGTCAGCGGGTCGATACCCGCGAACGGCTCATCCAGCAGGATGAACGACGGTTGCAGCACCAGCGATCGCGCAATCTCCAGCCGCCGCCGCTCGCCGCCCGATAGCGTATAGGCCATGTTGTGCCGCAGCCGCTCGATGCCCATCTGCGCCAGCAACTCTTCCAGACGGTCCACCTGTTGCTGTGGCGTCAGTGGCAGCGTCTCCAGCACGGCCAGCAAATTCTCTTCCACCGCCAGCTTGCGGAAGACCGAAGGTTCCTGCGGAAGGTAGCTCAGGCCGCTGCGGGCCCGGAGGTACATGGGAAGGTCGGTGATGTCGTCGCCGTTAAGCAGCACCCGGCCGGCATCGGGTCGCGCCAGGCCCACCAGCATGTAAAAGGTCGTCGTCTTCCCTGCACCGTTGGGTCCGAGCAGGCCCACCACTTCGCCCTGCTCGATATCCAGGCTGACCTGGTCAACAATCTTGCGCCCGCGGTATGCCTTACTGAGCTCGACGGCCTGGAGCTTCAACATCCCGAATCATTTCTCAACCCGGTGTCGTGTCACCGTGCGCGTTCCTTCTGCCGATTCGACGAGAATCCTATCATCCGCTAAAAAGAAGGTCAATTGACGGCCGGTGGTTACGCCCAGGACGGGATCGCTCAGCGATGGCTGGCCGCCGCTCAACACGAACTTGCCTGCTTCCGCGTCGTAAGTGCAGCGCTCCGCCGCGCCGCGCCGCTCGCCTTGCCGCACCGTGCACGCGCCCAGCCCTTCCGCGCTGGCCACGCGCTGCGCCCCGCCGGAGGGAGTAAAGCGGAGCAGGATTTCGCGCGCGTTCAGTCGCGCAGTTGGCGACTCCACAGTCACCGCTTCTTCCAGCCGCGCACTGCGCTCCGCGCCGAGATACGTTAACCTTGCAGCTGCAAACTTCACCACTCCGGGTTTCTCCGCGTTCCTCCGCGCACTCTGCGCCTCTGCTTCATCTTTTGCCTTTTCCTGTAAAGCCGCGCCTTCGATCGCTGCCTCCGGAAATACACCGCGCACCTTGCCGATGGCGTCGAGCCGCTGTGTGGCACGATCCATTTCGATTCGCTCGCTTTCGATTACCGCGTCACCCTGCCACAACCGCGGGTTGCCGGAATAGATGGCCCGCATCGCGCCCGCGGAACCAGCGCGGCTCACTCGCAACTGCGCCGCGGTGACATGGGCAGGCTGGTTCGAAAAATTCGGGCCGCTCGCGCCGCTTGCTGCGCCCGCTGTGTTTTGAAGATAGCTCGTGCGCACGTTGCCCGCCGCGACCGCGTCGCCCGTCCGTTGGTTGATTTCGATCTTCGCCGCCGTCGTGCGCGATGCGGAGTCGGCCACGGTCGCGGGGCCTTCCATCGTCAGAATGTCGGTAGCCCGTACCATCTGCGCCCGCTCGGCCTCTACCGTGCGGTCCGCTTCGCGAAAGCGCACTCGGCCGCTCTGCTCGGCGCGTGTCCATTGGCCGCCCGCGCCAAACTCCACCGCAAACTGCTCCGACGCGGTGCGCTGCTCCGGCGCGCGCGCGAACTGGCGGACAATCTCGACTCCGCCGCTGCCCAGCAGCCGCCGCATGCGATTGTCGGCGGCAAACTCCGTGGCCAGCCGCGCGGCGCGCAAGCGCGTCACTTCGGGTCCTTCGCGCAACTCCACCGCCGCCGGGGCCTGCGTTTGCGCATGCGACAGCGCACGCCGCCCCCGCACGGCGGCAAAGTCCAGTTGCAGCGCCTCGGTCTCCAGCTTCTGCAAGTCGGTGCCCTGCTGCGACTCCCCCCGTACCGCGCCCCGCGCCTGCATCGTGCGCGGCTGATTACGCCCATCCAACTGCAGCACCGCCTGCCGGGCGGTCAGCCGGTCCTGGCGCGCGCCGCGGCGCGCCGTGCCCTGCACCCCGCCCTCCGCCGTCACCTGCTGAACGCGCCCATCCGGCGCGAACTGCGCGACAAACTCATCGGCAGTCAGTTGCTGCTCCGCACCGTTCGCTTCGAACCACTTCAATTGCGGCCGCGCTCCACTGTTTGCGCCATTGGCCACCAGCCGGCGCGCGCGCATGGCGGCATCGAATTCGAGCGTCATCGCGCTGGCCGTCAGCTCGCGCAACCCCTGGCTTGCGCGTACCGGCCCCAGCAGGCGCATGACGCTGGCTGCGCGGCGATACTCCACCGCGTCTGCGGTCAGGATGACCGGCTCGGTGCCCGGCGGCCCTTTGTGCGCCGGCGCGAGGGTCATTTGCACCTCGCGCTCCAGCCGCACCACTGCGCTTTCCGTGGTGTAACGCACGCCGACCGCGCGGCCGTGCCCGTGCTCGAACTGGAACTCCACCGGCTGATCGGTGCCGGCCACTCCAGTTTCGCGCAAGAACCACACCTTGGCCGTGCGAATGCGGATTGCTCGCTGTCCCGGGTTGGCCTTGGCTTCCTCGGCGCTTTCGAGATCAATCTGCACATCGCCAGCACAGGTGATGCGCCCATCGGCGGGGAGGTAGTCGCACTGGCTGGCGTGAATGTTGTCAAAGCGCTGGCCGCTGCGGCCAAAGATGGTGATCCACACATTTTCCAGCAGGCTCTTGCCGCCTTCGCGCAACTCGGAAACCTGCGAAGCGCGAATGGTGAACAGCGTCCGCTGGCCTTCGACGCGGGAGTAGGAGAAAGTTTCGGATTGCCGCTGCACGGCCGCGGGGACCGGGGGCGGCGCGTCCTTTTGCGCTTGCGCGGCCTGCCAGCGCTGCCACGCGTACACGCCGACGGTAATCAGCGCCAGCACGGCCGCCCCGGTCGCCGCCCACCTCGCGTACTTTGCCGCTTCGCTGGTTCTCATCGCCGTAGGACAGGCTCTCCGCCTGTCCTTCTTCCTTCAGATGCCAACTTAGCACAGGTGTGCCGCGTGAGGCTGAGGCGAAGTATGGGGTGCAAAGCGTGAAGTGAGAAGTGCTTGAGGCGAACCGCGCAGCAAACTATGAACTAGCAACTATCGTCTATGAACTGCCTTTTATCTCCACCAGCACTTCGTGTTCGACGCCGAAGTCGCGCGCGGCAGGCGTAACGATGGTCTTGGGGCCGACGTAGATTTTTTCGCCCTTGGTGAGCGCGCGGCGCACGTCTGATTCGCTGACAAACGCGGCGATGGGAACCGGCGGCGGTTCGGGCTTCTTGACCGCAGGCGCCCGAGCGGGCGTCAACGCAGGCGCTGGAGGCGGCACTTGTGAACCGCTGACCTTTCGGTCAGCACGAGGTTCACCTGAGTCTGGAGCAGCGGGCACGCTCCGCGTCTCAGTTTCCCGGCACGACACGGAATTGCTGCCCGAGTTTCCGCCGCGCGGGATTCCGCGCTCAGTGAACACGCGCTCAACAATGCGCTGAATCACCTGCCGGTCCGGCCCAGCCACCACGGTAGACGTAGGGACGCTGCTTGCTTGTCCTGACGCCGCCGAAGGTGATGGAAGGGCTGTGCCCGTGGCAGCGGCAGAAGCTTGGCCTACAGGCTCGGGCACAGGCTGTGAGCCTGTGCTACCCGCTCCGGCCGCAGCCGCGGCTGCCTTCGCCGGCTCCGACAAAGGCGCGGTGCCTGACATGCGTTGCGACGCGGGAATGGTGCGGTGCTCGATTCGTCGCGACTCCCACGCGATGCGCTTCACATTCATCAGGTGTTGCGGGCCGATGTTGTCCGAGGTGATGTTGCCGCCGGGCGAACCGCAGCCGAGCGTCATCGCGGGGAACAAATTGGTCGAGTAGCCAATCGAGCCGTGCACCGACGCGGTGTTCACACACACGCGGAACGCCGGCACCGCCGCGCCAAACTCGCGCGCCACCGCTTCATTCTGCGTGTGCACCGACGCTGTGTGACCGGCGCCGCCAAAGCGCAGCAGCCGCGTGCACAGGTCAATCGCCGCGCGCGTGTCAGCCACGACGTAGAACGCCAGAATCGGCGAGAGCTTCTCCGCGGACAGCGGATGCTCGCGCCCCACTTGCTCGTGTGCGAGGCGCGCAATCAGCACGCGCGTGGAATCCGGGACTTTGATTCCGGCCATCTCCGCCAGCATGGTGGCGGGCTTGCCGACAATCTTCGCGTTGGGCACATGCCGCACCGGGTCGAGCACCAGCGCGCCCAGCCGCGCCGCTTCGTCACTCGACAAGAAGTACGCGCCCTGATTGCGGCACTCTTCGGCGGCCAACGCGGCAATCGCTTCGTCGGCCACGATGTGCTGCTCGGAAGAACAAATCGTGCCGTAGTCGAACGTCTTGCCGGCGATGATGTCGGCCACCGCCTTCTTCACGTTGGCGGTGCGCTCAATGTAGGCAGGCACATTGCCCGGTCCCACGCCATACGCCGGCTTGCCGCTGGAATACGCCTGCCTCACCAATCCTGCGCCACCGGTGGCCAGAATCACGCCGACTTCGCGGTGACGCATCAACTCCTGCGTGCCCTGCATGGTGGAGTGTTGCGTGCAACAGATCAGCCCCTCCGGCGCCCCGGCTCGAGTAGCCGCTCGCTCCAGAACCGTAGCCGTGGCACAGATGCACTTGATGGCGTTGGGATGCGGGCTCATCACCACCGCATTGCGCGCTTTGATGGAGATGAGCGTCTTGTAGATGGCGGTCGAGGTCGGATTGGTGGTAGGGATAATCGCCGCTACCACGCCCACCGGCGACGCCACCTCCACGATGCCTTTCTCCTTGTCGTGGCGGATGATGCCGACCGTCTTCATCCCGCGGATGGCCTTCGGCACTTCCACCGAGCCGACGCGGTTCTTGATGATCTTGTCGGGCACGTTGCCGTAGCCGGTTTCTTCCACGGCCAGCCGCGCCAGTTGCTCGCCGGCCTCGGTGGCCGCGGCGGCGCAGGCTTCGACGATTGCATCCACTTGTTCCTGGAAGAATAAGGCGAACTTTCTCTGCGCTTCGGCGGCTTGCGCCACCAGTTCGCGCACTTCCTGAATGGAGAGCAGATCCTTGTCGCGCATTAATCCGTCGGGAGACTGCAACCCGTGGCGAAAGCCTGTGCCGGGACGAGCCCTCGCCCCAGGCCCTTATCCCCTATTTCTTGGGCCGGCCGCCGCTGCCGCCCGGCAGAATCGTCTCAACGTGCTCGTGTGGCCGCGGGATGACGTGCACGGCCAGCAACTCGCCCACGCGGCGCGCCGCCGCAGCGCCGGCATCGGTGGCGGCCTTCACAGCGCCCACGTCGCCGCGCACCATCACCGTCACAAATCCCGAGCCGATGTATTCCTTGCCCACCAGAATCACGTTGGCCGCCTTGACCATCGCGTCCGACGCTTCAATCGCGCCTACCAGCCCCTTGGTCTCGACCAGCCCGAGCGCTTCGTTGGCCATGCTCTCTCCTGCGAGTTCCTGCGCAGCCTAGCATGCGGCATGCCGAGTGACAAGGGCCGTCCTGGGCGGCGCTGTGGAAGGTTGCACACCGGTTCCCACCCGATTTGTCCTGATCCCGCGTCTAAGCTGAACGTGGGTTACTTGGAGGCAGGCGGATGTCGCATAGCCGGCGAGTCCTTACTCTTTTCCTTGTCGGAGTCGTGACTGCGTGGCCTTCTGCCACGGAACCGTCCGCCCCGAACAGCTACACGCGCATCCGAGTGGCCGACGGCATCTACGCCTTCATCTATTCCCGCACCAGTTCGGGCATCGTCAACGGCAACTGTACGGCGATACTCGGCGACAACGGCGTCCTGGTGGTGGACTCCGGCCAGGTCCCGCTGGCTGCCCGCCGCATCATCGCCGAGATCCGCCAGCTCACCGAGAAGCCGGTGCGCGTGCTGGTGAATACTCACTGGCACGCCGACCATGTGCTCTCAAACAACGAATACCGCCGCGCCTTTCCCGGGGTCACTGTGCTGGCGCACGAAGAAACGCGCCGGCTGATGGAGAAGAACAAAGATCGCGTGATGCAGCTCCCCTCGCAAGGCCCGGGTTTTGCGCAATCGTTGCGCGAGGCGCTGGCGCGCGGCACGCGCCGCGACGGCACGCCCTTCCCCGCGGAACAGAAAGCCTCACTGGAGAATCAGTCGCGCGATCTGGAGGCCATCCTGCCGGAGTTGCCATTCGTGGAGTTTGCCCCGGCCGACGCCACTTTCAAGGGTGAGTTTACGATGCACCTCGGCCGCCGCGAGGTGCGCCTACTGCATCTGGGCCGCGCCAATACCGCGGGCGACACGCTGGTCTACGTCCCGGATGCGAAAGTGCTCATCACCGGGGACGTGGTGGTCGCGCCCGTGCCCTTCGGCTTCGGTTCCTATCCCGGCGAGTGGCTCGGCGTGCTCGACAAAATCCTCGCGATGAAGCCCGCCGCCATCGTCCCCGGCCACGGCCCGGTGATGCACGACACGAAGTACATCGCCACGCTGCAACGCATCCTCACGTCGCTGCGCGCGCAGGCGGAGGACGCGGTAAAGCAGGGTTTGTCGCTGGAGGACGCGCAGAAGAAGATGGACTTTAGCGCATTCCGCGCGGAGTTGGCTGGCGACGACCCGCTGCTCTGGTGCGCCTTTCAGTCGTTCTTTCTCGATTCCGCCATTCCACGCGCCTACGCCGAGGCCAAAGGCGAAACACTAGTCGAGTGATAGATAGAAAGTAGTGCCGCTAGGCGAGCATGGCGCCTACGGCGCCGGCCACGCGCAATTTGGGCTCGGTAAGCTGCTGCACTTCTTCGGCCGTCCACCCGGGGGCCACCTCGCGTAGCACCAAGCCTTCGCGCGTGACGTCAATCAGCGCCAGGTCGGTGACGATGGTCTTCACGCACTCGATGGCCGTCACCGGATACGCGCAGCGCTTCACAATCTTCGGCGAGCCGTCTTTCGCGGTGTGCTCCATGGTGACCATTAGCCGCCGCGCGCCCACCGCAATATCCATCGCGCCGCCGATGCCACCCGAACCCTTCGCACCGGGCACTTTCCAGTTCGCCAAGTCGCCGTTCTCGGCCACTTGCAGGCCGCCGAGCACCGCCACATCCAGATGCCCGCCGCGCGTCATCATGTGCGACTCGAGCTGGCTGAAGAACGACGCGCCGGCGATCAGCGTCACCGGCACTTTCATCGCGTCCACCAAATCGGGATCCTCCTCGCCCGGTTTCGCGCGCGGCCCCATGCCGAGGATGCCGTTCTCGCTATGAAAGTAGATCGTGCGCCCGGATGGCACGCGGTCGGCAATCAGGTTGGGAATGCCCCATCCGAGGTTGACGGTGGCGCCGTCCGGCAGCTCGAGCGCGGCGCGTTGGGCAATCTGTTCGCGAGTCAGTCGCGGCTTGTTCATTGCATGCACCGGGCGCAGCAAGCAGCGCCCCTACGCTCCCCTCCCCGCCACTTGCACGATGCGGTCGACGTAGATCGCCGGAGTCATCACGTGCTCCGGGTCGAGCGCGCCCACTTCCACAATCTCTGCCACTTCCACAATCGTCACCCGCGCGGCGGAGGCCATGATCGGATTAAAGTTCCGAGCCGCTTGCCGGTACATCAGGTTGCCGAGCCGGTCGGCTCGCTGCGCGCGGATCAGCGCGAAGTCCGCCGAAAGGGCCGTCTCCAGGATCGCGCGGCGCCCGTTGAACGACCGCTCCTCTTTTCCCGCGGCGATCTCCGTGCCCACACCTACCGGCGTATAAAATGCGGGCAGGCCCGCTGCCGCGGCGCGCATCCGCTCGCACAATGTGCCCTGCGGTACCAGCTCCACTTCCACCTTGCCCGCCGCGTACTGCTCCTGAAAATCCCTTGCGTCCGGCCCGGGGAACGACGCCACCACGCGCCGGATCTGCACGTTGCGGAACAGAACGCTTAACTCGCCATCGCCGCGTCCGCAATTGTTGCTGATGGCGGTCAGGTTGCGCACGCCAAGGCGCGCCAGTCCCGCCACCAGGTGATACGGAAAGCCCGCGCCGCCGAAGCCGCCGAACATGACGCTGGCCCCGTCGCCGATGCCGGCGAGCGCCTCTTCCACCGTTGCACAGACTTTGTTCTTCACACGGATGCTCTTTCGCCGAACGCGGGAACAACATTCTACAGCTTTATGAAAGAGTTGCTACTTGCGCAGCGCAAGCTGCCCTTTGCGCGAATTGTCAATCGAAAGCCCCAGCACGCGGGCCGCTTCCTGCGGGGCGTGAAACCCCATCGAGTTTTCCGCCTCGATAAAATCCAGCAAGAACTGCGCTCGCCTCAATCGAGGCGCGTGTATTGCATAACCTATTGTTTCATAGTATTTTACGTCCATAATGACTATGGTCATTGACTATGGTCATTTCTGGAGCTATGCTTTCCGTGAGAGGGATAACCTATGGACGAGATCCCCATCTCCAAATTCAAAGCCACTTGCCTGGCGGTTGTCGAACGCGTTCGCAAAACACGCAAGCCGATTCGACTGACCAAGTTCGGAGAGCCCGTCGCTGACGTCGTTGCAATTCCCCCGGCTAAGAAACCGGGTGATTGGATCGGCTCTTTTGCGGGAACCGGCCGCATTGTTGGAGACATCGTCTCCCCTGCAAGCGACGAAGACGAGTGGGAGGCTTTGCGCTAGTGAAGCTGCTACTGGACACCCACATTTGGGTCTGGAGCGTGATGGAAGCCTCCCGCCTGTCGCGCAGAGTCTTGGCTCATCTTCGCCACCCGCAAAATGAGTTGTGGCTCTCTCCGATAAGTATTTGGGAATTGTTGAATCTCTGTTCCAAAGGCCGCATTGAGCTGAACCAGGAACCGGCGGCGTGGGTTCGTTCGGTTCTGTCGGCGACTCCTTTCCTGGAAGCGCCGCTGACACACGAGATCGCTCTCGAGAGTCACTTCACGGGTCTAGCTCAGAAGGACCCCGCCGACCGCCTCTTGGCTGCCACCGCCAAGGTTCTGGACCTCACTCTGGTTACCGCCGACGAGAATCTGGTGGGCAACGTTAACTGGAAGCATCTTCAGAATTGACGGCGCGCAAACTCACAATTCAATCCTGCGCAGGCGCAGGGCGTTGGAAATCACAGACACCGAGCTGAAGGTCATCGCGGCGCTGGCGATCATCGGGCTGAGCAGCAGGCCGAAGAACGGGTAGAGCACGCCAGCGGCTACCGGCACGCCCAGCAGGTTGTAAACAAACGCGAAGAACAAGTTCTGCCGGATGTTGCGCATTGTGGCGCGGCTCAGCTTTCGCGCGCGCACGATGCCGCGCAGATCGCCGCGCACCAGCGTCACCGACGCGCTTTCCATGGCCACGTCAGTCCCCGTGCCCATGGCGATGCCCACGTCGGCCTGCGCCAGCGCCGGCGCATCGTTGATGCCGTCGCCGGCCATGGCTACGCGGCGGGCCTCGCTTTGCAGACGCTTCACGACTTCCGCTTTGTGCTGCGGCAGCACCTCCGCCTCAAGCTGATCGATCCCCAGCAAGTGCGCAACGGCCTCCGCGGTGGCGCGGTTGTCGCCGGTGAGCATCACGATGCGCACGCCTTCGCGGTGCAATTCCTGTATTGCGTCACGCGTGGTGGGCTTCACCGGGTCGGTCACGCCCACCAGCCCGGCCGCGACGCCATCCACCGCAACGAACATCACGGTTTGCCCTTTGCTTTGCAGTTCCTTTGCGCGCGGCCCAAGTTTGCTCACATCCGCACCGAGCTTCTCGAATAGTCGCGAGTTGCCTAGCGCAACGCCCTTGCCTTCGATTCGCGCGCTCACGCCCATCCCGGTGCGCGATTGAAATTCCGACACTGCTGCAAGCCTGATGCCCTTTTCCTTAGCCCCCGCCACAATCGCCGCCGCCAGCGGATGCTCGCTGGCCTGCTCCAGGCTCGCAGCCAGCCGCAGCAGCGTTTCCTCATCGACTCCACCAGCAGGCTCCACGGTCACCAGTCGTGGCTTGCCTTCGGTGAGCGTGCCGGTCTTGTCGACGATCAGCGTGTCAACTTTTTCGAGAATCTCCAGTGCCTCGGCGTTGCGCAGCAGCACGCCAGCCTGTGCGCCGCGCCCGGTGCCAACCATGATAGACATCGGCGTCGCCAGCCCCAATGCGCACGGGCACGCAATGATCAGCACCGCGACCGCATTCACCAGCGCGTGCGCCAGCCGCGGCTCCGGCCCAAACAAGCCCCACACCACCGCCGTTGCCACCGCGACCAAAATCACCGCCGGCACAAACCACGCGGATACGGTATCTGCCAGCCGCTGAATTGGCGCGCGCGACCGCTGTGCTTCGCCCACCAGCTTCACGATCTGGGCGAGCAGCGTATCCGCGCCCACGCGCTCGGCTTCCATCACAAAACTGCCCGTGCCGTTCACGGTGCCACCGGTCACGCGGCTGCCGGACTCCTTCTCTACCGGCAGCGGTTCGCCCGTCACCATTGATTCGTCTACCGCGCTGCGTCCCTCGCGCACTACGCCGTCCACTGGAACTTTCTCGCCCGGCCGCACCCGCAGCTTGTCTCCCGGCTGCACTTCTTCGAGCGGAACGTCTTGCTCCTGGCCGTCACGCAGCAGCCGCGCGGTTTTCGGCGCCAGGCCCAGCAACGCGCGAATCGCGCTCGACGTGCGGCTGCGCGCGCGCAATTCCAGCACCTGCCCCAGCAGCACCAGCGTGACAATCACCGCCGCGGCTTCGAAATACAGCGCAACGGTTCCGGTGTGATGGTCGATGAACGAATGCGGAAACAGTCCGGGCGCAACCGTGGCGGCCACGCTAAAAACGTATGCCGCGCCGGTGCCCAGCGCGATCAGCGTGAACATGTTCAGGTGCCGGTTCACCACCGATTGCCAGCCGCGCACGAAAAAAGGCCAGCCGCCCCACAACACCACCGGCGTAGCCAGAACCAACTGCAGCCACCCCAGGAACCGCGCTCCCAGCCACGACTGCAACGGCTGGCCGGGCAACATCTCAGAAACCATCAGCGCCAGAATCGGCGCGCTCAACACCAGCGATACCCAGAAGCGCCGCGACATGTCGCGCAGCTCCGGATTTTCTTCCTCGA
>Ga0187893_10007986_pt1 | contig 16975 bp, 16 predicted proteins | sample MA1701074metaG_FD_139574 | JGI IMG/M metagenome (GOLD analysis project Ga0187893, IMG submission 139574) | White microbial mat communities from a basaltic lava cave in the Kipuka Kanohina Cave System on the Island of Hawaii, USA - MA170107-4 metaG ...
GAGATGGATGTTCAGGTGCCGCACGACGTCCTGGGCGAGCGCCGGGTTCGCGTTGCCGGTGAACACCATCAAGCTGTCGTAGGCCATGACGGAAGGATCTAGGATCTAGGATCTAGGATCTAGGATCTAGCGGGGATAGCGTCACGATAACGTAAGCAGAAGCTTTGTGCGGGGAAGCTGGCATGACTGCACACGCCCAGATCCCAGCTCCTAGATCCTAGCCCCTGCTCTTGGCTGGGGAGGTAGGATTCGAACCTACGCATGCCGGAATCAAAATCCGGTGCCTTAACCAGCTTGGCGACTCCCCACTCGCGCCGCGCGCCGGGACGCGCGGCTATTCGACCCATTCCCACAACGGATGGCGGTCCAGCCCGCGGGCCACGAAACCCTGCACACCCGGCGGGCGGCGTCTGAACACCCGTTGTGCCGCCTGTTCCGTTTCGAACGCGGCGAACACGCTCGCGCCCGAACCGGTCATCGCTGCAGGACCGAATTGCCGGAGCCAGTTCAGAGTTTGCGCAACTTGCGCGTAGCGGCGGCATACCACGCTCTCAAGATCGTTCCGGCCGGGGCCTGCAGAAAAGCCGTGTATTTTGATGGGATCGCTATGGCGTGTCAATTCAGGGTCGGCGAACACCGCGGCGGTCGAAACGCCGACCGGCGGAACCAATACCAGGTACCACGCCGGCGGCAGCGCGACCGCCTGCAGCCGCTCGCCCACGCCTTCGGCGAAAGCGCTGCGGCCGAACACGAACACCGGCACATCGGCGCCGAGTTGCAGCGCGAGCTCCTGCAAGCGGGCGCGTGTCCAGCGCAGCCCCCACAGGCGATTGAGCGCGATCAGCGCGGTGGCGGCATCGGAGCTGCCCCCGCCCAGCCCTGCGCCCGCTGGCAAGCGTTTGTCGAGCGCGATATCGGCGCCCATCGCGGTTCCGGACGCCGCCTGCAGCAGGCGCGCCGCTCGCAACGCGAGGTCCTGCTCCTCGCTCACGCCGGGCACATCGCCGAGGCGCCGCACGGCACCGTCCGGGCGCAGGCGCACCTCGAGCGTATCGCCGTAGTCCAGGAACCGAAACAGCGTCTGAAGCAGGTGGTAGCCGTCGGCGCGGTGGCCGATCACGTGCAGAAACAGGTTGAGCTTGGCGGGCGCGGGGCAGCTCAGGCCGCCCGACTCAACCGCCGGCGGCATGCGCGCTCCAGCGGTCCACGACCAGGCGCAAGCGCAGGCGCTCGCCCAGCAAGTCGAGCTTCACCGGCAGGCCGCTCGCTCCCCAGGCGAGGTAGGTCACCTGCCAGCCTCCCTGCTCCAGCCGCTTGAGGCGGCCCTGCCCATCGCGCTGCGCCTCGGGGGCATCGGCCTGCGGCCAGGGCACGCCGCGCACCCAGTATGGCAGCGCCTGCAGCGGCAGGTCCCAGCCCAGCACCTCGAAGGCCAGCCGTTCCAAATCGTCGGCACGGTGCTCGCGGCCCTCCGCGGTCGTCAGCCTGGCGCCGTCGCCGTCCTGCCGCAGGTGCGCAACGGTGTTGCCCACCGGCGAATAGAACCACAGCTCGTCCGTTGCGGGAGCGTGTTGCCAGCGCACGCGGCCGGGGAAGGCTTCCTTCTGCACCTTCAGGTTGATGCGCCCGTTCAACTCGAAGCTGGTGAGCGCCGCGGGATCGACGGGGGGCAGCTCCGGCCCGTGCGGAACGGCGGCGCAGGCGCCGAGGAGCACGGCGAGTAGCGCCGCGAGGACCGCGGCGCGCAGGCGTGCGGGCACTACTTCAGGAAGCGGTTCATCGTGTCGAGCAGCAGCTCGTTGTCCGGATGCTCCTTCTGCGACTCGCGCCAGAGCTTCTCGGCGTCGGACTGCCGCCCCTTGACCCACAGCGCCTCACCCAGGTGGGCGGCGATCTCCGGGTCCGGGCGCGTCTTGTAGGCGCGCTCCAGGTAGGTCAGCCCTTCCTGGTGGTCGCCCATGCGGAAGTACACCCAGCCCATGCTGTCCAGGATGAACGGGTCTTCGGGCGCGAGCGCCAGGGCCTTTTCGATGTATTGCTTGGCCTCGACCAGGCGATCGGTTCGATCGGCCAGCGTGTAGCCCAGGGCGTTGTACGCCTGCGCATGGTCGGGCTTGAGCTTGATCAGCTTGCGCAGGTTGGTCTCGACCACGTCGAGCTTGTCCAGCTTCTCGGCGGCGAGCGCGCTGTCGTAGAGCAGATCGGCGTTCTCCGGCAGCTTCTCCAGCGCGCCGGCGAGCAGGTCGTAGGACTCGCGGTAATTCCTGGCCTCGCGCAGCAGCTGGGCCTCGGCCTGGATCAGAACCGCGCGTTGCTCGTCGCTCTGCACCTTCACGTTCTGCAGATACTCGCGTGCCTCGGCGAGCTTGTTGTCGCGCCCCAGCAGGAACGCGTAGCGCGCCTGCGCGCTGATGTACTGGTCGCCATCGGCCACCTGCGAGTACCAGTGCATGGCGTCGCGGTAACGCTTGCGCTCCTCGTACGACTGGCCGATGTAGAAGCGCAGGGTGTCGGGATCGCGGTAGTTGAGCTCGAGCCCGCGCTTGAGGTTCAACTCGGCGGCCTCGAAGTCGTCGAGCTGCAGGGACAGCAGACCGATGGTGACCACGACGTCGGCGTTGGCGGGCTGCTCCTGCAGCATGATCTGGTACTGCGCGCGCGCCTGATCCAGCTGCTTGTCGTTGATCAGCAGCCGCGCATAGTTGGCGCGCGCCTCGCGCGCCTTCGGATGCCCGTCGAGGAAGCCGCGCAGGTATTCGAGCGCCTTCTCCGTGGACTGCGCCTGCTGCAGCATCTGCGCCTGCAACAGCGCACCGATCTCCCACTCCGGGCGCAGCCTCATCGCCTCGCGCACCTCGGCGAGCGCCAGGTCGTGCTTGCCGGCGGCATAGGCCGCTTGCGCCACGGCGAAATGCGCTTCCGGCATCTGCTGGTAGCCTTGCGCCAGATCCTTTACCACCGCGAGCACGGCCTGCTTGTCCGGGTGCTTGGACATCAGGCTGTGCAGCTGCATGAAACCCTGCGCCGGATTGCCGTCCGCGTTGACGATCGCCTGCAGGTGCGGCTTGGCCTCGCTCAGCTTGTTGCCCGACAGCAGCAGCCCCACCAGGCTCTGGCGCGCCTGCGGATTGCCCTTGTCCAGCTCGTACCACAGGCGCGCGGACTCCAGCGCGATCCCCTGCAGGCGGGCGTAGGTCGCGATCTCGGCAGCCCGGCGCGCCAGGCGCGGATCGCGGGTGGCCCGGGCCATCTCCAGATAGCCCTGCGCGGCGAGCTGCATGTTGCCGCGCTGGCCCGCGATTTCGGAGAGCAGGAACTTGAACAGCAGCTCCTGATCGAGCGCCGTGTCCGGCAGGTTGGAGGCGGGCGGGGGCTGATTCGCGAAGATCCGCCGCGCCCGTTCCTCAAGAGATTCCTCTTCGGACTGCTGCGCCAGGCGCGCCGGCAGCGGCACGTCGTGGGCCGAGGCGGTCAGGCTGTGAGGTGGAAAACCGATCGGCCCCAGCACCGGCTGTTGGGCGCAGCCAGCCAGGATGAGCACGCTGTACGGGAGAACGGATCGGAGGGCGAAGGGCATGGCGGTGCGTCCCGGCTTCAGTCTGTGGATCAGGCAATGCTGATCAGCGGCCAAACGCGTCGAGGCAACGAGGTGCTCCGAGAGAACCAGGCGCGCCTCGAAACAAGGCCGCGGCCGGCGCCTTCAACATCACGGTCAGTTTAGGTATATTTGCGCCGCGCCTCAAGTCACTCGTGTCGCGCCGCCCGGGCCCCCTGCGCCGGCCGGAAGCAGGCCGAAGCGCCGCTGCGGCAGGTCCGGGGAACCCGCTTCGGCGGAGCCGGTCGGAGCGCAAGCTGGATGGCGGCCAAGCGGTATGCCCGCCACGGCCGAAGCAAGTTCTTTGCCGCACAACCCTTTGACGAATGTCGGATAATTCTGCGTCTGCGCCCGGTGCTTCCGCACCTACAACTGAGCTGACCTTGACCGCGCGGGATCTGTCGCGGCACTTCGGCACGACCCCGGCGGTGGCGGGCATCGACCTCGAACTGCGGCGCGGCGAGGTGCTTGGCCTGCTCGGCCCCAACGGCGCCGGCAAGACCACCACCATGCAGATGCTCACCGGCAACCTCGCGCCGACCACCGGCAGCATCGGCGTCTGCGGCGTCGACCTGCTGGAACGCCCGACCGCCGCCAAAGCGCGCATCGGCTACCTGCCGGAGGTGCCGCCGCTTTACAAGGAGTTGAAGGTTGACGAATACCTGCGGCTCGCCGCCCGCCTGCACCGGGTTCCGCGGTCGGAAGCCGCCGCGGCGCTGGAGCACGCCAAGCGCCGCTGCGGCGTGAGCGATATCGGGCATCGCCTGATCGGCACCCTGTCCAGGGGCTACCAGCAGCGCGTGGGCATCGCGCAGGCCGTGATCCACAGCCCCGACGTGGTGATCCTGGACGAGCCCACGGTGGGGCTGGACCCGAACCAGATCCGCGAGATCCGCGCGTTGATCCGCGAACTGTCCGACAGCCACAGCGTGATCCTGTCCACGCACATCCTGCCGGAGGTGGAGGCGGTCTGCGACCGCGTGCAGATCCTGCATCGCGGCCGGATCGTGTACAACGACCGCATCGCGGCGCTGCAGCGGTTCCGCCGGGCGCACAGCGTGCTGGTCGGCTTTCGCCGCGCGCCGTCCGTGGACGAGATCTCGCGCCTGCCCGGCGTCGCGGGTGTCGAACCGGCGCCGGAGGGGCTGCTGCGGATCCTGCGCGCGGGCGCGCCGGCGGCAACCGAGGGCGCTGGCCCCGGCCATGCGCCTGATCGGACCGGTGCCCCCGGGCCGAGCGACGCCGCGGACCTGATCGATGCACTGGTGCATCTCTCGGTGCAGCGCAACTGGGCGCTCACGCACCTGTCGATCGAGCGCGCCAGCCTGGAGGACGTGTTCGCGCACCTCACCGGGCAGGAGGCCGAAGAGGCGGCGGCAATCGCGGCGGCGGAGGCGACCGCGTGATCCGCGCGATCGCGCTGAAGGAGTGGCGTGTGTTGTTCGCCTCGCCGCTCGCCTGGGTGGTGCTGGCCTTCCTGCAGCTGGTGTTCGCCTGGGTGTTCCTGTCCCGGCTGAACGCCTTCCTCGAGCTGCAGTCGCAGCTCGCGACCACGCCGGGCGCACCCGGCTTGACCGAGATCGTCGCGGCGCCGGTGTTCGGCACCGCCACGATCATCCTGCTCATGGTGGTGCCGCTGCTGTCCATGCGTCTGGTGGCCGAGGAGCGGCGCAGCCAGACGCTGCCTTTCCTGATCTCGGCGCCGGTGTCGATCACCCAGATCGTGCTCGGCAAGTTCCTCGCGCTGGTCGGCATCCTGGCGCTGGCGGTGGGGTTGATCGTGGCCATGTGCGCCTCGCTCTACCTCGGCGGCCGGCTGGACCTCGGGCTGCTGGCGGCCAACGCGCTCGGCCTGCTGCTGCTCGCCGGCGGCTTCGCCGCGGTCGGGCTGTACCTGTCCTGCCTGACCGCTCAGCCGCTGGTGGCTGCGGTCGGCACCTTCGCCGTGCTGCTCGCGCTGTGGCTGATCAACATCTCGGCCACCGACCCGAGCAGCCTGCTGCACGTGCTGTCCCTGATCCAGCACTTCGAGAGCTTCGCCAAGGGCACGCTGGCGCTCAAGGACCTCGGCTATTACCTGGCGCTGATCGCGCTGTTCCTGCTGCTTTCCATCCGGCGCCTGGACGCCGACCGGCTGCGCGCGTGAGGGCATGAAAGCGAGCCGCCGCATCCAGGTGCAGCTGCTGGCGCAGAACGCGCTGTTCGCAGCGCTGCTGGTGGCCGCCGCCGTTCTGGGCGTGTACCTCCTCGACGACGTCAAGCTGCAGCGGGACATCACGCAGAACAAGCGCGGCAGCCTGTCCCAGGCCACGCGCGACGTGCTGGGCAGAATGCAAGCGCCGATCGTCATCACCGCTTACGCCACCCATCAGGATCCGGTCCTGGGAGATGTGCGCCGCGTGATCCACGAGTTCCTCGCGCCCTATATCCTTGTGAAGCCCGACATCGAGCTCGTGTTCATCGATCCGCGCGAGCAGCCCAAGCAGACCGCGGCCGCGAACGTACGCAGCAACGGCGAGCTGGTGATCGAGTACGGCAAGCGTTCCGAGCACCTCACCAGCCTGAACGAGCAGAACATGGCCAACCTGCTGATGCGCCTGGCGCGCAGCCAGGAGCGCGTGATCATGTACCTGGACGGGCACGGCGAGCCGAAGCTGGACGGCGGCGCCAACTTCGACCTGGGCGAGTTCGGGCGGCAGCTCGGCACCAAGGGCTTCCGCGTGCAGGGACTGAACCTGCTGGTCGCACCGGAGGTCCCGGACAACGTCGACGTGCTGGTCGTGACCCATCCGCGCACGCAGATGATCCAGGGAGAGGTGAGCAAGATCCTCCGTCACCTCGATCGCGGCGGCAGCCTGCTGTGGCTGGTGGACCAGGAGGCGCTGCGCGGCCTGCAGCCGCTGGCGGAGTATCTGAAGCTCGACCTGACCGCCGGAGTGGTGGTGGACCCCGCCGCCGCGCAGCTCGGCATCCAGCCCACGATCGCGCTGTCCTCCAACTACGGGTTCCACCCGGTCACCGAGAACTTCACCCAGTACAACACCGCGTTCCCGTTCGCCCGCGCGATCGGCCGTCCCGACGACAGCGGCGAGTGGCGCGCGACCACGCTGGTGGAAGTGGCGCAGAACGGCTGGGTCGAGACCGGCGATCTGCGCGGCAATCTGCGCTTCGACAAGGACCGCGATGCGCGCGGGCCGGTGGCGGTCGCGGTGGCGCTGGAGCGCGAACTGAAAGGCAAGCCGCAGCGCGTCGTCGCGGCGGGCGGGAGCGGCTTTCTCGCCAATGCGTTCGTGGGACTGCTGAGCAACCTCGATCTGGGCACCAACATGCTCAACTGGCTGGCCGAGGACGAGAGCCTGATCACGATTCAGCCGCGCCCGCGCGTGGACAGCACGCTGCAGCTGTCCAGAACCGGGCTGATCGCGATCGTCATCGCCTTCCTGCTGGTTCTGCCGGCGGCGTTCCTGTTCGCCGGAGGCGCGATCTGGTGGCGGCGCCGGCGCGCTTGAATCCAGCGCGGACTCATGGATTCGATGCGCATCGGCTGGATCGTCAACCTGCTGCTGCTGGTCGGCGTGGCCGGGCTCGCCGCCTACGCGCTGTGGGGGCGCAAGGGCGAGGATCCGCCGGGACACGCCATCGCCGCCATCAAGGCCGCAGAGATCAAGCGCGTGGTGATCGAGCCGCGCACCGGCAAGGGCATGGTCCTGGAGAGACAGGGCGAGGACTGGTTCCTGACGCAGCCGCTCCAGGCGCGCGCCGACCGCGGCCAGGTGGACCGGCTGCTCGATCTGCTGTCGGCCAAGAGCCGGGAAAAGCTGACCGCCGCCGATCTGCAGCGCTTCGAGCTCGACGCACCCGAGCTCAAGGTGAGCTTCGACGGCCACAGCGTCGCCTTCGGCACCACCAATCCGCTGTCGCAGGATCAGTACGTGCTGTCCGGCGACGGTGTGTACCTGCTCCCGGCCTATTACCGCTCGCTGGTGCCGCAGACTCCGGAGCGTGTGCTCACGCACGCGCTGTTCCGCGGCGACGAGAAGCCGGTGGGATTCGCACTGCGGCGCTTCCGCGTCGAGCAGCGCGACGCGAAATGGACGCTGTCGCCGGCGCCGGCGGACGCGCAGAGCCGGCCCACGGCGGACGATCTCAATCGCTGGGTGGACGACTGGCGGTTCGCTTCCAGCCTGCTCACGCAGCCGGCGGGCCGCAAGTCGGCGACGGAGACGATCGAGGTGCGGCTGGCCGATGGCCGGACGCTGCGGCTCGGCGTGCGCCAGCGCGAGCCCGAGCTGGTGCTGGTGCGCGCGGACGAGAACCTGAGTTTCCATTTCTCCGGCGAGATGGCCCGGCGCCTGCTCAGCCCGCCGGCGGCCACGCCTGCACCGGCCACTGAGGCCGGCGCGGCCTCGGCGGTGCCGCCGCAATGAGACCGAGCCGATGCCCGAGCTGCCCGAAGTCGAAACCACTCGCCGTGGCGTCGAGCCCTGGCTGCTGAACCAGCGCATCCGCGAAGCGGTGCTGCGCCATCGCGGCATGCGCTGGCCGGTGCGCGCGGACCTGTCGCGCCTGCTGGCCGGGCACCGCATCCGCCGCGTGGAGCGGCGCAGCAAGTATCTGTTGCTCGACTGCGAAGCCGGCTGGCTGATCCTGCATCTGGGCATGTCGGGAAGCCTGCGCATCGTCCCGGCGCAGCAGGCGCCCGGCAAGCACGATCACTTCGACCTGGTGCTCGACAGCGGCCGGGCGTTGCGCCTGACCGATCCGCGCCGCTTCGGCGCGGTGCTGTGGCAGGCGGGCGAACCGGCGCGGCACAAGCTGCTGCGGGGACTGGGGCCGGAGCCGTTCGACGCCGCGTTCGACGCCGACTGGCTGTACCGGCGCACGCGCGGGCGCAGCGCGGCGATCAAGAACGTGCTGATGGACAGCCGCGTGGTGTGCGGCGTGGGCAACATCTACGCCAACGAAGCGCTGTTTCGCGCGGCCATCCGGCCGGCGCGCGCCGCCGGGCGCATCTCGCGCAGCGGCTGCGCGGGTCTGGTCGAAGCGGTGCGCGCGACCTTGCGCGAGGCGATCGAAGCCGGCGGCAGCAGCCTGCGCGACTTCGTGCACGCCGACGGCGGCCTCGGCTACTTCCAGCAGCGCTACTTCGTCTACGGGCGCGAGGGCGAGTCTTGCAGGCGCTGCGCGACGCCGATCAAGGCGCTGCGCATCGGCCAGCGCTCGGCGTTCTACTGCCCGCGCTGCCAGCGCTAGCCCGGATATTTCATCAGGACGCGGAGTTCTGGGTCGTTGTGGGCGAGCTCGCTCGGGCTCGACCGCCGCGGGTATCAGCTGCCGCCGTTCAGGCGCGTGAGACGGTGCAGGATCAGCGGATTGACGAACGGGGCGACGTCCCCGCCCAGGGTGGCGATCTCGCGCACCATGGTGGCCGAGATGAACATGTACTGTTCGGCCGGGGTCAGGAACACGGTTTCCACGTCGGGATAGAGCTGGCGGTTCATGCCGGCCATCTGGAACTCGTACTCGAAGTCGGACACGGCGCGCAACCCGCGCAGGATGATCTTCGCGTCGTGCTGGCGCATGAAGTCCATCAGCAGCCCGGAGAACCCCATCACCTCGACGTTGTCGCAGCCGGCGAGCACGGCGCGCGCCATGTCGACGCGTTCCTCGAGGCTGAAGAACGGGCGCTTGCCGCGGCTGTCGGCCACCGCCAGGATGACGTGGTCGAACAGACGGGCGGCGCGGCGCACCAGGTCCTCGTGGCCGCGGGTGACGGGATCGAACGTCCCGGGATAGACCGCCTTCTTCACGACGCCGCCATTCTCACCATTGGTCTCACCATTGGTCTCACCATTGGCTTCACCATCGGCTCACCCGGTTTCATGACGATCAGCCTCGGGCTTGATCACGATCCGTCGACGGCGACCAGGAGCTGACAGTGCACGGCCCCGGCGCGTGCCGTGCGATGCACCGCCCAGCCTGCCGGCGCACGCACATCCTCCGGCCCTTCCAGGTACGCCAACCCGCCGGCGGCGACCCGCCCGCGCACGAGTCCCAGGAGCAGCTCGCGACCGCCCATCGCATAGGGCGGATCGAGGAACACGACGTCGTAGCGGCGGGTATCCGATTCGATGAATTCTAGCGCATCCGCCCGCACCAGTCGGACCGCCGTGGCCTGCAGCCTGCGTACGTTGTCCTGCAGCGCACGCAGCGCCTGCGGGTCGCGCTCGATCATCACCACCTCGCGCGCGCCGCGCGAGGCGGCTTCCAGGCCCAACACGCCGCTGCCGGCGAACAGATCGAGGCACACCCGGCCGGTGAGGTCCTGTCCCAGCCAGTTGAACAGCGTCTCGCGCGCGCGGTCGGGCGTCGGGCGCAGCCCCGGCAGATCGGGAAAGCGCAGGATGCGGCTGCGCCACGCGCCGCCGACGATGCGCACCCGGTTGCGCGGCCCGACCCGGCTCACGGCGGGATCGCACTTGCGTCGGACGGCGCGCCCACCACCACCACGGCCAGGCGCTCGGACGAGATACGCCGCTGGAAGGCGTCGCGGACCTGCGCCGCCGTCACCGCGGCCACGCTCTGCGGATAGCGCTCGAGCCAGTCGAGCGGCAGGCGGTAGAAACCGATCACCGCGAGGTGCTCGAGGATCTCGCGGTTGCTGTCGAGGCGCAGCGGGAACGCGCCGACGATGTGCTGGCGGGCGCCTTCCAGCTCCTCGGCGCTGGGCCCGTTGGCCACGAAGTCGGCGAACGTCTCGCGCACCACGCGCAGCGCTTCGCCGGCCTGGTCCCTGCGCGTCTGCAAGGCGATGGTGAACGCGCCGTCCTGTTCGTAAGGCGCGAGCCGGCTGTAGACGCTGTAGGACAGACCGCGTTTCTGCCGCACCTGCTCGCTGAAGCGCGAGTTGAAGCCGCCGCCGCCCAGGATGTAGTTGCCGACCAGCAGCGGAAAGTAATCCGGGTCGACGCGGCGCACGCCCGGAGCGCCCAGGTACAGATGCGCCTGCGCCGCGGGATGAACGATCACGCGCTGCACCGGGGCGTCCAGGCGCGGCACCTGCGGCAGTGGCGCCAGCGGACCGGAACCCTTCGGCAGCCCGGCGACGAGCCGCTCGGCAATGGCTTCGGCCTCCCTGCGTTCCAGGTCGCCGATCATCGCCACCACCGCGTAGGGCGCCGCGAAGAAGCGCGCATGAAACGCCGCGAGGTCCTCTCGGGTCAGTTGCGCCACCGTTCGCGGCTCGCCCGACTCGCGCAGGCCGTAGGGATGCCCGGCGTAGACCAGGCGCGCGAACTCGCGCGCGCCGATGGCGTCCGGCTTCAGGTCCGCCTCGCGCAGGCCGGCGATGACGCGCGCCTTCTCGCGCTCCAGCACGGCGGCCGGGAAACCGGGTCGCTGCAACACCGCGGCGAGCGTGGCGAGCGCCTGCTCGCGCTGCGCTGCGCCGCTCAACGTGCGCAGCGCATAGCCGGCGCGGTCGTAGTCGAAGCTCGGCGCGAGTTGGGCGCCGACGTCCGCCAACCGCAGCGAGATCTGCTCCTCGGTGAGCCCCTGCGCGCCGAAGCGCAGCATGCGCAACGTGAGGCCCGCGAGCCCCGAGGTCGCCGGCGTGTCGCGGCTCGATCCCGCCGGGAACTGCACGCTCACGTCGAGGATCGGCAGGTTGCGGCTCTCGACGAAGTAGACGCGCGCCCCGCTCGCGGTCTGCCAATGCTGGATCGGTGGGCCGCCGAGCGCGGCGGGTGCGGCCAGCGCGAATGCCGCCGCCGCGAGCATCTCGAATGGCGGGCACAGGCGGCGCGAACGGAATCGGCCCGGCGCGGGCCGCCGCGAGGAGGATCTGCCCGCGAGCCGGTCAGTGGTGTTCACGCAGCGGGACATCGCTCGCGCCGGCGCGCACAGCCGCGGCGAGCGGCTGGGGCCAGAGCGTGCCAACCGTGAGATTGTCGTCCGCGAAGTACTTGCGCGCGACCGCTTGCACCTGCTGCACCGTGACCTCCTGCAGCCTGCGCACCTGCATGGCGGCTCCGTCGGGCGGCAGGCCGGCATTGTGCAGCCGGCCGATCTGCCGCGCCTGGCCGAGCATGGAATCCCGCCCGTACACCTGCGCGGCGACCGCCTGCACTCTGGTGCGCTCCAGCTCTTCGGCGGTGATGCCATGCTCGGCGATCGCCGCGATCTGCGCGCGCAACGCCGCCTCCAGCGCTTCTACACTGTGGCCGGCAGCCGGCGTGGCGGAAACCACGAACAGACCGGGCCCGCGGTTGACCGGATCGTAGCCGGCGCCGGCCGATACCGCCAGCCGTCGCTCGCGCACCAGGTCGCGGGTCAGGCGCGATGCGTCGCTGCCGTCCAGAGCCGCCGCCAGCACCCACAGCGCGTACGGCTCCCAGTCGCGCTCCAGATCGCGCAGCGCGGGAACGTGCCAACCCATCAGCAGATAGGGCAGCTCGGCCGGCGCGTTGACCACGGCGCGCCGCAAGCCGCGCTGCGGCGCCTCGCTCTGTGCCTTGCGCTCGGGCAGGGCGCGCGGCGCGATGGCGCCGAACCAGCGCTGCGCTTCCGCGAACACGTCCGCGGCGTGCACATCGCCCACCACCACCAGCGCGGCGTTGTTCGGCGCGTACCAGGCCCGATACCAGGTATGCGCGTCGGCAAGCGTCATGTTCTCCAGGTCTCGCATCCAGCCGATGATCGGTGTGCGGTAGGGGTGCGCCTGATACGCGGTGGCGAAAAAGGTCTCGTACAGCAGCGACCGCGGCTGGTCTTCCGTGCGCAGGCGCCGCTCCTCCATCACCACCCGCAGCTCGCGCGCGAACTCCGCCTCGGTGAGCATCAGGTTGGCCATGCGGTCGGCCTCCAGGCGCATGGCGAGCGGCAGCTGTGAGCGGTGCAACTGCTGGAAATAGATGGTGTAGTCGCGGCCGGTCGAGGCGTTATCGCGGCCGCCGGCGCGCGCGACGGTCTTGGAGAGCTCACCGGGAGCCAGCGTGCGGGTGCCGCGGAACATCATGTGCTCGAGCACGTGCGCCACACCGGTGCTGCCGTTGACCTCGTCCATGCTGCCGGCGCGATACCACAGCATCGAGGCCACCACCGGCGCGCGATGGTCCTCCTTGACCAGGATCTCCATGCCGTTGTCCAGCCGGTGCCGATGCAGCTCGGCCGCGGCGGGTGCCGCCGGCCACGCGCATGCCACTGCGAGCGCACTGCGCAGCGCAAGCCGGGACGGCGAGGTCGCGGTCGCCGCGGAGCAGACCCGATCGGAGAAAGGAATCATCAGCTGGGACACCCTGCTAGAATCCGGCCAGCGCCGCGCGGCGGCGCGTGCTTTCGAATTGGACACGCAGGCAGTATGTTGGGTTTCCTCAAGGGCGACAAGGCGGCCCGGACCGAGAACGACGAAGCACAGCGCAACGCGGGGCAGAGCGGCGGCTGGCTCGCGCGGCTGCGCACCGGTCTCGCCGGCACGCGCGCGAGAATCGGCAACCGGTTCGGCGCGCTGCTCACCGGCCACGCGCGCATCGACGAGAGCCTGTACCAGGAGCTCGAGACGCTGCTGCTGTCGGCCGACGTGGGCGTGGCCTCCACCGAGCTGCTGCTGGGCGAGATGCGCAAGCGCGTGGCGAGCGAGGGCATCGAGCAGCCGGCCGCGCTCAAGGACGTGCTCAAGCAGTGTCTGCTGCAGGTGCTGGAACCGGTGGCGCGGCCGCTGAGCGTCGAGGGCAAGCGCCCGTTCGTGCTGCTGGTGGCGGGCGTGAACGGCTCCGGCAAGACCACTTCGATCGGCAAGCTCGCCCGCTACTACCGGGAACAGGGCAACAGCGTGATGCTCGCGGCCGGCGACACGTTTCGCGCGGCTGCCGTGGAGCAGCTCAGGACCTGGGGCGAGCGCAACGGCGTCCCGGTGGTGAGCCAGCAGGGCGGCGACCCCGCCGCGGTGGTGTTCGACGCGCTGCAGTCGGCGCAGGCGCGCGGCGTCGATCTGCTGATCGCGGACACCGCGGGGCGGCTGCCCACGCAGCTGCACCTGATGGAGGAGCTGAAAAAGGTCAAGCGCGTGATCGCGCGCGTCGTGCCGGATGCGCCGCACGAAGCGATGCTGGTGCTGGATGCCAACACCGGGCAGAACGCGCTCGCCCAGGTGCAGGCCTTCGACGACGCATTGCGCCTGACCGGCCTGACCGTTACCAAGCTCGACGGCACCGCGCGTGGCGGCACCATCGTGGCCATCGCGCGCCACCAGCCGATCCCGGTGCGCTTCATCGGCGTCGGCGAGGACATCGACGATCTGCGCCCGTTCGACGCGCGCGATTTCGTGGACGCGCTGTTCGACTGAACCCGGACGGTGATCACCCTCACCCACGTCACCAAGCGTTTTCCCGGCGGCCACGAGGCGTTGCGGGACGTGAGCTTCTCGGTCAAGTCGGGCGAGCTGGTCACGGTGGTGGGCCGCTCCGGGGCCGGCAAGACCACGCTGCTCAAGCTGATGTCCGCGATCGAGCTGCCGAGCACCGGCAACGTCGTGGTGAGCGGCCAGAACACCAAGGCGCTGCGCCCGGCGGCGGTACCCTACCTGCGGCGCAAGTTCGGCATGGTGTTCCAGGACTACAAGTTGCTGTTCGACCGCAACGCCCTGGACAACGTGCTGCTGCCGCTGCACATCGTCGGCCTCGACGGGCGCGACGCCGTGCGCCGCGGGCGCGCGGCGCTGGACAAGGTGGGGTTGCTGAGCCGGGAGAAGGCGATGCCGGTGACGTTGTCCGGCGGCGAGCAGCAGCGCCTGTGCATCGCGCGCGCCGTGGTCAACCGCCCGGCGGTGCTGCTGGCCGACGAGCCCACCGGGAACCTGGACGAGGCCTACGCGCGCGAGATCGTCGAGCTGTTCCGCTCGTTTCACCAGGTGGGCACGACGGTGGTGATCTCCACCCACGACCGCGCGGTGCAGGAGCGGCTGGCCGGGCGCACGCTGACGCTGGTGGACGGCGCGCTGACGGATTCGGCGCATGGCTGAGGGCCTGCGCGTCTGGGCGCGGCAGAACGGCGGCGCGATGCGCGACGCGACGCGCCGCCTGGCGCGCAGCCCGCTCGCCACGCTGCTCAACGTGGTGGTGATCGGGGTCGCCTTGAGCCTGCCGGTGGGTCTGTACCTGGGGCTCACCGAGCTGCAGGGCGTGGCCCGGCAACTGTCCAGCGATCCCCAGCTCAGCCTGTTCCTGGATCGCGATGCGGGCAGCGACCAGGCGCGCGAAATCGAGGAGCGCCTGAAGCGTCACCCGATGGTCGCCAGCGTGCGCTTCGTCGCCAAGGAGCGCGCGCTCGACGATCTCAAGCACGGCGCCGGGCTGGCCGAGGTGCTCGGCTCGCTGAAGGAAAACCCGCTGCCCGACGCCTTCGTGGTGACGGTGAAGGGCAACTCCCCCGACGCGCTGGAGGCGCTGCACGAGGAAGCCCTGGCCTGGCCCAAGGTGGCGCACGCGCAGCTCGACTCGGAGTGGGCGCGCAAGCTGGACGCCGTGCTGCGCATCGGCCGCATGCTCGCCCTGCTGCTCGGGGTGCTGCTCGCGGCCGGCCTGGTGGCGGTGACCTTCAACACCATCCGTTTGCAGATCCTGACCCGGCGCGACGAGATCGAAGTGGCCAAGCTGATCGGCGCCACCGACGCCTTCGTGCGCCGCCCGTTCCTGTACTTCGGCGGGCTGCAAGGGCTCGCTGGCGGTCTGATGGCCTGGGCGGTGGTGGCCGGGGCGCTGTGGTTTCTGAACCGCGAGCTCGCCGGCCTGTCTGCGCTGTACGCCTCCGGCTTCCGGCTTGGCTCCCTCTCCGGCGAGGATGCCCTGGTGCTGTTCGGGGTCGCCGCCGCGCTCGGCTGGCTCGGCGCCTGGCTGTCGGTGAGCCGCTATCTGTGGCAGGTCGAGCCGCGCTAGCCCGGCCCAAAACCGCGCCGCAATACCCCCCCAAAAGAGTCGGGAAATCGAGGAACTCCCGGCGGCCGTGGCACTCTCACGTACCGAGTGCTAAAATCGCGTCCGAGGAGGCTTCCTAGTTACATGACCGCCGCTACCCTGCCCGTCCCCATGGCCTTGCCGTCGGCAGCCGGCAGCCTGGAGAGTTACATCCAGGCGGTGAACCGCTTCCCCCTGCTGGCCGAGGAGGACGAATTGCGTTTGGCCCGGTCCTACCGCGACGAAGAGGACCTGGACGCTGCGCGCCAGCTCGTGCTTTCGCACCTGCGGCTGGTGGTTTCCATCGCCCGCGGCTATCTCGGCTACGGGCTCGGGCACGCGGACCTGATCCAGGAGGGCAACGTCGGGCTGATGAAGGCGGTGAAGCGCTTCGATCCCGAGCGCGGCGTGCGCCTGGTGTCCTTCGCGGTGCACTGGATCCGGGCCGAGATCCACGAGTACATCCTGCGCAACTGGCGCATCGTCAAGATCGCGACCACCAAGGCGCAGCGCAAGCTGTTCTTCAACCTGCGCAGCATGAAGAAAGGCCATGGTGCGCTCACCCGGGACGAGATCGACGCGATGGCGAGCGCGCTGCAGGTGAAGACCTCGGATGTGGCCGAGATGGAGACTCGCCTGGGCGGCCAGGACCTGGCGCTGGAACCGGTCGGGGACGACGAGGAGGACGGCTTCGGGCCGATCGCCTATCTGTCCAATCCGGAAGACGAGCCCGGGCGCATCCTCGAGCATGAAGAAAGTGAGCGCATGCTCACACAAGGCCTCGAGCGCGCTCTGCAGAGCTTGGATCCGCGCAGCCGCCGCATCATCGAAGCGCGCTGGCTGCGGGAGCGCGACACGCTCACGCTGCACGATCTCGCCGCCGAGTTCGGCGTCTCCGCCGAGCGCATCCGGCAGATCGAGGCGCAGGCGATGAAGAAGATGCGGGGGCTGATTCCGACGCCCGCCTGACAGGACGCGACGCAAGCGACGCCGCCCGATCGGGCGGCGTTTTACCGAAACGCCGCCCGATCGGGCGGCGTTTTCGTTTCCGCCGGGGCCGGCGACCGCGGCCCCCTCACCCGGCGCGCAGCAACTGGCCGATGTCGTGCGCGAACACGTCCGCGCCCTGGCCGTATCCCACCAGCAGGCGCAGCCGGCCGGCCGCATCGTAGACGAAGGTTCCGGAGGAATGGTCCACCGAATAGGCCTGCGCGGTGGCGCCCGGGCTCTTCTGGTAGAACACCTTGAACTCGCGGGCGGCCGCGGAGATGGCCTCGGGGTCGCCCGTCAGCCCCAGAAAGCCGGGATTCAGCGCCGTCACGTAGCGCCTCAGGACCTCGGGCGTGTCGCGCTCCGGGTCCACGGTGATCATCACTACCTGCACGCGCTGCGCGTCGGCGCCCAGCTGCTTCAGCGCCCGGGCCAGCTCCGA
>Ga0187893_10007987_pt1 | contig 16975 bp, 14 predicted proteins | sample MA1701074metaG_FD_139574 | JGI IMG/M metagenome (GOLD analysis project Ga0187893, IMG submission 139574) | White microbial mat communities from a basaltic lava cave in the Kipuka Kanohina Cave System on the Island of Hawaii, USA - MA170107-4 metaG ...
TAGAGCGATATCAGCAACACCTCCTTCACTCAAACTTCCCAGCTCAGGCCGCCGGATTGCCTTGGCAGGATTCACCGTGCTGCGTTCGATCACTTGTTCGAGTGTCATGCCAATGTTCAGAAACTTGGACATCGTGGTGATCATGTTCGCGCGAGGCAGCATGATGCTGTCTTTGTGAATGTCTGTCGAAATCGTGTCGGGCAGGAAACCTTGCTCGATGGCGGGAACGGCAATCCGAAACCAGAAACTGCCGGCGCCATGCCCCACATCGAAGAGGATTCCTCTTTTGCGGGCTTCCAACATGTAGGGCTGAATCCTTTTCTGCGCATCGAGCTGAGGCGTCAGACGCCCATAGAAATGAGTATGAATGTCACCAGGGCGCATGTGTTTCGAAAGAAGCTCCGGATAGCCGCGTCCGGGCTTAGGATGAAAATCCACCATGACGATGGAGTTGCTAAGTTCTGCTGCCTTCACGGCTCGGTCCACCGCATCCCAGGTTGGAGGCTGAAAGTGAGCCGTCTTGATGCCGACAATCGTTTGTGGATACTTCTTCACCATTCGAGCGGCCGCTTCTGCGTCCATTTCCTGAACATCGTTCTCCACTTTCTCACCGTACATTCCGGCGCCCACAATGTTAAGGAAAGCCAGCACGCGAGTTTCGGAGTGGTCGATAACTTTCTTCTGGAATTCTTCAAAATTCTTCCAGCCTGAGCTTCCTGCGTCCACGGCCGTCGTCACCCCGCTCTGCAAGGCGTTATGATCGGGATTCAGATTCAGTTGCGCTCCCTGGGCATCGAAGTGGGTGTGGATGTCTATCAGGCCCGGCGTGACGTAAAACTGGCTGGCATCAACGACGAGCTTGGCATTTGACGACGGTAAATTGTTTCCGACCCGAACGATCTTATTCCCAATGACCCCGATGTCGTAGCGGCCGTTGCGCTGGTTCTTGGGGTCAATTACATGGCCGTTCTTAAGCAACAGGTCGTAGATCTGTTGGGCGCCGGCGGAAGAGGCCAGAAGCAGCAAGAGCGTCAGGAGATGAATAGCTCTAGTACCGATCCATTCTAAGTTGCAGAGAACGGCTGTTTGATTGTGTCGGAGATACGGTCCCCCCTCCCTGCACGAGAAGGCGGCTAGGCGAAGGCTTTTGAAAGTTAACGGCGCGAACCCCGTGTAATCTCGCCTGGTGTGTACGAGGACAATGGGCTGCGTATGCCGCCGTATTGCCAGATGCGCGTTCTGGGCGCTGCTCGTGCGAATCTTCATGGGATCACCTCATACTCTCCGGCTGTGTTCCATAGAGGGAAACCCAGTCCGTTCAGATCGGCGACCAGGCGGCCATTCCTGATAGTGGCTACACATTCCAACTTCTGCCTTCCCAGCAGCTTCTTGCGCCAGGCATCCTTGAAGGCAAAGACCCCTGTCTTCAGCTCGAACACCGCAATGTCAGCGACCTTGCCTTCGCCGAGTGTTCCCAGCTCAGGGAACCGTTTGATCGCACGAGCCGGACTGACCGTGGAGCGGTTGATGGCGTCCTGAAGTTTCATGCCCAGATTCATCAGCTTAGAGATGCAGTTGGTCATGTCTGACTGCGGGATCATGATGCTCGAGGAATGCAGGTCGGTGCTGATGGTGTCAGGGGGGAACCCTTGTTGCATAGCCCGCACCGCCACGGGCCAGACGAAGCTGCCACCCCCGTGGCCCAGATCAAAGAGGACGCCTCGCTTGCGCGCTTCGACCATATAGGGCTGCACTTTTCCAGTAAAGCGATCGACCACTTCCAGTTGCCGGTCGTTATAAATGTGAGTGTGCAAGTCTCCCGGTCTCATGACGCGCAACAGTTTCTCCCGGCTGGTACGGCCGCTGTTGGTGAAGATCTTGTCGTCCACCATCACGGGAGTATTCGAGAGTCGCCCGGCCTCAATGGCGCGTTCGAGCGCTGTCCATCCAGGAAGACCGAAATGGGCGACCTTGATCCCCACAATCTCGTTTGGATTTTCTTTGATCTGGGCAGCGGTTTTCACCGGGTCCATGTCTTCAACGTTATCTTCGGCCTCCGAGCCAATCATGCCGCGACCAACGATGTTGAGCAAAACCAAGACGCGCGTTTTGGAAGTCTCGATGATCCTTTTCTTAAAGTCTTCAAAACTGCGCCAGCCAGCGCCCCCGGCATCGACTACCGTCGTTGTTCCAGCCAATAGGGCCGTGTCGTCCGGAAAGATGGAACCCGAGTAGCCGTAGACGTGAGCGTGCAGATCGATCAGCCCCGGAGTGACATAGTAGCCTTTGACGTTGAGCACTTTTTTGGCCTGCTGCACCGGCAAGTTGATTGCGACGCGGGCAATCCGGTCGCCCGATATGGCCACATCCATCACCTGATCAACACCATTTGCCGGGTCGATGACGTGGCCGCCTTGTAACACAAGGTCATAGGACTGAGCTGTCGCCACACTCGCTGTCAATAGGACGAGCGACAGGACAGACGCGATCCTTAGTTCGCAGCGACGGCCAAACAGCGCGGCGATTGAGTTGAGTGCTAGCAAAGATTCCTCCTTGTATCAGAAAGAATCAGCTCGCGGATGGCGGGCTGAAAAAAATGTCGTTACTTTGTCGCTGGAAGGGGAACCTTTCGGGATTGCGAGCTAGTACTTAACCACACATACTGGTCCAGCTCAAAAACTTTTAGCGGATGCCGAGACCGGGAGTCTTGCGCGTTTTTCACGAAACCTCGCAGCCACCCGAGAATATCATCCTAGCTGGACAAGGAAACGTTTAGAGCTTCGACGCAATCCCTTTACCGAAGAAGCCAGACGTGTTTGAATACGGCCGAGATTCTACCTTAACCGGGCCGGTAACAAGAGGAGGAAACGATGGCACGAGCGCACGTTTCGAGGCGGCATTTTCTTAGGACTGGTTTAGCGGTGCCGGTGACAGGCACTCTGTTGGCCCAAAGCCCAGGCACGCTGGCCGCAACGCCGGCTCTCCCGCACTCCGCCGGGATCTACCAACGGCTGGGAATACGAACTCCGATCAACGCGGTGGGAACCTTGACCACGCTGAGTGGAACGTTGATGCCCATCGAAGTGATACGCGCAATGGAAGAGGCTTCGAAGAATTTTGTTCCGATCCATGAACTGCAGGAGAAAGTTGGCCGACGGCTGGCTGAGCTTACGAGAGCTGGCGGAGCGTTCGTTACGGCGGGTGCCTCTGCGGCGCTCTGCCTTGCGACCTGCGCGGTAACAGCGGGAGATGACCGGAAGAAGATGTTGCAGTTGCCGGATCTCACCGGGATGAAGACGGAAATCATCATCCAGAAGACGCATCGAACCCTCTATGACCATGCGTTTCGCATGGTCGGAGTAAAACTCGTTGAGGTTGAGACTGCGCAGCAGATGCGTCGGGCGATCAACTCGCAGACTGCGGCTATCGCCTATGTCATAAGTCATCACACGCTGGGCGGCAGCAAGCCGTTTGAGACGCGCGTGGACACGTCCCTTGGTTTTGAGGACCGTTATGTCGTGGGTCCTCACGGAGAGGTCAGCCTCGAAGAGGCGCTGGAAATTGCTCATAGGGCGGATCTACCAGTGATCTTGGATGCGGCTGCAGAAATTCCTCCCGCAGAGAACTTGGGCAAGTTTGTGAAAATGGGTGTCGATCTCGTCGCCTTCAGTGGAGGCAAGAACTTGCGCGGCCCGCAGTGCAGCGGACTATTACTGGGGCGCAAAGACCTGGTGAAGAAGGCTTATGCCAATAGCGCACCGAATGACTACCTGCCGCGCATTGCGAAGGTCGGCAAAGAGGAGATTGTCGGACTGCTGACGGCCGTTGAGCTAGCCCTGAAGCGCGATTATAAGGCGGAGCGGCTAGCCTGGTTTGCCATGTTAGAACGCGTGGCCGAGCGCCTTAAAGGCATTCCATCGGTCAGCACTGGATTTGTGACCAACAACGATTACAGCCATACGCCGCGGCTTTCGGTGCAGTGGGACGATGATGTTATTGGAGTGACGCTTGAGCAGATGGTTCGAATGCTGCGTAAAGGTGAGCCCTCCATCGTCGCCACCGATCTGCGGCAGTTCACTCCGCCTTGGAAAGGCTTGGGTATCTTTCCTTACAACCTCCTGCCGGGAGAGGAACTGATCGTAGCCGATCGCGTAAAGGAGATTTTGACAAAGAGGGCTTAAGGCGAAAGGGTCAAGGTATGAAGGGGAAGAGTCGATCTCTCGTGCAGCGTTTTCCAAATTGAGCCCTACGCCTCGGCGGCCGGCAGCCGCTTTGCTGACCACTTCCCACTCCCATATTCTCCAATCGTAACGTCTCCATACATTTCACGCACGTCAACCCTGCCAGTGAATTCATAAACGAGTCGAGCACTTTCGTAAGGAAGGACACTACGAAAAGAGATGCTGTCGCCATCGATGGTTCCGGCCAGATCACCCTTCGCAATGCGTCCCACATGATTCCCCGTGATCGCGTTGTTCTGAGTTTCGAGCAAACACTGGTGGACAACGGAGCCATTCACGAAACTAATTCTCAGTTCCCATCGGCCGGCGACGTCTACCGCCGGCGGACGCAACGCTTTCGGTGGTTGGGCTTTAGGCGCGCGACGAAAGACATCGTGCAGACGTTCAGCCACAATTCGATACTCGCCTTCCTTCATCGCGACTGGTCGGATCAGGAAGGAATGCCCAGGGCCCTCGGCGTGAGACATGATCCTTGGCTCACCTTCCAACAGTCGATGACCCACTTCCTCCGCCGTCATCCCGATCCGCTGGGGATCCCACGTCAGTTCTAGCACTGGAAAGGGACTGGCGCCCGCAGGAGGCTTCACCAGCGTTTGAATTCCCGGCACCTGCGTAATTGTCTTGCTGATGTGGGCGTACCAGCTTTCCCATTTCTGGTACTCGGCCTTCAGGTCAATCTTGTTTCTCCAGAGTTCAATGGCGGTCAGCATTCCCATGACTTCTTCCTTCCCAACCTTCATGGGCCGGCCAAGGGCATGGTGTGGAGAACTGTTCATCCAGGCGGCTCGAACCAGGTCTTTCCGCCCCAGCAGGAGCCCAGCACATTGGGGCCCGCGCAAGATTTTTCCACCGCTGTATCCCACAAGGTCAGCGCCTCGCGACAGATAGGGATTGGGAACTACCGGGAGTTCGGCTGCCGCGTCCACCAGAATTGGGATTGCACGGTTACGGCCGGCTTTGGCCATTTCTTCGAGTCGCACACTCCCTTTCGCTTCGCCAGTCCCAAGAACCACCATCAAGGCCGTTCGCTCACTCAGTGCGGCGTGAAACTCTTCCGGCGAACTCACTTCAACAATCTTCACGCCCACGTTTCGAATGGCATGGTCATACACATTGCGAGACTGCCGCAGCATGATGGCTTCGTCTCTGAGCCCCTGCAAGTTGGGCAACTGCAGCATTTTTTCGGGATCGGCGCCAGCCACACAAGCAGCCGTGGCGTGCACCAGGGCCGCCGCACATCCGGAGGTGACAATGCCCCATTCGCATCCTAGCAAGGTCGCCAGACGTTCGCCCACCTTCTCCATGAGCTCGTCGAGGTTCACCGGGTAGTGCGAAGCCTCTTCCACGGCCTGCTTTACCTCTGGCAGGCTGAGAGCACCGCCGTTAATTGTGTAAGTGGCCGTGAGATTGATGAACGGGCGCACGCCGATCCGCGTGTAGATGTTGCTTCCCGTGATTTTGGGCGGGGTTACGGGGCTGCCTAATAGACTCCAAGCCGTAGCTAACCCTCCGGCTTGGAAGACTTCTCTTCGGCTCAATCTGGCAGGTAGTCGGTTCGATGCAGGCCGCGTCATGGGAACTTCTCCTTTACAAATCCCCTCCATCGGAGGGGTGACTGCCGGAGCGACAACGGTGGCGGGAGGAACCAGGCTGGGGCTTAGCCGCAAGGTACGAATCACCCCAGCGCCCTTGGCCTTACGCGACCGCCGTCGCTTGCCCCTCCCGAAATGGGAATTCGTCGGCGGTTTTCATACTCGGTGGTGCTTGGCCCGAGCATGGATGGCTTCTTTGAAATCGTGCTCGTCATTCTCGAAGAAAGGAAGAACGATGCTTTTATTTTTCAGTCCACACAATGGATCACTGCTCCGCTGGCACTTTGAACGAAAGTCGGGTCGTGCGTGTTAGCGCTTCGGCAAGTACTTTTTCGGGAGCAGCGCCGCAACGGTTCCGAAATAGGTAACAATCTTGTGCTGAACAACGGTGCCCATCAGCAGATGGGCCTCCGGTGGTGTCAGCTTGTACTCGCTGGTCAACCATTCGATCATGTCGGAGTTTGCGGTACGGACACCGATGTCCGAGTTGCTCTGAAACTCAGGTTGGCTGGCGATGGAAACAATGAACTCGTTGTTTACCAGCCGCGGTATGCTGAGACGTTTTCCCTTGTGTACTTTGACTGTGAATTGCACGTCCAGCGATGTTTCAATGCCATTTCCAAGACCCTCACCGTCACCTTGCAAAGCATGCCCGTCGCCCACATAGAAGAACGCACCCTTGTGAAAGACGGGAAAGTAAAGCGTCGCGCCTTCCACCACATCGTTGTAGTCCATGTTGCCGCCGTGGTTAGCTGATGGGCCAGACGTTTCCACCCGCTCACCGGGTGGTGCCACTCCAATGCAACCCAGCATTGGCCGCACAGGTAGATCGAATTTAAATCCTGACCCTTCTAACAGCCGTGGGCTTGCCGTGCCTCTCTTGAGATTCAGGTCCCACGGAATCAGATCTGCTCGTCCAGGTCGCAAGGCGTCCATCTTGTAAAAACTCTTGTATAAATTATCGATCGTGGAAGGGTTGAGAACTCCAGGGCTCAGACGGTAGGCGGTATAGCCCCAATCGCGGTTCAGGCGGACCTTGTCGAGGTGAACTTCCAGGGTGTCTCCATATTCAGCTTCGTCGATAAAGAATGGCCCCATGAGAGGGTTTCCGCTCTCAGGATACACGTACGGATGCTGAATGTGCCGAACTCCCAGGTGGTCTTGTCCACCCGAATCCCAGGTCCGCGTGATCACCGTGTCCCCAGACTTGATCCGCAGCACAGGTTCTTTGTAAGCCGAGAAAACTCTCGAATGGTGCGACGGGTAGATTTCGTGTGTCGCACTCAAGCCACTCGGAACACAGGCCAACCAAACCGCAGCAAGAGCCAGTCGGCCTCGTCTTCTGCAATCAACCATCGTCAAGCACCTCGGGTTATTGGACGAATCTGTAAGTCCTGTAAGTCGAAGAGGACATGTGCGAGAGTTCAATCGACATAGGCAATACAGTCGATTTGCAACAACTGCCCTGGTCTTCGGAAGCCCGTACAACCGAAATAAGACCGCGCCGGTCGATTTTTCACAAAGAACGTGTTGTAAACTTCGTTCATGGGTTCCCAGTTCTTTTCCGGGTCGACCAGTGCCACTTGCACCTTGAGCACATTGTCCATGGAAGAGCCGGCCCTTTCGAGCGAATCTTTCATGATCTTGAGCGCATCGGCAGTCTGTTCCCGAACGTCGCCAGCCTTGGGCCTGCGCTCAGGATACCAGCCGCCAATACCGCTCAGAAAGAGCAGATGACCCGAACGAATGGGACCATTCGTATTATCCTTCTTGGGACTCCAGGAACTGTTTGTTTGCGATAGAGCCGTTTCCGCTCCGAGCAGGGCCAGAGCTGTCGTCTGGAACAACGCCCGCCGCGAGCGGCCCTTCGTTTTGGGGGCCGTGGGATTCTGTGTTTTGTTTGTCATGATGAGACAGGAGTATATTTTAATGCTTCGGGTCAGGCAATGAAGGAGTCAAGGCAGTGAGGAATTGTTTCCGCACGCGAGTCGAGGTGAGATCGTAAGCTTAGCTTGCGCTTGATGTCTTGGCTCTGAGGTCTATAAAGTAACAACCGGGCTCAGTTCATGAGGGACTTTTGGGACGATCGGTTGCACGCAGTTTCGGACAGGGTGACTATTGCGGATTGCAGAATGATTGGCTCCCGTAAGTGCCTTGTTCCGCAGCGATCACGTCCTCGAAGTTTGCCAAGGCGTTTGCGAAACGCACCATGTCGTTACAGCATCCTCCACTCTCAACAGGATAAACATGAAGACACAGCCCCGGATCGGCGAACGCGTTGCCAATGCGAGACTCAAGACGACGTGCGCAATGGCTGACCCTGATTCGTGTAGCCGGTGTTCGCCGATTGCTGCAACGCAGTCGGTCTGTAAGAATGTTCAGGCACAGTTCCGACGCATCATTGTTGCAGCCTGCTATTTCATATTTCTGCCAGCTTCCATGACGGCCCTAAGCCGCACCGCTGCCTTCTTGGTGTTGGCTTTGGGCTTGACCGGCTGCTCCAAACCGAAACCAATGAACCATTTCGCGAACCTTCGTCAGGAGTATCTGGATGGTTTACTTCTGGCCAAACCGCACCTGGCAACGTTCATGGGTGATCACCGTTTCGACGAACGCTGGCCCGATGTTTCGGCGCGAGGCGTCGAACTACGTGACCGAGTTTTGCAACAGCAGAAGCTTCGGCTGGCGTCGGTTGACAGGAGCCGGTTGAAATTGGAAGAACAACTCGATGCCGAGATCCTTACCGATGGGATTGAGTTGGAGCTGCTCTACTTGCGCGAGATTCGGGAATGGGAACGTGACCCGCGCCTGCAGGACACGTTTCCTTACTATGATCCTCGCGAAATCGTTGCGACGCGCATTTCCGACATCCTGCATGGTGATTTTGCCCCGGTGGAAGCTCGTCTGCGTAGTCTGGTTTCGCTTATGAAAGGCTTGCCGGAATTTCTTCAACAGGTGCAGAGTCAGTTGAAGATCCCAGCGCGCCTCTATACTGAGCAGGCTATAGCCGACAATCGTGGCCGCGTAGAGTTGTTTCAAAGCGAAGTGGCCGAGTTCGTCCGGGCTGCTGCAGTCTCGGCGGGTCTGCGAGAGGAAGCCGAAGCAGCGCGAAAGGCAGCCCTGGCGGCGCTGGAGGGATATCAGCGCTTTCTGGAGCACGATTTGTTGTCGAGGAGCAACGGCGACTGGCGTCTCGGTGCCGATCTGTTTCGGAGGAAGTTTCCGCTAGCGCTTCAAACCACCGTCACCCCGGAGGGGCTGGCTGCGGAGGCCAAGCGGGCTTTCCAAGAGGCTCGGCAGGAGCTTTTCACGGTGGCTTCAGCTCTGCACGGCGAATTGTTTCCGGGCAAGCCGAGCCCCAAGACCGTTGCCACGCCAGAAGCTCAAAGCCGGTTGATCCGCCTGGTAAAGGATGAATTGTCGAAAGATCATCCTTCGGCGGCCGGTCTGGTTGAGGCGCACCGTAAGAACCTCGACGACTTCCGCCGTTTCATCATCGAACATGATCTGATTGCACTGCCACCCGCTGAAACTTTGAGCGTACGCGAAATGCCTCCCTTCAAGAGAGGTTCTGCGGCGGCAGAGTATCTGGCTCCCGGTGTGCTGGAGCGCAGGGACAAGTGGGCAGCCACTTACTTTGTGGATCCTATTGATCCGACTTGGGATGCCTCCCGCATTGAATCGATCCTGCGTGGGAACAATGATTACGAAGTGCAGCTCACCGCGATGCACGAAGCCTATCCTGGTCATCACACGCAGTTTTATCTCGCCAGACAGAAACTCAACCCTTTACGTGCCGTGCTCTGGAATGCGCCGTTCGTTGAGGGGTGGGCTGTCTATGGTGAGAGTCTTATGACGCGGCTGGGTTACGGCGGCGCCAGGAATGCCCGCTATCGATTCTTCTCCTTGCGGGGCGACATGATTGTGGCGACCAATGCTCTGATTGATGCGCAACTGCACAGTGGGCAAATGAGCGAAGCTGAGGCCGTACGCTTTATGGTGGAAGAAGGGTTTCAGGAGCAAGCGCAGGCAGAGAAGAAGTTGCGTCGAGCGAAGCTGGATACAACGCAACTCTCGCAGTATTTCCTGGGTTTTGACGAGGTCCTGCAGCTCGAACGCGAGGTCAAAGCGCGGGCCGGCGCTGGTTTCCGTCAGCGGGAGTTCAATGAGAAACTCACCGGACACGGCTCAATTGCTGTCAAACACCTCCGCCGATATTTCTTTTGACTGACGAACGATTTGCACTCGTAGTCCCTACCATCCCGTCCGTGACAGGTTGGGAATTCTTGACGCGTTTCACGGGTCACGGCGGGCGCAGGAATAACCAGGACCGCCTGCATCTTCTCTGTTGTAGAATGCACGTTTTCAGATCTCAGTAGAGGACGTGTCTAGTTTGATGTCGAAACCCAAAGTGCTGCTGTTTGAAAAGATTCACCGGAAGGGACTCGAGTATCTTGAAAAAGAAGGTTGCGAGATCTTGTTCCCGGAAGCCATCACGGAGGAAGCTTTACTGAAGGTAGCGCCAGCGGTTGAGGGAATCGTGTTCCGTACCCGCGGCCATCTTAGCCGCAGGCTGATGGAAGCGGCTCCGAATCTCAAAGTTGTCGGACGGCATGGTGTCGGGTTGGACAACCTGGATATGGAGGCCGCGACAGAGTTAGGCATTTGGGTGGTCAGCACACCGGAGGCGAATTCCGAGTCGGTCGCCGAGCTGGTCCTGTTGCTGGCTTTATCTCTTGCTCGCCAGGCGCCGCAGACGTTGCGCGCGCTGAAGGAGCATCGGTGGGAGGATCGTAACCGGTATATTGGACAGGAACTTCTGGGCAAGACGATCGGCATTGTCGGCTTGGGCCGCGTGGGATCGACCATCGCCCGCATTTGGCATCGTGCTTTCGGGTGTCCCGTTGTGTTTCGCGATATCGTTCCTAAACCGGAATGGGAGCAAGCTCTGGGAGCCCGGCCGGTGTCGCTGGATGAGCTTTTGAGAACGGCTGATTATGTTTCGCTCAACGTGCCGCTAAAATCGGACACCCGTGGAATGATCGGCGAGCGCGAGCTGTCGTTGATGAAGAAGTCCGCGTTCATCATCAACGCGGCCCGAGGACCTGTTTGGCAGGAGAAAGCCGTATTAAAGGCGCTTACCGAGGGCTGGATTGCGGGCGCAGCGGCCGATGTTTTTGAAGAGGAACCGACAGAGCACGATAACCCGTTGCTTGAATTGGAGAACTTCATTGGAACACCTCATGTAGCTGCACATACGCAAGACGCAATGCAGCGCATGGCGATGGTGGTCGAGGACATCGTCGCCGTGATTCGAGGCAAAGCGCCGAAGTATCCGGCGAATCAGCCGAAATCAGCCCGACAGATGGCATGAGTTGGAGCAGAATTGTTAGGATTTCGCGGGGATCGAGTCACTCACAATCAATGACCTCAAGGAGACGAATCATCAAATGAAGAAAGCGTTTCAGTTTGTTGACAAACAGTTCGAACTGGAAATGGCAGGCGATGGGGAGGCGGAAGGCGATTTTCAGAAGTGCCCTGGAACTGTCTTTCACGGCGGTCATACCCACAAAGGTGTTTTCAAGCTCACGAAAGTAGCCTGGGAGACGGTAAACAACAAGGCGATGGAAAGTGCGAGGCCCTTGGACGAAAAGCTCACCGAAGGGTGTGTGGACGTTTTGCGGGCTGAACTCTACATCCGACCGATTCCTGATGGATTCTCATACGTGGTCGATCATCGGTTCTTCGACAAACCCCCAGGGTACTAACGGATGAGCGTTCTCTGAGTGGTGGGACAATTTTCCTGCAGTGGCCACTGCAAGAGAATGCCATCTGGAGTTGAGTGGGCTTGTCGAGTGACTGAGCGACGCTCGGAAACCAGAGCTCGTCGCAGAACAGACGACAATCCTTAAAGTTGAAATATTCCCAAGTTACGTGTGCCGATTCCGTATGACATCCAACTTTTTCCCACGGTGGTTTCTAGCCCTTACTACTGCATCTCTCGTGTTTGCTTGCTCCCTCATCCCTTTTCCCAGTATCGCTCAGACGGGCGTTCTGCCGGCTGGACTGAATATGTCGAATCCGGAATTGATCGCGAGAGGAGGCAAACTTTTTGCGCAAAGCTGCTCCGTCGGCTACTGTCATGGGGTTGCTGGTAAAGCGGGCCGCGGACCGCGCCTGAGAGGACGGGCTTGGGATCCGAACTATCTGTTCAAGGTAACCTTCGAAGGAATTCCCAACAGTTCGATGCCAGCCTGGAAGGATCGTCTCACGGAAGAGGAGATCGGTGCGATCGTTGCCTACATTCTGACGCTGTCGAAACTGACCTCAGACAGCGCCGAGGCACCCGTACTCCCGGCACCGTCTGACAGTGAACCTGCAGTTGCTTCGGCTTCGACCGCTAGCCGGCCAGAATCGCCCACGGGAGACAGCGGCCTTCTAGGCGACACGGAAAGGGGCAGAGCCTTGTTTTATGATTCCAGTAACGACTGGCGCTGTGCAGCTTGTCACAAGATTGGCGGAGCTGGTGGCAGTGTTGGTCCTGAACTGGGTGGAATCAGGTCGAGACCAGTAAAAGAGTTGTTCATCGATATTGTCCTTCCGTCTTCACATGTGTCTGCCGACAGGCCGCTCCTCAGCATTACAACCAAGAGCGGCGAACAGATTCAGGCAGTCAAGAGCGAAGAGAGCCCAAGCCATATCAAAATTTACGACATTGGGAGCTTGCCCGCAGTGTTGAGAAATCTGCCGAAAGACCAGATTCAGAAACTGGAACTCCAGAACCGCTCTGCCATGCCGGCAAACTATGGAGAGATGTACACTGTCAAACAGCTCATAGACATTATTGCGTTTCTGAAAACAGGCGACGCTGGATCTTCCCCAGCTGTGAGTTTGAGCGACCTTCAGTAAATTGAAATTGTTGATCGGATGCGTCCGCAGCATTATTTGTGGCGCCGGAGACTTCCATGCCCAACGAGATCGCCTTTGAAATGTCCACCTCAAGCATTCGGTTCGGACCCGGAGTGACAGCTGAGGTTGGAATGGATCTGGCGGAGCTGAAGGTGCGCAAAGTGATGGTGGTTGCAGATCCAAGCCTGCGCTCGCTCCTGCCGGTCACTGCGGTGCTTGAATCCCTTGAGACACAGCACGTGCCCTTCAAGCTCTTCGACGCCGTGCGCGTCGAGCCCACGGACGAATCGTTTCAGGAGGCGATCCGCTACGCAACTGAAGGGGAGTTCGACTCCTTCGTCGCTGTAGGAGGCGGTTCTACCATCGACACCGCCAAGGCGGCTAATCTGTATTCGACGTTTCCCGCAGCGTTTCTGGATTACGTAAATCCACCCATTGGCAAAGGCTTGCCAGTTCCGGGTGCGCTTAAGCCGCTTATTGCTGTTCCCACCACAGCCGGTACCGGCAGCGAAACCACCGGAGTCGCTATCTTTGACCAATCCAGCTTGCACGCCAAGACCGGTATCGCTCACCGCCGGCTGAAGCCGCTGCTTGGACTCATCGACCCTGAAAACACGCGCTCACAGCCATCCGCCGTGGCCGCTTCAGCAGGCTTGGACGTGCTCAGTCACGCCCTGGAATCGTATACGGCCATTCCCTTTGCTGAGCGACCGCTTCCGGAACGCCCCATTTTGCGTCCTGCCTACCAAGGTTCGAATCCGATCAGTGACCTTTGGTCTCTGGAAGCGCTGCGGCTTGTGGCCCGCTACCTGGTGCGGGCAGTGGAGGATCCTTCGGATGATGAAGCTCGCTCCAGCATGTTGCTGGCTGCCTCCTATGCCGGGGTGGGATTCGGTAATGCAGGGGTGCATCTGCCACATGGCATGTCTTACCCTGTTTCAGGCATGGTTCGCGGTTTTCGCCCGAACGGATACGCAGTGGATCATCCGATGATTCCTCACGGCATGTCGGTCATCCTCAACGCTCCCGCCGTTTTTCGCTTCACCGCCACATCATGTCCGCAAAGGCATCTGAATGCCGCTGCAATTCTTGGTGCTAACATATCGCGAGCAAAGACTGAGGATGCCGGCCGGATTCTGTCCGATCGAATTATCGACTTCATGAAAAGACTGCACGTTCCGAGCGGATTGCGGGCAGTAGGGTACAATCGCGACGATATTCCAGCTCTTGTCAGAGGCACCATTCCGCAGCATCGCGTCACCAAACTCTCGCCGCGCCCAGCCACAGAAGAAGACTTAGCCCGGCTTTTCGAGGATGCGATGGCGTACTGGTAGGGTGTGTCTGTTCGGGCGGAATCTCTCTAGTCGCGACTTTTTTGCCACGCCAAACATGATCCCGGCTGGTTTGGAAAAGACTGATTGCCAGGCTCATCCCTTCTTCCACCTGTCTCGCTGACGAAGGTGTCGACTGTTCCTTTTCTATCCATTTCTCGCCGCAAGTTCCTAGCGTCGGTAGTCGATCTCAGGCGTACCTGAAAAAAAACATCGGACACGCTCGAATGATATCGGCGCGCAGGCTTTTTGGAAGTAAATCTGCTTTTCGGCGCTATAATCAAAACTAAGTAAGATGTTGTTGCTTTGGCAATCTGTGTCGGTTTGTCCCAAACGTCAGATGTCTCAATCGATGTGGGAGCAGGTCGGTCGGAAAAGCGAGGGGTTATGAAAACAATCGCTTCAGTCTTGGTGTTATTCCTGGTTTGCATTCTCCCGGTCGCCGCGGGCAGGGAAAAGGTAACCGCGCCGCCTCCGGAGAAGATTGCGGAAGCGGGTGAGATCGCGAAGCGGGCCGACTTGATGCTTGCTCGAAAGTTTTTCGAGGATGCCGTGATTGAGTACAAGAAGGCTCTCGCGATCACACCGGGCGACCACGTCATGCAGAACAAGATGGGAATTGCGTTTCACCAGCTTCAGTACCTCCAGTTGGCGAAAAAACAGTATGAACGAGCGCGGAAGATTAATCCCCAGTATCACGAAGCTTGGAACAATCTGGGGACGGTGCACTACAGTCTTAGAAAATACAAGAAAGCCGTGAAGAACTACAAGAAAGCCTTGAGCATCAATGTACAGTCTGCGACCACGCACCACAATCTGGGTGCAGCCTACTTCGCAATGAAGAAATATGAAGAAGGATTTGCATCTTATGCGGAGGCGTTCCGACTGGATCCAACGATTCTCGACCGGATTTCAACCCGCGGTACCATCATCCGAACGGCCGAAGTCAACCAGGGAATCCAGAATTTCTACCTGGCGAAGCTGTTTGTGACGAACGGTCAACCCGAGAAGGCGTTGACCTATCTGTTGAAGGCCTTGGAGACTGGTTTTAGCGACTACGAGAAGATCACAAAGGATCCCGTTTTCAAAATTCTGGCGAAAGATGAACGGCTTACTCGGATGATTTCGCAGAAGCATGAGCCTTCTAGGTAGACTAACGGCCCGCCAAGACTCTCGTGCTTGCCAACTCGTTGGTTCTTCATTCCACCATCATCAAGTCAATATCGATGTTCTCTTCTCGCTCGATCTCATCGAGCTGCTGACGCAATCGTCCTATGCTGATCACAGGTGGAACCGCCAGCACGGCCTCCATTCTGAAAATAGGAGTGCCGCTCACGGGTGCCAGATAAGTCTTGGTTTCCATCGATTCAATATTGATATTCTGTTGGCTCAGCAGCCTGCTGAGGCGGTGCACGACTCCGGGATGATCCAGGCAAGATGCCGTAAGCCGGTAGGGCAGGCTTTGTGCAGCTGTCGGTTTCGGTGTTGGTCTTCGTACCGAGACGGTCAAGCCGGTTAGCCCGCCCAGCTCGTTGTAGGCGTTTGCCACTCTCAGCAAGCTGCTGGGGTCACCGGATATCAGGAGGATCAGCGCAAACTCGCCGCAAAAAACCGCCATCTTGCTATCTTCGATATTGCATTCGTGCTGGGCGATAAATTGCGAGATCTTTTCGACGAGGCCAAGCTGGTCGGGACCCACTGCTGTTAGAATCAGGTTCTTTCTGTCGGGCATCTTTATCCCCATCGTTTAATTTCGAACGCGGCTGACGCGGGCGCGGTTGCAAAGAAATTTCTGTTAGACTGAGATCGCGCTGACTGTTCGTGCGCCTTTGCCTTTTCTCAAAGGAGGAATTCACAGTGAAATCAACAGCCATGATACCCGTTCTCGTCCTTATCGCAGCCAGTCTTTCTTCAGTCAATGCTCAAACGAAGGAGGCCGATCGGCTCAGTGCCGCTGCTACCGCTTTTCAGGAGATCATGGATACTCCCGACAGCTCCATCCCGACGGATCTTTTGGAGCGCTGTGAATGTATTGCGATTATTCCTTCCATGAAAAAAGGCGGTTTTATTTTCGGAGGTCGGTATGGAAAGGGCTTGGTAAGTTGCCGCCAGGACGAGGGCAAGGGGCCTTGGGGGCCGCCTGCCATGATAGCCTTGGGCGGCGGCAGTTTTGGCTTGCAAATTGGGGTCGCCGCTGTCGATGTGGTGATGCTGGTGATGCACCGTGAGGGAATAGATAGTCTTTTAAAGAACAAGTTCACAATCGGCGGCGATGCTTCGGCCGCGGCCGGGCCTGTGGGTCGCGCCGGGACGGCTGAGACCGACGCCTATATGAAAGCCAAGATTCTAAGTTACTCTCGGAGCCGAGGCGTATTTGCCGGCTTGGAACTGAAAGGCGCAGTGCTACAGCAGGACCGCGACGGCAACGAGAATCTCTATGGGAAGCCAGTCGGTGCCAAGGACCTATTGATCTCGGCCCAGGAGCCGATTCCGGCTGACGCCAAGCCGCTGATTGATGTCCTGACGAAGTATTCCCCAGCGCGGAACCGGAAGCCGAGCTAAACATCGTGAGACAAGAATGAGCGACGAAACCACCATCGCAACCGACCTTCCTGCTGTCGAGACTCGCGACCGTCAGATGCAGCGGCTCGTCGAGCAACTTAGAAAGGACGAGCTGCAGATCGAGGAAGGCGGCGGCTCCTCGGCCATCGAACGGCAGCACGCGAAAGGCCGGTTGACGGCGCGGGAGCGGATCGGACAGCTAGTCGATCCGAGCTCCGAGTTGCTGGAGTTGGGCGGCTATGCAGCCTTCCAGATGTACGCGGAGTGGGGAGGGGCGCCTGCGGCAGGAGTGGTAACGGCGGTTGGGAGAGTTTGTGGGCGTGACTTCATGATCATCGCA
>Ga0187893_10007988_pt1 | contig 16974 bp, 14 predicted proteins | sample MA1701074metaG_FD_139574 | JGI IMG/M metagenome (GOLD analysis project Ga0187893, IMG submission 139574) | White microbial mat communities from a basaltic lava cave in the Kipuka Kanohina Cave System on the Island of Hawaii, USA - MA170107-4 metaG ...
ATGGCGATGCGGTCCAGATCGTATTTGCGATCCGTGCCGTAGCCGCGGTGAATGTTGTAGGAAACGATCTTCACGCAGGTTCGGATGTGCGTTCGTCGCGCTTGCGCAAATATAGCTGCGCCCACACGCTGACGAAGACAATCGCGACGCCGAGCAGCAGCAGCGCGGCGTAGCTCACCCATGCCTCCTGCCGCAACACCAAGTCGATCTGTGCTCCGAATACCGTGAGTGCCGCCGTACCGGGAAGCAACCCGAGCACGCTGCCGAACATGTAATCACGAAACGACAGATGGCAGGCACCACAGACCAAATTGACGAGCGTGAACGGGGCCACTGGAAGCAGCCTGACGGTCGTCATGGCCAAGACACCACGGCGGCGCAGAAACCATCGCAAGCGCTGAAACCTGTCCCATTTCACCAGCCGATCGAGCGGTGAGCCGAGCATGCGTCCGAGGCCATAAAACACCGCGGCACTGACGTTCGCTCCCACGAACGCATAAACGAACCCGAGAAGTGGCCCAAACACGACTGCGGTGGTGAGAATCAGTAGATTGAGCGGAACCACGAGCGCGCCCGCCATCAAGAACACCGCGGTGACGCCGAACAGGGCTGCCGGGTGGTCGCGCACGAGCTCGATGTGACGTAGCCAGACATCGCGGTCGACGTAGTCGAGGTCGATCATCCGGTCGAGCAGACCGACCATGAGCACGACCATCAGCAGCGCCAGGCATCCGCGCAGTACGGTACGTTTGGCGGATGCTCGCACGGCACTCGGCACCAGCCGAGCGATCCATGCATCGGCCTCGATGGGCCGATCAGGGTCGATGAGCTCCACGTCCGGCAATGCGGCATCGAGCGAGATTTCGGCGTCTTTGCCCATGGCTTCGAGGCTGCGATCGTTTCCCGCAAGCACATCGATGGTGCGGAGCAGCGAACGCTGCTCCACCAATACCTCACGCACCAGCGAAGCCTCCACTCCAAGATGCTCGCCGAGCAATCTGGCGCGCATGGCAGCCACCGTCTCGGCAATGCGTGCGTCCCCATCGTCCTCCAACGTGAGGTCGCATTCCGTGTCGAATCCCATCGAGCGATTGCTGGCGTTGGCAGATCCCACGTGAATGACACGATCGTCGATGATCATCACTTTGGAATGAACGTTGACCACCGCTTCGTCTCCACCCGAGCGGACACGTGGGTAATACGCTCCGAGATGGCCGTGATGGTCGAATCGACGTAGCTGTGACAGCCAGCGCTTGCGCAGTGCACCCATGGTGTTTCGCTCGAACCATCCCGAGGCATCGCGGGGGGCCACGAGCACGACCTCGGGACCGTCGGGACGTTGGAGCACACGTGCAAGCGCCTCACGGATGACCACGGCAGTCAGGTACTGATTTTCGATGTAGATGCTGTGCCGAGCTGCAGCAATGACATCGAGAAGCATGGCCTCGATCTCGTGAACCGCGGCATGTGGTTCGAAGGCTGGTAGCGTACGAGAGATCGCGACGTCGACGTCGGTGATGTCCGCGACGACCTGCGTCGGCCACGGATCTTCATGGGCAGAACTGGCGCGTAGAAGCTCGCCGGTGCTTTTGAGCCAACGCGCGCGTGCAAGCTCGCCCAGCACGCGCGCGGCCTCGCCGTCGACGGCGACTTGCACGTCGTGAAAGGGTCCATAGGCGGTTTTGTCGGGCGCGACTCTGCGAGCGTCATGGACCAGGTGGGCGGGCGTGTCCCAGCGATACCCACAAAGATCCAAACCTCCGAGGAACGCGACGGTGTCGTCGACGACCACGAGTTTTTGGTGATGCGATCCGCCCAACGGATGTTCGTCATCGAGCCGAAAATGCACGCGGTGATGCGTCTTCCACCCCAACTTGTATCGGGGCAGAGGCTCACGATCGAGCAGGTAGAGCAGATTGTAGTCCCAACTGAGGATGTACACCTCGAGCTCGGCTCGCCGACACGCGAGAAAGTGCAAGAACGGCCCAAGGTGACGCGGCATGCCGTCCGACGAGCGACCGGGCATCAGATCGACTCGGCTGTCGATGTCCCATCCGAGGATGACGATGGAGGATCTCGCGCGCAGCATTGCCTGCACGGCGGCGGCGAAGTAAGCCTCACCATCCACGAGGAATGCGAGTCGGTCCGTGTGCACACGCACCCAGCAATTGCGCCCTGGTTCCGCAATGATGTTCGGTTGATTCACGACCTCAGCGCATCACGGTGCACGAGGCGCGCCGAAACGACCGTTTGGCTCTACAACAACGCGTAGCGGAGCCCGCGATCGCGCACCCACAACGTACGAGCACCGCAGTGGGTCAAAGCCACGCTGAGGATCGTCAACCCTGCGATGATCACGTCTGCGCGACCGGTTTCGAGGCATGGGCGTCGGCTTCGTTGGGTGACGGTCTCGCGCGCTAGCTCGGTACGTAAGGCGAGCACGTCGCCGCGCGCAAAACGTGCTCCATCCACGAGCAGACGATCATAGTGGTCGAGGCCGAGCAACAATGCCGCGGTGGTCGTGACCGTCCCTGCGACACCACAAAGCTCGGGGTGAGGGGGCAGCGGTTGGCCGGCAAACGCCTCGAGCGTGGCCTGCTCCATGTGCGCGATGCTCTCCTGCGACGGGGGATCGTGGTCGCCAAAACGTTCCGTCAGGCGCACTGAACCAACCGAGTGACTGCGCGCATCGTGAACCTCCAGCCCATGTCCCACGATGAGCTCGGTCGAACCCCCGCCGATATCGAGCACGCGAAGCGGCCCGCTGTGCTGCTGCTCGACTGCCACTGAGCGATACGAGAGCTCAGCCTCCTGCGTGCCGGTGAGCACGCGAAGCGGCTTCCCAACGAGTTCCATGGCAGATGCCTCGAACACATGTCGGTTCGTTGCCAGCCGAACGGCCTCGGTCGCGACCACGGTGACGTCTGCATCGTGCTCGCGGGCAATCCGGACGTACTCTTCCACCGCTGCAAGCGTGCGGGCCATCGCTCGCGAAGAAAGCGTGTGCGTGAACAGAGCCCGCTCACCGAGTCGAGTGACGACACTGCGATCGACAACCACGTCCACACCCGATGCGGTACGTCTGCCGATCAGCAAAAGCACGCTGTTCGTGCCGATGTCGATGACAGCGCCCAGACGTGGGCTCGTGTGATTCGAGCCACCGGTCATGGGTTACGCTCAGAACCGGCCGTGGTCAGTAGGCCCTAGGGCCCCAGTCCGGCGTCGAGCCTGCCCGGCCGACCTGGTTTTGGTTGTTGCCATCCTGGTTCGCAACATAGATGCCACCACTCGGGCCCGTGAACGCAATGAGGCGACCATCGGGACTCCACGTCGGATCGTTGTGTCGTCCTCCCCCTTGCGTGATTCGCTTGAGTTTTCCAGAGCTCACGTGCAGTGCGAACACGTCGAAACGGTTGGCGCTGTCGCGTCCGGCGAACGCAATCCAGTTTCCCGCATCGCCTTCGCCCGGACTCCAATCCGGAGTCTGATTGTAGTCGCCTTGCCTGGTGACGCGCGTCTGTCCACCCCCGCCTGCGCTCATCCTGAACACCTGGGGACCGCCAGCGCGATTCGACACGAACGCGATCTGAGACCCACCTCCGCCCCACGATGGCGAGCCATCGATGGCCGCATTGTTGGTGAGCCGCGCCTTGATGTTACCGCCGGGATCGATGGTGTAGATCTCGCTGTTGCCATCCTTGGACAAGGTGACGGCGATGCTGGAACCATCGGGACTCATCGTACCTCCAAGGTTCAACCCCGGATATTTGCTGATGCGCTCCGGTGCGCCTCCGCGCGCCATCCAGAGATCGGGATTGCGCTTGGCGTAGCTCGTGAACAGGACTTCGCCGCCTGGGCCAATCGAGGGCAGGATGTTGAGCGTGCGAAGATTGGTGATCGACGAGACGTTCCCACCATCCATCTCCATCGTGTATACGTTTTTCGTAACCGTGGGATTGCGTTGGGTTCGCACGAACGCGATCCGCGAACCGAATACCCCGGGAATACCAGTGTAATATTTGATGACCTCGTTCATGAAACGATGGGCCGCCTTGCGCGGATCGTCGGATGGATAACCGCGTGACAGCACGGCTTGGCCGCCCTTGGCCAAGTCGAACAGACGGAACTTGGTCTGGCCGCCGTCCTTCTCGTTCTTGATGACCGCCTGCGCGCCGATCTGCTCCCACTGAGCCTTGTCGAACCCACCTTCTTTGATGAGCGCAGCAGGAATGCTCCTACGGTCAATCACCTCGAAGCCAGCCGAGAGCTGGGCATCGCGCCGAAGGATATCTCCGACTTCATCCCCTGCAGGTACAGCGAGACGAAGCAGCGCGAAGCTACCTCCGACGTCCACGTTGCCTTCGGGACCGATGACGCTCGCTGTGGCCGGAGCACTACCCGCCCACATGGCGGAGAGAGCCAGCAAGCTGGCGAGCAGGGAAGATCCAAGTAGAGTTCGCTTCATGGCGATGTCCGTTCGAGGGTGAGAACCATATCAGACCGTGTGGCGCCTGCCCACCCGCTACTCGACCAGTTTTTTGCTCGGGTTCCACGTGAATTGGTACGGGATCCGTTTGCAGCGTGACGCGAGCTGTTGTGCCACTGCGGGTGGGGGCGGGGGTAGCCTGAGGTTGCGCAAATTTTGTTGGATCGAGTAGTCGACTTGCGGATTTCCGCTCGATTGCTTGATCTGCACCTCTTCGAGTTTGCCATCCTTGCAAATCGTGATGCGAAACTTCACCTGCTGACCGAGCGCCTGTGCTCCATAGGTATTTGCTTTCAAGCCCTTGCTGAGCACACCGACCACGGCCGTGGCCCAAGGATCGCCGTCTTTCGCCATGTCGGCCCAACCATCGGGACTACCGAACGGATCGCCGAGCGGCTGGGTGACCGTGGGGAGATCTTTGAACGGCGTGTTGGAGTCCGTGGGCGTTTTGCTGGTGGGAACGTCTTTTTTCTTGTTGGGGTTGGGCTTGGCGTTGGGATCTTCGGCTTTTTCGTCGGGTTTCTCGCTTGGCTGCTCAGCCGCAGCGGCTTGCTCGTCTTTGGTGACTTTTTCGGCCGCACTACCCGACTCCGCCTGCGTTTCCTGCACGATGATCTTCTCGGGCATGTCTTTTTCTTCCAGCTTTTGCCCAAGTCGGACGAGCGCTCCAGGAGTGAAGTCCATGACGAGCTCGTCGTCCTCGTCATCACCTTCCGAAGCAGCGGCCGAACGCAGCACCAGCATCGCTGCGACCAACAGGCCCCACACCACGATCGTTCCGAACAGCCCTCCGAACAAAGCCATACGATTGCTCGCGAGATCTCTGAAGTCTCGCCCAACTCCCATCAAGAAGGCGGTCGAGGTGGTGGGCGCAGTTGCATCGCTCATGGTGCACTCCGGACGACCTTGGGCGTCGCTTTGGGATCGGTCACGAGCCCGACGTCCGAAACTCCTGCTTGCTTGAGCGCGACGAGCACATCCAGGACGCGTTCGTAGGGCACGGCGGCATCGCCCTGGATGAACGCACGACCATCCGTTCCGAGCTTGGCGTTACGCGCCAGCTCGTCGGCCATCTTGGCGGGATCGGGCGAAAGCGGCAACGTACCCAGGAACACCTGACCGCGGGCGTCGATGGATACCACCGTGTACAGGAACTCCTCTTCGGTGATGAGCTCCCCTCGGGCACTTGGGAGTGTGACTTCTTTGCTCCAGTTCTCGGGAACCATCATTGGTGCCGCCACCATGAAGATGATGAGAAGGCACAACATGATGTCGACGAGCGGCGTGATGTTGATCGCCGACATGGTGCCGCCACCGCCGTCGAGCTCGTCACTGAGGATCTTGCCGGCCATCTGCGTTCCCGCCGAGTGTGGACGGATCAGAAGAAGTGGCGCTTCACGATGTTGAGAAAGTCGCTGCCGAACGTTTGCATCTCCGCGCCGAGCACCTTGATGCGGCGCGTGAAGTAGTTGTAGGCGATGACCGCCGGTACCGCGCTGGCGAGCGAAAGCGCCGTGGCGATCAGCGCTTCGGCGATAGGCCCGGACACGGTCGCGAGGTCGGCCTTGCCTGCCTGGCCGATCGCGTGAAACGCCGTCATGATGCCCCACACGGTACCGAACAAGCCGATGAACGGCGCCGCCGAGCCGTTGGTGGCCAGAAATGGCAGCAGGTTCTCGAGCTTGGTCAGCTCGCTCACGCGCGTACGATTGAGCGCTCGTTCGACGTTTTCGATGCCACCCATGTGCTCGTGCATCGACCCACCGGGACCAGCAGCAGCAACCGCGGCATCTCTGCCCTTCTTGACCTTCGAGAGCTCGATGTAGCCCGCGTGAAACATCGCTGCGATTGGACTTTGCTTGAGGCCTTCGGCAACACGAAAGATGTCGTCGAGTCGCTTGCTCTCCCAGAATCGCTCGAGGAAGGTAATCGACTGCGCCTGGGCCTGGCTCACGTGCACGAGCTTGTAGAAGATCACGAAGATCGATAGCGCCAGGAGGACGAGCAACACGACCACCACCCCGAGCTCGACGCCCCGGGTCTGCGACAGAATCTCGAACAGATCGAGCTCGGCGACGAGCGTCATGGCGGGGGGCCTCACGTGCGCGATTGGCACGGCTCGCGCAGGCTACAGCCTCACCCGGATCGCGTCAAACAGGCCGGCACAGAATGGTCCTGCCGGTTTTCGAAACCGACGTTTTGCAACTGCGGCCGAGGAAGGCGGGTTCGGCTTCGACGGGAGCGGGTGCGTCCGAGCACGAACAGCAAAACGGCCAGGGAGCCGATATCGGCGGGCGATCGTGGCTTCACGTGGCAACCGTGCTTGTCTTGCTCGAGATCGGCCGTATCAGCGCCTTCCGCCGCAGCGGTCGTGTCGTGGGCGTGAGCGGTGTCTTCGTGTGCACCTTCATCGTGGTCGCTTGTGACCGTGGCCCCTTGTTCCACGCCTGACGTGTCGTCGCCCATGGAGGTGGTACCAGGATCGGTTGTGCTTCCGTACCCGCCCGTGTCGTCCCCACCACCCGTGATCTCGCCCTCACTCGTACTGGCGTGACCATCTGTGTTGCTGGCCTCCACGTTGCCCGTACCCGTGCCGTCCGACCCGCCATCGCGCTGCTCCAGCACGAGGTCAGCGCACTGATAGTAGATATCGTCGTACAAAGGAGGGCCATAGGGCTTCTTGTCCGTCATGACCTGGATGACTTGCAAGGTACAATTGTCGCATGCGATGTCGGGCAACGTGATCTCGAACGAATAACTCGGGTCCTCGACGTACACGTCTTTGTCCTCGATGTCGTCGTGCATCACTGCATCATTGGTGTAGAAATCTTCGTATCCCTCGGGATCCACGAAATCGTCGTCGCCGTCGGCGTCGAACGCGATGCGAAAATGGCCCGAATGCTCGACAGTTTCTTCCCATGTGATCTCGATGGTCTGACCCGCTTGCAACCTCTCGACGTTCCTACTACGCATCCCGTTCGGGATCCCGCACGGACGGTCCTTGAGATCGTCTTCGGCATAGCGCGGCGGTGGATACGTGAGACGAAGGTGTGCGCTTGCGAGGTTCGAATCGAACAGCGCATAGGTCACACCCATCGATATGGCGAGCTTTCGCATGATGCTCCTTCGGGCCTGGGGCCCGCAGGTGAGCACCATAACTCAAAAAATCCGTTTTCGCAGACCTGACGTCCGCGATCAGCGACGTTCGGGCGCATCAGGCCCCACAGCTCCCTCGAGCACGTCCGCGTGTGCACGAAACACGCGGTCGAAGCGGGAATCATCGAGCACGAGGCTGTAGTAGAGACGTTTTGGATGAAATCCGGCGTGAAAGTGCGACTGTCCAAGCAAACGCTGGATGCGATTGAGGGGCCTCAGCAGAGGACCGGGTACGCGCATTGCTTTCACGCCCTGCTGTTCGAGGAAACGGCTGAGGGGGCCGGCAATCACTCCGGCCACGTTGTAGATGCCTTTGCCGCGGAGAAACGTGGCGAGCAAGAGATCGCTCACCAGTCGTTCTTTGGTGGTCGGATTGATCATCGGATCGAAACCAACCGGCAACACCGGCGGATGGCTCTCGAGCAGCAGATTGAAGCCCGAAATCGTTCCACCGCCGATCACGCCACTCGGACGTACGACCATGACCTCACATCGAGGGTCGTCCATCTTGGCGCGGCACAGGAACTCCGCATCGATGGTGTCTCGCAACATCGGGTGGGTTCCGGGATCCAGGTTGAGCTCGCCGTCTTCCCGTATCTTGTAGTCGCCACGCGGACCGATCTTGTACACGGCGTCACTCGAGACGAAGATGAATTTCTCCACGCCGTGCCGCAGTGCTGCGGCCAATAGATGTTGCGTCGAGTTGACGTTGAATTCGTGTGCTGTTGCGCCGTAGCGCACGGGATTGGTCTGAAAGCCCAGATGCACCACGGTATCGAGCGGTTTTTGCCGGCATGGCTCGAGCAAAAACAGATTGTCGACGGGACGTCGGCGACTGAGATCGGCGGAGGTAAACACCAATCGTTCGGGATCATGACCGAGCAGGCGTGCAGGGCAAGCGCCGGGATCGACTGCGACCACGAGGTCGACCCTGGATTGATCGAGCAAACGCTCGATCAACTCGAGCGCGATCACGCGTCTTGCTCCGGTCACGAGCACGCGTCTTTGGCCCGGCCTTGGCGTGCCAGGGTCGCGCACTCCTTGCCGTGAATCGTTCACTTGGGATACTCCTGCTGCTTGCGCGCTAGCAGTGCCACGCGAATCTGCTCGCGCACAGCCTCCCGTACCCGCTCTACTTCGCGGACGCGCACGTCCATCGTGTGCAACGCCTCGGGATCGATGGAAAGTGGTGGACCGTAGGCGATGAAGTAGCGCACGGGCTTGGGCAGGAGGCCGAACGGTCCCAACCACGGAAATGTCGTGGTGACCGGGAGATAGGGCAGACGAAGCGCACGCGCGAGCGGCTTGAGGTCGGCGAGCATGGTTTGCTGCTCTTCCGCACCCACGATGCCGACCGGGACGACCGGAACACCATGACGCGCCGCGAGCTCGACGTGGCCGTGACTGAACGGTAGAAGCTCGTAACGCTGCCGCGCCAGCTTGCCGAGTGCCGCGGCACCCTCGGGAAAGATCCCGACCAGGTGACCTTCTTGGACCAAGCCGTCGAAATTGCGCCGTGTGCCGGGGATCTGCCCCAGACTGCGAAAAAACGTGCCGAGAAATGGCACACGGTATACGAAGTAGTCGACCATATAACGTACGAGGCGAGGCGGATCCATGTGGCGAAACACGTCCGTCGCCAACATCACGGCGTCGAACGGGAGCACACCGCTATGATTGCTCACCATGACCGCTGCGCTTCGACGTGGAATATAGTCGTGGCCAGCGCTTTCGACCCGAAAATAGTGAGCGTGCAGCCAATAGGCCAATACATACGCGGCACCGAGTCCTTCTGCTTTGGTACCGAACACGTCGGTACCGTATCCGCAGTCGTCCAGCATGTACGCTTCGACTCGGGACCATTCGCGCGCCGGCAGGAGCGGTCGGAGGAGCCCATACTTATCGATGCGATCGAGGGCGACCATGGTCGATGTGCCCGCGGGTGGATCAGTAGCGGACCGGCGGGGTTTCGTCCGATGTGCGAACGGTCCTGCGTTCGAGGCGATGTTCCCATTGTTCCGCTGTCAGAGGGATGACGTACACGGTTGGCCACACGTAGCGACGCTCCGTGGAACCTACGCGCCGCGCCCAATACTCCACGTCCACCACCTGGTACGGCTCGTCGTCGATGACGACGATCTCGTGGATTCGTGGCACGATCTGGCCAGTTTCTGTGGTTTCGGTGCGAAACAAGAGTCGGCCCTCGCAGGCGTACTCGACGTAGGGCATGGGCACGAGGAGCTTAGTACACCACGTCGTCCGACCCTACGAGTGCGCCGCAAAACCCATAGACGACCACGTTCACGCGCGTTCTCGCCGTCGCGGACTTGCACCAAGGGTCGTGCTCACGAGTGCGACCGCGTGGCTCATGGGGACTCAACGAGAGATGACAGCCGCGAGCGCCTCGGCCTCCAACGGCACCGAGCATGCTTGGGCACGGCAAACCACCGCACGTGGATCCCCGGGATTTGGCTCGAACGACCACGTGATGGGGATCGCTGTGCGAAGGCGCGTGCGAACCACGATGTTCCACAGTCCGCACACGTCGTCGGGCGTCCGTCCACGCAACGTTACGTGGATGGCATCGCGGCTGGCAAACGACGCCGCTGTGATCAAGCTGGCATATCCGAACGGCTGGTGCGAGGCCGAGTAGAAGCGCTGGATCGTCGCTTCGGCAAGCTCGCGGCCACCTTGCAGAATCTGTCCGGCGGCATCGAGGCGCAAGAGCACTTCCAACATTACACCGACACCACTTGGCAACGCGGAGTCATGTTGGCTCTCGCTGCGCTCGATCAACTTCTCGCCGTCGTTGGCGCTAAAGTAAAACCCCCCGTGGGGACGCGCATAGTGCTCTAGAGCGTGCCCGGCCAAGCGATGCGCCCCCGTGAGCAGCGACGGATCGAGTGTGGCTTCGTGAACGTCGAGGCACGCGCGGGCGAGGAACGCAACGTCATCGAGGTAGCCGCGTGTGTGTACATGGCCGTTGAATTCGGCTCGCAACACGCGGCCCTCGGCATCGACGTGCGCTGTCAGCAAACGAGCCAGCACGGCTGTCCCTGCCTCGTGACATCGCCTCGTCAACGTAGTATCGCCGAGCTCCGCCGCAGCGGTCCCGGCGCGAGCCAGACCGCTGACCAGCAATGCATTCCAACTCGTGAGGATCTTTTCGTCACGAAGTGGCGGCACGCGAGTGTAGCGATGTGCCAGCAAAGCCCGACGTGCATGCGTGAGCAACTGCTCGAGCTCGGGCAATTCGACGTTCAGCTCACGTGACCATTCGTCGATGGCACGAGGGAGATGAAGGATCGAACGGCCATGCTCGAAGTTGCCTCGTGATGTCACGTCGTAGACGCGACAAAATAGCTTGGCCAAGCTCGCGTCCGGGAGCACATGCTGGACCTCCTCGGGCGTCCACACGAAGTACTTGCCTTCTTCGCCTTCGCTATCGGCATCCGTCGCAGCGTAGAAGCTGCCGTTTGGTCCCCGCATGTCGGAAACCAGATATTCGAACGTGTCGCGCACGATGGACAACAAATGACGATCATCGGGCCAGAGCACTGCTGCCTCGGCATACAGAGGAAGCAATTGAGCGTTGTCATAGAGCATTTTTTCGAAATGCGGAACCAGCCATTCACGGTCGACGCTGTAGCGCGAAAAGCCACCACGCAAATGATCGTAGAGCCCACCTTCGTACATCTTTCGAAGCGTCAGCCGCAAAGCGTCCGCGCAGCGCTGCACGAGCGGCGCCGAGGCAGCGCCTCGGGCCACGCGCAGCACGATTTCGAGCGCAGTGGGATTGGGAAATTTCGGTGCCCGCCCGAGTCCACCCCATTCCTCGTCGACGCGGTCCACGAGACGACGAGCAGCTTCGGCCAAACTGTTTGGAGCAGCGATGGCCACCGACGAACCAGCCTTTGAGGTTTGTTCGTCGATGGCTTGTTCGAGCTGCGCAAGTCCTTCGCGAAATGCCTGTACTTGGGTTTTTACATCTTGCGCACGTTCGCGCCAGATCTCGTCGATCCGAAGCAATACCTGACGAAAGCTCGGTCGACCATAACCCGGCTGTTTTGGAAAATACGTGCCGCCATAAAACGGCTCCTGTTCGGGTGTGAGAAACACGGTGAGTGGCCATCCGCCCCCTTGCCCCATCAACTGCACGACCTTTTGGTAGATCGTGTCGATGTCGGGACGTTCTTCGCGATCGACTTTCACGTTGACGAAGTGCTCGTTCATCAAGGCCGCGGTCTCGTCGTCCTCGAACGACTCATGGGCCATCACGTGGCACCAGTGACAAGCGCTGTACCCTACCGAAAGGAGGATCGGCTTGTTCTCGCGACGCGAACGCTCGAGCGCATCCGGGCCCCATGGATACCAGTCGACTGGGTTGTCGGCGTGTTGAAGCAGGTACGGGCTCGTCGTGGCCGCAAGGCGGTTTTGCTTGTGCGGAGAGCCCGCGGGAGCGTGTGGTGTCGGCGTGGGGTGGACCATGGCCTCATCGTGCTCGTCGTGAGCCTGCGAAACCTGCTACGATCCGCGCCCGCCCGCCAGGGGCAAACCATGTTCGGAGAGGTGTCCGAGTGGTTGAAGGTGCCAGACTCGAAATCTGGTGTGACGAAAGTCACCGTGGGTTCGAATCCCACCCTCTCCGCAGAACCACCATCAACCCTACCCCATCATCAATCAACAAAGCCCAGGTGCATGTCCACTTGGAGAGGTGTCCGAGTGGCCGAAGGTGCATGATTGGAAATCATGTGTGGCGAAAGCCACCGCGGGTTCGAATCCCGCCCTCTCCGCTCCGGTCCGAATCCTTCGGACCGGTCTCATGCCCCGAGTGACGGCGCTCCCGCCAACTCCGCCAGGACCGGAAGGTAGCAACGGTAACGGGAGTCCGGGTGCTCGGGGCGCTTTTGTGCCTGAGCTGGTTTGAAACTCGTGGGTCGTATCCACCCACATTGTCATCTGGCGACTATTTCTTTCCGCCGCTTCCGAAATAGTACTGCAGACTTCCACCGAAGTAGAACCCGGTGTTGAAGCCACCATTGACCGTAATGCCGAAGACATCCTTGACGATCAACCGCGCACTGACGATCAAGTTCACGACCGGAATGACGGGAGGCACATCGTCCTGCTTGTTTCGTCCGATGAGCGTGAGATCGCGCGCGTCGCATTTGTCGTTCGTGCAGCTCGCGAAGCCCCCTAGTGTGGGGTCCGAGAAATCGCTGTCGGGGGGCGGTTGGTCACCCGTCTTGAGGCCATCACCGTCCTGGTCACGGTCTGGATCGTCGTACCAGTGCGGTGTGCAGCGCGTAAAATCCTCGAGGTCGTCCATGGTCGTGCACGAGCCGGCGTTGCCAGGGCTTCCGGGGGGGGAGCCAAGCGGAGTCTGATTGATGCCACCGAACAAGATCCCGAGACCGATGCCGCCACCGCCGCCGATCCCGAACTCGACATCTTTGGTCTTCACGACGGGCGCGCGCGCGATGAAATCCGCCTCGAAGAACATGACGTGCATGTTCACTTCCGTGTAGTCCGCAGCCGCGAGGTCGCAGTCGCCCCCGTCGTGCGTTTCGCATCCATCGGCCCATTCGTCCTTGTCCAACCAGAAACCGGTCGGTGCATGGGCACGTTGGTAGCCGATGGCACCCACGATGTCGAAGATCTGCGAGTAGCGGTAGATGTATTCGCCACCGATGTAAAAGTTACAACCGTCCTGGCGGTTCAGTCCGCGTCCACCTGCGAAGTTACCGATCCGGTCACCTCGACAGAGCGCGTTGGTGTGAGTTGCGAGAAAGCCATTCAAGATCCACGTCGGAATCACGACGATGCCGCCACGCACGCCCACACCATGGCGATTGAGCACATTTCCCTTGCCGCGCCTTTTGGTATGCGTCTCCCGTTCTTTCTCGAGCGACACCTGTTCTTCCCCCGCCGTTGCATCGGACCCCGTGTCCGCCGACTCCTGTGCCGCTGGTTCTGAGGGTGCGGGACCTTCGGGCGTGGTCGGTTGCTCGGCGTCGGATGTGCTTGGAGGCGTGGACGGTTCGGGCGCGGGGGCGCTCGAGCTCGGTTCGAAACGCGTCATCGCGTACGGACTCGCCTGGGCAGACGTCGAAAAAAACAGCAGCGAGGCGGCGAAGAGCGGCGGAGCGGCGAACACGAGGAGGCGGCGCATGGCGCGACTATAGACAAAAACGCAGCCCATACAAGCGGACGACTACAAGCGAATGTGTCGCCAGCCTCGCGCGAGGAACTTGGCCCCCATGGCGAGCCCGAGCAAGTTCACGTACACGGCGGCGGCCGTCCATACGCCCTCCATCCCGTATCCCAGGTGAGGTCCCAAGAACCAGCTGAGCGGCACCAGGCAACCGAAATGCAGCAGGAATTCGACGACCATCACGAATGTGTTTGCTCCGGCCCCGTAGAGGGCCTGACTGAGCACGAGCCCAACGACCATCAGGGGTAGACAGGTTGCGACCAGGCGGAGCGAAGTCGCACCCGCGACCGCAACCGCCGGGTCGTTCGGGGCCCAGATCGCGATGATCCGAGCTGGGAACAGGGCGAACAGCGTGCCCACGACGAGCATGGCAAGCACCCCGAGCCGCACCGATTCCCATCCGTAGCGAGCGGCGAGATTGGGTTTGCCTGCGCCGAGGCTCTGGCTTACCGCGGTGGCCGTGGCCGTTCCGAACGCGATGAGCGGCATGAAACAAAGTGCCCCTGTGTCCATGATGGCCTTGGTCGCGGCCGAATACGTGTTTCCGCCCTCACGAGCGTCGATCTCCCCCACAAACCGCATGAACAGCAAAAACCCAGCCATCAAGATGATCGTGGCCGATCCCGAAGGAAGCAGAAGTCGGAGAATCGTCCGGATGACCTTGGAGTCGAGCTTGCCGAGTTGGTATACACCGAATCGCACGCGGTAGCGTGACGTCAGGCTGATTCCGATCAAGATCGTCAGGCCCATGTACGTGCTGAGTGCGGAGGCTAAACCCGCGCCCTCGAGCTGCATCGCCGGGATCCCCCATGCGGGGAACCCATAGATCAGCAAATAATTGAGGCCGATGTTCGTGAGGTTCATGGCGAGTGCTGCCCACAGATGGAGCTGCGTCTTGCCGATTCCGTCGAAAAAGGCCTTGTAACTGAAGGTGATGACCATGCCGGGGATGCCATACATGCGCATGCGCGTGTAGGCTACGGCGAGCGCTTCCTGCTCGGGGCTCGCCTTCGCCAAAAAGGCGATCGCTGGCGGCGTAGCAAACCAGCCAAGCACTCCACCCACACAACCAGCCACCAGAGCGACGACCAAACTATTGTAGAGAACCTGCCCGGAACGACGATATTCGCGCTCGGCGTAGCGACGTGCGGTGACTGCCTGCGTGCCGAAGCTAACTGCGGAAAAGAATCCGCCAACCGCCCAAAATAACGGCATGCCGAGTCCTAGGGCCGCCTGCGAGGCCGTGGCTGTGGGGCCGTCCAACCGGCCGACCATGTAGTTGTCTGCCGCGTTGACGAAAAACTGGGTGATCATCGCAAGCATCACCCACGTGCCGAGCCCCAATACGCGGCGCACAATGGGCATCTCCAGTCCCAACCTGAACAGGCGAGGCGGGTCGTCGTTCAGGTCGGTGAGATGCACGAGATCGCGATCCGCTTACCCCACCTCGAGGCCAGGAACAAGGAGCCACCAACGGAGTTTTTTTTCGAACGCACGATTCTGTACTTGCCCCTTGCACATGGCCAAGCGTTGAGGCAAGCTCCCAAGCCTTCGTGTTCTAGTGATTGCGAAACGACGAGCTCGAACATACTCGTGATGACGTGATGATGGTGCGGCGCTACATCAGCCGCGGGAACCACTCCGGCCCCACCGGAAAAGTCTGTCCGACGGTCGGTACACGGCCAAGGGGCAGCGATGATTTCGAAACTTCCGATATGCGTCTTTCTCGCAGCGGGTGCCGCGGGCTCGCTGGCCTGCTCCACCCCAGATCGGGGCGAAGGCAGTTTTGGAATCGACGCTGATTCGGCCGGCCCTGGCGCATCGAGCAATGCTCCGGAAGATGGCGCCGGGACCGCGGACGGTTCGACGATCGGCTCCGAATCGGTGGAGCCTACGACGACGGCGAGCTCGAATGGCATGACGAGTGCCGAGCCCACGACGACGAGCCCGAACGATTCGGGGACAGACGATCACACCAAGTTCGATTTCGCCGTTCACGAAACTACCTCCGCATCCAGTGGTGAAAACACAGGGGGCAAAGGGTGCAAGAAAATCGATTTCCTGTTCGTGATCGACAACTCCAGCTCGATGGGCGCGCACCAGCAGAACCTAGTCGACAGCATCGGTCCGTTCATGGACACGATTACATCCATGGTGCAGGGGAGCGACTATCACATCATGGCACTCGACTCGGACGCTTGCCCGCGCGAGAGCATCTTCGAGCCGTGTCTACCGGGGTGCGAGGGAGTTCTGGGTGCAGGGCAGGTACGGGACTGTCCGGTACCGGATGGTCGTCGATATCTCACCTCTGCTGTGGATGCAGCAACGCTCAAGTCGACGTTCCAGTGCATGGCGAACGTGGGCACCACGGGATTTTCGTGGGAGATGCCCATGACAGCCATCGTCGAAGCGATCGGACCGCTCAATGCTTCTGGACAATGCAACGAGGGCTTCTTGCGAAACGACGCGATCCTGGTGATCACCGTCATCAGCGACGATCATTCTGGATGGAGTGGAAACGACAACGAAAATGGCTACGGAGGGACCCCTCAATCGTGGTTCGATGCGGTCGTCGCTGCCAAACTTGGCAGAGTGGAGAACATCGTGGTGCTCGGGCTGTACGCGATACTCGAGGACCAAAGCTGCATCTATAACGGTGTCGAGGAGGCCGATCAATTCATCACCTTCACGGAGACATTCGGTTCGCAGGGGATCATCGGCAGTGTGTGCGAGCCCGATTACAACAATCCGTTCTTCCAACAGGCCGTGGGGCTGATCGACACCACATGCGAGCAATTCGAGCCACCCGAGTGACGGCCTGAACGGTCGTGCGTGTCGAGAAAGCACCGCTCACCGTGCGAATATGGCGTCCACGCTGGCTGCCGTAAGGATCCGTTCGAGATACTGCTCGAGCTCCTCCACAGACGCCGACTCGATGCGGTGGTCGTACGCCGACTGAACCTGTCCGAACTTCACCGTGAGTTGTTTGCGAAGCATGGCCCGTTGCCCTTCTGCTCGGCCCTGTGTGCGGCCTTCTGCCCGGCCCTGTTCCTGCATTTTCTCAGCGAATGTCATGGCGATCTCCTCGGTCTGTGGGATGGCTTTGGCCAGCTTGTCA
>Ga0187893_10007989_pt1 | contig 16971 bp, 11 predicted proteins | sample MA1701074metaG_FD_139574 | JGI IMG/M metagenome (GOLD analysis project Ga0187893, IMG submission 139574) | White microbial mat communities from a basaltic lava cave in the Kipuka Kanohina Cave System on the Island of Hawaii, USA - MA170107-4 metaG ...
AACCGAGATCGTGGCAACCGTGGCGGCCAACAGGAGGCCCAACGCGAGTCGCCCGCCTTGCCTTGGTCTCGTTGCGCGTTCAGTGTAGTTCCCCATGGATCGTGGCGGATTATGCAAATGCTACTATGGCAAGAATATGTCATGTCAACCGCTACTATTGCGAGCGACGGACGAAGCAAGACAATTCCGCGACGAACTGTCGCGTGGTTACGATGTCCGGCTCACACGACGCTTTCCGCGCGAGCGCGGCAACGACACCTCCAACCATTCCAGAAGTCCGCCCGGTGGGACCGGACCAACGGAAGGCGGTGGTATCCAACGACACAAGCGTGGCGGACCGAAAGGATCGTCTGGATCGGGGCAATAGACTGGTGTCCGCTCTTCCCAACCGGGGATAAGGCGTGGATCGATGGCAGGGGTGGGAAATTCCACTTCCGGCGGAGTCCACCCGCCCGGCGCGTTGTAGGGACCGTGACGCTCTCCGCGTCGTGGTGGCACGTATCGCGGATCCGGCTCGATCTGCTTTGGAAGAATGCCAGGAACGTGCTGCCACATGCCTGGGGGAAAGCGATCCGGGTCCGGGGGCGGCGGCACCAATTGTTCTGACTCGATTTCAGGGTTCTGTGCCTGCACTGTTTGTAGCCGCCGTCTCTTCCGATTCTCGTCCCTCTCCAGCAATTGGAGAATCTGCTCCGCGCCCCAAGCGAGGGTGCCTCGCGGCGCCGTCCATTTTGGAGACTTCATCATGGTCTCTTCCTCCGCTCCAGTCGCGAACGCATCGCCGGATCTCAGCGCATCTTCCACTGACGGGATTGCAGGCCTTGAGCCGGCACCAAAGAAAAAGGGTCGCGCGCCGCAGGCGCACGACCCCATCACATAATTTTCGTATTTTAGGACATGTCTCCTATTGCTGTCAAGAAGAATCTTCACTCCGCCGCCTGCGTCAGGCTCGGGCTCCTGTGCAGGTCCATTCGGCCGAGGCGCCCGGCGGCGCGGCCGTAGCAGGCCACGAGGACCTCGAGACCGAGGCGCACGGCAGCCAGTTCGGCCTCGTCCGCCCGCAAGGCGGAGGTGGGCCGGCGACGCCCGGCGTCGAGGAAGCGCGGCATCCGGCCGAAGACGGCCAGGTTCTCCGTTGCGTCGCAGACGCGGCGCCCGGATGCGAGCAGATGGTTTTTCCCTTTGCGAAACAGGGACTGGAGCTTGGCCAGGTCCGCCTCCGTCAGGTCATGGCGGTCGGCGTAACCCGCCGCCTGCGCCCCGAACAGGTAGCTGCAATTGACCTGAGTTCGGCCGATGGTGCGCCCGTAAAGAAACGCGTAGTAGCAGCCGGCTTCATGCTGCTCGCGGCTGACCAGTCCGCGCGCCAGCAATAGGCCGAGGGGAAACTCGGCCAAGGCCGGATCGCCACCGGCCGCCAGACGGGCGCGGTGCGCCTGCAGCTCCGCCGTGCCCCGGTCGACGATCGGACGATCGCCATAGGGGCGACCGCGCCGTCCCCGACCCTGCCAACTCCGGCTACCCTGATCACTCATCTCCCACTCTCCTTCTCGTGATTTGTCGAATTTTTCGACGCTAAGTTTCAACTTAATCATCTGATATTGTTTGACCTTTTCCGGTCACCATGCGATGTGCCCATGGCATACCGCCATGGCATCTGCCCAGTCCTCGCCGGCCTTGCACCCCTCGCACACTCGTTCGCCTCCGCCGGCGCTGCTGAACCATCGGGAGCATGAGAGGCAGCGCCGTGACTGCCGTCCGGATCTCTGACGACGGCCGCCCTCAAGGCTGCTGGAGGTTGTGTTTGGCATCGGAGCGCCTCCCATATGTTGTACTTGTTTTGTTCTTGAGTGAATATTATGAGGCACGCGTTGACTTGTCAATGGGAATCGCATATGCGTACGTGCGTAAACGTATTGAGGAGAACGGCTATGGCCGAAGTATCCGAAGCTGCCCGCCAGCTCAAGGTGTTGCGCGAGCGCGCCGGCTTGTCGATGCGCGAAGTGTCGGAATCGCTGGGCTGGGCGCTCACGCGCTATCAGCACTATGAGGACCGCTACCGGCGTCGGTTTCTGCCGATCGAACTGATGCGACATATGGCGGCGCTGTTTGCCCCCAAGGGCGTCGACCCGCGGGCCGTGCTGGCGCTCGCCGGCGTCGATGCCGGCTCCACCGCCCTCGCCACCCTGCCCCCGATCGCCCGCTTCGAGCCGATCGCCCAGCCGATGCCGGGTCGCGACCTGCCGGTCATGGGTGCGGTCAAGGGCGGCGCCGAGGGCTTCTATTTCAACGAGGGCGACGCCAAAGAGTATGTGCAGCGCCCAACCGTCCTGGCCGGCGCCGCCAATGCCTTCGCTCTCTACGTCGACGGCGACAGCATGGAGCCCCGCTATTTCGCCGGCGAGATCCTGTATGTGAATCCGAATCGGCCGCTGACCAAGAACTGCTTCGTCGCCGCGGAACTCGCCGATGGCCGCGGCATGATCAAGCAGTTCCTGCGTCGCAGCGACGACCAGATCGTCCTGCACCAGTTCAACCCGGCCAAGGACATCCGCCTGGCCGCCAAGGACGTGAAGCACATCTATCGCATCATCGGCTCCGGCGAGGGCAGCTGAGGCCGATCGCTGCGTCACCGGGCGCAGACGCAAGCCGGCCCGCCAGGAGGGTTCCGGGCGGGCCGGCTGCGGAGATGCAAAATGAAACTAAATCAGAAGATCGTCAGGGACACCAAGAACGCGTATGCGGCACCGAAGAGGGACAAGCACAACGCGGTATAGAACATCCTCGTCTCCAACCCGCTGTGGATGGCGCGCAGCTTACGGACCGGCCGCCGGCGGTGTTGTGGCATTTCGGTGAGATCGGCCGGATCGATTTGACCAACCAATTGATATAACTGAATATTTATTCGTTAACATCGACCACGATACGCCCGCGGACCTTGCCGGCGAGGATTTCCGGGCCGAGGTCGAGTAACTCCCGAAGCCCCACCGTCCGAGCCGCCGCATCGAGCTTGCCCACCGGTAGATCGCGCGTCAGACGCGCCCAGGCCTCCTCGCGTTCCGCAGTCGGACTCGCCACCGAATCGATGCCGAGGATGCTGACGCCGCGCAGCAGAAACGGAACGACCGTGGTCTCCAGCTTGGTGCCGCCGGCGAGCCCGCAGGACGCCACGACGCCGCGGTACTTCATTTGCGGCAGGATCGCCGCCAGAGTCGCGCCGCCGACGGAATCGATGCAGCCGGCCCAGCGCTCGGATTCGAGCGGCCTTCCCGACGGCGCGGCGATGCTCGCGCGATCGATCAGGGCGGCGGCGCCGAGCGACCTCAGATAGTCGTGCGTCTCCGCACGCCCTGTCGATGCGACCACCTTGTAGCCAAGACTGGCCAGGACGGCGGTTGCCACGCTGCCGACGCCGCCCGCCGCCCCGGTGACCAAGGCCTCGCCGCGGTCGGGCGTGATGCCATGCTTCTCCAGTGCCCTTACCGCCAGCATCGCCGTCAGTCCGGCCGTGCCGATCGCCATCGCACGCTTCGGCGTCAGCCCGGTCGGCAGCGCCACGAGCCAGTCGCCCTTGACCCGCGCCTTCTGGGCGTAGCCGCCCCAGTGCGTCTCGCCGACGCGCCAGCCGGTCAGGATCACCGCGTCGCCTTTCTTCCACTTCGGCGACTCCGACGTCTCGACGATGCCGACGAAATCGATGCCGGGGACGTGTGGATATTGCCGCACCAGGCGTCCCTGCCCACCAAGAATCAGGCCGTCCTTGTAGTTCAGCGTCGAATACTGGACCGCCACGGTGACGTCGCCCGCCGGCAACTCGCTTTCGGCCACCTCCTCGATCGCGCCGGACACCTTGCCGCCGGCTTCCCGCAGGATCAGGGCCCTCATGCGGTCACCGCAGCCGCTCGAGGATGCTGACGTAGTTGGCGACCGCGGCACCGCCCATGTTGAAGATCCCGGCAAGACGTGCATCCGTCACCTGCATGTCGCCGGCCTCGCCCATGAGCTGCATGGAACACAGGGCGTGCATCGACACGCCGGTCGCACCGATCGGATGGCCCTTGGACTTGAGGCCGCCCGACGGATTCACCGGCAGGCGGCCGCCCTTCTCGGTCCAGCCCTCGATGGCGGCGCGAGCGCCCTGACCCTTCGGGGTCAGGCCCATGGCCTCGTATTCGATGAGCTCGGCAATGGTGAAGCAATCGTGCGTCTCGACCAGGCTCAGATCGTCGAGCGCGAGCCGCGCCGTTGCCAGCGCCCGCTGCCACGCCACCTCCGCGCCCTCGAACAAGGTGATGTCACGGCGGCTCATCGGCAGGAAATCGTTGGCCTGCTCGGCGGCGCGGAACCAGATCGCCTTGCGCAGGGTCAGCGCCGTCTCGACGTCCGCCAGCACGACCGCCGCGGCGCCGTCCGAGACCAGGCTGCAGTCGGTGCGTTTGAGCGGCCAGGCGACAACCGGGTTCTTCTCGGATTCGGCGCGGCAGAACTCATAGCCCAGGTCCTTGCGCATTTGCGCATAGGGATTGCCGACGCCGTTCTTATGGTTCTTTGCGGCGATGCGGGCCAGCGCATCCGACTGATCGCCATGCTTCTGGAAGTAGAGCTGCGCGATCTTGCCGAAGATGCCGGCGAAGCCGCCGGCCGTGTCCGCCTCCTCCTTCACATAGCTCGCCTTCAGCAGGATATTGCCGATGTCCGGACCCGGTGTGTCCGTCATTTTCTCGACGCCGACCACCAGCACCATCCGCGCCCGCTTGGCGGCGATGCTGTTGAGGCCGCCGTGGATGGCCGCCGAACCGGTGGCGCAGGCATTCTCGACCCGCGTCGACCGCTTGAAGCGCAGTTCCGGCGCGGTCTGCATCACCAGCGACGAAGGGAACTCCTGGCGCGCGAAGCCGGCGTTGATCTGGCCGACGAATACCTCATCGATGTCGCCCGCGCCGACCCCGGCATCGGCCAGCGCGGCGCCGACGACCTGGCCGATCAGCGCCTCGACATCGCTGCCCTCATGGCGCCCGAACGGCGTATGGCTCCAGCCGACGATGCAAGCTGTCATCTCATGGTCTCCTCAGGGTGGACCGCGACGATAGCGGCTGCCGCGGTCTTTACGCAAATGGGTGGCAGGCGACCTCTTTGCCAGACTGGACCGGTGCACGCCGGCGCATTTTCGCGTCGCCCTGCAGCACCGCCACGCAGGAATCGGTCAATATCAAGATACTGGAAAACAAGGACGATTTTTTGATGCATCGGGTTGTTTTGCAGAATCGCTATAGCACCTCTGTGAACCTGACGAGGTCGCCGACCGGCGTCCCGACCAGCTGGTCGTTGCGCATCACGATATGACCGCGGACGATGGTGGCGATCGGCCAGCCAGTCACGCTCATGCCGTCGAAGGGCGTCCAGCCGCAGCGGCTGGCGATCCAGGATTCGCTGATGGTGCGCCGCGCCTTCAGGTCGACCAGCGTGAGGTCGGCGTCGTAGCCGACGGCGATGCGGCCCTTGCCGGCGATGCCGTAGAGGCGCGCCGGCCCGGCGCTGGTCAGGTCGACCAGCCGCTCGAGCGTCAGGCGACCCGCGTTCATGTGGTCGAGCAGCAGCGACAGCAGCGTCTGCACCCCCGGCATGCCCGAGGGCGATTGCGGATAGGGCCTGGCCTTTTCCTCGCGCGTATGCGGCGCGTGATCCGACCCGATGCAATCGACGACACCCTGCTCGACCGCCCGCCACAGCGCCTCGCGATGGCGCGCCTCGCGGATCGGCGGGTTCATCTGCGCGAACGTGCCGAGCCGTTGATAGCAATCGGGCGCCGCCAGGGTCAGGTGCTGTGGCGTCGCCTCGACCGTGGCGAGATCCTTGTTGGCGGCGAGGATCGGGATCTCCTCCGCCGTCGTCACGTGCAGCACGTGCACGCGCCGGCCGGCCTCGCGCGCCAACCGCATCAGGCGCTGCGTCGCCGCCACCGCCGTCTCGACGTCGCGCCAGACCGGATGCAGGGCCGGATCGGCGCCATTCTTCACCAACGCAAAGCGCTCGCGCAGCCGCGCCTCGTCCTCCGAATGCACGGCCATGCGCCGGCGGCCGTTCCTGAGGACGCGGCGGATGGTCTCCTCATCGGCCACCAGCAGGTTACCGGTGGAGCTGCCCATGAACATCTTCACCCCGGCGCAGCCCGGCAGCCGCTCCAACTCGGCCAACTCTTCGGCGTTCTCGGCGGCGGCACCGACGAAGAACGCCACGTCGCACCACGCCCGCCCCTTGGCGCGCCGCTGCTTGTCGAGAAGATCTGCGGCCGTCAGCGTGCTCGGCTTGGTGTTGGGCATCTCGAACACCGCCGTGACTCCGCCCAGTGCAGCTGCCGCGGTTCCCGTCGCCAAATCCTCCTTGTGCTCGAGGCCCGGCTCGCGGAAATGCACCTGGGTGTCGATGACGCCTGGCAGGACGTGGAGGCCGGCGGCGACGACCTCCTGGGCGGCGGCGCCGTCGATGGCACCGATCGCGGCGATGCGGCCGCCGCGAATCGCGACGTCCGCCGCCGCGATGCCATTGGGCGTCGCCGTCATGCCGCCGCGGATGATGAGATCGTAGGTCTCGCCCATGCCGTCGTTGCCCATCGACCAGACAATCCCGCAGGGGTGGGTCTCGATCTGGCCCCTACAGCGATGCTCAAGATGCGGCTATCATCCCGCACATGCAACAGGCCTCCTATTTCATCTCCAGCCAACGCGGCATCATCGCCATCGCCGGCGAGGACCGCCGGACATTCCTGCAGGGTCTGGTTTCCAACGACGTGCAGCGCGTCTCGCCGGAGCGCGCCGTGTATGCGGCCCTGCTGACGGCACAGGGCCGCTTCCTGCACGACTTCTTCATCGCCGCCATCGGCGACACGCTTTATCTCGACTGCGAGGCCCAGCGACGCGACGACCTGCGCCGACGCCTGTCGCTCTATCGACTGCGCTCGAAGGTGACCCTGACGGATGTCAGCGAGCAATTCGCGGTCGGCCTGCTGTTCGGCGACAGCGTCCTATCCCGGTTTGGCCTTCCCGCCGAACCCGGTCACGCCGCATCCCTGGGCGGCGGCTGCGTCTTTGTCGATCCGCGCCTGGCCGAATTGGGGGCCCGCGCCGTGCTGCCGCGCGCCAGCGCGGCCGACACGCTTGCTGGCCTCGGCCTTACGCCTGGCACAAACGATGCCTACGATCGTCTGCGGCTGTCCCTCGGTGTGCCCGACGGCAGCCGCGACCTTCCCGTCGAGAAGGCCATTCTCTTGGAGAACGGTTTCGACGAATTGAATGGGATCGATTGGCAGAAGGGCTGCTACATGGGGCAGGAACTCACCGCCCGCACCAGGTACCGCGGGCTCGTCCGCAAGCGCTTGCTGCCGGTCGCCATCGAAGGACCACTGCCGGCGCCCGGGACGCCGGTGCGCTTGGGCGACGCCGAGGTGGGAGAGATGCGCAGCAGCAGTGACGGCGCCGGCCTCGCCCTGCTCCGGTTGGAGCATGTCGATTCCGGCCCTCTGACTGCCGGTGAGAGCCACATTACGCCACGCCGGCCAGCGTGGATGAAGACACCGGAGTTTCAATAGTCATCTGCGGACCGCATCTGCCGGCGCATCGTCGGGCGGCATTGACCGTGTCGCAGACATCGCCATCGTGATATGCGTGTCCGCCTGGACCATGATGGGAACGAAGTCATGACGCGCGCCCGCCTTCGCGATCTCGGAATAACCGTCGGTCAGTTGCCGGCCGGTCCGTACAACGCCATCACCGACGTCGCCGGCGTTCGCGTTGGCCACAGCACCATCATCCACGACACGCCCTCCATTGCCCGCACCGGCGTGACCGCGATCTGGCCCGGCGACACGAATATCTGGGAGCGGGCGGCGTTCGCCGGTTATCACGCTTTCAACGGCAATGGCGAGATGACCGGCACGATCTGGATCGAGGAACAAGGCCTTCTCGCCTCGCCCATCTGCATCACGAACACCCACTCGGTCGGCGTCGTGCGCGACGCCATCATCGCCTATGCGGTGAAGCAGAATGCACCGCAGGAGTGGCACCTGCCGGTGACCGCGGAGACCTATGACGGCTGGCTCAGCGACGCCGAAAGCTTTCCGGTGACCCGCGAGCACGCCTTCGCCGCCCTGGACGCGGCGGCGTCGGGGCCGGTCGCCGAGGGCAATGTCGGCGGCGGCACCGGCATGATTTGCCACGCCTTCAAGGGCGGCATCGGCACCGCATCGCGCCTGGTCGCGACGGCCGACGCCCCGTACACGGTGGGCGCGCTGGTGCAGGCCAACTACGGCGACCGCACGCTTTTCCGAGTCGACGGCGTTCCCGTCGGCCGCGAAATCGGCCGCGACGTCATACCCTATCACGACGATTTGGCGTCACCTGGGGGTTCGATCATCGTGGTCCTGGCGACGGATGCACCGCTGCTGCCGATCCAGTGCAAACGGCTGGCACGGCGCGCGACCACCGGCCTCGCCTGGGTGGGCGGCATCGGCAGCAATGGCAGCGGCGATATCTTCCTGGCGTTTTCCACGGGCAACCGCGTGCCGCGCGGCACCAGGATCGTCGATGTGCGCATGATCGCGCCGGACCAGATGACAGCGCTGTTCCAGGCCGCCGCCGAGGCGACCGAGGAAGCCATCCTGAACGCCGTGACCGCAGCCGAGACGATGACCGGACACAAGGGTCACACCGCGCATGCCCTACCGCTGGACCGGCTGCAAGAGGTCATGCGCAAGTACCGGCGAATGTCTCCGTAGCCTTCACCCTCTTCCGCTTGCACACGAGACCCTGCGGCGGGTGCGATCAATAGCTGCCGGTCCGCCGCTTGCGCTCGTCGTGCCACCGCCAGGGTGGGAACATGACGCTGACGGTCGTCCCGACCCCGGGCTCACTGTCGAGCTGGATCGTGGCACCATGCAGCTCGGCCAGCTTCTTCGTGAGATGCAGCCCGAGACCGGTGCCGCCGTGACGGCGGGCGTAGGAATTGTCGATCTGGCTGAAGCGATGGAAGACCTTGTCCAGATCCTCACCCGCAATGCCAATTCCGTTGTCGCTGACCTGAATCAGCAGGCTCCCGCCCGCTTCGACGTCGGCGGTGACCGCGATCTTGCCGCCGGCGGGTGTGAACTTGACGGCATTGCTCAGCAGGTTGAGGAGTATCTGCTTGCACACGCGCTCGTCCGCGATGAGCGGCGCGAGACCTGGCGCGACGTGCCGCTCCAGCGTCAGTTCGGCCGCCCGGGCCCGACCGTCGACCATGTGCACGGCAGACTCGATCATCTCGGCGATATCGCACGGACCTTCGTGCAACTCGAAACTCCCGGCCTCGATCTTCGACGTGTCGAGAATGCTGTTGACGATGCCCAGCAGATGCGTGCCGCTGTCCCGGATGTCGCCGGCGTATCCCAGATACTTTTCCGAACCGACCGGGCCGAAGAGCTGGCTGGAGATGATCTCGGCAAAACCGATGATCGCATTCAGCGGCGTTCGCAGCTCGTGGCTCATGTTGGCGAGGAAGTGGCTCTTGGCCAGATTGGCGATCTCCGCCTCTTCTTTGGCCCGGATCAGCTCCTCTTCGGCATGCTTCTTGTCGGTGATGTTGAGGACGACGCTGCCGATGGCGACGATCTTGCCGGCGGCATCCCTGATCGGGAACTTGACCGCGTGCGCCCAATCGGCGCGCCAGCCCGGGAAGTGAAGCTCCTGCTCCACCGTCCGTCCGGTCTCGATGACCTGGCGGTCCATCTCCTCGACTCCGGCGACGCCGGCGCTCTCGGTGATGTCGCAGATGCGCCGTCCCAGCAGCTCCTCGGCCTTCCGGTCCCAGATCTCCTCGACCGCGCGGCTGACCATCAGGAAACGCCCGTCCAGGTCCTTGACCACCATTTCGACAGGCGCATTCTCCATGAAGCTGCGGAATCGTGTTTCGCTCTCCTGCAGCGCCAGCTCAGCTCTCTTGCGATCGCTGATGTCGATGGCGATCCCGCCGATGGCAACGATCCCACCGGTTGAATCCGTGATCGGAAACTTCACTTCATAGCTCCAGATATCGTCCGGGTCGGTGAAATGGATCTCGCGCGTTACCACACGGCCGCTCGCGACGACCTCGCGGTCCATCTCCTGCACGATGTCGAAGCCAGGATCCCCTGATACCTCTTGTGCGCGCCGACCGAGAACGCCCGAATCCGACTTGCCCCAACCTTCCTCGACCGCCCGGTTCACCATTTGATAGCGGCCGTCCGTGTCCTTGACCACCATCTCGAAGGGCGCGTGCTCCATGAAGCTGCGGAAGCGCGACTCGCTTTGCTGGAGGGCCAGTTCCGCCCGCTTGCGATCGGTGATGTCGACGACCACGCCGCCGAGCGCCGTCGTGCGGCCCGCCGAATCCTTGATCGGAAACTTGACCTCGTAGATGCACTCGGCGCCGGGCCTGCTGGGGAAGGAGAGCTCGCGCGCAACCGGCGCTCCCGTGGCCAGGACTTCTCGGTCGTGATCGAGCGCCTTGGCGGCGTCGGATTCGCCAAGGTACTCGTCGGAACGCCGGCCCAGTATCTGCTCGGGGCTCAGGCCGAGGACATTGGACGACGGGCGGTTGGCCAGGATGATGCGGCCACCCAGGTCCTTCAGAAACATTCCGACAGGAGCGTTCTCCATGAAGCTGCGGAAGCGATCCTCGCTTTCGCGCAGGGCCCGCTGCGCCCGATCCCACTCGGTTATGTCCTGGATGGTTCCGGGCTCGCTGATGACCCGACCGCCCTCGTCGACGACGGGATCGATCTGCTCGTGAATGACGCGGATCGTCCCGTCCGGCAGGACGATGCGATAGGTCATCTCGAACGGAATGCCCTTGTCGCGGTGAGCGGCCAGGATCGCCTGCGCGTTGGCGCGGTCGTCCGGATGGAGTCGCTTCTGCCAGTCATCTGCCGGCCGGTCGGCGACGCCGTCGTCATAGCCGAAGATGCGAAGACCCTCGGGAGACCACCGAAGACTGCTTGTCCCCGGAATCCACTCCCATGATCCGATCTTTGCGATGCGTTGCGCGCGCATCAGCCGCGCCTCGCTCTCGCGCAGCGCCTGTTCGGTCCGGCGCTGGCCGTCGAGGGCGCGACGAAGGCGCATGGCGGCCATCGCCGCATAGGCTGCCAACGCCGTGAGCACCAATCCACCGATCAGCACGATCGAGGGGAGCAAGGCATGCTCGTCGCCGACCATCCTGCTCCCGTCAATCGTGCCAAGCAGGAAGAATGCCGCCGACGAGAGCGACACGCCGACGACAGTCGCCACAGCGGCCGCCAACGTCGCCTGGTAGCTGCCGGCCGCGCCCCGCGAATTTTGCACAACGGGTCCGGCCGCTCCGTGGGCGGGCACTCCCTCGGCGGTCGATGTGCGCAGCTCGCGTTCTGCGTCCCGGAAGTGAAGCATTGCCTGTGTCCGAGCGTCGCGACGCCCAAAGCGTCCCGATTCCCCCATTTACAGTCCACAGGTCTTTATGGGGTGAACCGATTAAAAGGCGATTACGGTTCGAACCTGCTGCGAATGAAGCGATAATTTCGATCAAATGCCGCGGAATTGCCAAACCGCGGCAGCGATTGGGTTTTGGGCGACTCTGAGCGGGCGGAGCGGGTCAGTCCTGGACCGGACGCGTCGAGAGTCGCTGCTCGAGGGCAAGCGCCGCCTGGGCGGCTGCCAGACGCGCGATCGGCACCCGATAGGGCGAGCAGGAGACGTAATCGAGGCCGACATCGGCGCAGAAGTGAATCGAGGCGGGGTCGCCGCCATGCTCGCCGCAAATGCCGAGCTTCAGGCCCGCGCGCCGCTTGCGGCCGCGCTCGGCCGCAATGCGCACGAGCTCGCCGACGCCCGTGACGTCGAGACTGACGAAAGGATCCTGTTGCAGGATGCCCGCGCGCTCGTAGGCGACGAGGAAGCGCCCGGCATCGTCGCGACTGATGCCGTAGGTCGTCTGCGTCAGGTCGTTCGTCCCGAAGCTGAAGAATTCGGCATGCTCGGCAATGTCCTGAGCCCGCAGCGCCGCCCGCGGCAGTTCGATCATGGTGCCGACGAGATATGACGTCTTGGAACCGACCGCATTCGCCACCTCGTCGGCGACGCGGTCCACGAGTTCCTTCATGATGGCGAATTCACGCGACCATGCGACCAACGGGATCATCACCTCCGGATCGACCGTCTCGCCTGACTCCTTGTGCACGGCCGCGGCCGCTTCGAAGATGGCTCGCACCTGCATCTCGTAGATTTCCGGGAAGGTGATGCCGAGCCGGCAGCCGCGATGGCCGAGCATCGGGTTGGCCTCCTTCAGCATGGCGGCGCGATGGCGCACGGTCTCGGCGTCAACGCCCGCCGCCTCCGCCACGTCGGCCATCTCCGCCGCCGAGTGCGGCAGGAATTCGTGCAGCGGCGGATCGAGCAGGCGGATCGTCACCGGCAGGCCGCGCATGATGCGGAACAGCTCGATGAAATCGTCGCGTTGCATCGGCAGGATCTTGGCGAGCGCCGCGCGCCGCCCGGCCGTGTCCTCGGCCATGATCATCTCGCGCATGGCGACGATCCGGCCGTTGTCGAAGAACATGTGTTCGGTGCGGCAGAGTCCGATGCCCTCGGCGCCGAACCGCCGCGCGGTGCGGGCGTCCGCCGGCGTCTCCGCATTCGCGCGAACCTTGAGCCTGCGCACGGCGTCCGCCCATTCCATCAGCGTGGCGAAGTCGCCGGACAGATCGGGCTGCACCGTCGGCACCTCGCCCAGCATGACCTCGCCGGTGGAGCCGTCGATGGTGATCATGTCGCCGTCCTTCACGGCGGTGCCGCGGACGGACATGGATCGTGCCTGGACGTCGATGCGCAGGTCGTTGGCGCCGGAGACGCACGGCCGCCCCATGCCGCGGGCGACGACGGCGGCGTGGCTCGTCATGCCGCCGCGCGCGGTCAGGATGCCGGTCGCGGCATGCATGCCGTGAATGTCCTCCGGGCTGGTTTCCATGCGCACGAGAATGATGCGCTCGCCCTTGGAGGCGCGCGCCTCCGCCTCGTCGGCCGTGAAGGCAACGCGGCCGGCGGCGGCGCCCGGCGACGCCGGCAGGCCGCGGGCGATCACTTTGCGCGGCGCCTTCGGATCGAGCGTCGGATGCAGGAGCTGATCGAGCGATCCCGGATCGACGCGCCGGACCGCCTCGCGATGATCGATCAGGCCCTCGTTCACCATGTCGACCGCGACCTTCAGCGCCGCGGCTGCGGTGCGCTTGCCGCTGCGGGTCTGCAGCATCCACAGGCGGCCCTGCTGCACCGTGAATTCGATGTCCTGCATGTCCCGATAGTGGGACTCGAGCTTGCGACGCACGTCGTTCAGCTCGGCGTAGAGGCCGGGCATCGCCTCCTCCATCGCCGGCAGGTTCGACTTGTTGGCCTTCTTGCCGGCGACGGTCAGGTGCTGCGGCGTGCGGATGCCGGCGACCACGTCCTCGCCCTGGGCATTCACCAGGTATTCGCCGTAGAACACGTTGGCCCCGGTCGACGGATCGCGCGTGAAGGCGACCCCGGTGGCGCAGTCGTCGCCCATGTTGCCGAATACCATGGCCTGCACGTTCACCGCCGTGCCCCAATCCTCGGGAATCTTGTGCAGCTTGCGGTAGGTGACGGCGCGCTGGGTGTTCCAGCTGCCGAACACGGCGGCGATGGCGCCCCACAGCTGCTCGACGGGATCCTGCGGAAACGGCTTCCGGAGCTCTTCGTCGACCTTCGCCTTGTAGGCCGTTACCAGCTTCTTCCAGTCATCGGCGGTGAGCTCCGTATCCAGGCTGACGCCGCGGTCCTCCTTGTGCAGCTCGAGAATCTCCTCGAAAAGATGATGATCGACGCTGAGCACGACGTGGCCGTACATCTGGATGAAGCGTCGGTAGCTGTCATAGGCGAAGCGCGGATCGCTTGAGCGCTTCGCCAGTCCCTCGACCGTTACGTCGTTGAGGCCGAGATTCAGCACTGTGTCCATCATTCCGGGCATCGAGACGCGCGCGCCGGAGCGCACCGACACCAGCAGCGGGTTGGCCGCATCGCCGAACCTGGCACCCACGGTCGATTCGATATGCGCCAAGCCCTTCGCGACTTGCTCTCTGAGATCCGGCGGATACGTCTTGCCGTTGCAATAGAAGTGGGTGCAGACCTCGGTCGTGATGGTGAATCCCGGCGGCACCGGCAGTCCGAGATTGCTCATCTCGGCCAATCCCGCGCCCTTGCCCCCCAGGAGGTTGCGCATCTCGGCGCTACCTTCCGCCTTGCCGCCGCCGAAGCAATAGACCCACTTCCGTGCGGCAACGGCAGACTGAGGGCCTGCGCCCGAGCGAACGGTCTCTGCCAAGGTCTGCTGCTTTGTCGTGCTCATGACGGAGTCACCTCCTCATCGATACGACACCAATGGTCATTGGCAGGCGCTCCATCCCGTACGCGACCGCTGCCGATGCACCAGGAGTAAAAAAGACTGTCATCGCCGGGCTTGACCCGGCGATCCATCTGCGATGCGCTCTGCGTGTGAAAGTCTATTACGTGTATATCATGGCGAGCCGCAAGAACGGCACGCTCTACATCGGTGTGACCAGCGACATCGCGCGGCGCGCCTTCGAGCATCGAGAAGGAGTACTGCCTGGCTTCACCAAGAAGTATGGCGTGAAGCTTCTCGTCCACATCGAACCCTTCGACGACATTCGCGTGGCAATCCAGCGGGAGGAGAACCTGAAGAAATGGCCGCGCGCCTGGAAGATCGCACTGATCGAAGAAACAAACCCCGAGTGGTGCGATCTCTACGGAGCGCTCGTCTGAACCAACATGGATCGCCGGGTCACGCCCGGCGATGACAGTCTGAGGAGGCTGCAGAGTCACAGGCTGCACCGACCATTATCCTTCGATCTGCGAAAAATCGGCGACGCGATTGAGGGTCGCACGTATTTCCGACAGAAGGCGAAGCCGGTTGGCGCGCAGCTCGGCCTCGTCGCAGTTCACTGTGACCTTGTCGAAGAACGAGTCGACCGGGCGTCGCAGCTGTGCCAGCGCCGCCATGGCGCCGGCGAAATCCTCGCTACCGAGAGCGCGGCCACCGATGTCGCCGCTCGTCACCAGCGCCTGGTGCAGCGCTTTCTCCTCGCCCTGCCGCAGCAACGCAACATCGACGCCGCTGTTGTAGGTCTTGCCGTCCTTCTTTTCCTCGATGCGCACGATGTTGCTGGCACGCCGGTAGGCGACCAGCAAATTCGCACCGTCCTCGCCGTCGAGGAATGTCTTGAGCGCATCGACTCGCGCAAGCAACCGCACGAGGTCGTCCTCGCCGCCAAGCGCGAACACCGCGGAAATCAGATCGTGCCGGACGCCCTTCTCGCGCAACGCGACCTTGAGACGATCGGCGAAGAAATCAAGGAGCTCCGACTGGACCTTTGATACACGCGACTTGATTTCCTCTGCTGACGCAGGCACATCGGTAAGTACCAATCGGCCGCCGAGTTTTTGCTCTTGCTCTCGCACAGATCGCCCGTGTGCCTGCAGCATATGCGAATCGATCGCGTTGTATGCTGATCTGAATACCTCGAGCAACGGCAGCCGCAGCTTGTTCTCGACGATCAGGCGAATGACACCGAGCGTCGCGCGCCGCAGCGCGAAGGGGTCTTTCGAGCCTGTCGGCTTCTCGTCGATGGCGAAGAAGCCGACGAGGGAATCGATCTTGTCGGCGAGAGCCACGGCGGCGCTCACCGCGGCAGTGGGGCATCGATCGGCGGGACCCAGCGGCGCGTAGTGCTCGGCGATGGCATCGGCCACCGCCTGCTTCTCCCCTTCGTGCATGGCGTAATAACGCCCCATGACGCCCTGGAGTTCCGGAAACTCGCCGACCATGCCGGTCGTGAGATCGGCCTTCGCCAGCAGCGCGGCGCTGCGCACCTGGTCGACGTCGGCGCCCTGAATATGGACCGCGAGTTCCGCCGCGAGCGTCTGGATGCGCGAGATCTTGTCCGCCACCGTCCCGAGTTTGGCGTGAAAGATGATATCCTTGAGCGCGGGCACGCGCTCTTCCAGCTTCACCTTGCGATCCTGGTCCCAGAAGAACTTGGCATCGGAGAGGCGCGCCCGCAGCACGCGCTCGTTGCCGGCGACGATCGCCTTGCCGCCGTCCTTCGTCTCCATGTTCGCGACCACCAGGAAGCGCGGCGCCAGGTTGCCGGCCTTGTCGAGAAGCGAGAAGTATTTCTGGTTGACCCGCATCGAAGTGGTGAGCACCTCCGGCGGGATCTCCATGAATTGCTCGTCGATGCGACCCATGAGCGCGACCGGCCACTCCACCAGGCCTGTGACTTCATCGAGCAAAACGTCGTCCGGTTTCACCGACAGACCTTCCGCGGCAGCCAGCTGGTCGGTTTGTCCCTTGATCGCGGACCGGCGTTCGGTCGGATCGACGACGACGTAGGATTCGCGGAGCTTCACCTTGTAGTCGGCGAAGCCGGCGACAGTGATCTCGCGGGGATCGTGGAAGCGATGCCCCCTCGTAACATTGCCGAACCTGATCGCGTTGCCGCCGAGATCGACCGCACCGTTCAGCACCGCGCCATCGAACGTCGCGACGATGGAATGCAGCGGCCGAACCCAGCGATACTGATGCCCGGCCCAGCGCATCGATTTGGGCCACGGGAGCGCGGCGAAGGACTCTGCCAACAGAGCCGGCAACAGGGCCGACGTCTGGACGCCCTTCTTCTTCACCACGGCGAACCAGAACTCGCCCTTGCCGGTATCCCGCTTCTCGCATTGATCGAGGCTCGCAAGTCCGGCAGCCTTGAGGAAGCCTTGAATGGCCTGGTCGGGCGCGCCGACGCGCGGTCCGCGCTTCTCCTCGGTCACGTCCGGCTGCGCCAGCGGCAGGCCGTCGACGACGAGTGCCAGCCGGCGCGGCGTCGTGAAGGCCTTGGCTTCGGTG
>Ga0187893_10007990_pt1 | contig 16965 bp, 14 predicted proteins | sample MA1701074metaG_FD_139574 | JGI IMG/M metagenome (GOLD analysis project Ga0187893, IMG submission 139574) | White microbial mat communities from a basaltic lava cave in the Kipuka Kanohina Cave System on the Island of Hawaii, USA - MA170107-4 metaG ...
ATTGAAGCAGACAAAAAGCCTGCAAGCATGGATGACGCAACTTGGGCGTCATATAAAACCACAAATCTTTCCGCGCTCTATCAATCTTTGGGTGTTATCTCGATGATGAGCAATAACCCTGCTGACGCAAAAACCAAATTTGAAAAAGCAGTAGCGGCAAGCGCGACTGACCCTGTGAACTATTATTTCTTGGGATACATAGCCGATGGCGAATATCAGGTAACGGTAAAAGCTTATCAAGCTTCGCAACCGGGAAAACAACGTGATGACCTTCTCACAAAAGCAAATACGCAAATTGACACTGTGATTGATTATTATGCCCGCGCGGTTGCAATGGCTGAATCAAACCCGCAATACCATGCTATGGGAGCGCAGGTTCGCGCCGACCTTGAGACTTACTACAAATACCGACACAAGTCGCTTAATGGTTTGGAGGAACTTATCAATAAGTACAAACCATTAACTCTGAAACCTTAACGCGAGACAAAACAAAGCACCGCGCATAGTTCAAACTTTGCAAAGTTTGAACTATGCGCTTTTTCTTTTACTTTGGGATTGCTTCGCTTCAACTTGTCGGCTTAGTATTAACGACAAATTTTTAGTCTTTAGATTCAAGGAGGTTTCATTCAATGAAAAAGTTTTTAATTATAATGTTATTCGTTTGCAGTTTTGCGTTGATTACTAACGCGCAGGGCAATCAAACCCGCCCAAAAGTCGCGCCGACTCCAACACCGACGCCGACGCCGAAGCCTGAGACAGTTGATAATTCAAAAGGCACAACACAAGTCGCCTACGCACCAAAAGACCCTGTGGCGAAAGAGGTCTTGGCTGTCTTTGACAAAATTATCATTGGTATTCGCAATGTTAATGTTGACGCAGTGACGAACGGTTATTGGAATTCGCCGCAGCTTACGCTTTACAACTACAACGGAACCGTCACACGCGGTTGGGAACAGATGAGAAAAAACCGCGAAGCGTCGTTCGCCGAAACAAAGGATGTAGTGCTTGACGCACGCGACGTTCGGGTTCAAATGATGGGCAAAGACGGGGCAGTCGTTATGTATATGTGGAAGCTGTCGCAAACATTTCGTGACAAACCCGAAACATCAACAGGACGCACCACGCTTGTATTTCGTCGCGTCGGCAAAGAATGGAAGGTCATACAAGTTCACGTCTCGCCCGACAACCCTGATAAGTCGCGTATCCCTGCATCGGAAGAACCAAAGCAGTGAGCCGTGAGCGGTAAGCAGTAAGCAGTGAGCAGTTAATCTTATTCGTAACTGCTCACTGCTTACTGCTTACCGCTCACTTAGAAGCTGTTTGAAAAGTCATAAAGGGCTGATTCGACGTAGCATCAAACGAGTCATGGCAATGTAAATAAAGGTTTCACTGGTTTGAGTTAAGACTTCATAGTCTTTGGATAAACGGCGATTGAAGTTCAGCCACGCAAAGGCGCGCTCAACAACCCAACGACGTGGCAACACTACAAAACCCTTCTGCTCGTCTGAACGCAAAACCACTTGCAAACAGAAACGACAAAATGATGCCACCCACTGAACCAACTCACCACGATAACCACCATCCACCCAAATCTTTCTTAACTTTTTAGAACCGCCACAAACCCGCTTGAACAAAAGTCGCGCCCCGTCGCGGTCTTGCGCAGATGCTGCTGTTACTACAACAGCTAACAACAACCCAAGAGTGTCAACAAGAATGTGACGCTTGCGTCCATTTATTTTCTTGCCGGCGTCATAACCTCGTTTTGAAGGCAACGCAGTAGTCTTAACGCTTTGGCTATCAAGACAACCTGCTGTTGGGTGTTTATGGCGTCCTTCTTTATCGCGCAATTGCGCGCGAAGCGAATCGTGGATGCGTTTGAACCTGCCATCAAGTCGCCACTGTCGAAAGTAGTAATAAACGCTCTGCCATTTGGGAAAATCCTTTGGCAACATTCGCCATTGAATACCGCTTACGAGTAAATAGAAGATGGCATTTACTACTTGTCGCATCTCTAACTCGCGTGGTCGTCCCATCAGTTTAGCTTCGGGTAGCAACTTTTTGATATGCTCCCATTGGCTGTCAGTTAAATCAGTCGGATAGTTTTGGTTTCGCATACTCAAAATCTACCCGATAACCTAGACTGACAGTCAACTACTATGACTTTTCAAACAGCTTCTTAAAAAATATGGCTCATATTTTTCAGATAAACATTTCGGACGGCGGTGTTCCTAAACTTCCCGTGCGCGAAGCTTTGGTGACCGAAAACGGAATCATCGGAGACCGTCAGCGCGACCTTCGCTATCACGGCGGAGTGAACCGTGCTGTCAGTCTTTTTTCGCTTGAGCTGATTCTTGCATTACAACAGGAAGGGCATCCGATTTATTCAGGCTCGACAGGCGAGAACCTGACAATTGCAGGGCTTGTTTGGAAAGAGATTCAACCCGGTTATCGTTTGTCTTTGGGCGATGAGGTTATGATTGAAATAACTTCTTATGCTGGATCATGTCGCCACATTGCCGCTTCGTTTGTCGAAAACGACTTCAAACGCATCTCGCACAAAGTTAATCCGCATTGGTCGCGCCTTTATGCAAAAGTTTTACAAGCGGGAAAACTTTTCGTCGGTCAACAAGTTCTTGTTAACTGAGAATTTTGAGGTATGACTATGTCACAAAAGGTAAGAATTCATTTTGTATTGATAATTGTGTTTATAATTTTCAGTCAGATTACCTGCGCTAAGCCGTCAAAGTTTAAGGCAAAAATTCCAGAAGAGCCGCCAAACACCGATAAGAATTTCAATGATCTTATTATTCAGGTAACAAAAGACGGTGACATACTTTTCGATAAAACCCGGAAGGTCGCAACTATAAAGAATCTACGGCCGCTTGCTGACCAGTTGAAAAAATACTGGGAGCAAAAAGATAAACAGACAAGTGATGATAAATCCAAAGGCTCAAGAGGGGTGATAATTATGGCTGATAAATCTATGCCGTATGCGGATGTGGTTAAAGTGATTGATGTCGTGAAAAATGCGGGAGCAGACCCTGTTGGTCTTTCATTGTACCCGCTCGAATAGAACTTTCCCCGGTTGAGAAAAATGTAATTGATAAGGTATAGTCTCGCTTCTCTTCAATTGCGGAGAGGTAGCATAATTGGTAATGCAGTAGTCTTGAAAACTACCGCCCTTACGGGCTTGCAGGTTCGAGTCCTGTCCTCTCCGCCATAAAATTTTCAGAGCCGTTGTTTCTTGATTTAGCAGAAACAACGGCTTTGTTGTTTTATTGAAATACGTTTACAACACACGGCACATCAATCGCACTATCCTAGTCACTCGAAACAACTTTCGAGGTAAATTGTTATGTTTATAAACACTTTTTGTCTTGCGATAATTCAAATAACCGATTGGATTGAACGATTTTGGCACTACGCAAACTATGGAATTCCGATTGGCAATTTCAAAGTTTCAGTAATCAGCTTGATAACGGGTGTAATTATTTTTTATCTGGCTTTAATAGCTTCGCGCGTACTGCAATCTTATCTTCAAAACAGGCTGAACGAAACGGCGCGCATAGACCCGGGCATTCGGTACACGCTTTTCAGGATAGCCAATTATGTACTTCTTGCACTTGGTGTGTTGTTTGGTTTGCGTGCGGCTTTCGGTTTGGATTTGACTACGCTGGCGGTGGTCTTTACTGCCATGAGCGTAGGTATAGGTTTCGGTTTGCAATACATAGCGGGCGATTTGGCTTCGGGGTTCATCCTCTTGTTTGAAAGACCTGTGAAAACAGGCGATTTCGTCACGGTCAAAACGGATGCAAACGGCGAAGTTCAAGGTCGCGTTCACAGCATAAATTTACGCACAACCATTATTTTGACAAATCAACGGACGGCTGTGATTCTGCCGAACTCGAAACTTGTAAATCAATCGTTCGCCAATTGGTCTTTTGGTGACAGAAAAACTGCGATACAGATTGACGTTAGTGTTGATTATGATTCGGATGTTGATCTGGTAACAGAAACATTATTGCGTGCGACCGAAGGAGTTAAATTTGTTTTGGACGAGCCAAAACCCGAAGTGCGTTTTATGAAGTTTGGTGAAACCACTTTGGATTTCAGGTTGCTGGTCTGGACAAACCAGCCGCGCAATCACGTTAAAATCCGTAGCGACATCAACTACAAGATCAATCGCCTTTTTATAGAGGAAGATATAAAAATGCCGCCGCCAAGAGGACAGAATGTTTACAACGATTCATCTAGGTTCGGCGGAAGAAAAGAAGCGGGTTTAGTCGCGTAAATATTAAAAGCACAGGTCAAGAATCAGTCATAGACAAAATGGCTGATTCTTTTTATTTTGAGCCAAATAAAATCGCTCTATATCGGCGGGCTGAATGTCAAAGTTTTGTAATTGTCACATTTTTCATTGCGCCAAGACTCATTTTAAGGTTATAAGGTCAAACTACTGAATGGCGATTCATTCAGAAGCAAATCCGAAAGCAAAAGTCAGTACCATCTGCGGTAGCGGATGGGTAAACACGAAATTCAAATCGAAAATCCGAAGATGCGTTCCGTGCGTTCTACTACATCAACACGCTCTACCGTTCCCGATAAACGCGAAGCGATTTTGCGCGCGGCGATAAAAGTGTTTGCAAGCAACGGTTATTTCAATTCAAAAGTTGCAGACATAGCAAAAGAGGCTGGTGTTGCGGACGGCACTGTTTATCTTTACTTCAAAAACAAAGACGATGTTCTTCACTCAATCTTTGACCGCACGATGGCGCAGTTTATAACCGAAGGGCGCAAGCAACTCGTTGAAATCGAAGACCCGCGTGAGAAGTTAAGAAAAATTGCCTGTCTTCATCTTGAAGGAATGGGCGCGGACAGAGATTTAGCAATTGTCTTTCAGGTTGAATTGCGCGGCTCTACAAAATTCATGGAAGAATTTTCTGCCGCCGGTTTTGCGGAATATCTGAACATCATTCGTGAGACGATTGAAGAAGGACAACGCAAGAAAATTTTTCGCAAAGAGTTGAGCGCGAAAGTCTGCGCGAAGATTCTTTATGGCGGGCTTGATGAAATGGTAACGAATTGGATTTTGTCTAAACGCCGTTACAAATTAGCCCCGATGGCTGAAACGGTTTTGGATATTTTTCTTAAAGGAGTGAGCGTGTAGATGATGGTGGCAACAGAAGAGAAAAACATTGCTGTTAATAGACCCGTTCGTGTCCCTTTATACAAAGGCGAACCACAGACGCTTGCAGAGGTTTTTTTGGAAGCGGCAAAGAAATACAATAAGCCCGACGCGCTTAACTATAAAAAAGATGGAGAATGGATTCCTATTGACTCGCAAGAGATGATTGAACGCGCGCGCTTTATTGCTCTTGGGCTTTATTCATTGGGCATTCGCAAGGGTGATCGCGTAGCACTGCTTTCTTCAAATTGTCCCGAATGGACGTTGACAGACGCTGGTTGTCAGCTTTCCGGTGTGATTGACGTTCCGATTTACACGACACAAGCCGCGCCACAAGTCGCATATATCTTAAATGATTCGGGTTCGCGCATTTTCGTTCTCGAAAACAAAAAAGCTTACGACAGAATAAAAGAAGCGATTAAAGATTGTGTTTCGGTTGAAATGTTCGTCTTCTTTGATGACACGGGCGTGGAAGAAAAACGCACAATGTCTTTGGCAGAGCTAGAAGACATCGGAAGAGAATTACACAAAGAACAGCCGACACTCGCAGACGAACTCTCAAACACAATTACACCCGATGATTTGGCGACGATTATCTACACATCTGGGACAACGGGTGAACCAAAAGGCGTAATGCTCACGCAATCAAATCTCGTTTCAAACATGATTGATTCGTGTGCTCATTTTAACTTTAAAACTTCGGATGATGCTCTTTCCGTTCTGCCTTTGTCGCACGTTTACGAACGAACGGCGATGTACGTTTACATTAATAACGGCATCTCGATTTACTTTGCCGAGTCAATAGAAAAAGTCGGACAAAATTTCCGCGAAATCCGTCCGACGATTTTCTTTGCCGTGCCGCGTCTGTTTGAAAAAATCTACGCGCGAGCAAAAGAAAAATCCATCGAAGCGGGCGGCGTGAAGGCTAAACTTTTTGCTTGGGCGATTGATGTTGGCAAAGAGTACGCAAAGTATCAACAACGCAAAGAAACTGTTCCGTTCTTCTTAAACCTGAAACATAAACTTGCGGACAAACTTGTTTTTGCAAAATGGCGCAAGGCTATGGGCGGAAGGATTCGCGTTATGGCTTCGGGCGGCGCGGCTCTTGCGGAAGACATAGGTTTGATATTTTTGGGCGCGGGATTTTTTATTTCGCAAGGGTACGGCTTGACGGAAACATCGCCCGTTATTACATCAAACCCACCCGAAGACAATCGCATTGGCACAGTCGGAAAAGCCATTCCAAACGTCGAAGTCAGAATCGCTGAAGATGGCGAAATTGAGGCGCGTGGGCCAAACATCATGCAGGGTTACTACAACAAGCCCGAAGCAACACGAGACGTCTTATCCGAAAATGGCTGGTTCAAAACGGGCGACATAGGAGTTTTGGACGCGGACGGTTATCTGAAAATCACAGACCGCAAGAAGGAACTCTTCAAAACATCGGGCGGCAAATACATTGCGCCCGCGCCGATTGAGCAGCTTATAAAGGCTTCGCGCTATGTCAATCAGGTAGTTTTGATTGGAAACGAAAGAAAGTTTCCTGCGGCTTTAATCGTGCCTAATTTTGAAGTTCTCCAAACCTTTTGCAAGCAGGAGAACATTAACACGCAATCGAAAGCAGAACTCTGTAAAAATCCGCGCATCGTCGAATTCTTTCAAAAACAGGTTGATTCGCTGACACCGAATTTAGCCAAATACGAAAAGATAAAACGTATCGCGTTGATTGAAAATGAACTGACGATTGACGGCGGAGAACTTACACCAACGCTAAAAATCAAACGCCGCGTGATTGACCAGAAGTACAAAAAAATTATTGACAGTCTCTACGAATAGGCAGAAAATTCACCCGCCAATAAAACAGTCGCACTTTAACGAAGCGGTTCTCTTTGGTGTCCCTTAAACACTGAAGACGCTTCAATCTGTCAACAACTTATTCCGTAGGAGAAAAATCATGGCTACGAAATTTCGTATCGCAAGCTTCAACGTCGAGAACCTCTTTGCCCGCGCAAAAGTTCTTAATTTCAAAAACAACGAACAAGGTGATGAGAAACTTCTTCAAATAGCTGAGTTTGAAAAAGAGTTAGGAAAGACAACTTACGACAAAGCCAAAATCAAACAACTCTACAATGACCTCAAACTTTACATAGACATTGTGGAAATAAGGGGGAAACTCTTCAAACAAAATGGTGATGTCGGCCCGGACGGTAAGAGTGACTGGGACGGCTTTATTGTTTTCAAACAAGAGAAGTTTTCCGACACCGCCCGAAAAAACACAGCAAAAGTTATACGGACATTGAACGCCGATATTTGCGCTCTTGTCGAAATTGATAACCGCATAGTGATGAAAGAGTTTTTTAACGCATTATTGCCAAGCACATCTGCGTTCAAAAAATACCCGCATCATATTTTGTTTGACGGCAACGACCAGCGCGGAATTGACGTCGCCTGTGCCAGCCGCTTTCCTGTCTTGAGTATGATTACGCATATTGATGACAAGAGCGGAACACAAAATATCTTTTCGCGTGATTGCTTAGAGGTCGAGATTGAGATTAAACAGGGGACAAGCCTTTGGATATTGCTCAATCATTTCAAATCAAAAGGTTACGGTTCGACTTCTACTTCAAATGCAAAAAGATTGAGACAAGCAACCCGCGTCGCAGAAATCCTAGACCGGTTTGATTTAGCGAATGACTTGGTCGTGGTCGCCGGAGACTTAAACGACACGCCCGGAAGCGCACCGCTTGCGCCTCTGGAAAGCAAGCAAAATTTGTTCGATGCTTTAGCGGAAAAATTTCCCAACGAAGCGGACAGATGGACTTACAGTTACAGAGGAACGGAACAACAGATTGACTATCTTTACCTGTCAAAACCGCTTCGTGATGCCATGCAGGATGCGGGCGTCGAAAGGCGGGGAATATATGACCTTGCGGGTATAACAAACGGTGCGGAATCCTCATTCAATACCATAACGACCTACACGGAAAGCGCGTCTGACCACGCGGGAATTTGGGCTGACTTCAGCATCTGATTATTACAACACAAAAAGCGGAGAAAATAGACAAACGATGTTTCCTGTTAGTTTCTGTTTTCTTCGCTTTATTATAAACACAAACTGAGAGATTATTTGTGAACTCCTCAACCGAACCTCGCACATACAACGGCATTATGATTGAGGAGCAAAATTACAAATGAAAAAAATCTTCTTTTTACTTTTTCTTTTATCTGTCTGTGCTCTAAACGCGCTTGCGCAAAACGATGTAGGCAAGTTTCGTTATCAACCTGAGAAAATAAAAGTCGGAGCGGTTTATCATTACGTCAAAACCAACATTGACGGTACGCCGCCAGCCGAAAACATCTCGGTTTACATTGCTTCAAAAGAAAAAATCGAAGTCTTCAAATCGCGTACAAAAGGCGAGCGTGCCGCTTTGGTGATTGCTGAAATGGATTGGAAAATGTTTTCGGTAAAACGGCTTGAGTCTTGGCAGGCGTTTCCGGGCGGCGAAAGAAAATTATTCGCAACGCTCGATTGCAGCGAGAAAGAGAAAGCAGTTGACGTTTCAATCCCCACGCTAAAAAAAGAGATTGAGAAAGTTTCTATCCCTCTGTTTCCGTTTCATGTTTACAACTTCGATTTGTCCAGCCTGAACTTTGCTTTTCCACATCTGAAAAACCCGAAAGCGAGTTTTACAATCGGCATTACTGACCCCACTTTCAAAGCCGATGGACCAATGTTTGAATATCGCGGCGCGGTCACTGTCTCTTATGTGGGTGAAGAAGTCCGCGATGGTGTGCTTTGTCGCAAATACAAAATTGACGGTGAAGGTCTGGCAAATCGCGGCGGCTTTATCTGGGTTGATAAAAAAGGTGAATTCTTCCGCGACGTTGAAATCGGGCTTGCTGATAATCCCGATTGGAAAACTTTCAAATTCAAGCTGAAAAAGGCTGAAAAATTGTCACGCGAAAAATGGGAAGTGTTTATGAAAGAATTGCTTTGAAAAAATCTCTTTTATGCTAACTTGACTCCGGGGTTTTATTTTCTCAGCAAAGACTTTAAGATTACGCAAATGAAATTCATTAAAGACGACATAGTTAAACTGCATAACAAACCCGATTGGGGCTTAGGCAAAGTCCTTGAGGATAGTTGCAATGAAACTGTACGGGTTTATTTTGTCGAAGCGGGCGAGAAAAAGCTGAGTCTTGTTTATGCCAAACTTGAAAAGGTCGAAGGCGAAGAAGCAAATCATCCTAAACTCGCTAATCTAAAGTTGGGAGCAAAGACAAAACGTGACGCTAGTGGAAAGCCCATCAAAAGAAAAAGCTACCTCAATCTGTCTTCAATGACCGAGATTTTTCTAAACAAGTTTCCCGACGGTTTTGACGACAGCCTTTATTATGAATACGAGAGAGGCTACAAAGTAACTGCCTGTCAACAATTCCAGCATCATCTGTCGAAAGCGGATTTCACTTCGCGGCTTAACAACGACAAGTACAGTGATATTTGTCAGGATGCCTTGAAAATAATTTCTGCCATAAATAAAGAAACGGAATTTATCTCTAGGTTTGAAGTCTCGTCTCTTAATAATGGTTTGAAACCGGAAGCAAACAAAAAACTCTTTAGCGAAAGCCTGTACAGTTTCTTGTACGGCGAAGAAAAACTTGAAGACCGTTTCAAAGCCTTCTGTGATTGTTTATTTCAAATAGACGCCGCGAAATGGACGGTTGCCACATACTTCGGTTTTATTGCTTTTCCGTCGGAACACATATTTCTCAAACCGGATGTTACGAAAAAAGCGGCTGATGCCTGTGATTTTGACTTGAGCTATCAAACAGAGTTGAACTGGCTTACCTATAAAAAAATGCTGGATTTTTCAAACTTCCTTTTCAAACAACTCAAAGACTTAAACCCGAAAGACATGATAGACATTCAATCCTTCATCTGGAGCGTTATAAAACTGGACGAAGGCAAATACTAAATTCAAACCGCTCGCTTTACATCTCACAGAAAACACTTTGCAAGCAAAAGAGAAGTCTGAATTGTAAAAAGCGTGGTTATAGAAGAATGCTTTAGGTAGCAAAAATCTTTGCGAAATCAACACTTACGCCTTCTGATTCAACTACTGTGTTATAGAAAATGTTTTCGCCTTGTGTTGTAGTGACAAAAATAGCTCTGGTGAAAGGTTCAATTGTCCAAACGGCTTTGACGCCTGCTTTCACCATGTGTTCTGCTTTTTCTAAAATGTCTTGAATGTTTTGGCTTGAAGAAATGACTTCAATCGCCAAGATTGGTAACTGCGGCATTCGTGTTACATCACGCGAGAAATTCGGATGAATCGCTTCCGCCGGATAGACTGAAATATCCGGTGTCAAACCGTTATCAATGTCCAACGATAGTTCGGTCAGAGCCTCAATAGAAGGATATTCAAAAAGCTGTCGCAGTATGCGCGAGCAAAGATAGCTGTGATTTAACGAAGGCATATCTTCTCCTGGTTTTTCTTCAACAGGAATTTCTAATTCAAGCATGGCTTCACCTCTTCACACTTCAAGCATATTTGCTTTGAGTTTAAGCAATCGAATCGGTTATATCAAACCAAAAACTAAATGATGTTAATTGCTCATAATTGATAATCCCGCTTGCTTCAATTTTTCATTCAGCGCATTCGCATCCTTACTCTTAATCTCGCTCCAACGCTTCTGCAAATTCGTCCATGCTTGTTGTAAATCTTTGGCTGTTGCTAGGGCTTGCGTTGTCGGCGTTGTGTCTGCGTCTTGCAAGACGTCAAGCAATGTTCTGAAAGCACCGTTAAGACGGTTCAAGGAAAAATCTGTTAAAGGAATTGGGGTTGTTGTGCCGCCGCTGATAAAAGCATTCAACTTTTGCTCTAACGCTTCGATTTCTTTTTTCAAATCATCGCGTGTCGCTTTTTCCTTAGCGGTTTTTAGTTGTGCCTGTAATTTTCGCGCTTCATCAAGCATCCCGTATGTTTGTTTTATTCCTTCGTATGCCTTAATTGAAAGTGTGAATTGTTGTTGCAAGCCTGCCATTGGTGTTGTAACACGCGGGTCTATTCTGACAGTTAAATTCTGCTTAAACTCGCGTCCGTTCACGGTTAATTTCACGGTGTAATTTCCGGGCAGAACGAAAGGTCCTTCGGGCGAAAAGGGCGTGTCTTTGTAGATTGCGGAGATTGGCAAAGTGTAATTGTCTGCGGGCGGGTTCGGGTATTGTAAGTCCCAGACAAATCTCTGCATCCCCGCTTCGTTCTTTAGAATTTGCGGCTCACGAATCCAGTATGTGGGAAATGGCAGACGGTTTTCATTAACGGGCAAAGGTTTGTCATCGCTTGCGAAACGTCGGACGAGTTTGTTTGACGAATCGAAAATCTCAAGCACGACGGGCGTTGGAGATTTTGTTTTCAAAACGTAGTTGATGATTGCTCCGTCGGGCGGATTTTGTCCCGCGGGTTCTTCGGGCGGAAACGGCGTGTCTGTGTGAACGCTTCGTCTGATTCGCGTTGCGAGTTGCGGCGCAAACAAAAAAACATCTGCGTTTGCAGTTTCCTGATTGATTTGTCCTAGGGGTGTGATGTCATCGAGAATCCAGAACGAACGCCCGTGTGTTCCGACAACAATGTCGTCGTTGTGAACTACCAAATCACGAATCGAAGTTGCGGGCATGTTCAAACGTAACGGTTGCCAATCGTCGCCGTCGTTGAATGAAACATAAACGGCTTGTTCAGTTCCGCAAAAGAGCAAGCCTTTTCTTACAGGGTCTTCACGCACAGCGTTGACTATGCCGCCGTTCGGCAAACCTTTTGTGATTTCTTTCCAAGTCTTTCCGCCATCGTGTGTGCGAAAGATATGCGGGCGCAAATCATCAAGGCGAAAAGTGTTAATTGCCGCGTAAGCTGTTTCAGCATCAAAGCGTCCTGCGTCAATCAAAGAAACTTTCGCCCAAGATTTCAATTCAGGCGGTGTTACGTTTTGCCAATTTTTGCCGCCATCGCGTGTGACGTGAATCAAACCGTCATCTGTGCCGGCCCAGATTGTTTTCACGTCTTTGTAAGAGGGCGCGACTGTGTAAATCACACCGCGGCGCGGCATCGTCTCCATCTCTTTTGTGCGATAGATGCCAATGTTTTCAGGTATATCCCATTTCTCGCGTGATAAATCGGGACTGATGATGTTCCAACTCTGTCCGCCTGTCGTTGTTTTGAAAAGCACATTGCCAGCGAAGAAAAGCGTGCGCGGGTCAACAGGCGAAAAGATAACCGGTGCGGTGCGAAGAAAACGATACTTGCCCGTGCGAACAGCTTCGGGCGCGATGTTTTGAACTTGTCCCGTGCGTTTATCATAGCGCGTGATTTTGCCGCCATAGATTATGTTCGGGTCAAGCGGGTCGGGCGCGACATAGCCGTATTCTTCAACGCCGACGGTGTGCCAATCTTTTGCGATGACTGCTCCCACATCGCCGCGTGATTTAACTGCCGCAGAACCACTTTCTTGTTGTCCGCCATAAACCCAATAAGGAAATTGATTGTCAGTGATGACGTGATAAAACTGTGCAGTCGGTTGGTTGTACCAGCTAGACCAACTCTCGCCCCCGTTGACTGTTATTGTTGCGCCTTGGTCTGTTGCAAATAACATAATGTCGGGCGTGTCGGGATTAATCCAGATTCGGTGATAATCGTCGCCGCCGGGCGCGCCTTTGAACGAGACGAAAGTCTTGCCGCCGTCAGTTGATTTGTAAGAAGCGATGTTGCCAACAAAAACTATGTCAGGATTTTTCGGATGAACTTTTAATTCCGCAAAGTCGCTTCCGCGTCCCCACAATCTTTGGTCGCCGTTCACCCTCTGCCACGATTCGCCCGCATCATCGGAAACGTGAATACCAGCAAACTGTGGATTGGCATCAACCGTTGCGTAGAGACGATTCGGATTACTTCTCGAAACAGCAAAACCGATTCTTCCAAGTCCTTGTTCAATCGTAGGCAAGCCTGTTGTTAATTTTCGCCAAGTGTTGCCACCGTCAGTTGATTTGAAAAGCCCGCTCTCTTTTCCCTGCCAAGCTCCGTTTTCCCAAGGTCCTTGTCGCCCTGCCCAACGGTCTGCGTAGATGATACTTGAATTTCTCGGGTCAAACTCGACTTGAAACGCGCCTGTGTTTTCGTCTTTGTAGAGAACTCTTTGAAACGATTGTCCGCCATCAGTCGAACGATAAACTCCGCGCTCTTCATTTGGTCCGTAAGGATGACCAAGCACAGCCACAAACAGACGGTTTTCATCTTTCGGGTCAACAATAATTGAGGCGATTTGCTGACCTTCACGCAAGCCCAAATGCGTCCAAGTCTTTCCCGCATCAATTGATTTATAAATTCCGTCGCCCGTTGATAAATCGGGTCTTTGCAAACCTTCGCCTGTGCCAACATAAATCACATTTGGGTTTGACGGTGCGATTGCTAAATCTCCGATTGAACCCGTTGGCTGGTCATCAAAAATCGGCTTCCAAGTCCGCCCCGCATCAGTTGTCTTCCACACGCCGCCATTATTTACGCCAATGTAAAAAACATTTGGCTGAGACGGAATGCCAGCCGCGCCTACGGTTCTTCCGGCGCGAAATGGTCCAATCATACGCCAGCGCATGTTTTGATAAAGCGACGGATTGAATTGTTGCGCGAAAGAGAAAGTAAAAGCAATTAAAAGAACGGAAACGACGAGTGCAGACCTCTGCATTAAAGGCACGATTGATGACCTCCGGCTGTTTTGTTGTTCAATCTTTGAAAAGCGTAAAAAGTTAAGAAGCAGAATAAGTCTTATCTTCGATTGCGGCAATCTTTTTCAAACGTCTGACGTGCCTTTCTTCGCCCGTAAAATGCGCGTTGAGAAAAGCGCGAACCAATTCAAGTGCGAGTTCGCTTCCTATTATTCGCGCACCGAGACAAAGAACATTTATATCGTCATGCTCGACGCCTTGATGTGCGGAATAAGTGTCGTGACACAGACACGCGCGGACGCCGTGTAGTTTGTTTGCGGCGACAGATGCACCGACGCCGCTTCCGCAAATCAAAATGCCGCGCTCCGCGTCGCCTTTTTGTAGAGCCATTCCGACCTTGTAAGCGTAATCTGGATAATCGTCGGGTTGTGTTCCGTCGTGTGTTCCAAAGTCAATTACATCGTGGCCCGCTTCTTTCAAAGCGGCTATAACTTTTTCATTTAACGGATAACCCGCGTGGTCTGCACCGATAGCGATTCGCATCGTATTTGTCCTTGCTTAACTCTCAATCTCAAGCACAATTCTAAACCCGACATTATCGTCAACTCTTAAAGCCGCATTATCTTTATCACGGCTTGCCGAACGACAACGGCGCAAACTGCTGTTCCAAGCTCCGCCGCGCAAAACTCTGTAATTTGAATCACCGCCTTCAATCCAAGCGGTTTCGTCTGTCGGCGCGTCTTTGTAAGACTCGTGCCAGACATCTTCACACCATTCCCATATGTTGCCGTGCATATCGAATAAGCCGAAGGCATTAGGGCGAAACTGTCCGACAAGTGTTGTGCCTTTTCGCTTTTCGCCGTAGTTTGCCTGTCTCAAACTAAGCTTTGTTCCGAATGAAAAAGATGTTTCACTTCCTGCGCGTGCCGAATACTCCCACTCAGCTTCGGTCGGCAAGCGGTAATGTTTGCCCGTTATCTCTGACAGTCTCTTGCAAAAAAGTTTTGCGTGATGCCAAGAGATATTTTCGACAGGCTTGCGTTTGCCTTTGAAATGAGAAGGGTTTCGTCCCATCAATGCGAGCCATTGTTCCTGAGTAACGGGAAACCTGCTCATGTAAAACGGACGGGTGATAAAGACTTTGTGTTGCGGGGTTTCATCTTTGTACCTTCCGGTTTCGTCGTTTGGTGAACCCATCACAAAACTGCCGCCCGGTATTAAATTCATTTCCAAAGTTACGCCTTGCGGCAAAGTTTCGCTGAAGGTCTCAAACGTCCTAGATGTAGAAACTGTTGTTCGCGGCTTTCCGTCTTTCGGAATCAATAATTGTAAGCGTTGTAATTCACTATGAACAATTGTCGGTTGTTCGGTTATGTTTGCCGTTGTAGCTGTTTCAATTTCGTTTCCGCTTTTTACAGAACCGCCTAATGCCAGAATCATCTCTGCCGCAGATTGAAAACGCCCGGACTGTTCTTTTTGCAGAGCGTGGTTTATTGCTTCCGAGACATTGAGCGGCACGTCGGCTTTGAGCGGTTCAGGCTCGCGCATCAATATGGCTTTCATCAACGCCGGATATTCATCTTGCGGAAAAGGAAGTTGCCCCGAAAGAAGTTGATAAAGAATGACGCCCACAGACCAAATGTCTGTCAACATTGTGGGTTTTCCGTCAAAAGCTTCGGGCGACATATACGAAAGAGTCCCCGCGACCTGCGTGCTGGTCATAGTGTTTTTCAAAACGCGCGCAAGACCAAAATCGGCTATACGTGGCGTGATGCCCTGAAGCAATATGTTTGCGGGTTTTAAGTCGCGGTGAACTATTCGGCGTCGGTGAAGATGGTCTAACCCCGAAAGAATCCCCAAAGTAATATCAACAGCGGCTTTTAAGGTTGATGCCTTACCGCCGCTTTGATTTAGCAAATCTCTGAGCGTCCCGTCAGGCGCGTACTCGCTTGCAAAGATAACCTGACCATCCCAAATCGCGGCGTCTAGTATCGGCAGAACATTCGGATGCCCGCTCGCCGCCACCCACAAAGAAGCCTCTTGTTCTACGGCTTCTAGGTCAATCTCTTCGCGCATTGGCAATTTTAACGCGCAACGTATCGGCACAAGCGTTGTCTCGTCAATCTTTTCGGCAAGCCACACAATGCCATACTTGCCGCTGCCTATGCTTTTGATAAGCGTGTATGAACCTATCTTGTCGCCTGAATGAAACATTTGTGGCGTTTAAGCTTTAACTGCCTTTTCGAGTTCGGTAAAAACGCCGATATGATATCCGCTCAAGTAGTTTGATAGTCAAGAGAGAAACATTTTCCATTTTCCATTTGAAATTTGTCATTTGACATTATTGGGAACAAGCCACCGCAGGCACCGCAGACACCGAGACAAAAATAAAATCAATAAAAACCTTTTACTTTTCTTTCATTAACTGCGGTATCTGCGGTGCCTGCGGTGGCAAAATTTCTTATTCCTGATGATGTCTAATGTTCATTGTTCATTTGTTGTCGAACTGTTCAGGCGATGTCAAATGACAAATGATAAATGGAAAATTGAAAATCACTTTTTTTCAAATCTTCCTCTTAACGCTTTTCCGGTGACACGCGCCGCTAACGAACGGGTTGTGAGACGTTGAACTTCTGCCACAAGGTAATTTGTCCAACCAGAGATGGTATGGCTTTTGCCTTTCTTCAAACCTTTGAGAGCGACTTCGACAACCTCTTCGGGCGTTTGAATTGTACGCATAATGGGGCGTTCCATCTTTGATGCCGAAAAGAAATTTGTTTTTGTGCCGCCCGGACAAAAAGCAATTACTTTAATTCCGTGCGGGCGATACTCTTCCCAAAGGGCTTCGCTGAATGAAAGCACAAAGGCTTTGGTCGCCGCGTAAGTAGCCATAAACGGCACGGGCTGAAATCCTGCCGTCGAAGCCACATTCATTATCGCGCCGCTTTTTCTTTCGACCATCGGTTGAAGATAATGATGTGTGAGCGCGACCAGTGAGCGGATATTCAGGTCAATCATCTTGAGTTCCCAACCCAAATCGAGTTCATCGAAATAACCCATTGAACCA
>Ga0187893_10007991_pt1 | contig 16965 bp, 15 predicted proteins | sample MA1701074metaG_FD_139574 | JGI IMG/M metagenome (GOLD analysis project Ga0187893, IMG submission 139574) | White microbial mat communities from a basaltic lava cave in the Kipuka Kanohina Cave System on the Island of Hawaii, USA - MA170107-4 metaG ...
ATCCAGATCCGAGTAGTTGGCGGAGAGCGTGTTGGTGAACGTGTCTCCCCCGTCGACGGACATGAAGCCATCGCCCGCGTACTGGGAGAAATCCCAGCCGGCGACCATGGCCGGCTGCGCGGAACCAGAGCTCGCAGCGAACACCGCGAGGACCAGCAGGGCCAGCGAGATCGGGACTCGGGCTCTCGAGAACGGACGGCGGCGGATCATCACGGCGGACGCTCGGCTCCTTCGCCATGCGGCGCGAGCGGCGTATCGTCACCGTGCTCCGCGACGAACGTGTGTGGATTCGGCGCGGATTCTCCGAAGCCCTCGTGAAGATCCCCGAGGGATCCCACTCTCTCGTCAGCCCCGGTGCGCGGCGCGGTAGCGGGCCGGTGTGACGCCGACGTGGCTGCGGAACGCCTCGTGGAACTGGCTCGCGCTGTTCCACCCGGCTCGCAGCGCCACCTCGAGGATCGAGAGGTCGCTCGAGGCCAGCAGCTTCCGCGCGCGTTCGATGCGCGCCACCGCCTTGAGCTCCCGGAAGGAGCGGCCGCTCTCGCCGCGCACGAGCCGGGCCGTCTGCCGCGTGGAGAGGCCGAGGCGTCTGGCGAGCCCCTGGAGCGAGAACTCCGCGTCGGCTTCCGGGTCGTACTCTGCAAGCGCGCGCAGCAGCGCCGCGCGCCGCTCGGCCTGGCTCCGCTCCGAGCCGGGCGAGCGCAGCCCCTCGGCCCGGAGCACGATCTCGAGCAGCTCGGCCACGAGCGACGGTGAGGGCCGAGCATCGACGATTCGGCTCGAGCGGCCGAATAGCTGCGACGCGCGTCGCGCGAGCGGGCTGGCCGCGGGGAGGCGGTCGAGCGCGCGGGCGGGCGCGGCCGCCTCGCTGCCCAGCAGCGCGTAGAAGGCGGCTACCCACGCGGGTGACGCTTCGAAGAGCGCGAGGCGCTGGGGCGCCTGCACCCACTGGACCTCGATGTCGCCTCGGCGCAGCACCAGGAGCTCGCCGCTGGACAGGCGGAGCGCTTCGCCCACCCCGCGCACGACGAGCTCGCCCGCGAGCGGCGTCACCAGCGCCAGCGGCTCCACCCGGAGCGGCAGCTCGAGTCCCTCGAGCAGATGGACCCGGGGAAGCTCCCGCAGCGCCGGATGGGGTGTGGGGCTCTCCATGCCCGGGACCAGGTACCAGCCTCGCGTCGCACTCCGGGGTCTGATGTGAGGAGTTCGTGTGGATGGCGCGACGGGCAGGTGAAGGACGACCGGGAGGCTCGCTCGAGCGGGCCCTGCTCAGCGCGCCGTATTCTGGGCCGCGATTGCTTCGATGATGCCGTTGTCGTCGGGCGCCTGGACCGCCCAGCGCGAGAGCTCGGGTCGGGTCTCGGCCAGCGCGAGGTACTCGCGGAAGAAGGTGTACGGCATGCCGACGAAGAGGACCTCGGCCTCGGCCTGCGGAAACTCGGCGCCCCCTGCAAACGAGGCGAACCAGTCGAGCATGAAGCGGGCCTCGGTGGTGACCCAGGGTGAGCCCGGCTGGGTCAGCCGGTTCTCGAAGTAGCGCTTTCTGAAGATGGCAGCGGCCAGACGGAAGGCCTCCCGGCTCTCCGCGCTCTCGGGATGGCGCTCGCGGATCTGAGCGAGCTTTCGGTAGGCCGCATCGAGATCGCGCTGCTCGACGGCGGCGTGCGCCTGATCGAGCAGCCGCTGCGGAGGGTTCCAGATGCTCTGCCACGTGCCGCACGCCGTGAGCGAGATCAGCCAGACCGTGGCGAGGCAGGAGAGCTTGAAGCGGTGAGTGGCGTGTCTCATCGAGCCTCCGTCTGCGTCGCGGCGCTCCCGGCCGGCGCGCGGTCGAGCGCCTCGCCGAGCTCCGTCATGGCACCCGGCCGCCACGGGCCTCGAAACAGCACCCGGCCCTCCCGAGTGACCAGCAGCAGGGCCGGCCGCTGCACGCCCTCGCCCAGCAGCGAAGGGGTGTAGGGCTCGGCGAGGTGATCGAGGACGAAGGGCGTCGGCCACTCGAGCGAGCGCAGCTGATCGCGCAAGCGAGCGTCGGGATGCTTGCCCTGCGCAAAGAGGACGGTCAGCAGGCCGCTGCGGTTCCGGAGCGGGGCGAGCGCCTGAGCGAGCTCGGCGAAGCCCTCCGCGCCCGGGTCGGCGAAGACGCACAGGAAGCGGTCGTGCACGGCGGTGGTGCGGAGACCGAAGGGACGGAGAGAATCGGCAGCCGCGTCCATCAGCCGCGGTCCGACGTCGAGCACGAAGTTCGGGGCCATCTTCTCGAGCTCACCCGCGCGGACGCGATTGGCGCGCGCCACGAGGTCGGTCGCCGACACGGGCACCTCGTAGAGTCCGTCGCGCCCGAAGTCGATCCGCGCCACGCCCGACTCCTCGACGCGGATCAGGACGCCGTCGATGCCGGGTGGGAGGGGCTCGGAGCGGCCGGGAGGCTGCCAGGGCTTCGCCAGCGCGACCTGGTAGGGCCAGAAGCGCTCGCTCGCGAGCAGGTTTTCCTCCGTGACGGCAGCCGCGGCCGGCTCTGCCACGTGATGCTCGGGAAGCGGATCGGCGCCGACGTCGTCCTCACCGCGGGCGGGAGCCGACGGCAGCCCGAGCGAAAGCGCGATCAGTACGCACAGAGACCGGTACATGTTCTTCCACTCGAGCAGAAATGGGAACCGCCACCCGAGGGTGGCGGTTCCATTTACCCTGGTTCGTCGAGCGCTGCTAGCGGCGGGCGAGGCTCCGGCGCCCGCCGATCGCGAGCCCGATCAGGCCGAGCGAGCCGAGCAGAGCGGTGCTCGGCTCGGGCACCGCCAACGTGCCGTTCAGGGCCACGTTGTCGATCAGGGGCTGGTTCGCCCCCGACGGGTTGAAGCTCAGGCGCACGTAGGCCGTATTCGTGGTCGTGGGAGCCAGGGCGACGTTGAACAGCGTGTCCACCGTCGAGAGGTTCACCGAGCCGAAGGGCGTGAAGAGCACGCCGTCGCTCGAGAACTCGATTCCCACGATCGAATTGCCGCTCGAGGTGCGGCCTCCGAAGCTGACCGACCAGTTGCTGCCGATCAGGGGCACCGACAGGAGGTCGGCCTCGAAGACCACGACGGACTGCGCCGCCGCGATCATGGCCAGCGACTCGGTCGAGAGCTGGCCCTCGGAGGCCAGTACGGTGAACGAGTCGAAGTCCACCCCACCCGGCGCGGTCAGATTCGAGACCAGCGAGCCGCCCACCGCGGCGCTGGGCAGGAACTGCTCGGTCCCGCTACCTGCCTGAACGTCGGTCGAGCCGAAGGCCCCGTTCGCGTACATCGTCCCGAAGGCCGCCGAGTCGGCGCCGGCCCCGAACGTCGGGTCCAGATCCGAGTAGTTGGCGTCGAGCGTGTTCGTGAACGTCCCTCCTCCGTCCGTGGACATGAACCCGTCGCCGGCGTACTGGGAGAAGTCCCATCCGGCAATCATGGTTGCGTGCGCAGAGGTGCCGACCGACGCCATCAGGACGAGCGCAGCCAGCGAGGTCGCGAGTCTGGTCTTCATTGATTGATTCCTATGCGACGTTGTTTGTTTCAGCCTGGATCGATGCGAGTTCGAGCTAGTTCGCGAGCAGACCGCCGATGCTCAGAGCGGTCCAACCGGTCGTCCACAGCGTCGGCGCTGTGCGAGCGAACGCCCCGCGGAAGGTCGCCGAGCGGTCGACGCCCGGGTTCTGCGGCGCCACGCAGCCGATGATGCCGCCCGTGAGGTTCGGCCGCGGGTTGATCGGGCTCGTCTTCAGCGACGCGACGAGCTTGCCGTCGACGTTGCCCGTCGGGTTGAAGCTCTGGTCCTCCTTGACCAGGCCGCTGAAGACCGTGGCCGCGAGCGTGATCGTGTTCACGTCGTTGACCACGTTGGCGCTGCCGTTGCCGCCGCCGAGCGAGAGCGACAGGTCGTTCCCGTTCGTGATGACGGTGTCTTCCTGCACGGCGGTTGCGGCCCCGTCGTCGAGCGTCGAGCAGACCAGCGCGATCAGATCGTTGGTCGCGTTGTCCGTCACGTGGAAGCCCGCGGGAGAGGTGCCCCCGGTGTCCACCTCGATGCCGGTCTCAGCGCCGGTGTTCACGACGATCGAGTTGAAGACGTCGCCGGCGTAGCCATTGCGGAACTGGAGGCCGCGGTTCGTGCCGGCAGGGGACACCGGCGTGAAGTCCGGGCTGCCCGGGAGCGTCGTGCCGATGATCGTCATGTTGTACATCGCCGGATGCGAGAGCGGCCACGGTGTGAGGTCGGCCACCCCGTTGTAGCCCTGGCGCCGGTTCAGGTTGTCGTTGAGAGTGGCGTTGTCCGGGCGGAAGTCGTCCCCGTCGAACTCCCCGCCCTTGTCGCCCGAGGCGGAACCGAAGGGCTGGCCATCGTTCTCGTTGAAGAACGCCATCACGCCGAACAGGTACTGGTTCACGCCCGTGTACCCCTGGTCGAGGTCGAACGTGTCGTCTCCAGCGAAGGCTACGTGGAGGTACTTGCTGTTGTTCGTGCCGCCGAACCATTCGATGCCGTCGTCGAAGTTGACGTAGACCTCGACGTTCTCGATGGTCGTGCCCGAGCCGACGCCGCCCATCGTGAGGCCGTTCAGCTCGTTGCTGCTGCCGACCTCGTCACCGGCGTGGCGGATCGAGACGAAGCGCACGCTGCCGGAGTTGTCGTGCGGCAGCACGCCGCCGAAGGTGGCGTCCGCGATCGGGAAGCCCGGGATGGTGAGGCCCTCGATCGTGCACTTGCCGTAGCCGGGAGGCGTGCCGCACTCGTCAGCCAGGTTCGTGGGCGCATGGCCGAGGAGCACGACGCCGCCCCAGAGCTGCGTGTTGCTGTTGCCAGCGAGGTCGAGCGGCGCGAGCGGAGCCGTGCGCGGCGTGTCGTCGAGGAACTCGGCCTGCGCGGTCGTCGCCGGTGTGCACGCTCCCGGGCAGCCGCCGCCGGGCAGGAAGCCCGGGTACTCGTCCTTGAAGCCGCTGGCGTCGAGATCGTCCGCGATGCCGTTGTCGTCGTTGTCGACCGCAGCCGACGTGAAGATGATCGGCTGGCTGGAGCTGCCGTCTGCGACGAGGCGGCCGCTCTGGGTGACGATCAGCGAGCCGGGCACGCCCACCGTCGATCCTGCGAGCACCGCCGCCGTCCGCGGCTGCCCGCGCACGTCGCAATTCGGCAGGATCGTCAGGATGGCTCCGTTCTTCACGAAGATCGCGTTCTGGAGGATGATCGGACCGGGGTTGGCTGCGCCGCACCAGGTCGTGTTCACGGTGACGTCCGCACTGACGAACGTCTGGGCGCTCGCGCCTCCGGCCACTCCAGCGAGTGCGAGGGCAAACGCGACGAGGTTCTTGATCTTCATCTCGGATGAGCTCCTTCTTGAGTTGCTTTCGAGTTCTCGAGAGAGCGGTCGAGGGGTGTCACCCTCGAAGCGGTCGCATCATCGCCGGCCCAGGTCTCGGCTGGGCTGCAAGCTCGTGACGTCTTCGAGCACCTCCCGCGAAGACGCGAGGGCCCGTTTGGCGGCAGCGCGGTCACGCCGCCGAAACGTCACTCAACGGTGACGGGCGCGTCGCTCCAACCCGGATCTGTCGGATTCGGCTTCCGGGTTTCGGACCGCCGAATCGGGACGACGCAGGGTCGGATCGCGCCTCGCTCAGAACTGGTACGTGAGCGAGAACGAGAAGTCGCGCCCGGCCTTCCAGGAGCGCTCGACGATCTCCCCCCCGAACTGCTCGGGGTCGTAGATGATCCGCCGCGTACTGTCGGTGAGGTTCTTGATGCTGACCTTGAAGGTGAGGTCGCCGCGCAGGAAGTCGGCCCGCCAGGTCTTGCTCATGTTGAGATCGAGCTGATAGTAGGAATCGATGTAGCGGTCCGGCGTGAAGGAAGCGACGCGGCTCGAGGGGTCGAGGACCGTGCTGCCGGCGGCGTCGAGGACGTCGCTGATCCCGAACACTACGAGGGTGACCTTGGTGCCCCAGTCGGGCTGGTCGAAGGTGAGGTCGGCGTTCGCGATCCACTCGGGCTGGTTGTAGAGCCGCCGGCTCTTCTCGAGGTCGTTGTAGCGCGCCGGCTCGCCTGGCGCGGCGACGAAGAACTCCGAGGCGCGGATGAGCTCGGTCGCCGAGCGGTCGACCTCGGCGTCGATGTACGTGTAGTTCCCACCAATCGAGAAGTACTCGAGGAACTCCCAGTCGGGACCGAGGAAACCGAGGAAGTCGAGGCTCTTGCGCGCCTCCACCTCGATGCCTTGCAGGGAGCCCTCGTTCTCGTTGTTGAAGTAGGTGCGGAAGAGCGCGCTCCCGACGGCCTCGGCGTTCTGCGGATCGCGGATCACGATCGCCTCGATGGGATCCTGGATGGTCTTGTAGAACACGCTCAGTGCGGCGAGATCGTGCTCGCCCCAGACGTATTCGACGCGAGCGTCATAGCTGTCGACGTCGGAGAGACCGAGCTGCGGGTTGCCAACGACGAAGTCGTCCGTGCCGGGCTCGACCGTGACGTAGTACCCCATCTCACGGAAGGAAGGCCGTGCAACGGTCTGCGACCAGGCGCCGCGGAAGGCGAGCCCTTCGATCGGGCGGTACGTGAAGCCGAGCGCGGGCAGGAAGTGCGTCTCGTCGATCCGGCCGTTCACGAGGGCTTCGATCTGCTCCCGATCGACCAGGTCGACGAAGCCGGTTTCCGGGTCGACCGGCACTTTGATACCCAGGAGCTGGTCGTTGAAAGTCTCTCCGGGGCTCGCTTCCTGGCCCTCGCGCGTCGGGTTGTCCAGGCGATCGAAGAACAAGTACTTGTTCGGAAAGATCGCGGGAGTGCCGTCGAGCGCGGTCTCGCCGGTGAAGGCGTTGTTGATCGACTCGATGAAGACGCTTTCGATCCGGAAGCCGGCCAGGAGATCGAGCTGGTCGTAGAGGGTCGTCTTCGAGCCGAGGTGCCAGGCTTCGATCTCCCGCGTGGATTCGTTCGAGGTGTCTCGGACGCCGCTCGGATCCACCCGCTCGTCGATCAGGTCGGTGAGCTCCAAGGGTGTCGGTGCGATGAGCGCGAACTGCGAGGTCCCGTCCACGAACGGACTCTCGAGGAAGCTCGAGTCGACGTTGCGCGAAGCGTCCTCGTACCAGCCGCCTGCCCTGAGCTCCAACGTGAGCCAGTCGCGGATCGGAAGCTCGTAGTCCAGGTCGATACGCCCGAATCCCTGGTGTTCGTCGATCTCGTTCTCGCTGAAGAAGACGTTGCCCTCGCTCACCACGAACTGGCCGGGCACGAGGTCCTCCGCCGCGACGGGGAAGCTGGTCGGCAGCTGGCTCGGGTCGAGCGGCTCGAAGAAGTAGCGGAAGCCCTCCGAGGTCTCGTCCTGGCTGGTCTTCGCGTAGTTCCCGGCCCAGCTCACGTGGAGACCCTCGATCGACTCGAAGTGGTGGTCCCCGTTCAGCTGGTAGATGGACAGATCGCGCTCCCGCTCGAAGGACTCGCTCTCGCTGAAGTTCGCGTATACGAGAGGGCCCTTGTTCGGCGGCTCGCCGAGCTGCTCTCGAACGTCGCGGAGCCAGGTGTTCACGGATGCGAAGCCCGCGAATTCGTCGTTCGGGCGGATCTCGTCTCCGTTCGCCTGCCTTTGTGCGAGCGGGCCGTACGGGAAGAAGGGGAAGAAGCCGTTCTCCTGTGCCTCGACCGTGTCGTCGGTCTTGTGGATGTAGAAGATGGAGGAGTCGATCTTGTGGTTGCCCGCCTCGTCGAGGTCGAAGCCGAAGCCGCCGTAGCCGACCCGCCGCTCCTCGTGCTCGCTCGCGGTCAGGTCGAAGCGGCCGCCGCTCAGGCTCAGCTCTCCCTGCGCGAGGTCGCCCGACTCGACCACGTTTCCGAAGCCATCCCGCTGGGGCAGCGCCGGCTCGCGATCCTCCTGGTACCCCTCGAGCGTCTGGTAGTCGCTCTCCCAGCCTATCGCTCCCTTGAAGCGGATCTCGCGCTCGAGGAACGAGCCGCGCCCGCCGAGCGAGGCGGCGAAGTCGCCCTCGAGGACGTCGCTGCCGTCGGTCGCAGTGCCGGCGGCGGAGCCGTCGTTGAACTCGAGGAAGTTGTCCCAGGCGTTGTCGTTGAAGCCACTGCCGGCGCTCAGCTTGAACTCGAACTTCTCGGGGTAGGCGCCCGTGAGGATGTTGATCGAGCCGCCCGAGGAGTTGCCCGGCAGCTCGGGGGCGAAGGTCTTCGAGACCGCGAGGTCGCTCACCACGTCGGCGGGAAACAGATCGAGCTGGACGGACTGCCGGTCCGGGTCGGGGCTCGGAACGATCGCCCCGTTGAAGAGCGTGCTGCTGTAGCGGTCCTCGAGCCCGCGGATCACGGCGAACTGGCCCTCGACCACGTTCACGCCGGGCACGAACTTGAGGGCGTCGGCTACGTCCGAGGCGGCGAGCTTCGAGAAATCATCCGCGGAGAGCGTGTCGAGCAGCTGGTCGGAGTCGAACCGCGAGGCGGCCAGGATCTCGGCCACCGGTGACGCGATCACGACGAACTCCTCGACGTCGGGCGCTGCCTCGGGCGCCGCGGCCGCGAGCGGTGTGAGCGCCCGGTCGGCGCGGTTCGGACCGGCAACGAGGGCGAAGTCTTCGAGCGCCGCCTCCTCGTAGCCGTCGTGGACGAACTGGATCCGATAGCCGCCCGCGGGAAGCTCGGGGAAATCGAAGGCCCCCTCCGCGTCGGTGACGCGCACGCTCTCGCCGGGAGCCTCGGCCGGGCCCCTCACGCGGACCGTCACGCCGGCGAGCGGGGTCCCGGTGGCGGCGTCCGTGATCCGCCCGGAGAGGCTCGCCGGCTCGGCAGCGGGCTCTTGCCCGGCGGCGGGAGCGCCCACGAGCCCGCCGCCGAGGAGCAGGCAAAGCAGCACCAGGCCCGAGCGGCGCGCGGCGGCGAGCATCGCGGCGTTGTACGGGTCGCAGACGAGAGAGCCTCGACGTTCCCGTGAGCGCTTCGGGGCGATTCGGTGACTGGAGCGTGTGGGGACACGGGAAGCTCGCGTGAAGAGGAGCGCGCGAGAGTCCATGGCCCCGTCACCCGAGCGACACAAAACCCGGCCACCCTCGGTCGATGGCTTACCGGGCTGTATGGGGGGTTGTATTCGCGGCCGGGGTCGTATGCTGGCCTCTCGCGGCCGGCGCGCAGGCCGAGAAGCTCGACCGCGCCTTCGAGGAGCAGCGCGGGATCGACCGGGAGGCGCGCGCCTCCCAGGGCTCGGTGAGCGGGCTCGACGACGAGACCCAGAAGCTGCTCGGCGAGTACCGCCGCGCGCTCACGGACGCCGAGAGCTACACGACCTACGCGAAGCAGCTCGAGGTGCAGGTCCAGTCGCAGCACGAAGAGCTGGCCGAGATGGAGCGGCAGCTCCAGGAGATCGAGACGACCTCCCGCGAGGTGCTGCCGCTGATGCAGAGCATGCTCGACACGCTCGAGCAGTTCGTCGCGCTCGACGTGCCCTTCCTCGTCGAGGAGCGCCAGAAGCGCGTCGCGACGCTGAAGCAGATGATGGGCCGCGCGGACGTCGCCATGTCGGAGAAGTACCGGCGCATCGTCGAGGCCTACCAGGTCGAGATGGACTACGGGCGCACGATCGAGGCCTACGAGGGCGAGCTCGCGGGCGAGAGCGGCGACCCGCGCACCGTGCAGTTCCTGCGCGTCGGCCGCGTGACCCTGCTCTACCAGACGCTCGACGGCCACGAGACCGGCTACTGGGACGCGAACCAGAAGGCCTGGGTGGTGGACGGCGACTACGCCCACGGCTTCAAGGAGGGCATCGGGGTCGCGAAGAAGGCTCGCGCGCCCGAGATGCTGATCGTGCCGGTGCCGGCGCCCACGGGAGAAGCGTCGTGAGGCGTCTCCTGCTGCTCGCGCTCTGCCTCGTGCTCGCGGACGCCGCCCTCGCCGCCACGAACCTCGACGAGCTGCTCGAAGAGACCCGGAACGCGCGCGCCCGCCAGGCCCGCGCCCACGCGGAGCGTGAGGCGGAGTTCCTCGCGAACCGCGACAAGCAGTCCGCGCTCCTCGCCGAGGCGGTGCGCGCGCGCGACGCCGCGGAGGCCCGGAGCAAGCAGCTCTCCCAGCAGTTCGACGCCAACGAGACGCGGCTCGCGGAGGAGGACGCGCTGCTGACCCAGCGGCTCGGCACCCTCGGCGAGCTCTTCGGCGTGGTGCGGCAGGTCGCGGGCGACAGCACGGCAGTGATGTACAGCTCGCTCCTCTCCGCCCAGTTCCCGAAGCGCGACGAGTTCTTCGCCGAGCTCGGCAAGGCGAAGGCGCTGCCCTCGATCGACCAGCTCGAGCGGTTGTGGTTCGAGATCCAGCGCGAGATGACGGAGAGCGGCCGCGTGGCGCGCTTCCGCTCGAAGATCGTGGACGCGAACGGCACGCCGACGGAGACCGAGGTGGTGCGCATCGGCGGCTTCGTCGCGCTCTCGGACGGGCGCTACCTGAACTACCTGCCGAGCGTCGGCGCGCTCGGCGTGCTCGCGCGCCAGCCCGACACCATGCTCACCGGCCTCGCCCGGGGCCTCCAGGACGCGCAGAACGGCTACGCGAAGGCCGCGGTCGATCCCTCGCGCGGCGTGCTCCTCACCATGATCGTGCAGCGCCCGAACTGGCGGGAGCGCATCGAGAAGGGCGAGGCCGTCGGCTACGTGATCATCCTCGTCGGCGTCGTCGGCTTGCTGCTCGCGCTCTACCAGGCCGCCTACCTGATCCGCACGCGTATCGCCGTCCGGCGCCAGCTCGTGCGGATCGACCAGCCCACGGCCGACAACCCGCTCGGCCGCGTGCTGAGCGCGATCAACCCCGATCCGAACCGCATCGAGGAGGACGCGGAGGTCGTGGAGCTCCGCATTTCCGAGGCGGTGCTGCGCGAGGTGCCGCGGCTCGAGCGCTTCCAGGCCTTCCTGCGCCTCGCCGTCGCCGCCGGCCCGCTGCTCGGCCTGATCGGCACCGTGATCGGCATGATCATCACCTTCCAGAGCATCACGGAGTCGGGCTCGAGCGATCCGCGGCTCATGGCCAACGGCATCAGCCAGGCCATGATCGCGACGGTGCTCGGGCTCGGCATCGCGATCCCGCTGCTCTTCATGAACGCCGGGCTCGCCTCGATGTCGCGCGGTGTGGTGCAGATCCTCGACGAGCAGAGCACGGGGCTGCTCGCCGAGAGCCTGGAGCGCATGCGCGAGCGCGACGAGGGCGGCCTGCTCGGAGACCGGGCGCGCGGAGGTGCGAAGCGTGGCTGAGGGATTCCTCGCGACGCTGCTCTCGCCCCTGGAAGCCTTCTCGGACCTCGTCGCGCAGGGCGGCCCGTTCGTGATCTGGATCTTCCTCTGCGGGCTCCTGATGTGGACGCTCGTGATGGAACGCGCCTGGTACTTCCGCCGGATCCTGCCACGCCAGGCCGAGGAGGCGCTCGCGGCCTGGCAGGCGCGCGGCGATCACCACTCCTGGTGCGCGCGTCAGATCCGGCGCGCGATGATCTCGCGCCTCGACACCGCGATGACCGCAAACCTGCTTGTGCTGCGCACGCTGGTGCCGATGGCGCCGCTGCTCGGCCTGATCGGGACGGTGAGCGGCATGCTCGAGGTGTTCGACTCGATGGCGTTGCGCGGCTCGGCCGACGCGCGCGCCATGGCGAGCGGAGTCTCCGAGGCGATGATCTGCACGCTCACCGGTCTCGCGGTGAGCATCACGGGCCTCTACCCGGTCTACTACTTCCGCACGCGCACGCGCCTCGAGACCGAGCTCCTGGCCGACCGGCTGGTCTACTGACATGCGCCTGCGCCGCCACTTCGAGTACGAGGACACCACGGGCATCGACCTCGCGCCGATGCTCGACTTCGTCCTGAACCTCCTGATCTTCTTCATCATCACCGCGGTCTTCGTGAAGGAGATGGGCCTGCCCGTCGCGAGACACGGCGGCAGCGCGGGCGGCCCCGCGGCCGGCAAGGAGGCCGGCAGCATCTCCGTCGTGCTCAAGGAGAGCGGCGAGGTGCTGGTGGACAACCGCCTCGTCGACGTGCGGGCGGTGCGCGCGAACATCGAGCGCCTGCACGCCCAGAAGCCCGACTGGGGCGTGATGGTGACGACCGAGCAGAACGCGACGACGGACGTCCTCGTGCAGGTGATCGATCAGGTCCGTCAGGGCGGCGTCGACAACATCTCGTTCGGCACCTCGTCGGGTTGAGCCATGCGCTCGAAGCACCTCACCGCCCAGGAAGAAGACACCGGCATCGACCTCGCGCCGATGCTCGACTTCGTCTTGAACCTCCTGATCTTCTTCATCATCACCACCTCGTTCGTGCGCGAGGCGGGCGTCACCGTCTCGCGGCCCGAGGCGGAGACGGCGCTCCTCGGCGGCGACAAGGCGAACATCTTGATCGCGATCCGCTCGAACGGCGAGATCTGGATGGACCGACGCCAGGTGGAGCTCCGCGAGGTGAGGCCCCTCGTCGAGCGCCTGCACATCGAGCGGCCCGACGACACCGTGATCGTGGTCGCCGACAAGGCCGCCAAGACCGGGCTCCTCGCCCAGGTGATGGACGAGGTGAAGCTCGGCGGCATCCATGAGGTCGCCATCGGCGCGGGCAGCGCCGGTGGCGAGTAGCCGTGGCGTGGCTGCGCTTCCCCATCGCCTTCCTCGCCTCGTGCGTGATCACGCTGGCGCTCTTCACGACGCTGCGCGCGCTGATCAGCGTGCGCGCCGAGGCGGGGGAGCAGCTCGCGCTCTCGAAGGTCGAGTTCGTGCGCCTCAAGCGCTCCGTCGAGATCGAGGAGATGAAGCGTGAGAAGGTGGAGCGCGCGAAGCCGGAGCAGGAGCTCGTGACGCCGACGCTCGCGGTCGCGAAGGACGAGGGCTTCGACCTCGCGCTCGACGTGGAGGCGATCGCCGCGGGCCTCGGCGCGGAGTTCGGCTCCGCGGCCGGGGGTGGCGGCGACGGCCGCGGCGCGCTCGCGTTCAACGCCGGCCTCTCGGACCGCGATCCGCTGCCGCTCGTGCGCGTCGAGCCCGAGTACCCGCCGCAGGCGCGGCAGCGCCGCCTCGAGGGCTGGGTGCAGGTTCAGTTCACGATCTCGACCGGGGGCTCGGTGAAGGACAGCGTCGTGGTCAAGTCGAGCCACTCGCTGTTCGAGCGAAACGCGCTCCAGGCCGTGAGCAAGTGGAAGTACCAGCCGCAGCTCCGGGGCGGGAAGCCGACCGAGGCCCCGGGCCAGCAGGTCGTGCTGCGTTTCAAGATGGAGGGATGAGCCGTGATGCGAATCCTCGTCGTGTCGATCTTCGGTGCGCTCCTCGCCCTCGCGGGCGCGGCCGCCGCCGAGCCGGACCCGAAGCAGGAGAAGTCCGCCGAAGAGGAGAAGGCGATCGGCCTCGACCGCCGCGTTGCCGAGAAGCTCCTCGCTGCGAACGAGCACCTCGCGGAGGAGCGCTACGACGCGGCGCTCGCGATCGTGGACGACCTCGCGAAGCGCAGGAAGCTCGGTCCGGCGGAGCTCGCCCAGATCCACCGCTTCCGCGGCTACATCTTCGTCAACAAGGGGATGATGGAGCCCGCGGCCGCGGAGTTCCAGAAGTCGCTCGCGCAGAACGCGCTCGATCGGAGCGCCAAGCAGGCGATGACGTACTCGCTCGCGCAGATCCTCACGCAGCTCGGCCGGTACGACGAGGCGCTGGCGCAGATCGACGCCGGGTTCGCGAGCGAGGAGACGCCGAAGCCCGACGCCTACTACCTGAAGGCGATGATCCTAGTCCAGCAGGAGAAGTTCGAGGCGGCCGTCGAGCCGGCCCGGATCGCGGTGGAGCGGAGCCCCGAGCCGCGCGAGAGCTGGCTCCAGCTGCTCGTCGCGATCTACGGGCACCTGAAGGACTACCCGAACGTCGCCGCGACCCTCGAGAAGCTCGCGAGCATCAACCCCGGCAAGAAGCTCTACTGGATCCAGCTCGCGGCCGTGCAGAACCACCTCGAGCGCAGCGAGGATGCGCTCGCGACGCTCCGCCTCGCCCATCGGGCGAAGGTCCTCGACGACGACAAGGACCTCCGCCAGCTCGCGCGGCTGCTCTACCTCCAGGAGCTGCCCTTCCAGTGCGCGGAGGTGCTCGAGGCCGGCCTCTCCGACGGCAAGCTGGATCCGGACGCGGACGCCTACGGGCTGCTCTCGAACTGCTACCTGGCGGCGCGCGAGGCCGAGGAAGCGCTCGCCCCCCTCGCGAGGGCGGCCGAGCTCTCGCCCGACGGCGAGATGTACACGCTGCTCGGCCAGCTCCACCTCCAGCGCGAGGAGTTCGACCTCGCGCTCGAGGCGCTCCAGCACGCGCTCGCCAAGGCGAAGCCCGAGCGGCGCGGCTCCGTACAGCTCCTGATCGGCGTCGCGCAGCTCGGCTCCGAGCGCTTCGACGACGCCGAACGCGCCTTCCGCGCGGCGCAGGCGGACGAGAAGGTGCGCCGTGCGGCGGAGAGCTACCTCAAGTTCGTGCAGGAGCAGCGCGAGCGCCGAGAACAGCAAGAAGCGCTTCACACGGCCTCCCTCTCGTAGCGTGGACGCGGACCCATGCCGATCCAGATCACGTTCGAGCTCTCCGACGCGGACCTCGACTACTTCCGGACCGCGCTGCGCGAGGCGCAGCAGAAGATGCGGGGGCGCGATGAGCGGCTGGTCCTGGCCGGCGCGCGACACCTCGCCCGCCAGACCCGCGCGCTCGCGGTCCCGGACTTCGTCACCGACCGGCTGCTCGAGCTCGACACGCTGACGCGCATGCTCGAGGACCCGGACTGGAAGCTCGAGGGCGCAGCCAAGCAGCGGGTGCTCGACGCGCTCGCGTACTTCGCCGAGCCGAGCGACCTGGTGCCGGACACGATTCCCGGCCTCGGCTTCCTCGACGATGCGATCATGGTCGAGCTCGTGGTGCAGGAGCTCCGGCCCGAGCTCGAGGCCTACGCGCTCTTCTGCGGCTACCGCGCGGAGGAGCAGTCGCGCTCGGGAGTCGCTCCCGAGGAGCAGCGCCGCCGGCTCGCCGAACGCCGCCGCGCGACCTACGCGAGGATGGAGAGCCGCCGCGAGGAGCGCGCGCGCCGCGGCGGCTGGCTCTCGATCTTCCAGTAGACGCCCGCGGGCAGGGATCGTCCACCACGTCGTCATCGTGGCTTCGAGGAATCCACGCCGAATCCACGCGTGTTCGTCGTGCTCCACCCTCACGATGCTGCAACCCGACGTTCCAAGCCTGAGACGGAGACATGAACGCCAGACTCGCAGCCTCGCTGGCCCTGGCAGTGCTCATTCCCTGCGCTGGATCCGCGCAGTCGAGAGTAGTCGCCGGCTGGGATTTCTCGCAGTACGCCGGCGACGGCTTCATGTCCATCGACGGCGGAGACACGTTCACCAACATCCTCTCCGCCAACTATTCGGATCTGGATCCGACTTTCGGGGCCGGCGCCGAGTCCGCGTTCTTCGGGACGATGTGGGCAAGCGGCGACTTCGGGTCGACCTCGGTCCCGGCGGGCAGCGGCAGCGAACAGTTCCTGCCGAGCTCGGCGCTCGGCGGTTCCCTGGCCTCGAACCTGACCGCTCCGGGCGGGGTGGATTTCGATTCGTTCACGGTGCTGGCCGAGGAAGGGCAGTTCTCCACCGAGTCGCTGGCGATGCTCGCGCCGGGGGCCGCGAGCATCGTGTTCGAGGCCACCCTCGAGAGCCTGCCCGGCACGACCGCCACCGGCAGCAACTGGGTGGTCACCTTCGCGGGCCGCATGGCCTCCGGCGCCTCGAGCGTGAACGTCGAGTTCTCGAGCGACGGCGCGAACTTCCAGTCCTTCGGCACGGCAAACGTCACGACGGTCGACTCCCAGTTCATGTTCCTGCTCGGCACGGGGAGCAGCGAGCGGGGCTTCGTGCGGCTGACGTTCAACCCGCAGGGGATGAACCAGCCTGCGATCGACAACCTGGCGATCAGCGCGGTGCTGGCTGGCCTGCCCACCCCGACGCCGACCCCCACCCCCAGCGCGACGGCCACACCGACTGCGACCGCAACTGCGATCCCGACCGCGACTGCCACCGCTACTCCCACGGCTACCGCGACGGCGACGCCGACCGCCACGTCCACCGCGACGCCGACTGCCACTGCGACACCGAGCGCGACTGCCACGCCGACTGCCACTGCGACGCCGACACCGACGGCCACCGCTACGGCAACCCCGACTGCTACTGCGACCGCATCGCCGACTGCCTCAGCGACGGCCACTACGACCGCGACACCGACCGCCACGCCAACCGCGACCGCGACGGCCACGGCGACACCCACGGCGACGGCCACCCCGACCGGCACGGCGACGGGGAGCCCCACGCCGACGCCTACCGCGACTGCCACGGCAACGCCGACCGCGACCGCAACGGCCACGCCAACGGCGACGGCGAAGCCATCGGCGACCCCGAAGCCGCCGATCAAGATCAAGCTCTGCCACAAGCGGAAGACAACGATCGAAGTGGGGAGCCTGCGGGCGCTGCTTGCCCATCTGCTCCACGGCGACCGGCTCGGGCCCTGCAAGCGGCGGCACAAGCACAAGGGCCGCAACGACTGGTGTGAGAACGACGACTAGTCGCTAGCGCCCCTGCGATCTCCCCACACCGCGTTGGGCGCGCTCCGCGGGTGCGCGCCTTCCCACCGCCCGCAGCTCGCGTGTCCCCGGGTCTTCACCGGGGCTTCATTGAATGCACACAGAATCCACGCGTGTTCGTCGCGCTCCACCCTCACGATTCGGCGATCGACATGACCCGACTCGAGATGGAGACATGAACGCCAGATTCTCAGCCTCGCTGGCCTTGGCGGTACTCATCCCCTGCGCCGGCTCCGCGCAGCCGGCCATGGTCGCCGGCTGGGATTTCTCCCAGTACGCGGGCGATGGCTTCATGTCCGTCGACGGGGGAGACACGTTCACCAACACGCTCTCCGCCAACTACTCGGATCTGGAT
>Ga0187893_10007992_pt1 | contig 16961 bp, 15 predicted proteins | sample MA1701074metaG_FD_139574 | JGI IMG/M metagenome (GOLD analysis project Ga0187893, IMG submission 139574) | White microbial mat communities from a basaltic lava cave in the Kipuka Kanohina Cave System on the Island of Hawaii, USA - MA170107-4 metaG ...
GGCCATCAGTTGCGCACCAGGATGATCACCACCGAGGCCGCATACAGGCCGGCGGCGCACGCCATCAGCAGCATGGCGACCTGGCGATTGGTCCACTCGCCGCGGCGGCGTGTCACAGCGTCACCTTGTCCCAGGCCAGGCAGCCGAGCAGCGCGGGCAGATAGATCAGCGAGGCCACCATCACGCGTCGGGCGGCGGCCTCCGAAGGCCGCAGCGCGGCAGCGACGCCGCATACCGCGAAGCCGATCCCCAGCACCAGGGCGACGGCGAAGTACAGCGCGCCGGCGAGACCGAGGAGCGTCGGGGTCAGGCCGACCGCGAGCAATGCGACGCAATGCAGGACGATCTGGCGTTCGGTGCTGTGCCCGTCGCGATCGACGACCGGCAGCAGCCGAAACCCGGCGCGGGCGTAGTCGGCCACATAGAGCTGCGCGATCGCCAGTGAGTGCGGCAGCTGCCAGAGGAAGAGAATTGCAAACAGCGCCCAGGCCCCGGCCCCAAACCCATCCGTGGCGGCAACCCAGCCGGTCACCGGCGGCAGCGCGCCGGGCACCGCGCCGACGACACCGCAGAGCGGACTGTAGCGCTTCATCGGCGTGTAGCAGCCCAGATACGTCACCACCGTGGTCGCGGTGACCAGGCCACTCAGCGCGTTGACCAGCGTGGCGAGAACGACCAGACCGACGGCGGTGAGCGCGGCGCCGAACAGCAGCGCATCCAGCGGCTGCAACCGGCCGCTCGGCAGCGGCCGCCCGCGCGTGCGTTCCATGCGCGCGTCGGCATCGCGCTCCAGATACTGATTCAGCGCCAGCGTGCCGCCGGCAGCCAACCCGGTGCCGAGCAGCGTCGCGCTCAGCACCCACCAGTTCGGCGTCCCCCACGAGCCCAGGTAGAAGCCGACCAGGGTCGTCACCAGAATCATGACGACCACGCGGGGTTTGGTCAGCTCAACGAACGCGCCCACCGCCCGCCGCTGCGCGAAGGCGGCGTCGATGCGGGAGTCCGGTCGGGACAGCGTAGCGACGGGTGCGGTCATACGGGCAGCGTCCGCTCCTCAATGCACCGCGGCGACCCGGGCGCTCGGCTGTGCCTGGGGCAGGTAGTCCTCTTTCTCATCCGGCACGCTGTACTCGTACGGCCCGTGGTAGACGGTCGGAATGCGCGGGAAGTTGCCGTGCGGCACCGGCGTGGGCGCCTCCCACTCCAGGGTGGTGGCGTGCCACGGGTTGCGCTCCGCTTTCGCGCCGGCGAACAGGCTGTAGAAGAAGTTGAAGGCGAAGACGAGCTGCACGATGCCCAGACCGATCGCCGAGTACGTCATGAACTCGTTCCAGGGCTGGAACGGCTTCAGGAACTCGTACTGCATGGGGTTGTAGATGCGCCGCATGTGGCCGCCGACGCCGATGATGTGCATCGGGAAGAAGGTGAGGTTGAAGAAGATGAAGGTGCCCCAGAAGTGAATCTTGGCCAGCGTCTCGTTCATCATGCGGCCGAACATCTTCGGGAACCAGTACGTGATCGCGCCGAAGATGGCGAAGATGCTGCCGCCGAACACCACGTAGTGAATGTGGGCGACGATGAAGTAGGTGTCGTGGATGAAGATGTCGACCGGCGTGGCCGCCATGTAGATGCCGCTCAGGCCGCCGATGACGAACATCGACACGAAGGCCAGCGCGTACAGCATCGGCGAATCGAAATGGATGCTGCCGCCCCACAACGTGCCGAGCCAGTTGAACGTCTTGATCGCCGAGGGCACGGCGATGACCATCGTGGTGGTCATGAACGCCATGCCCAACGTCGGGTTCATGCCGGACTGGAACATGTGATGTCCCCAGACGATCCAGCTCAGGCCGGCGATCGCGATCATCGAATAGGCCATGGCGCGGTAGCCGAAGATGGGCTTGCGGGCGAACACCGGCAGGATCTCCGACGCCACGCCCATCCCCGGCAGGATGAGGATGTAGACCTCAGGATGGCCGAAGAACCAGAACATGTGCTGCCAGAGGATCGCTTCGCCGCCGCCTTCGGGCAGGAAGAAGCTGGTGCCGAAGCGGCGGTCGAAGAGCAACATCGCCAGCGCCGCGGTCAGCTCGGGCAGCGCCAGCAGGAGCAGAATGGCGGTGATGAACAGCGACCACACCACCAGCGGCATCCGGAACAGCGTCATCCCGGGCGCCCGCATGTTGATGATGGTGGTGATGTAGTTGATCGAACCCAGCAACGACGACACGCCGAGGACGATCAGCGAAATGATCCACAGGTCCTGGCCGGTGCCGACGCCGGTATAGACGGCCTTGGCCGACAACGGCGCGTATGACGTCCAGCCCGCCGCGGCGGCGCCGCCCTGCACGAAGAAGCTCGACATCATGATGATGCCGGCGACCAGTGCGATCCAGAACGACAGCATGTTGATCAGCGGGAACGCCATGTCGCGCGTGCCGATCATCAGCGGGATGAGGAAATTGCCGAAGCACCCGACCAGCAGCGGCATGACCACGAAGAACACCATGATGGTCGCGTGCATGGTGAACAGCGCGTTGTAGAACTCCGGGGGTATGATGCCCTCGTACATGTAGGGCTCCGGCACCCAGCTCATGCCCGGCACCGGCTGCTCGGGGAAGGCGAGCTGCCAGCGCACCATGAGGGCGAACAGGCCGCCGAAGATCATCATCGTCAGCGCCAGGAAGAGGAACTGCTTGCCGATCATCTTGTGGTCTTGCGAGAAGATGTAGGTGCTGATGAAGCCGCCGTGCTCGTGCTCGGCGTGCACGTCGTGCGGCGCGGGAATCGCGGCTGGATGGCTCATCGGTTCTCCTCAGTCGAGCGCGTCAGCGCCCGGCGGTCCCACCCGGGGCGGCGCCGGGCCATTGCGCCTGCACCCAGGCGGCATAGTCTTCCGCCGAGTGCACGGTCAGGTGGCCGAGCATCCCGGAGTGGCCGAACCCACAGAGCTCGGCGCAGGGGATCTCGTACTTGCCCGTTTTGGTGGCCTCGAACCAGCCGAAGATCTCACGGCCGGGCAGCATGTCCTGCTTGAAGCGCAGCACCGGGATGAAGAAGCTGTGGATCACGTCGCGCGAGCGCAGGCGGAGTTGCACGACCTCGTTGACCGGCACGTTCAGGTCGTTCTCGATCGTCTTGTCGTCGGCGGTGTCGAACTGGCCGTCGGGGCCGGGGTAGGTGATGTCCCAGTTGAACTGCTTGGCCGTGACCACCACGGGATACTTGCTCGGCGGCAGGGTCTCCTTGATCTCGACCCACGAGGCGCGGCTGAGCAGCGCCAGCACCACCAGGATGATCGACGGCGCGATGGTCCAGGCGATCTCCAGCGTGTTGTTGCCGTGGGTGTAGACGGCCTTCTGGCCCGGACGGCGCCGGTAGCGGAACAGGAAGTAGATCAGTGCTCCCTGCACCAGCACGAAGGTGATGTTGGTGATCCAGAAGACCAGGTAAAAGAGGGAGTCGATCTGCGACCCGTAGGTCGAGATATCCTCCGGTAACCAGGGCAACATGCGCGCCATCCCCCCGTCAGTGGCGGTCGAGAGCCCGAGCTCGGCGGCTCACTTGCCGGCCAGCTCGAAATTCACGGCCGAATCCGCGCCCGGCTTCACCGTCACCTTCTGCGACGACTCGCCGAGCTTCTCCTGCCACACCTTCACCTCGTAGTCGCCCGGCGGCACGTCGGTGAGCTTGAAGGCGCCCTTGTCGTCGGTGACCACATAGTAGGGGCTGTCCTCGACGATCAGCCAGCCCTGCATCCAGCCGTGCACGTCGCAGGCGAGCTTCACGCGCTCGGGCTGCTTGAAGTTCTCGGTCATCGTCTTCCGAAACTGGGGTTGGGCCTTGTTCAGCGGAGGGTTCTTCTCGCTGTACGTGTGAATGTTGTGCAGGATGCCATCCGAGTTCAGGATGTCGACATCGCTGCCGGCCGGCGCCAGCAGGACGTGCGGCGTGTACTCGCAGCCCTTCTGATCGAGCACCGGCTTGGCGGTCGGAAAAGGCTTCCCCTTGGTGATGCCGGGGATGAACACGACTGCGTACTGGATGCCGCCATCGCCTCCGACCACCAGCTCGCGCGACGTCTTCTGCTCGGTGCCGCACGCCTTCGTATCTTTGTTGACGTCGAGCTTGACCGGCGCCGGCGGCGTGCCCTTGTACTTCACCGTGCCGCTGATGGAACCGCCGTTGGCGACCGCGCCGCCCTCATAGGCGCCGACCGGTCCCGCCCACGCGAGGGTCGCCGCGAGGCCCAGCATCGCGCTCCGGCATGCCCAACGTCCCGCACGCTCCTTGTTCTTGCGATCGATCATCGAGAATCCTCCTCTGATCCACGGGCCGGCTCGCGCCGGCGGCTCACATCTGGTCTGCGCTGTCCCCGTCGTTGCGAGCGGCTTGCGCGCCGTCCAGTACCGCGCCCTGCTCGCTCGCTTTGTGCAGGGTCAGGATGTAGTCGCGCAGCGCCTCGATCTGCTTCTGCTCGTTGCCGCCGAGAATGTCCTCCGGGCCGTCCGGCACGTCGTCGGTGAGGTTGTAGAAGCTCGGCATCTTCGTGCCCGGCATCAACGCCGACGGATTGCCCAGCCAGGCGACGATCCAGTCGGGGTTCAGGCGGTGGCGCGCCAAGGCGAGATCCGGTGCCCAGCCTTCCGGCGGCCCTTCGGGCTTGATCTCGCCGCGCTGGTGGCAGGAGAAGCAGTTGAACACATCCGGCGCCGCGAGCGCCGCCCCGGCTTTGACGTAGTCGGCGGGGAGGCCGTCATCGTTCACGTAGACGAATGGAATCTTGACCTTGTCCTGCGCCAGGAAATACTCGACCAAGGCGTTGGTCTCGACGTCCGACAGGCCGAAGGTCGGCATCCGCACCTTGAGCCACGGCCGCAGCGGCACCGGTTCCTGGAGGAATCCGAAGAGCCAGTCCGGCTGCACCTTGGCGCCCTCGCCGTTGAGCAGCGGCGGGGCCAGCGTCGGTTGCTCCTTGTAGAAGGCCCGGATCGCGCCGCCGCGGTTGTCGATCACGTGGCAGCCGACGCAGTTGTAGCGCTCCACCAGACGCCGGCCCTCGACCAGCTTGCGCTCGCGCTCCAGGTCGTGCGGCTTGTAGGCGTGCGGCGTGCGGTGATCGGTGCGGCTCTTCAGAAAGATCAGCAGCGACTGCACGTCTTCGTCATCCAGGCTGAACTGCGGCATGAGCTGTTCGATGCGCTCGGTCTCGTACGTGCGCGGCGTTTTGATCTTGTTGTACGTCCAGTCGTACCAGGTGTTGGGAATGTCGGTGTGGTTGCCGAAGAAGAGCTCCTCGAGGCCCTTCTGGCCAAACGTGGTCAGCTCGACGCCGATGCGCGACTCCTGCTCCATGCCCGGGATGTTGTGACAACCGGCGCAGCCGTACTTGCGCACCAGCGCCTCGCCGTCCTTGATCAGCTGCGGCGACTGCAGCGCCGCCCCGTCGGCCCCCGCCGGCGCCGGCGTGCCCAGCGTCAGCAGGTAGGAGGTGAGCGCGACCGCCTCCGGGTCGGTGAGACGCAGGCTCGGCATGCGCGCTTCGGGCGAGTAGCCGCGCGGGTCCTTGATCCAGTGGTAGATCCAGCGCGCGTCGGTCTTGTCGGCGACGTTGCTCAGGTTGGGCGCGATGTCCTTGGTCTTACCGAGCCGCGCCGGCGCCTCGTCCGGCGCGAAGCCGTGGCAGCCGCGGCAGCCGAGGCTGTCAGCCAACTCCTTGCCCTGGGCGACCAGGGCCGCGTTGCCCGGATCGATCCCGGCGGGTGCCGGTCCGTGCTCGGTGAGCCACGCGTCGCTCTCCGCCTGCGTCGCGCTCCACAGGTACGCGGCGATGGCGGGCGCCTCGCCGGGCTTGAGCACGAAGTTCGGCATGCGCGTATGCGGCCGGTACTCTTGCGGGTTCTGAATCCACGCCTGCAGCCACTGCGGATTGACCTTGGCGCGGATGCGGCGCAGATACGGCGCCGGCTTGGGCAGGTCGCCGTAGCCCTGCACGAGATGGCAGCCGACGCAGCCCAGCTGCTCGAAGAGCTGCTCGCCGCGGGCGATCTGCTCCGCGTGGGGCATGTTCAGATTGGTGTGACAGGCGGGACAGCCGGCTTCGACCATGTCGCCGCGCAGCAGCGGGTGCTCCCAATACTTCACCTCGCCATGCGCCATCTTGACCGAGTTCACCGCCGCACCCTGTCCGCCGTGGCACGGCGTGCATCCGAACTTGTCGGTGGGATGCTTGGCCAACAGCTGGTCGCGCGCCGGGTGGCTGGCGAAGGGCTGCGGATCGCCGTCGAAGCCGGCCTTGTCCACTCCGGCATGGCACGAGGTGCAGCGATCGACCCGAGCCACGCCTTGGTCGTACGCATTGCGGTCGAACTCGTTCAGCACGATCTGGTCGATCTTCGGGATCTTGGGCAGATCGAAGGGGCCGATCTTGAGCAGCACGATGCCGTCGAGCCGTTGTTGGAGCCGCTCCCGCTCCTTCTCGAGCTGCTGCTTCTCCGTCTCGAGATTCTGCACCACCGAACGGATCTCGGCCGCCTGACTGGTGTACTGCTGCATCTGCGCGGTCGCCTGCGCCAGTTTCTCCTCGATGCCCTTCTTCTCCGCTTCCAGCTCGTTGAGGTGTGCGCGGGCGGCGTCGCTCGGTGCGCCGGTCAGCAGTGCGTGATCGTACTCGTACCACGCCTCCTCGAGCTTGCTCTTCACGATACGCAGCGCCAGATCCTCGTCGTCGACCTCGACCTTCGCGACGGCCTCGGCCGACTGCGCCGCGGCCAGCTGGCGGGCAGCCTCGCCGCTGGCGATGTTGGCCTCCGCTTCGGCCAAGGCCTTGCTGACCTCCTGATACTTCGGGTCCTGCGCCAGCCGCGCGTCCTCGTCCGCCACTGCCTTGCGCGCGCGCTCGATCTGGAGCTCGGAGAACTCCACCTGGTACTTTTTCCACGGCCGGCGCGAGATGTTGTCGTCCCACACCGCCCACACGCCGCCGATGACCAGCAGGCCGACGCCGAGCAGAAAGACGGCGCTGTACGAGCGCTGCTCGTCGTCGACCCGTTCTCTGCGCCGCGCCATTGGCTTACCCCTGCGCCGACGCGCGCCGCTCGGCATACCGGCCGAGCGAGAAGATCGCGAACCCGAGTGCCATCAGATAGAGCTCGCGCCCCATCGCGCGCTCCTCGGTGAGGCCGACGAACAGAGCGTAGCCCACGTCGGCGACACCGAGGGCCTGAATGACCTTGGCGAGAACGAACATGCGGTGTCGGCGCGAAGCGGCGGTCCACTCCTCACGGTCAGATGTTCAGCCAGGGGGTGACCCACACGTATTTGATGTTGAGCGCGTGGCGCATGAACATCTTGATGACGACCGCAAGCATGTTGAGGAACAGGAATGCCGTGGTGAGGAACCGCGGCATGCCCCAGCGGGCCATGAATTCCTGCCCCTTCAGGCGGACGATGCCAGCGTACATGGCCAGCGTGCCGAGCACGAAGTACCCGAGCACCAGCGCGCCGCCGAACAGCGACGACCAGAGATAGTCGCGGAAGCCGAACAGGTACGGGAGGTCGATGTTGGTCATCGCCTCGACCTTGTGCGGATCCCACACCTCCCAGGGCCAGAACCAGTTCCACCCGGGCCCGCGCAGAAAGGTGCCGATGATGATCAGCGACACCCAGAGGATGTGGAAGCCGAGGTAAAAGGTGATGATCTCGAACTTGCGGTGCGCGAAGCAGTAGTAGCCGTTGCCGTGCGGGTTGATGTCCAGGTACGGGATGACGATCAGGCCGAGGATGATGAAGCTCGGCAGCACGACGCCGGCGTGCCAGGGATCGAAGAACACCAGCATCTCCTGCAGGCCGAGGAAGTACCAGGGCGCCTTCGAGGGGTTCGGCGTGCGTGTCGGGTTGGCGGGCTCCTCGAGCGGCGCGTCGACCAGCAACGACCACACCGTCAGCAGAATCATGACGAAGATCGCGCAGAGAAACTCGGCGCGAACGAGATGGGGCCAGGTGAAGATCTTGTCGTCGGCCGGGCGCGCCGCTTTGCGCGCCGCCGCCTGCGCCCCCGCACCCGCCGGAACTGACGCCACCGGTTTCACTTGCACGTCGGCCATGGGTTACTCCTCCGGCCGCGGCTTCGCCGCCCAGTAGAGCAGGACAAGCAACACCAGAAAGAGGACCGGCAGCACCAGCACGCGGCCGCCGGGGATCACCATCGTGATGCCCAGCAGCACGAGGCTGACCAGCGTGTATTTCGCCTCCGCTGCCATCGCCGCCCGCGTTGTGCCGTCGCTCACACCGGCGGGCCGGAGAAGCCGTCGCGCCGGATGCGCCAGAAGTGCACCGCCATGAAGAGGCTGGCGACGAGCGGGAAGAAAATGCAGTGCAGGATGTAGAAGCGCAGCAGCGTGTGGGGACCGATCTCGCCGCCGCCGAACAGAAAGGCACGCGCATCGTAGATCGGATTGGCGCCGACGTACTCGGCGAACGGCCCCTCGTAACCGAGCAGCGGCGTGGCGCGCGCCATGTTCGAGCCCACCGTGACCGCCCAGATGGACAGCTGGTCCCAGGGCAGCAGATACCCGGTGAAGCTGAGCAGCATGGTCAGCACCAGGAGAATCACACCGACCACCCAGTTGAACTCGCGCGGCGGCTTGTAGGAGCCGGTGAGGAACACCCGGAACATGTGCAGCCAGACCGCGATGACCATGCCGTGCGCGGCCCAGCGGTGCATGTTGCGCATGAACATCCCGAACGGCATGTCGAACTCGAGATACTTCATGTCGGCGTAGGCGTACTCCGCCGTCGGCCGGTAGTAGAACATCAGGTACACGCCGGTGACGACCGTCACCAGGAACATCAGGAAGGTGATGCCGCCCATGCACCAGGTGAACCGCATGCGCACCGCGTGGCGCCGCACTTTGGACGGATGCAGGTGGAGCCAGATGTTGCCCGACACCATCATCACGCGGTTGCGCGGCGTGTCGTCGTAGCCGTGCCGGAAGATGGACTGCCAGATCTGCGACTCGGTGATCTGGCGCTTGGTTTCCTCCCACCTGCTCATGTCGACCTTGCCCTTCGCGTTCGCACTCAGGCGCGCAGGAACGAGCCGGGCCGTTCCCAGTCACCGCGCTCGAAGCGATAGACGACGCTCTTGTCGACGACCAGTTGGCCGTCTTCGCCGAGCGCGATGCGAAAGCGCTCGAGCGGACGCGGCGCCGGCCCTTCGAAGTTGACCCCGCTCTTGCGGAAGCCGCTGCCGTGGCACGGACACTTGAACTTCTCTTCGACCTTGAGCCAGCGCGGCGTGCAGCCGAGATGCGTGCACTTGGCGAACAGCGCGTAGAAACCGTCGGCCTCGCGGATGATCCACACCCGCTGCTCCTGCTTGAAGCGCTCGCTCACCTCACCGATCGTGTATTCGCTCGGCATCCCCGCCTTGAAACTGCTCGGCGGGGTGAACAGGACGCGCGGGAAGGCGGAGCGAACGAAGGCGAGCAGCGAGATGGTGGTGAACACCGTGAAGCCGCCCCAGCCGAGCCGGCCGAAGAAATCGCGCCGCGACCACAGGCTGCCCGGGACCGGCGGTGGTGTCGCGCCGGTCTGCTCCGCCCGTCGGATCTCCTGCAGCGCCGCTTCTTCGTCTGCCGAGAGCTTCTTCGCTTTGGCCATGCGCGTGCGTTCGAAAGCACTCAGGGTACGCGGCGCACCAGGAAGACCGTGGCCACGCCCCACAGCATCATCACGCCGGCGGCGCCGAACAGCATCAGGCCAACCGGCGGGAAGAGCACCAGCATCACGCCGCCGACCAGGATGAGCGGGATGCCGATGGCGAAGGGGTTCACCGTCCCGCTCGGCACCGCCGCGGCGCTGAGCACCGGCTGAATCTCCACTTCGTCCCGCAACAGATGCACTGCCATATCGCGCAAACGTTCCCGCTGCCCGGATGGGGCCGCGCTGATGGTTCGCGCCAGATCGCGCGCCATTCCCTCGATCTGGCCTTCTATCTCGTCGTTTCCGGTATTGGTGTCGTCGGTCACTGCGAAATTGGCGAGGCCCGGATATTATGATTCACCCGGGGAGTCAAATCACCTCGGCCCTCACTGTACCTGTCACGCCGTCGGCGCGATGGTCAACACCGGATGCCGCGCAGGCGGCGAAATTGGACTAATGGCGCTGGGCAGTGCGACTAATCGACCTCGCCGGACCCGGCGGACGTGAACGCGACGCGGATTCGCGTCTGCTCGCGCTGCACGGAGAGATCGACACGGCCGTCACCGGCTCGCAGTTTGGCGCGGAAGTCCGCCGGGTCGCGCACCGGGCTGCCGTCGACCTCCAGGATCACGTCGCCCCGGTGCAGGGCCTCGCCGGCGGGACCGCTCACGTCCGAGACGACCACGCCCTGTCCCGCCGGCAGATCGAAGTACTCGGCCATCTCATCGGACAGTCCCTGAACGGTGACGTCGCCGACGCGCAGGGGCTCGTCGCGCGCGGCGCGCAGGTCGAGCGCCGCCTGTCCTTCGAGCAACGCGCGGTCGACGAAGATCGGCTGGCGGAAGCGCACCGCCAACGCGATCGCATCGCTCGGGCGGCTGTCGATCTCCACCTCCTCACCGTCCCAGAGCAGAAACAGGCTGGCGAAATAAGTGTTGTCGCGCAGCTCGCGGATGACGACGCGTTGCAGGCTGACGCCGATCCGCTCCATGACCGACTTCATCAGATCGTGGGTGAGCGGGCGAGGCGGTTCGACCCCTTCGAGCTGTGTGGCAATGGCGTGCGCCTCGGCCGGGCCGATCCAGATCGGCAGGGCGACCGTGTGGGCTTTGTCCTCGAGCAACACCACCGGTGATCGCGACGCGGGATCGACGGCGACGCGGGCGACCTCGACCTCGACCTCGGGGTGTGGACCGCGCGCGCAACCCGCCGCCAGCCCCACACCGAGGAGCAACACCCACCGCGGAATTCGCCCCGGACGCGCCGCGGCCGATGACCCGAGCGCCGTCACGCCGCCCACACTCCACACCCCACGGCGCAGTGTCAACGGGGTCGGCTAGGCAGCGGGGATGTCGCGCCGGCGCTGCTCGGTCGGGCTCGCGGGAACGAGGTGCGGGGCCGGCAGCGCCGGCACGGCGCGCGCGGCGGGCAGCACGTCGCGCCGGTCGACGTTGGCGCCGACCACCCCGGCACCGATGCGCGCCGAGATCTCGAGCAGGGCGTCAAAGCGCACCCCACGCGTCACCGCACGCTCCTTGCCCTTGCCGCTGCGCACCTGCACGTACTCGAGCTCGGCGAAGCGGTTGAGCGCATTGCCGAGCGTGACCGAGGAGTTGCCCTCCGGCTTGTGGACTTCGCCGAGCAACAGGCCGGTACGGTAGCGCTTCTGCATGCGGTCAACCGTGCCCTTCAAAGCGCGCCCTCCCTCCGGCGTTTCGAGCAACACCTGGGCCGCGATCCAGTATGCCTCCCGGAAGTTGTCGAGGATGGCGCGTACCGTGACGGCGAACGGATGCTGCGAGTCGGGGACCCCGCCGGGCTCCGCGACGGCGCCGTCGGCCACCAGGTACGCACGCACCTGCTCGAGCTTCGCCGCCAGGTCGTCGCGCTCCGGCAGCGGGAACTCCCAGCGGAAGAGATCGAGCCACCAGGCCACGTCATCCTGCAGTGCCTCACCGTCCAGACCCCGACCCAGCGCATCGAGCACCAGCGCCGGCAGCAGGAAGAAGTGGATCGTGTTGTTTTTGTAGAAATCGAGGGCCCGGCGCCTCTCGTCCGGAACGTAGACGACCGAGCGCGCCTCGCTGGCCAAGCGCTGAATGAGCCCACCGCTCTCCAGAAAGCCGAGATTCTCGCGGAAGTCGCTCTCGTCGTTGCGCACCAGCGACGCGGTGAACCGCACGCCGTGCGCGCGCAGGTAGCGGGCCAGGGCGCGCGCGCGCGACACGAAGTCGTCCAGCCGGCAGGCACGGTGGGGAAGTCCGAGCAACACCGTGGCGGACACCGAGGTGGCGCCGGCCACGGCGCCGTCATTCACGGCGCGCAGGAGCCGGAAGCCGAGCTTCTGCACGAAGCGCCGCTTGCGCTCGAGGGTCTCAGGGTCGTGGCGGTGACGGAACGCCTCCTTGCGATCACCGAGCGCGTCGTTGAGCGAGATCGGATCGGCAAAGGTGATGTCCACCGTCCCGTGACGCCGGCTCAACACGCGGCGCGCCCGCACCAACCCGGCAAGCGATTCGGGCTCCTTCTCTCCACCGCCGAGCTCTTGTTGATACGCGTCTTCTTCGACGACCCGGCCGTAGTGGATCGACACCGGCACCAGGAAGAGGTCGCGCCGCACACCTGAGATGAACGCATCGACCAGCGCCGACAGCATGCCGAGCTTGGGCGTGAGAATCTTGCCCGTGCGGCTGCGTCCCCCCTCGATGAAGAACTCCTGCGTGTACCCTTCGCGGATGAGGAACTTGAGGTACGAGCGGAACACCGCCTTGTAGAGCTCATTGTCGTCGAACGAGCGTCGGATGAAGTAGGCGCCGGCGCCGCGGAACAACGGTCCGAGCGGCCAGAATGACAAGTTGATCCCGGCGGCGATGTGGGGCGGGCTCAGGTAGTTGAGGTGAAAGAGATAGGAGAGGATCACGTAGTCGAAGTGGCTGCGATGGCACGGCACCAGGACCACCGGGTGCTGCTTCATGCAGTCCAGCACCTTGTCGAGCCCGGTGTACTCGAACCCCTGGAACAAGCGCGGCCAGATGCGGTTGAAGACGTACTCCAGGAAGGAGAAGTAGATGCCGTGGAAGTTCGCCGCCATCTCGTCGAAGTAGCGCTCGGCTCGGCGCCAGAGCTGCGATTCCGGCTGTGCGCCGGTGGCCGCCAGCCGGGCGATGACGGCGCGCACCTCGTCGTCCTGCAGCGCGCGCTGGCGGGCCTGGCGCCTGGGCAGCAGCTGCGGGCCCCACACCACGCGCTCCTCGCGATAGAGAAAGATCTGCAGCGCGCGGGTGAGGCGGCGCACGATGCGCTCCTCCCCTTCGCGGTGGTACTGGTGAGTGATCTCGCCGAGCCGGACCTCGCCGCCGACGCTGATGGTGGTGTCGCGCAGATTCCAGAGCAGCGACACCAAGCGGCGGATCTCGCCCGGCATCTCCTGCAGGCTGTAGACCAGGGTGGCGAGGCGCGACTCCTTGCGCCGCATCCCGCGCCCGCGCAGCACCGCCACCGGCACCAGCGACACCTCCGCCCCCGAGGTCCACAGCTGGTGGACGATCTCGCGCAGATAGTCGCTGCCGGAACGCGTGCGCCGGAGCGCGCGCCGACGGCGAAACAGCAGAGGGACGCGCGGCACGCGCCCGCGGAGGAAGAGCAGCACCGGCCGGCCGTTCGCCACCAGCCGCGTGCAGCGGTCGCGTTGCTCGTGGGCGCGGAGCTCGCGCGAGAACAGCATCACGCGGCGCAGTCGCCGCCAGAGTCCCCGCGCGATCTGTCCGAGCGGACGCATCCACAGCAGCGACAGCTCGTTGACGAACTCCGGGACCGGCAGCCCCTCGCGGCGCAAGACGTAGATGATCAAGAGGTAGTCGACCCACGACCGCTGCCGCATGACGTAGACGACCGAGCCGCGCTGCGCGAGCTCGCGCACATGATCGACAGTGCTCGGCGCGATCCGGATCGACGCGAACAGCCGGCGGCAGAGCTGGTCGATCGGCCAGCTGACGCGGGGCGGTGCCGGCCGCAACATCGGCTCGAGGGTCCGAGAATCGGGGCGCAGTGCGGGTTCGGTCATGTCGATCTCTCGCGTCCGCCTGCGCGACAGGCGGACCCACGACGCTGAAGCATAGCATGCGGCCCGCGCCGCCGCTCAACTCGGGGCCAGCGGGCGCGCCGCGCATTCACAGCAGCCGGGCGCGGCGGCCGCGGGCGAGCGCGTCAACCACCCGACGCACTTCCTGGGAACGGCTGCGTGAGCACACCAGCACGGCGTCGGGGCTGTCGACGACGACCAGGTCGTGCCCGCCCACCACGGCCACCAGGCGCGTCCCGCCCCACACCACCGTGTCGTCGCAGTCGACCAGGAGCGCGTCGCCGCGGCTGGCGTTTCCCGACCCGTCGGCGCCCCAGAGCGCCGCCATCGCCGCCCAGCTGCCAACGTCGCTCCAGTCAAAGGTCGCCCCGACGACCGCCACACGGCCGGCGCGCTCCATCAGCGCCACGTCGATCGATTCCACCGGCAGACGCCGGAACGCGCGCGCCGCGGCCGCCGCCGCCCGGCCCGGGTGGATCAGGCGCTCCATCACGCGCGACACCGCCGGCGCGTGACGCCGCAGCGCGGCGCGCAACACCGGCACGCTCCAGACGAACATGCCCGCGTTCCACAGGTGGCGGCCCGAGACCAGGAAGCGCGCGGCTCTCGCTCGGTCGGGCTTCTCGATGAATCGCGACACCCAGTTGACCGCGGGCGTCCCGCGCTGCAGCGCGGCGCCGACCTCCACATAGCCATAACCGGTCTCGGCACTGGTCGGAGGAATGCCGAGGGTAACCAGGCACTGTGCCGTTTCGGCGATGGCGAACGCGCGGTCCACGCACCGCCGAAAGCGCGCGGCGTCGGCAATGACGTGGTCGGCTGGGAACACGCTCATCGACGCGGTCGGATCGCGCCGCGCGATCCACGCCGCCGCCAGCGCGATGCACGCCGCCGTTCCGCGCGCAGCCGGTTCGATCACGAGGTTCTGGCGCGGCAGCACCGGCAGTTGGCGTCGCACCAGCGGGGCGAGCCCGGCCGGCGCGACGACCAGCAGACGCGCCGGCGGTACCACGCCGCGCAGGCGATCGGCGGTGGCCTGCAGGAGCGTGCGAGTGCCGTCGATGGCGAGGAACTGCTTCGGCCGTCGCCGCCGGCTCAACGGCCAGAAGCGCGTACCCACCCCACCCGCCATGATCACTGCGTAGCGGGGCGGACGCGCCCGTCGCGCGCGTGCGCTCATAAGCGGCGGATGTTCGGGAAAGCGCCGTGGAAAAGCAAGGCGCGTTGCGCCGCCGGCGGCGCTGGGCTAAGCGCCTACCCCGAAATCGTCCGTGCGTGCGCTGCCGCCGCCCGGTCGACCCTGCCGCTCGCCGCATGATCGTCACCGCGTTGGTCGTCGCTCTCCTCGCCGCGCTGCCGCTGCTGGCCACCGCGATCACGTATGCCGTCGGAGGCCAACGCGGTGATGCCGGCACCGAGCCCCTGCGTTCCATCGATGCGGCCCGCGCGTTCCTGCGTGAGTGGCTGGCGTGTCTGGCCTTGTTCGCGGCCTGGCCGTTCCGTCTGCGCTCGCGGCCTCGGCCGCCCGCCGGCGGGGGAGTCGCCGTCTTCGTTCCCGAGCGATACTGCTCGAGCGCCGGCTTCTGGTATCTGCGGCGGCGCCTCAGCGCGGTCGGCTGGTCGAGCGTCGCCGCCGTAGAGCACCGCGGGAGTGCCGGGATGCGATCGGCCCGCGTCTCGCTCGACGCGTGCCTCGCCGGCCTACCCGCCGGCACCGAGGTCGTGCTGGTGGGCCACGGCCTCGGCGGCGTGCTCGCGCGCGCGGCGGTCGACCGGCATCCGGAACTGCGCGTGTGCCACGTCATCACCCTCGGCTCGCCGCATCAGGGCAGCCGTGCGCTGCCCTATCGGCTCCTCGGCGGGCCCACTCCGCCGGTGGATCCGCCGAAATCGGAAGGCGCTGACGTCGACGTCATTGCGATCTGCTCCGACTTCGACGCCTGGCTGCTTCCGTTCGAGGCAGCCTACTGTCCAAGCGGGTTCAACATCGCGGTCAGCGGCATGGGCCACTGTGCGATGCTGCTGTCGCGCCGGGTGGCGGACCTGATCGCGGAAAACCTCTCTGCCCAGGCGCCGGCGGTGGCCGACGGTCCGGCGGAACCTCCGCCGGCGTGATCGTCTGGTCAGCGCTGGCGAAATCCCCGCACGACGTCGAGCACGCGAGCGATGTCGTCGGCGTCATTGTAGAAATGCGGCGCCAGCCGGATGCCGCCGAGGCGTTGGCGCACGATGATCCCGGTCTCAGTCAGCGCCCGATGAAGGCCCGCGGTGTCGCCGCACGAGAAGGTGAGAATCGATGAGCGTTCCGCGGCCGCGCGCGGACTGAGCACGGTCGCACCGACTTCCCGGAGGCCCTCGGCGAGCCGATCGGTGATCTCCAGCACCCGCGCTTCGATCGCAGCGGGGCCGATCTCGAGCAGCAGGTCGAGCGCCGCGCCGAGCGCGTGAATGGCCAGATGCGGTGCGCTGCCGGGCTCCAACCGCGCCGCATCGGCGCGCAGCTCGAAGTGATACGGCAGATAGGTCGTGGCGTCGCTCACGCTGTTCCACCCGAGCAGCACGGGATGGACGCGCTCGATCACCCGGTCGGACACGAACAGTATGCCGGCACCTTCCGGAGCGAGCAGCCATTTGTGACCGCCGGCTGCGAGGATGTCGATCCCGCTTGCGGCGACGTCGACCCGCAGGGCGCCGACCGCTTGGATCGCGTCAACGACGAACAGGATGCCGCGCGCCCGACACAGCTCGCCGAGGGCCGCGAGATCGGCGCGGAAGCCCGATTGCCAATCGACCGCGCTGACCGTCACCACGCGCGTGCGCGCATCGATGAGGGTGGAGAGGTCGGCCGCGCCGAAGCGTAGGCACGGGCGCGCCAGCAGCCGCGTCTCCACCCCGAGCCGGCGCAGGCCGAACCAGGGGTAGACGTTCGACGGGTATTCGTCGGCGATCCCCACCACGTTGTCGCCCGGCTCCCACGCCAGACCGCCGGCCACCAGCGACAGCCCCTCGGAGGTGTTGCGCACGAACGCGATCTCCGCCGGGCGCGCGTTGATCAGCCTCGCGGCGGCGGCGCGCACCGCCGTGGCGCGCGCCTCCCAGCGCTGATAGACGGCGCGATCGAGCAGCACCGCCTCGTCGGCGAAGGCGCGAATGGCGGCGGCGACCCGTCGCGGCA